>SXGU01111806.1_pt1 | contig 31102 bp, 25 predicted proteins | sample 3174531 | NCBI WGS metagenome assembly SXGU01 (sample SAMN11356863, study PRJNA531348) | freshwater metagenome | isolation source: freshwater sample F1-140 | place: China: Fuxian Lake, Yuxi | collected 2017-12-25 | reverse complement strand
GGGTTGGGCGAAAAAGCAGAAGACCTTGTACCCTTTGAACCAGAATCTTTTATTGAATCTTTACTAAACCAAGGCTAAAAAATGCAAGACTTTACATCAATTTTGAACCCGTTACTCGAAAACTACAGCAAGATCCTGGAGCGTCTTTGACCTGCCAGGCAAAGAAAACCAACTCTCCCTTTATGATGAACAAATTAGCCAGGCGGGTTTTTGGGATGATGTTAAAAAAGCCCAAGAAGTCAACAAGTCTGCTTCCAATCTGCGCGATCTAATTCAATTTTGGAATAAATTTGCCTCTCGCTTGTCAGATGTTCAAGAGATCATCCGAACTGCTGACCCGGCATTTGAGGAAGTGATCTCTGAAGAATTGCGTGAGCTTGCCGCGCTTTTGGAGGAAAAAATGTTCCTTCAGATGCTCTCCGGTGAACATGATGAAGGCGACGCGATTCTGGCCATCCACGCAGGCGCTGGCGGAACCGACAGCCAGGATTGGGCCGAAATGCTCCAACGCATGTACACCCGCTGGGCCGGCAGCAAAGGATTCTCGATTGAGCTACTGGACCTAACCCCCGGCGAAGAGGCAGGGATCAAGTCGGTTACCCTTTCAGTGAATGGGAAGTACGCCTTTGGGTATCTGCGTTCAGAAAAAGGAGTTCATCGCCTTGTTCGCCTCTCACCATTCGATGCGGCTCACCGACGCCATACATCCTTTTCCCTGGTAGAGGTGTTGCCCAAATTGGAGAATGACGATAACGAAGTTGTCATTGACCCAAACGAAATTACCATCGATGTTTATCGATCTTCAGGCGCAGGCGGGCAAAATGTTCAAAAGAACTCCACCGCAATCCGTATTACCCACCTTCCTACCGGTATTGTGGTGACATGCCAAAACGAACGTTCGCAAGGGCAAAATCGCGAGGTTGCAATGTCAGTGTTGCGTTCGCGATTGTTGCAGATCAAATTGGCCAAACAGGAAGCTGATATTGCCGTTTTAAAGGGCGATTACACCAAAGCTGAATGGGGAAGCCAAATCCGGTCTTACGTGATTCACCCATATCAATTGGTGAAGGATCATAGGACCGGATTTGAGTCTGGCAATGCCCAATCTGTACTGGATGGGGCATTGGATAAATTTATGGAAGAGTATTTAAAGCAGAACAATACTTAGTTAGGTTTGGAGAGTTGGGACGCGAAAACCGGCAGAGATTTGCTGCTTCCCAACGCCAAGACCTCATCATTTTCTTGAAAAATAAAATTACCATTCGGGATCATCATCTCGTGGTTTCGGATCACTGCCACCACATTACATTCATTCGGCAGGTTCAGTTCTCGAAGGCTCTTGCCGCAAGCGGGAGATAATTGGTGGACCTTTTCTTCGACCAGCGAAAACTCCCCGCGTTTGAGTTTTAATAGTGTCATCATATCGCCCAGCGACATTTCTTCTGCCACCAAATGGGCCAATATATCGCTTTGGTTAAGGGATACGTCAACTCCCATATCCTGGGTAAAAAGCCAGGCATTTTTGGGGTTATTTACCCTGCCGATGACCCTTGGAACATTGAATTCAAATTTCGCGAGCGAAGTGATGACCAGATTGGTCTCATCACTTCCGGTAACCGCAGCCACTACATTGGCATCCCTTATGCCTGCTTGTTCAAGCACAGTGGGCGCGCTGCCGTCGCCAACGACCAGGCATTTCGAAGGGATCTCCTTGCATAGTTTGTCGATCAGCGCAGGCCGATCGTCAACCACTTTCACATCATGCTGGTCATCCATGAGCAGATTGGCCAGGTGAGATCCTGTTTTACCACCACCGACAATGATCACTTTCATTTCATCCTCCTCAACCCTCGATCATCGATTGCAAACGTGGCATTGCGCTTGCCAATACCGCGATATGCAATACATCGCCTTCTTGGATCACCGTCCCGCTGGTTGGGATGAACGCCAGTTGGTCTCGTGTAATGGATATGAGGGAGATCTCCCCCGGGACCAATAATTCGCGCGCGGATTTTCCGGCAAGTGTGTAGCTGGCTTCAGTCGCAATCACCGAAACTTCTCCATGCCCAAAATTTTGGACCACTTCCATATCCTCATGGGTCACCATTTCCATGATCCTTTCGGCCCCCATGGTGGTGGTTGAAATGGTTTTTAAACCCAACCGCTGATAAATTTCCGCACGGCGCGGGTCGAAAAGCCTGGCAACTACGCGGGGTACTTTGTAGATGCGCTGGGCGATACGGGCACCAACAATGTTTGCATTATCACTGGAACTGGCGGCAATGAATGCGTCTGCGTTGCGGATCCCGGCTTCCTGTAACACAGTTTCATCAAAACCCAAACCTTTGATGATCTTTCCCTTAAAGTTGGCCCCGACCCGCTCTTCGGCAGATTCATCAAGGTGGTCAATGATGGTGACCTGATGCCCCCGTGACGCGAGCAACAAACTCACTTGCGACCCTACCCTTCCACAACCCATTACGATCACTTTCATATTTTTACCTTTCAATGGTCACAGGTTTGTTGGTAATTAATCTTACAATGAATTTTCGTAGCCATTCAAATGAATACATTATGAACGGAAAGACAAACAAAATTGCCCAATATTGAATTGGCAATGGTGTGTGTTCAAATTGCTCCCTGATGAATGGCACGTTAATCAGGACCAAAATTCCCAATATTTCAAACAGGATGCCAAAGATAAGATACCGATTGCTAAACCATCCCAGTTGGCGGATATGATGTTTTTCGGTGCGGCATGCCAGGGCGTTGCCGACCTGCGTAAATACAACACTGGCGTGGTAAACCGTAACTGCGGTGATGTGTACCATGCCGGCAGGGATATTGACAGGAAGCCAATGGGTTGGCAAATTCGGCTGAAATGGCAGCCCCAATAAATTCCAATTGCCGGAAAAATAATAAACCGAAAAGAATGCCAAAAAACTTAGAAATGCTTCGATCAGGCCAAGCCACAAAAACGAGCGCAACAACAAGTCATTTGTGACCAATGGTTGGTTTTTATTGCGAGGCGGTTTTTCCATAGTGCCTGGTTCGGGCAGCTCCATTCCCAAACCAATAGCAGGGAACAAGTCTGTACCCAGGTCGATGGCGAGGATCTGCCGGATTTTGAGTGCCAGTGGAATGGAAGTGACATTGGATGTAACAATAAATGGCATCACTTCAGGAACGTTGGAGGACAGGATGTAGGTAAGGAATTTGCGCACATTATCGTAAATGGCGCGGCCCTCCTCTATGGCAGATACAATTGCGGAAAAGTTGTCATCCGTTAATATGATATCGGCAGCCTCTTTGGAAACGTCGGTTCCAACAATGCCCATCGCGATGCCAACATCCGCTTTACGCAATGCCGGGGCATCGTTTACGCCGTCTCCGGTTACCGCGACAATCTCGTGCATTCCTTGCAAAACCGCTACCAAGCGCATCTTGTGCTCAGGAGCCATTCGGGCAAATAAAACCTCACCGGCCAGGATCTTTTCCACCTCAAGGTCACTCATCAGGTCTATATCGGCGCCTGTGAGAATACGCGGGTTGCGCGTAGTTAATATCCCGACCCTTTGGGCAAGTGAAGCCGCGGTTAAGCCGTAATCTCCGGTGATCATAACAATGCGGATCGAGGCCTTGCGGCAGATTGCGACTGCTTTTTCCACTTCAGGTCGGGGGGGGTCCATCATGGCGATGAGGCCTAAAAATACCATCTGGGATTCAATGGCTTCTACGGTAAATGGGCCATTTTTTTGTTCGAGGGTTTTTGTGGCCACTGCCAATACCCGCAAGGCAGTTTTGGCATATTCATCATTTGCGGTCATGATCTCCGAACGCAACCTGTTGTCCATTTCAACCACTTCGCCATCCTTCAGGATGTGAGTGCATAGTTGAAGCACTTCTTTGGGGGCACCCTTGGTATAAGAAACCAATTCGCCCCTTTTGTTCCGATGGATGGTCGACATCCGTTTTCGACGGGCATCAAATGGCAGCTCGTAAATGCGCGGATATTGCGCTGTAATTTGGTTTTCGACAAGCCCGGCTTTTAGTCCCACAACTTTCATGGCTGCTTCAGTTTGGTCTCCAAGGCAGGTCCAATTCCGGTGTTCCAAACTGGGCGGGTTCAACCGTGAGTTGTTACAGCAGTGCGCCGCGACCAATAAAGATTCAATAGCCATTCTGCCCGGGCTGACATCGATCGCAGGTGTGAATTTCCCGACAGGTTCATACCCAACTCCATCAACCGCAAAACGGTAACCAGAGGCCCATATTTGCCTTACTGTCATTTGGTTTTGGGTTAATGTGCCACTTTTGTCGGTGCAGATGACAGAAACGATGCCTAACTTTTCGACAGTATTGAGTTTTTTAACCAATACACCACGAGTGGCCAAGCGCTGCACTGCCGCGGCAAGCGATAAGGTTAGGGTTGCCGGCAAGCCTTCAGGAATGATAGCAACGATGATGCCAAGGGCGAATAGTACAACTTTGCCCTTCGAGAGGCCAATGTCTGTTGTATAACCGATCAACAACACGATCAGGCCTAGTGCCAGTGCAACATAGGTGATGTTGCGGGTGATCAGGCGCAACTCTGCCTGGAAGGGGCTTAGTTCATCTTCCACCGATTGGGTCAAGTGGGCTATACGTCCGAATTGGGTCATCATGCCGGTGGCATAAACCACGGCACGGCCAGTGCCCCCAGCCACCGATGTGCCGGCAAATATCAGGTTGGATTGCTCAATTTCGCTGATGCCATCCTGAAAGGATGGGTCGGCGCTTTTTTTGGCAGGGATTGATTCCCCTGTAAGCGTTGAGTTATTGGTTCGCAGGCCGTATTCTTCAATTACCCTGGCATCCGCGGGGATGTTATCCCCTTCCTCCAAGATCAGGACATCCCCCGGGACAACTTCTATGGCTGGCAAAAGCACGTTTTCTCCATTGCGCAGCACGTGGGTGTAGGTGGGCAATATCTCTTGCAGTTTTTCTACCGCTTTTTCTGCACGGTATTGGCGCCAAAAGGAAAAGAAGGAGTTGGCAATGATCAAGGTGATGATCACCAGCCCCAGTAAGGGATCGCCCGATATGGAAGCGACCACAGCCGCGGCCAAAAGGATAAATGACTGCGGATGCAATAGATACCGAAGGATGACCAGGAAGGTAGCTTCTTCTTCATGGCGCACCAACTTGTTTTCGCCATACAGGTCTTTTCTGCTCAGAGCTTCTTCAGGGCTAAGGCCGTTTGCGCCTGTTTCGAGGCTGCCAAATACCTGCGCTATGGTTTGGGAATGGATAGGATCACTGGCCATGGGAAGGATGAACCATCAGCAAGCAGGTGCAAACTGAAAGATAAGCGTTTTTGGGCGCGATTTTAGGGAGGGCAAGTTGTTAGCCATTGGGTCTACTTTACGGATCCGCACAAATGTGAGGGCCCGAGTGATTAATTGCTGAAAGCATCCTCGAGAAGTTTTAATCCCAATAATAAATGGTTTCGGGTCGAAAGATTAAACCGGGTGTCCTGAATACGCTTTGCAGCTTCTTCGCGGGCGGCGCGAACTACAAAGGATGCCACAAATAAAATTCGTCCGGCCGGGATCACCTCAAAATCGGTTTCTTCAATGCGCAGGTCCTGGTCATCGAAGTATGGCAAGCTGAGACTTAACCCCCGGTTGAGTGTGCCTGCTGCGGCGCGGCTTTTGATCGTCTCGATGATCTGCTTGATCTTGTAATGGGCCAATGCTCTGCCTTGGTTGACCAATTGCCCCAGCATACCATAGCGTTTTGCCCGGTATTCAGGGTCTGCCAACATGTAAGGCGCAAGAGACGATGCGGTATGCAATATGTTGACATAATTTTGCATGGACACCAAATTGGCTTCTGCTTCTTTCAATGATCCTGCCAATAACTTCCCTTCAGCGTCGATGGAGATCCATTGCGGCAGGTAAAATTTTCGCGCAAATGGCAGAAATGGCACCTGTAACTCACCCCTGTTCGATTCACTGTTACCTTCTTCGGCGATGGCATCCGTCGATTGGGTGATCGCGGATTCCAATTCTCCGTCATCCTTGGGTACCGACGGGATGGTTTCTTCTGATTCCAATTTGTATTCTACCGTTCGGCCAGCGGGCAAAACATGGTGCACCAAATGGTGGGCGGCAGAAAACTTCATCAAACTTGCACTAAGCGAAATAGCCTGGTCAGGGGATTGTTCCAATTCATTTAGCAGGTGGCGCAGGTCATCCCTGACGTCTTTTCGACTGATCCGATTAAGGAATGAGCCGACGGTTTGATTGCGCAGATTTTCCGGAACTTTGATGGTTGCCGGCTGATCTATGTTGGGCAATTCACCAACCACTTTGTCTGGCAGGCTAAATTTTACTGAGGAGCGGTGTTCGATAAGAGCGTCGGCGATTTGTCGAGCCTGTGATTCGATGTATCTTTGTAATATGACCGGTTGGATGGAGAACAAGTTCAACTTGTCCTGAAATTCCTGATCCAGATCTTCTATTTGCGTTTTTTGTTTAGGCATGATGGGTATCCGACGAGCTTTTTTTAAGATTTTACTACAAAGCCGAAAACAAAAAGCCAGGCCTTGTCAGAAAGCCTGGCTATTGGGGCAACTGAACTTCGTTATTTGTTGCTAAAGGTTTCGATGAGTAACTTTACATTGCCGCCGGCAGGGTAAAGGATAGGGCAGGTACAACCGCGTTTCTCGTATTCCTTAACCTTCGCTCTCGCCTCATCAGGGGTACCGCTGGCCGTGATCCGGTGAACCAATTCATCTGGAACAAGGTGCTTGGCTTTATTGATCTGCTCTTTGGTGGCAGGCCAACCCAGGATCGATTGGATCTCCTTAACAACGTCATCTGATACACCAGACGCTTTTGCAATGTGAGGTTGCTGGGCCATATATTGGCAAAGTAACATTTTTGAGGTTTCGATCGCGGTGTCGTGGTCGTGGTCTACCGAACACACGATCAACTGTGGTCGATCAATGTCATCGATGGTGCGGCCGGATTTTTTGGCACCTTTGGCCAGTAATTCGATAGCCTTGTCGTTATATTCGGGGGCTACACAATAGTTTAAGACACAACCATCCGAGACCTCTCCGGTTAGCTCCATCATTAAATCACCCGTGGCGCCGATCATGATCGGCACATTGCGCGGTTCGCGGCGGCCATGGACGACATCCAATTCGATACCATCAACATGGATGAACTCGCCGTGGAAAGTTACCCGTTCCAGGTTTAACAACCGGCGCATCACTTGAACGGTCTCTTTCATGGCGGTCAGCGGTTTTTTGCGGTCGATGCCTACATTTTTAGCCAACGGGTCCCACCATGCGCCAATACCACAAATGATGCGGCCAGGAGCAAGGTCATCGAGGGTAAGGTAGGTTGCGGCAAGCAACCCAATGTTGCGGGTCCAGTTATTGATCACACCCGAACCAACTTTGATCTTGTCCGTTACAGCGGCGTATGCGGCCATAGGTACGATCGCGTCACGCACCAAGCGGGATTCCGCTTGCCAGACCGCTTCAAATCCATGCTCCTCGGCGTAGCGAACGTAATCCAAACCGTCGCGTAGGTCGTGTGAGTCTTGCAAATACAATGCTACTCGTGACATAAACCATCCTCCAAAGTGTTACCGAAATAGATCGACATCTTTGCTTCTAAGAATGTCGTTAAAATTGCCTTCTTCCAACGGGTATGGAAAACCGCGAACGTGTACCACGGGTGTACCCTCGGCTGCCTGCCCCATCATCAGCGATGCTGCGGCCGCTAACTCATCCGCGACTCCGATTACGGTGATCTGGAGAGTATTGCCGAACAGGTCGTTTTTTCCACGTTTATCAACCAATGCCGGTAAACCACTCAGGCCAATGCACATTCCAACTACACCATTGCGCCACGCTCTTCCCTGAGTGTCTATAACCATAATACCAATTTGTTTATCGGTAGCATCCATCAGTTCCTTGCGGATCATCCGTGCAGATCTGTCCGGATCTGTTGGCAACAACAAGACCCTTTCGCGGCCAGCGATGCTGGTGATATTTGATTGGTCAATTCCGGCACCAGCACATACAAACCCGAGTTTGTGCTCAACGATCAATGTATTTTTACGTTTTCGGACCACTTCGTTGCTTTCGCGCAAAATCAGCTCGACCAAGCGAGGGTCCTTATCCGTATCCAAAGCCAAATCCAAAGCCTGAGGGCTTGGTGTAACCTGATCTAAAAAATAATAACGGTTCTCGGCCTTGCTGATCACTTTTTGGGTAATCACAAAAACATCACCATCATTCATCGCTACGCCTGTTTTATGCATGCAATCCAAGATCGCCGGGGCGATGCCATCGCCTGGTTCGATCATTGGAAAATCATGTAGCGGCGAGATGACCAACGGCATGCTTATCCTAAGCCGGTAATTTTAATTCCGGCGCTGTGGGAGCCATATTGTTTGTTGAGGTAGATCAGAATGCTCGTCAGCCCTTCAACAACCACTGAATTCTCAATTGGGCCGGCATCCCAGCCGATAAACCCGGCGTCTTTCACCAATTCCAGCGCGCGCATACGCGCATCCTTGGATGAACCGGTAACGAGCACATCGCAACCAGCTTCTCCACTATCGTTGAAGTGTTCGTAACTGATGTTTTGGAATGCGTCTACAATATCTACACTGTCGCCCAGCACTTCCAGCGCTTCCTGCGCAGCAGAGCCTGAAGGAGGCATTTGTACTTTGGTTACCTTGGGTGGTACCAACGGGACAGTTACATCGATCAGCAATTTTCCGATCAACTGGGGTTTCAGGTATTCCAAGGTAGCCCGGTGTGCTGCGTATGGGACTGTTAGGACGATCACGTCTGATTTGGATGCGGCTTCAAGATTCTCCATTCCAACCACATCTTCTCGGCCAATTCGGGCATTAATATCAGCAGCCGCTATCAGAGCCTTTCCCGCTTCTCGGGAGCCAACAATGACGGTATGCCCAAATTTGGACCATGAATAAGCGAGCCCTTTCCCTTCGTTGCCTGTTCCACCGATCACGGCAATTTTTTTTGGTTCATTTTCCATACTTTCTACCTCGTAATCCATTAGAATTTTTTTGCGTACCGTTCCCATACCTTATGAGAAAGCTCACTACATTTTTCGGCAATTGCTTTTTCGTCAAGTGTGAGCAATTTTCTTTCCTTCATTAAAAATTTTCCATTGGCGATGGTGCTTTCGATCATTTGGTCACGGAAACCGAACAGCAGATGCCAGGGGAAATTGAACTTATTTAACTCGGTAGGTGGGCAATAATCTACTACTACCAGATCAGCGGCAGCACCAACCTTAATGGTTCCCAACGGCATGTTAAAAAAGTGGCTGGCCATTTTGGCAGTGTTGGTGTAGGCAAGGTCCATCACTGTGTACCCACCCATCGCACGAGGATCACCCAATGCGCTTTTATGAACCAAATATGCCGCTTTCATTTCATCCCAATGGGAATTTGAAAAACCATCATTCCCAAGAGCTACCGGAATACCGGCTGTGAGCATTTTTTCTACCCTGGCAGTGCCAACAGCATTGTTCATGTTGGAGCGAGGCTGATGCGTGACCCACACCCCTTTTTCTTTAAGTATGTCTACATCTTTGTCTGCTACATGAACACAGTGGGCGAGGATGCTATTTCCATCCAATAACCCAAACTGCTCGAACAGCGGTACAGGATCCTGCCCAAATTCTTTTTGTGTATGAGCCTGATCGTCCCGGCTCTCGGAAAGGTGAGTGTGGAAACCAAAGTGGGGTGCACGAACCGCGGCACACTTTTCCAGTGTAGTGCGAGAAAGGGTTAGCGGGGCATGCAACCCAAAAAAGCCTACCAGTTGACCATCAGGGTTAAGATTGGTTTTATCAACAAACCGCAAATTTTCCCTGATGCCCGCATCGCGTTCACCGTCACCGCCACGATCCGTCACCTCATAGCATAGCGCAGCCCGTAGGCCTGCTTTTTTTACCGTGTCCGCGATCACATCCAAGGAACCATCAATAAAATTGGGTGATGCATGGTGATCAAACAAGGTCGTCATACCATGCCGAATGGCATCAGCTTCGCAAAGCAACGCGGAGTATTCCACGTCTTCGGCTGTCAGGGATTGGTCCAGCGGCCACCAAAGTTTGTTGAGGATCTGATGAAAGGTAGCAGGTGCGTCTCCTGGGATAGCCATGCCGCGCGAGAAAGCGCCGTAAAAATGGGTGTGGGCGCAAATGGCGCCGGGCATTACCAATTTGTTGCCCACATTGTAAGTTTCTTCAGAAGGATATTTGGATAGCGCTTCAGAATCTGGCAATAGGTCTGCGATGCGTCCATCCCGGATCAGTAAACTGTGTCCGCTAAGGATCTCATTTGGTACATTACAAGTAACGATGGTCGCATTGGTGATAAGCATGGTAGCTCCGATGTTCAAAATATTTGTCAGACAAATTCAATAGCATTATTTTACTATCGGTTGGCTCTATTTCAATATGATTTTTGTACCTAAATTGGGATTTTGGCAGGCTGAGTACTCAGCCTGCCTGGTGTTTAGCGGGGGAGGGTGTAGTAGTTATAAACCATTTGGGAAACTTGTGTGACCATCATGGATACTGGTTCCCAGACTGTTTGAACAGGATGATATACATATACAGACAGCACATAATCGCCTGATGGTGAAAAAATGATACCTACATCAGAGATGTTCTGTATCACACCTGTGGGGCCGCTGATCCAGCCATGTTTGTGGGCTATGGGGGTACCTTCAGGTAAACCGGCTTCGAGTAGAACGCCGATCCGGTCTTGTTTGAGGAAATTGAGCATTTCCTGGCAGCTTGCCTGGGTAAATTTGTCGGGCGCGACAGCTGAAAAAGTACCTTGTCCGCTTTGGGCACATTCGTACAGGTCGGAAAGAAGTTGGCCTAACTCTGAGGAAGTAGTTTGGTTATAAGCATCCGGGCTGGTGGAAAGATCGGTACGGCTGTTTGATGTGGTGTCGAAATATTGCAGCAAAGGTGCCCCGTCATAAAAATAACCCGCTATGAACGTGTTCGACAAGCCGATCTCTGCCAAATCGCTACTCACTACCAAAGGGCCACCGATCATTTCCATGAGAGCATCTGAAGCGGGATTTTCAGATTTTGTGATCATCTCCAAAACCAGGTTTCGGGTTGGCTCATCAAGTGTGGGACCAAGATGTCGGTAAACAGAGTAGAGGATCGGTATTTTGATGGTTGAAGAAGCAGTAAATGCGATATCTGGGTCCACCGTGACCGATTCATTCAGGTTGTAGCCAAAGTGCATGGTTTCGTGGGTGGAGAGGTCTTCCAAATAAATCCCAACCACTCCATCAAATGGTGTGGCGTCGATCAGCTGGGTCAATTGTATCTTCAGGTTTTCGTAGGTTGGCCGGCCAGGGTTGGTTTGTTGAATCGTGATTTCGATTTCACGGCTTTCGGCGGAAGCCAGTGCTCGTTCGATGGCATCGGCGGCCGATTCAATTGGGATTTCATAACCTGGAGTGCCTTTGATGTAACCAGATTGCCCGGCAATAGGGACTGGTGGAGTAGAAGGCAAATCGTAACGGGTTTTCAGTTCTTCTTGAATATACGCGGATAACCGTTCTCGGTTAATGGTGTACACCAATGGAATATCACTTGATTCAGATTTGATATTCCACAAGTAATTCCAGAACCCGAGCCAAAATGGGGTGCTGGTTCGGTGCAAGTCAGCATCAGCGATCATCGCTTCTGTATTCAACGAAAAACCAGCCAAGCCAGGGTCGATCTGAACGGTGGATTCCATAATTTTGGCTTCAATTGGAATGCTGAATGTTTGCAATAATCGTTGGGTGCTTTCCGACGCATCCAACCCTTCCACCGGCACACCACCTATCGTCAAGCCGATGGGGTATTTTCCCCGCTCGCGGGAATAAAATACCAGCGCGACCATGCTAACGACCAAGGCAATCGACAAGAAAAATAACGAAATCCATCGGTAGAGGTGAGGCGGGCTTTTACTGATCGATCTATTCATAGGAAAAATTCTTCTTTTCGGTACTTACCAGGCTTAGCAAAACACAAAGGATCCAGATAACATCGGCCAATACCAAATGCGCTACCTGAATACCCAACGGGGTAAGAAAATAAATGTTGGCCATCCCGAGCAAGAATTGCGCACCGATCGAAAGGATGATGCCAAGTTTAATGCGCTGGCCGACAGGATGTTCTGTGTGGATCAAATTTGCAAGGACCCATACCATCAATGAACCTAATGCAATTGCGATGATCGGATGATATATGCGCAAGTAAACGAGGATATGGCCATCCGGGCGGAGTTGTTCTTCGATTGTATGCGCCAGCGAGCTGGAGGGGAAAAGTGTATCGGCCAAGGCAGTCACCGCGCCTGTTGCTCCTATAACGGCGACAAATACGATAAAACCAATCACATATGGCCGGCCACTGGATTTAAGAGTAGGCCGGGTAATTTGGTGATTGGACCACCATGCGTTTATGGTGATCACACCCAACAGCAGAAATGTATTTAATAAGTGGATTGAAACCGCCATAATGCGCAGGTACGACGAATTATCCTCTACAAGCCCCAATAAAACCAAACCAGCGCCCAATGCCGATTCGACCAACACAAAAAAGAGCACCAGCCAAACCATCCGTTTGCGGGTTGGATCCTGTCGATACAGCTGATTCCCCCAGAATGTGAGGGCAAACACCATCAATATCAGCGATCCGCTCATCATCCGGTGGGTAAATTCAACAATCGTATGGAAGACATCAAAGGTGGGGATGAGGTCTTCGCCGCACAAGGGCCAAAATTTTCCGCAACCTGCCCCTGAGTTTGTTGCCCTAACAACGGTTCCAAAAGCAATCACAAGCACGGTCCAAACCAACAAAAACCACGAAAAACGAGAAAAACGGTTCATTTGTCACCAGTAATTTATGAGCAGGTTAACTTGAAAGTATCAAGCGGAAAAAGTATAACATAAGCGGTAATCAACTCATTTCAAACCCAACAAAGGACGCGGCCATGCTTCGATCAATTTTCATCTATCTTTCCAAGGCTGAATGGGCCAAAAACATCTTTATGAATTGGCCGATCGCCTGGCGGGTCGCATCCCGTTTTGTTGCCGGCACAACGATTGAAGAGGCGATCGGGATCATCCGCCAACTTAATGCGGCAGGGATCAACACCACACTCGATCAATTAGGCGAACACACCAGCAGTGTGGAAGAGGCTAATGCTGCAGCCAATGGCATTGTTGCAACCCTAAATGAGATTGAAAAACAAGGCGTTATTGCCAATGTTTCTATTAAGCTTACTCAGATAGGAATGGGAACAGACAATGAAGCCTGCAAAAAAAATCTAAAACGCATTTTAGAGACCGCCAAAAAAACGAATAATTTTGTTCGCATTGATATTGAAGATACTCCTTACACTGACCTGACCATCGAACTTTATGATGATATGCGCCAGGCTGGTTTTGGAGACGAAACGGTCGGTATGGCTGTCCAATCGTATCTTTACCGGGCCGAGGCCGATGTACGAAAAGCGCTGGAAAGCAAAACCAAGTTCAGATTGGTAAAAGGTGCTTACAAAGAACCCGCGAATTTGGCGTACCCCAAAAAGATCGACGTCGATTCGAATTTTGACAATTTGGCATCCATCCTGATGGATAGCGCCAAATTGCATGAGTCGCGTTTGAGTGAAAATGGTTTGGTTCCGCCCATCCCTGCATTGGCTACCCACGATGATAAGCGGGTTGAATTTGCCAAAAATTATGCGGCAAAGATAAGCCTCAATAAAAAGCAGGTTGAATTCCAAATGTTGTATGGGATCCGTCGAGATCTTCAGAATAGTCTTGCCGAAGAAGGGTATCCAGTCCGGGTTTACGTCCCATTCGGCACCCATTGGTATCCATATTTCATGCGGCGGCTGGCAGAGAGGCCAGCTAACATTTGGTTCTTTGTGTCCAATTTCTTTCGATAATTTCTTTCTGAAGTGATCTCAATGCGGCGTAGGTATTTGGCTTCGCCGCATTGTGGTTTAATGAAAATATGGAAAAGATCGCATTCGTTTCAGGTTCCGCTACCCGGTTAGGCCTAGCCATTGCCAATCATTTGTTGGATGAAGGTTATGGCTTGATCTCCCATTTCCATCAAAATTTGGTGGGGGTAAATTCAATTCAAAAAAGGGCTATTTCATTGAAAAAGCCTTTTTATCCAATTCAGGCTGATTTTTCCAGTGCTGCTGGAATAGATGGTTTATTGATGGGTCTCGATGATTTTGGCCAGGAGCTCCTTTGCAACGTGGAAGTAGTGGTTAATGCCGCGGCGGTGATGCCCCGAGGAGACATGGGAACCCTGACAACATCTGAATTGCAAAAAGTGTTTTCAATCAACACATTTGCCCCGATCTTGATCAACCAATTTTTCGCGGCCAGAGCAACGGGAAAAATTTCGATCATCAACATTTCGGACATTGGCGGCCAAATGATTTGGAATAAATTCGCAGCCTATTCGATGTCCAAATATTCTTTGGACCGTTCGGCATTATTTCTTGCCAAGCAATTTGCGCCTTTGGTGAGGGTTAATACTATTGGGTTGGGAACGATAATGGCCAGCGAATGGATGGACAAGGGATTTATTGCTGACCTTATATCTAAGATACCTGCTGGCCGATTTGCCCAAATGGATGAATTGTTATCTGTGATCGACTTATTGGTGCAAAACGAGTATATAACTGGCCAAACCATTAACATCGATGGCGGCAGGTCTTTGTAAACCCATTAGAAATTTGAATAAAACAACCTCGGCAAGTCATAAAAAGTTGATGAAAAAGGGTTAAATGGTTATGATATTGGATTGAGTTGCGTCAACCAAATGGGTGACAAAATTTGTAAACTTAACAATAATCTTGTGAGGAAACTATGCTGGAAGAAAATAAGGCAGCACCAAACTTTGAATTAAAGGATCAGGATGGCAGTTTCGTTAAATTATCTGATTATGCTGGAAAAAATGTTGTGTTGTATTTTTACCCAAAGGATGATACCCCTGGTTGCACCGTAGAAGCATGCGGTTTTCGTGATAATTACGCAGCTTTTGAAGAAAATGGTATCGTAGTCCTTGGGGTGAGCCCAGATGATCCTCGCTCCCACACCAAGTTTATCCAAAAGTTTGATCTACCATTTACCCTGCTCGCAGACACTGATCACGCGGTTGCTGAGTCTTATGGAGTATGGGGTTTAAAAAAATTCATGGGCAAAGAGTATATGGGAGTACTGCGAACTACCTTCGTGATCGGTCCGGATCAGAATTTAATAAAAATATTCTCCAATGTAAAACCAGAAAACCACTATCAGGAGATTTTGGCCTTGTTTGGCCGATCCTGACCCCAACAGTGTATGGCTAATGTAGCTGCTCCAAAACCTGGGCATCAAGAACAAAGCAAAAACATCCAAACGATTTCCCATTCCGGCAAATCATTGGATGTTTTCTCATTTGAAAAGTATGTTGAGACATTGCTTGACTGTTCGGATGAAAAACAAGTCGTGGAATTGGCGCTTGACACTGTTTACAGAACAACTTCCGTCAAGGGCGCATCGTTCTTACCATTCAACCCATGGGCTCAGCTATTGTCACCGGTGTTGCTGGGTGAAGTTCCAAATGACAGTATTTTCACGCTGGAGGCATACTCAGCGCAGGTCGAGTTGCGGGAAAAATGCAAAGCCTGCGGTATACGGATCAAAGACAGGGATTGTACATTGTTGCCAGCCGCAGGCAAATATAGGATCGTTTGTCGCAAAATATCGATCGGAGAACAACAGATCGGGGTGGCGAATTTTTACTTCCCCATAAGTGGACCGTTGCCAGCAAGAGAAACAAATTTGATAGAGAGTGTATTGCTGTATGCCGGCAAGTTCATCAGCACCTTATCGCGCAAGGAGAGTGGTCAAAACCAGCATTTATTGGCAAATATCGGAGCAAGCCCAACAGCAAGCTCTATTGCGCGAACCATGATCATGGAAGCTATCGATCAACTAAGGGAAATCGATACAACCATCATCATGGGCCTGGATGTTGCTCCAGGTCTCCATTTTTCTTTTTGCGGAATAAGCCCTCCATTGTGCGAATGGGAACAATTGTTAACGCTTGTGGGCAGATCAACGGATGGACTTCCGGATGGATGGTTGTCGCACTATTTTTATCCGATATGGGCAAAGCAACAAGCACAATTATTGGCTGTTGTTTGGGCAAAAGACAAACATGCCGAGCAAATTAAGCCACAATCTATCGAGGCGGTCCATCAGATCGCTCGGCTGGTAGAATTGGCAACCCTTTATGAGATGGAAATATCTTCCAATAATGGCTCTTTGATCTTTCAGGAGCGTGAGAGGCTAGCCAGAGAAATCCATGATGGGTTTGCCCAAACGTTAGCCTTTTTGCTAATTCAAATGAAAAGGATCGAAGGATTTGAAAAGGGCGGAGAACATGAAAAATTCGTTACCGCCTATAAAGAAACCCACCAGACGATCTCAGAAGCATATGTAGACATTCGAGAGGCGATTGACAATCTTAGGTCCACCTCGCGTTCTCCTTTCGATGTCATGATCAGGAGTGTGGTTACAGGTTTTTGCAATAAAACAAACATCCAATGTGCTCTGGAAATTGAACAACCAAGCAAAGAGATCAACGAACTTAGCGCGGTTCATGCGGTTCGAATCATCCAGGAAGCTCTCACCAATGCCAGAAAACATGCAAACGCAACCAAATTGGCAGTTAGGGGATTTAATACTTCAGATCATTTTGTTGTTGAAGTGGAAGATAACGGCATAGGATTGCTGTTAGATCCCGAAGGTTCGATTGGCAAATATGGCCTGCGAAGTATGCGGGAACGAGCGGGCTTGATCAATGCTAACTTGCTGATCACTACTACTCCAGAAAAAGGCACAAAAATTGCTTTATACCTATGACAAGCGCAAAAATCCGTTTATTCCTAATCGATGACCACTCCCTGTTCAGGAGGGGGTTGAAAAACCTGTTGGACGAGATGAACGAGTTTTCAGTGGTTGGTGAGGCAACCAATCCAATGGAAGCGTTGGCAACTTTTCCAAGAAGTGACGTGGATGTACTATTGCTGGATGTCAACATGCCTGAGATCGGCGGCGTGATGGCACTTCCCCAAATAAAAAAACTAATGCCTTCCTTGCCCATCCTCATGCTAACGATTTCTCAGGATAGCCAGGATTTGATCGGTGCGATCAACAACGGGGCAAGTGGATACGTGCTTAAAAATACAGAACCAGATCAACTTCGAAACGCGATAATGCAGGTTTATTATGGAAATTCGATCCTGTCTCCTGAAATTACTTCTGAAGTATTGACAGCGATCAGGAAATCTCAGCATGACAAAACTCGCAACATATTAAGCGAAAGAGAAGTGGATGTCTTAAGATGCCTAGCACGGGGCAATACAACCACATCCATATCCACCATGTTGTTTATTTCAGAAAATACCGTAAAAACCCACATTCGCCATATTATGGAGAAATTGGAAGTAAAAAACAGGGCTGAGGCAGTAGCCAAGGGAGCGCAGCTGGGATTTTTATAGGAATGCGGGTGATATTTTAATCATCCTTTTCGTCGTCCGCTTTATTGCAGTTTTAACTTTTATAATTACCGTTCTCATTATTTTGGTGGTTGATCCATCCATCACCCAGGAGCTTGCAAATGCAAAATAAAAAGCACTTCATCATCATTGGCATCCTGATTTTGGTGGTTTCCGTGGTTACGTACTACGGAATACTTGCCCTAAATTTGTTGCCGGTTGCTGCTGCTGTGCAGTCCCAACCGATCGATTGGTTGTTTGATCTTGAATTCAAATTAATTTCTTTCTTCTTCGCAGTGATCATGGTACCGCTGGTGTATTCATTGATCTTTTTCAGGCAAAAGGAGGGCGATGACAGTGATGGACCACACGTTGAGGGCCATACCAAGTTGGAATTGGTCTGGACCGCAATCCCGTTGATCATTGTGATCGCTTTGGGCATTATCGGCGCTGAAAATCTTAAACAGGTTCTTGCAGTAGACCCACAGGCCGCCCAAGTAAAGGTGGTTGGTTATCAGTGGGGCTGGCGTTTCGAATATCCTGAGGGGTTCACCAGCACTAAGCTTTACCTGCCGGTGGATAAGCAAGTATTGCTTAAAATGGAAAGCCTTGATGTTATCCACTCCTTTTGGGTTCCTGAATTTAGAATCAAGCAAGACCTGGTGCCTGGGCAGATCACCGAGTATCGTATTACTCCTTCTCTTATTGGCGAATATAAAGTCCGCTGTGCTGAAATTTGTGGCAACGAACATGCATACATGGAATCACCAGTGGTTGTAGTTAGCCAAGAGGATTATGTTGCCTGGCATGATGAACAGCTGCGCCTTGCAAAAGAAGCGGAATTGGCTTCTGCCGGAAAACCTGATGCCGGCCGCGGGCAAGCATTATATGTTGAATCTGGATGTAAGGCATGTCACTCGGTTGATGGTTCCAAAGGTGTTGGCCCCACCTGGAAGGCACTTTATATGTCTTCCGTGCCACTTGCAGATGGTACCAGTGTTACCGCGGACGAAGCCTTTTTGGCTGAGTCGATCCTCAACCCAAGCGCAAAAGTGGTTGCAGGGTACAACGCTAATGCCATGCCCAGCTTCTCCTACCTCAAGGAGGGGCAGGTTAATGACATCATCGAATACATCAAATCCCTCAAGTAGGAGTTCGCATCTCAATGAAAAGTCCTGAGGTTAAATTTTCGAAGGCAATTGCCTTGTTTTTGGGTGGGCAGGTAGTGGGCTTGTTGCTCGGAGTCCTGATTCAAACCGCCCTTGCCGGTGTTTACAATGGCGCGTACTTTAAGGATATTGCTTCCTGGTTATTGGGTGTCTTATTGGCATTGCTTGGTTTTTTCTATGGCCTGATCGGTTATTACGGCTTGGTCAAAGGATTGGTCTGGCAGGTGTTGGGCACCATAGCGGGTGGTTTGCTTGTTTCGGCCATCCGTTTTCTGATGGGCTTGGAACCATTTGATCTGGCTAAATTTGGGTTCACAGAGGGTGGATGGGTAGCCGGTGCTTTGATCGGCGCAATTGCCTTTTTGGCGGGAGTTGGCGCCCTTACTGACTGGTTCAAGTGGGCCAAAGGGGAGAAAACCTTTGACCACCACCAGGATCCTGAAGGTTTTATCAAATATTTTGGCGTTTCCCTTGACCACAAGGTGATCGGTATCCAATATACCGTTACATCCCTGTTCCTGCTAATGGTCGGTGGATTGTTCGCGCTGATATTTCGGCTGGAACTGTCACAAACTGGTTTGGAGATCCTTTCACTGCAGATGTACAACTCATTGATGAGTTTGCACGGCATGGTGATGATCGTTTCCATTTTGGTTGGTATCGCTGGCGTGATCAATTACTTGGTGCCTATGCTGATCGGCGCACAGGATATGGCATTCCCGAGGCTAAACGCATTCTCGTTTTGGATCGCAATTCCCGCCGCGATCTTGTTACTTTCCAGCCTGGCCTTGGGTGGCTTTGATACCGGCTGGACAGGTTATCCACCTCTTTCTGTCCGCGCTCCTTTGGGAATGTCGATGTTTTTTGTTGGCATTTGGGTGGCTGGTTGGTCATCGATCTTGGGTGCTCTAAATTTGATCGTGACGGTATTGCGAATGCGCGCCGAGGGTATGACCGCATTCAGAATGCCGATTTTTGTTTGGGCTGCCACAGCCACTTCGATCATATCGTTAACCGCGACACAAATGATCGGTCTTGCCTTCCAGCTGGTTTTGTTTCAACGCTTGCTGGGGATGCCCTTCTTCGATGCCGCAAAAGGTGGCAATCCGGTCCTTTTTCAGCATTTGTTTTGGTTTTATTCTCACCCGGTTGTTTATGTGTTCATTTTGCCTGGCCTGGGTGTGATCAGTGAACTATTGCCCGTGTTTGCTCGCAAACCATTGTTCGGTTACAAATGGATCGCCATGTCTTCCTTGGGCATCGCCCTGGTTGGGTTCCTGGTTTGGGCACACCATATGTTTAGCTCGGGCATGAACGAGTATCTGCGTGTGCCGTTTATGTATAGTACCTTGCTTGTAGCGGTACCTACCGGGGTAAAGTTCTTCTCTTGGGTGGCTACCTTGTGGCAAGGGCGCATTACCCGGGAATTAGCGACACCGATGCTATTCGTTTTGGGCGGCATTGTGGTCTTCTTGCTGGGCGGTCTTACAGGCCCTCCCAACGCTACAGTCTCTACGGATCTTCACCTCACCGATACCTACTTTATTGTTGGGCACTTCCACGATACGATGTTCGGTGGTTATATCTTCCCGTTCTTTGCCGCGCTTTATTACTGGTTCCCCAAGGCTACTGGCAAACGACTGAACGAAAAATTGGGAAAGCTTCACTTTTGGTTGATGACACCTTCCTTTTTTGTACTCACATTGTTCATGATGCGTGTTGGATTACTTGGAATGCGCCGCAGGATCGCCGATTATGATCCGGCACTTTCCTTTGATCCTTGGCATCTTGCGATGACCATTTCCGCTTACCTGATCGCGCTCTCTGTGTTGGTATTTATCTGGAATATTATAAAAACCGTAAATGGCGAGCAGAATGCGACTGGAAATATTTGGAAATCTCGCTCACCAGAATGGCTTGTGCCTAGCCCCATGCCACCTCATAACTACGACCAACCATTAAAAGTTGTTGGCGAACCGTACGACTATGGTCTGGAAGGCTCCAAATACATTGAATTTGTCAATAAAGAGGAACACGAATGAGCGGTAATCACAATAACCCAAGTGATCAGTTAAACCAAGGTTTGGTGATCTTTATCTTGTTAGGATTCTTGACCTTTGTTGAATATATGATCGCGATTTGGAACCAAAACCTGCTTCTACTGTCGGTGGTTGCTACGATAAAGGCTGGCCTGGTTTTGTACTACTATATGCACATTTATAAGTTGGGCAATATCGATGAAGGAGGCAGCCACCACAGCCTCGCATGGAAAACCACAACGAATCGGCTTGGCTTTTGGCTTTTCATCCTTTCAGATGCCTTTTTGTTCGCTGGTTTGCTTACTACCCGCTTTAACCTTCTTGGCCTAACCCGACCGCATTTGGATCAACAACTCGGATTGATCGTTACCGCAGTATTGTTGATCTCAAGTTTCTTTATGAACCGTGCTGAAACCCAAATGAAGGCTGGTGATACAAAAGGTTTTGCCCTCTCCACGATCATCACATTGGTTTTGGGGATTGGTTTTGTTGCCGGTGTGGTAGGGGTAGAATGGCAAGAGGCGCCATTTGGAGTTGCTGATTCTGCCGCCAGTGGTGTTTTCTTTATGATGACCGGCATGCACGCATTTCATGTCCTTACGGGAGTGATCTTCCTGGGTATTATTTTGCGCAATGGCATGAAGGGCGTTTACTCCGCTGAGAACTGCTGGCCAGTTGAGGCTGCCACCGTTTATTGGCATTTTGTTGATGTTGTCTGGATCTTCTTTTACCCGGCCTTGTACCTGATCGGCATCATGGCTTAAGGGTGATGTTATAATCGGGGGCAACCGAAAAAGTTGCCCCCGATTTTTTTATTAACCCATGAATACACGCCAACAACATTACATCCGCATTCTTGTCAGCCTGATCGTTGGAATTTTGATCGCGATACTGATAAATGAGGTTTCGTTCCTGATCATGGGCAGTGGGTCCACACGCCCTGCCAAAAAAACACAATTGGTCATCCCCGCTGGCACGCAACAGAAAATGGAGCAGGGTCAGGCAAAATCCATTATCCCGAATGGCATCAATTTTGTGATCGGCGATGAGCTGATTATCACCAACCAGGATTCGGTTGATCATACTTTTGGAAATGTCTTCATCCCAAAAGGCAGCTCTGCAACAGTGGTCTTTAATCAAGCCAATACTTTTTCGTACCAGTGTTCCTTTGAACCAAAGCGTGTGCTTGGATTCGAGGTAAGGGAACCGCTTACCACATCTACCCGTGTTTTTGGCATTCTACTTGCCGGTGTGCCGTTGGGGGTGATGTTGTATATCTATAGCCTTGCCGCTGCACCCGTCAAAGAAAAATTAACCAATGAAGCTTGATTTTAGGCCCTACCTGCGCAGGCCGGTTATTCTCACAACCTTCGTCGTTTTCCTTGCAAGCTTGGGTCTGGTTCGCCTCGGATTATGGCAGGTTTCCCGATATTATCAGCGGCAACAGTTTAATGATCATTATCTGGAACAAACAAATGCAGAAATGTTGGATCTGGATGCGATAAATTCGGATTCATTGGATCTGTCCGGTATGGAATACCGTAAAGTAACCTTCCGTGCCATGCCAATTCCCGGCGAATCGATCGTGCGGATCAATCAATATTTTCAATCAGAATTGGGTTATTCGCTAATTACACCGTATCTTTTGCGATCTGGATCGATCGTTTTCGTTGATCGGGGTTGGATTCCGAGCAGCGGGAATGAAACTCCGGATGATTGGGATGTATATAACCAGAATGGGGTGCAACAGATCATTGGGCTGGTCCGAATTCCAATCACAGTAAATGAACCCAATATTGACCGATTTTGGGTAGATTTTGACTACTCCAAGATGCAGGCGAGAACGGATAAAAAGGTGTTGCCAATCTTTATCCAACAATTTCCTGCACAAGGTGAAGATACTATTCCGCCGATCCCGCAAATACTGAAGGTAGAGATTTCGGAAGGTCCACATGCAGGATACGCTCTCCAATGGTTCACCTTCGCGATCATATTGTTGGCTGGATACCCTTTTTATTTGAGGGCAATTAAATAACTGGAATGAAATGAGCGAACTCAAAATGATCAATGGCAAAACCTTGCGGATGCTTTCAACGGTAACTTTTGGGCTTACCGTGATATTTCTTGGATTCAGTTATTTTTTCAGTGACGGATTTTTTGGCTCGATTTGTTCAGCTGATCCAGTATGTTTTTTTTCTGGCATCAACAGTCTGCCTTTCTTTTTACATCGAATATTGGCGGTTGTTTTACTTGCCTGGCTGGTTTATTACCTGCATTTTATTTGGTTGTATTACCGTACCGACCATTTACTGCTCAACCTGGGTACGATCTTGGTTGTGCTCTATTTTTTTCAGGTTTTGCTTGGGTTGGCATATGTATTTGGCCAACCAACAACGACCGCCGGCCCTGTGATGCACGATATCACGGCTTGGTTGATCCTGATCGATGTAGCTGGGTTGGTGGTTGTAGCCACAAAAGCGGGTGAACCTACACTGAACCACCCGGAGTTAGACCTTCGGGAGCGATTTTTTGATGTCGTGATGTTGACCAAGCCGGTGATCGTTTTGTTGTTGTTGTTTACCACTTTGGCCGGAATGTTTTTTGGGGCAAAGTCTGTTCCCCCACTCAACCTGATCGTATTAACTTTGGTGGGTGGTGCGTTGGCGGCAGGCGGTTCAGGCGCGATCAACCAATACCTCGATAGAGACCTTGATCGTGAAATGCAACGCACCGCCAAACGACCATTACCATCTGGCAGAATTTACCCTGCCGAGGCACTTGCGATCGGTATCGCTTTTTGCATCATCAGCCTGTACATGTTTTTCGCGTTTGTCAATTTGCTTTCTGCTGCACTCACTTTTGCTGGCATGGTTTACTATGTTTATTTTTACAGTGTGCTGCTTAAAAAAGCAACTGTTCAAAACATCGTCATCGGTGGGGGAGCTGGCGCATTACCGGCCGTGATCGGTTGGGCGGCGGTGACGGGGGAAATTTCCTGGGCTTCTGTTATTTTATTCCTGATCGTATTTATGTGGACGCCGCCACATTTTTGGGCATTGGCAATCGTTCGCCAAAAAGATTACGCCAAAGTGAACATACCCATGTTGCCAGTGATCAAAGGGGAATTGGAAACGAGGCGAACGATCTTGCTTTACTCGTTGGTACTCGTGGCAACAACTTTGCTATTGCCATTGTTTAATTTCGCTGGCACCATTTATCTGCTTTCCGCATTGGTTTTGGGGGCAGGTTTTATTTTTTTGGCTATCAGAGTACTGGTGATAACCGGAAATAAAGTGGCTTGGGTGCTCTATAAATATTCCAGCTATTACTTGTTTCTGATCTTTTTGGCGGTCATTTTCGATGGTGTGTTTTAGGTGGTCGGGTGAAGAAAAAGAGAGAGCTTTAGCTCTCTCTTTTTTGTATTAATCACCGAGATAATCTTTTAGTTTTCTTCGAATGGATGGGTGGCGCAAGCGGCTAAGAGCTTGTGCTTCAATCTGTCGCACCCTCTCTCTGGTAACGCCCATTTTTCGTCCAACCTCTTCCAAAGTATAGGCTTGCCCATCTAACAGGCCGTAGCGCAATTGTAAAATGCGCACTTCACGTGGCGGCAGGCCATTTAATACCTCAGCCAAATGCTCTCGTAATAGGTTGTAAGTAGCAGTGTCATCTGGTGGAGCTGCCTCGTCATCTTCGATAAAATCACCCAAGACTGAATCTTCCTCATCATCGGTGGGTGTTTCGAGTGAGAGTGGCCGCCGGGCAACCTGGATCATGTTCTCGACTTTTTTTGCGGGCACATCCAATTCCAGCGCAAGCTCGTCTACCGAAGGTTCGCGGCCAAATTTTTGGGTTAGTTGGTGCTGAACGCGCAACAACTTATTGATTTGGTCACCCATGTGAACAGGAACGCGAATGGTGCGGCCTTGGTCGGCAATGGCGCGAGTTACGGCTTGGCGGATCCACCATGTGGCATAGGTTGAAAACTTGTGGCCACGCCGGTAATCAAATTTTTTGGTTGCCCTGATCAAACCGATGTTTCCTTCCTGGATCAGATCCAGAAAGGGCACACCGCGGCCCATATATTTTTTGGCAACAGAGATGACCAAACGTGAGTTGGCTGTGATCAGATGTTCACGGGCGGCCCAGCCATCCTCGATGTCGGTACGCAGGTCCATCCGTTTTTTGGGGCTAACATTGCCTTTTGCTAATTCTTCGCGACTGAAGCGGCCTTTCTCAATTCGTTGGGCCAGCAACACTTCTTCCTCCGCGGTCAGCAAAGGCACACGGCTTACCTCTTTTAGGTAAAGGCCAATGGTATCGTCGGTATCGATGTTCGCCAGGTAATCGTCAAAATCTGGACCGGCGTCTGCATCAACAGAATCGTCGGCTTCGTTTAATTCATCTTCGGTAGGTTCTGTGGTTGTGACATCTTCAACAAATGGAATACCCGCGCTTAGCAGGGCAGCAAATGCTTCTTCCAATTGTTCAACATCATGTTCGGCATCTGGAAAAAAATGCAAAATATCATCCAAGGTCACGAAGGACTTTGAACGTCCAACCTCGATCAATCGGGCAATCGGTGAGTACTCTTCCTCTTCTTCAGTTATCAACAAGGGTTCATCCATCTTTCATTCCTAATTCAGTTAATATCAAAAACAGAATACACTTTTTCTGTTAATATTTCAATATGAAGCCAGCCGACCTAACAAAATTGTCAGGAATTGCGCATAGGGATAAAATTCCCAGCCATTTAAAATGCGCCTTAAGGGAACAAACTATACAATAATTTTTCCAATAATGCAACCTATGGGAAATTATTACGAGCGAAAAAATACAAACACTCCAATTCGGGGAAAGTTACATTTGTCCATAAAGGTATTAGTATGGATAATACTTAAGTTCTTGATTTATGATTATCGATAATGTAAAATTCCCACACTAGTTCCAGTTTTTATGTAGGAAAATACAAAAATCTCGGAGGTTAGCTGATGTACCAAATTGAAGGATTAACGCAATTTGAAACGATCGCCATATGGGCGGTGTTTGGGATTGCTATTGTTGGGTTGGTCTACGCCTGGATCTTGCGCGTACAAATCCTTAAAGAAGATGCTGGAACCCCCAAAATGCAGGAAGTATGGGGCGCTATCAGGGATGGTGCTGATGCCTATCTCAAGCAACAATTAGGGTCGATCTTGCCTTTGATCGCTGTCCTTACCGTTGCGCTGTTCTTTTCAGTTTACATTGTTCCGCCCAGCCCCGAAGCACTCGACCGTTTTAAGGGCATGGAAGATAGCCAAATCAAACTGATCATAGGTATTGCCAGGGCCATCGCGTTTGTTATGGGCGCTGGTTTCTCCTTGACCGTTGGGCAAATTGGCATGCGCATGGCGGTCCAAGGAAATGTGCGCGTGGCTTCTGCTTCCCGTAAATCTTTTGGAGATGCCCTCCGAATTGCCTATCGAACTGGAACGATCACAGGCATGCTTACTGATGGTTTGGGCTTGCTTGGTGGAACCTTGATCTTCATTTTGTTGGGGATCGCGGCGCCAGACGCTTTGCTTGGCTTTGGTTTTGGCGGCACCTTGCTTGCTTTGTTCATGCGCGTTGGTGGTGGTATCTTCACCAAGGCTGCCGATGTTGGTGCTGACCTGGTTGGCAAGGTGGAAGCGGGCATCCCGGAAGATGACCCCCGCAACCCTGCTGTCATCGCTGACTTGGTTGGCGACAATGTAGGGGACTGCGCGGGTATGGCAGCCGATATTTTTGAATCTTACGAGGTAACGATCGTATCAGGCCTTATTTTAGGCTTGTCTCTGTATCATTTCACTGGCCGTTTAGAGTGGATCATCTTCCCATTGATCGTTCGCGGTATTGGTGTCTTATCTTCCATTATTGGCACCTATGTGGTGAAGAGTGAACCTGGCAAGGGCGGTGACGCTATGGCTGCCATTTTCAAGGGCTTCCTCTCTTCAGCTGCCATTTCGGCGGCATTGTTCTTCATTGCCGGTTATTTTTACATGAACAACGCCCAGATGGATGGGTGGGGTGGTTGGTGGCGTACGCCTATGGCAGTTGCGGTCGGCGTGTTGCTTGCGATCCTGATCGACCGACTCACCGAATACTTTACCGGAACCCATACTTCACCGGTTAAGGATATCAAGAAAGCAGCGGATACCGGCCCGGCTACCCTCATCTTGCAGGGTATTTCAGTGGGCTTTGAGTCCTCCGTTTGGTCAGTTTTAGTGATCGCGGTCACCATTGTCGCTTCCATTTTCATCATGGGGACGATCCCCGGCCTCGATGAAGCCCAGCGGATCTCCTTCATTCTGTATGGTGTAGCCATGACCGGTATTGGTATGCTAACACTGACTGGCAACAACGTGGCTATGGATTCGTTTGGCCCGATCGCGGACAATGCCAATGGTATTGGTGAAATGTCTTGGTCTGGCATGGAAGACAAAGAGACCAAGGATGCCCAGCAGATCATGGCTGATTTGGATGCGGTAGGCAACACTACCAAGGCTATCACCAAAGGCGTGGCAATTGGCTCCGCGGTGATCGCGGCTGTGTCATTGTTCGGTTCGTTCCTGGTAGATGTAACGCGTGCACAGGAAAGCCTGGGTGTACCGGTAGAACAGCAGATCCAGAACATCGGCATCCGGGTGGATATTCCGCAGGTTTTTGTGGGTATGCTGATCGGTGGCGCTTTGCCGTGGTTATTCAGTTCGTTTGCCATCCAGGCTGTCTCTCGGGCGGCGGCGATGATCGTGCAGGAAGCACGACGCCAATTTAAGTTGGGTGTATTGGAAGGAACCGTGCGGCCAGATTACGCCAAGGCTGTTCAGATCTCCACATCCGCCGCGCAAAAAGAATTGGTGGGTTTGGCTTTGCTTGGCATCGTCACCCCGATCGTGGTTGGCCTTACCCTGCAAGTGGAAGCGCTCGGCGGCTTTTTGGCGGGCATCATTGTGTCTGGCCAGCTGTTGGCGGTATTCCTCAATAACTCTGGTGGCGCCTGGGATAACGCCAAAAAATTGATCGAGGATGAGCCAAAAGATCCGGCAGCCAATACTGGCAAAGGGTCCGAACGGCACAAGGCTTCTGTGGTCGGCGATACTGTGGGTGACCCATTCAAGGATACCGCTGGCCCAGCCCTAAACCCGATGATCAAGGTTGTAAATTTGGTCTCTGTCATCGTGGCCCCCATTGTCGTACAGTACGCGAATGCTGAAGGAACCGCGGCTTATGGCGTTTGGGCTGTGGCTTTGGTATTGGTCGGTGTGCTGGTTTGGGCTATCAAACGGTCCAAGGAACAAACCCCTGAGTTGAAGTAAGTTTTCGTATTTCGTCACTAGGTATTTTGCTCAGAAAAGGACGCGCATTGCGCGTCCTTTTATCTTTGAAATTATGGGTAGATCGCTCGCTATTGTATTTACTTGCCGAGGTCCCGTTGCCACTCGTAGATCTTGTTCAACGCCTCAATCGGTGAAAGTGAATTGACATCTAACTTACGGATCTGGTCTACCAGCGGGTTGGATTCTGGGAACAGGGCAACTTGCTGGGCATTGATGGTATTTTTGCGGGTTGTGCCTGAAGTTCTTTCCAAATCCGCCAAAATTTCTTGGGCTCGATTGATTATGGTTCGAGGCAAACCAGCCAGCTGGGCAACGTGGATGCCGTAGGAGCGGTCTGCTCCCCCCGGAACGATCTTGTGTAAAAATACAACATTGCCTTTGTCTTCAGCGACAGCGACATTGTAATTGCGCAAGCCGGGCAGTTTTTCGGATAGCTGGGTGAGTTCGTGATAATGGGTAGCGAAAAGAGTTTTTGATCGCATAGATGGGTGATTATGGATGTATTCAATCACAGCCCAGGCAATCGATACACCATCATAGGTGCTGGTTCCGCGGCCGATCTCATCCAGGATGACCAACGACATCTCGGTAGCGTTATGCAAAATGCTTGCTGTTTCTATCATTTCCACCATAAAGGTAGAATGTCCGGAGTGTATCTCATCCTGGGCACCGATGCGGGTGAAGATGCGATCTACCAGGCCGATAGTTGCGGAGCGTGCAGGCACAAAACAGCCCATTTGTGCCATCAGAACGATCACTGCCGCTTGGCGGAGATAGGTACTTTTGCCCGCCATATTGGGGCCAGTAAGTAACCGCACTCGTTCACCGGTTTCAAAATGGATGTCGTTGGGCACGTACGTACCGCCTTTGAGTGTGCTTTCAACGACGGGGTGCCTTCCGTCGCATATTTCAAGTACATCCTCCGCCACCAGTACCGGCCTGCAATACCCCCGATTGGCGGAAGTTTCTGCCAATGAAGAATAAACATCCAGGCGGGCGATCGCATGGGCCGTTTCCATAAATTTTTGGATGGAGGCTGCAATTATCGAACACACCTCTTTGAAAAGGCGGCTTTCGATCTCCCGAATTCGTTCATCAGCGTTGAGGATCAGTGTTTCATATTCCTTCATTTCAGGGGTAATATACCGTTCAGCATTCACCAGAGTCTGCTTGCGAATATACTCGGCTGGGGCGTTTGCTGTCTGTCCGGCGGATATCTCGATATAGTACCCGAACACTTTGTTATATCCAACCTTGAGTGTTTTGATACCGGTCCGTTCTTTTTCTTTATTTTCGAGCGCATTGATCCACTCTCGGGCATGGGCAGATGCGCTTTGGATGTTGTCCAACTCGCTTGAATAACCCGCCCGAATGACGCCGCTGTTCTGCAGGGTGGCTGGTGTATCCTCCGAAATGGATAGGTCAAGCAGGGCCAGTTCCTGTTGGAATGCGTGGATCTGTTGCGCCAGCCCCCCAAAGGTGGACGTGCTGCCTGCTAGGATGGTTTTAATTTCAGGCAAACAAGTTAATGTATCGCGCAGTCGTAGCAGCTCTCTTGGCAAAATGTTTCCAGATGCAACCTTGTTGATCAATCGTTCAAGGTCCGAAACTTTTTTAAAGGCAGCACGGATCTCTGCCCGTAAAAATGCGGAGTCAAAAAAAACCTGGATCGAATCCAATCTGTTTTGGATCAGGGTTAGGTTTAATAATGGTTGCGAAATCCATTGCCTTAAAAGGCGTTTCCCCATGGGTGTGACCGTTTGGTCGAGCAAACCAAGTAAGGAACCCTTGATTTCGCCGCGCAAGCTCTCGGTCAGTTCCAAATTTCGCCGAGTAGCGGCGTCCAGGATCATAGTCTCGCTGAGGAGAACCAGTTTGATGTCGGCAAGGAGTTTGAGCGCACTCGGTTCGGTTTCGGCGACATAGTGCAAGATAGCCCCCAAGGCGTTGACGGCTACACTATGGGTGGATATGCCAAACCCGCTGAGTTCACTCACCTGGAAGTGGTTAAGCAAAGTATTGTGGCACTTGCCGCTCTCAAAGCGCCAGGCAGCAAGGCGGGTGACATGAACATCGACACCGGCTGGGACTTCCATTCCTTCAGGCAAGATCAATTCAGCGGGGTTTAGCCGGTTGATCTCAGCACGAATAAGGGTAGGGTCGGAGGCTTCGGCTTCACAAACGAAAAACTCGCCAGTGGAAATATCGGTAGTGGCGATGGCAAATCGGGAGCCATCCGTGTAAAATGCGCATAGGTAATTACTGGCGTCACCCGGCAAAAGAGAAGAGTCCATTACTGTTCCCGGGGTGACCACCTTGACGACTTTTCGGGGAAAAATACCCTTTTGTGGCTGGTCACCCAATTGTTCGGCAATGGCCACGTGAAAGCCGCGGGTGATTAGGCGCGAGAGGTAATTATCTACCGAGTGGTAGGGAATGCCAGCGAGAGGTGCGCGAACTCCATTGCCAATGGGGCGTGATGTCAGCACGATGTCCAGTTCTCGCGAGATAGTTTCGGCGTCTTCATCGAATGTTTCGTAAAAATCGCCGAGCCTAAAAAACAGTATCGTATCGGGGTATTGCTTTTTTAAATCCAAATACTGCTGACGTACGGGGGTTACTTCATCGTTTGCCATAGTGACCATAATTATATAAGATATAATTTTCCCCGGCATTAATAAAGGTAATTTCTGGTTTTCTCATTTCAATAAAAAACGCGTTTAATCGCGGAACCAATAACAGAACGGAGCAAAGTATGGAAGCAAAATACAAACTGGTTTTAGTGCGGCATGGCCAAAGTTCTTGGAATTTGGAAAATCGTTTTACAGGTTGGACGGACGTGGATTTGACTGACCTGGGCCGAGAAGAAGCCAAAACCGCTGGCGTTTTATTAAAAGACAGTGGT
>SXGU01325134.1_pt1 | contig 31126 bp, 23 predicted proteins | sample 3174531 | NCBI WGS metagenome assembly SXGU01 (sample SAMN11356863, study PRJNA531348) | freshwater metagenome | isolation source: freshwater sample F1-140 | place: China: Fuxian Lake, Yuxi | collected 2017-12-25 | reverse complement strand
CCGACGCGCTTCGCGGTTGAGGTTGAACTGGTTGAAGACCAACGGCACGCCGGTCACATCCGGGTGCATCGCCCGCCGCGCCTCTTCGAGTAGCTCCTGCCCTGTCTGGTCTCCCTCAAGTACCACCACCGTTCGCATGCGTCCTGCCTCCAGAAGGCGGTGTGTAGAACATGCCGGCAGTGGAAGCGGGGCGAGGCGGACCGTATGCCGTGCGCGCCTTCAGCTGAGTGACCTAAACACATTTCTGGCAGAGGTCCGGCACAGCGGTCAGGTGGTGCGCCACCGCTCATACAAGCCGGCAATCACGTCATCAATTGGCGGACGGTGGGTCTCCACGTCTAGCACGGCCACTTGCGCCTCAGCCTCGGCAAGCAACGCCGGCAGACTGGTGACTGATGGATCGTATGAGAACTCGTGTGCGCCGTCGCGTGTTTCCAGAAACCTTGCGCCCGCCAGAACCGGCCTCAAGCCGTCAGTGCGTAGCCGAAGGCGCCGACCAGTCCCGGGTGTAGCGCGCAGTTCGGAGAATGGCCCGTCAAAGGCCACCTCACCCTTGTGCACCATCACGATACGGCTCGCAAGTGCCTCCAGATCGGTCAGATCGTGGCTGGTCACAACGATCGTCACCTCCCGCGCCTCATTGATCGTTCGGCAGAACTCAAGGACCTGACGCTTCGCGAGCACATCCAATCCGAGCGTCGGTTCATCAAGAAGGACGAGTTCCGGTTCAGGCAGGAGCGCAAGGGCCAGGTCGGCACGCATCTTCTGGCCAAGGCTCAACTCTCGTGCCGGTGTCCGCCAGATATCCGCGAGACCAAGCAACTCGGTCAGTACGGCCAGACTGCGGACGTAGTCATGCCGCTCAATGTTCCAGACCACCCGCTTCCAGTCGAACGATGAGGCCACCGGATGATCCCACCAGAGTTCGGTTCTTTGCCCGAAACACACTCCGGTTCGCGCCACAAACCGCACACGGTCACGCACCGGGTCGCACCCGAGCGCGCGCACTGTCCCGCGGTCCGGTGCAAGCAAACCGGAAAGCAGTTTGATCGTCGTGCTCTTGCCGGCACCATTGGGACCTGCCACGGCCACCACTTCACCACGGCCGATGGTGAGGTCGATGCCACGTAACGCATCGGTCGTAAGGAACCGTGGTTGGAAGAGACGCGCAACAACTTCAGACGGCGTCGAACCCCTCTCGCGCTGCCGGTACGACTTCCACACACCGGTCAGCACCACCGCAGGTTCACCGTTCATCGCCGATGCCCGAATGTCGAATACCTCGACGACCCCGTTTGACGGTACCGCCGGAGTCCACGGGCAAACGTCGGAACTGCGATGACGAACATCAAGACCGCCGCCGCCGGTGTCAGCAGGAACCCCCACGGGTCAGCGGACACGCCTACCAACGCACGAACCGGCATCCACGCCACCAGCCCGGCCGGGAAAACCGTGACCAGACCAACGCCCATTGCACCGCCAATCCCATCGAGGGGAAACGTACCTAGCGACCCGAGCGCATCGTGCACATTCATGCTGATCTCTTCACCGGCAACCGGCGCCCAGAACGCAACCACCGACCAGAGAAACATGGTCGCCAGCACCACGCAGACCGATGACAGCAAGTTCACAGCGAACGCGCCAGTCCAAGCAAGCGTCAGCGGAAGGCCCAATCCCGTCCACGCCCAGAACATGATTGCAACCCCGGTGACGAGCGCGGCACCTCCCGAGATCGGTGCAAACCCCTCCGTCGCAAGCGTCAACCACAGCGGTTGCGGTTGTACAAGCAAGTGGTCGAACTGCCCTCGGCCGATCCGGCGGCTTATGTGCGAAACGTTGTATGTGAAGGCTGCCGACAGGATGCCCTCCACTGTCGTGGCGTATCCAAGCAGGAACAGAACCTGCCAGTCAGACCACGGCCCGATCCCTGCAAGGCGTTCTGCAAGCAGAAACGTCGCCCCGCCGACCGCCGGAATGAGCAGGGCGTCGATGGCGAGATAGTAGACCGTCAAGGCGGGGCTACGAAGTACGAAAGCGAGGTCCATCCTGAATCCGAGGGCAAGTCGCGCTGGAACACGCCAGAGGTGCGTAAGTCCGAGACCCATGGTTATCCGCCATACCCAACCAAGCGTTCGCGCATTCGCGACCAGATGGCAATGGACGCTCCGCCCATGACTACCACCCACACCACCTGACCGGCGATCAGATTCCAAGCTTCCCCATCCCCGGTATAGATCCTCAGGGGTGCCGACGCCATCGCCGCCAACGGCGTCCATGCCAGTACGGCCCCGAGCCCCCACGGAAAGAAGGCAAGTGGAATGACCGCCCCGGTCAGCAAGGTTCCGAACGCCGTCCGGAGGCGTTGCATGTCCCACACACTCCATCCAGTCGCGACCATCAGCGACGCCAAGAGCAAGTCGACCGCTAGACCGATCGTGACGGAGCAGGCCAATGAAGGCACGAAGAGCATCCCCGCGACCAGTGATGCGGGTCGCGCATCCACCCCGATCAATGGTGCAGCGAGGAGGACGGGCAGGGTGAACCCACCAAACGAGGGGACCCACCTGCCCATCATCACTGCAATCGCGTGACCAAAGACCGGCACCGGGGAGACAAACCACGTTGCGATCCGTCCATCCCAGATCGCCTCACCCAGATCGGTGCGCGCATCGAGGAATGTGCCGAACGCGCCGGCGACGAGCGTGTAGGTCTGGACGGTCCCGAGAGCTGCCACGCCCGCAAGGTCGCGTGAGGCGAACACTACCTCCCATACCGAGAGCAGCACGAGCAGGCGCACGAACCGGATCGCGTACCGAAGAACGGTGTAGAACCCGTCCCCGGCCGCTCCACTCGAAGCTAGCCACACGGTTTCTCGGTATCGACGGAGCGAACGCACGATTTCGATAGGCGACGCTCTCAAGGGCGGGAAGCCTGGTGGTGCCTCACCCTTGAAACCGGAGGCGTGTCAGTCACGGGCGAAGAGTGCGCGCCGGTTCGCCCGAGGTTCGACGTACATCCTCTCAAGCGTATTCGGAGCAATCGTCGCGACGTTCGAGACACCGGGATGGCGCCGGAGCACCGCCTCATTGATTTCCACCCCAAGTCCGGGGCGCCGGGGAACGTCGATGAATCCATTGATGACCGGCAGCTCGGTACACATCTCATATCTCCACGGAACGTCGTTTGCCCGATGTTCCAAGATGATGAAATTGGGGATGCTCGCCATGACGTGGACCGCAGCCGCTTCGCACAGCGGGCCATTGGAACCGTCATGCGGAGCCATCATGATGTGGTGTGCTTCGGCCTGCGCCGAAATTTTCTTCATCTGCGAGATGCCCCCGACCCGACCCATGTCCGGTTGAAGCACATCCACGATCTCACGCTCAACGAGTTCACGGCAGCCGTAAATGGTGCTTGACCGTTCGCCGGCGGCCACCGGGATACTCAGCGCATCCGACACCTTTTTCAAGGCGTCCATGTTTTCCGGCGGGATCGGATCTTCATAGAACAGTAGGTCGAACTCCTCGAGTTCATTTCCGATCCGGATAGCCTCCGGCGATGTGAGCCACGGTGGCCCGTGCACGTCGATGCAGAGGTCGATATCCGGAGAGAGCGCATCACGAAGCCTCTTGATTGTTCGGATCGGATGGCGAAGACCCCCGGCCTTCAGCGCGGTGTATCCCTCTGAAACAAGCTTCTGGGCGTGCTCCGGCTCGCTGGCATGGGCGTACACCCGAACGCGTTCACGGCACATTCCACCCAGCAGATCAACGACCGGGGCATTGAGTTTCTTGCCAAGGATGTCCCAGAGTGCGACCTCGATGCCCGTCATGGCACCCGCGCCAACGACGCCAGTCATGCCGTGACCCATCATCCCAAGCATCATCTTCTGCCAGATCAGCTCAATCCGGGTTGGGTCCAACCCAATCAGGACGGTCTTGAGGTCCTGCACCGCAGTCTCGATGACCTTGGGCCAACCCGATGCCTCACCCCAACCAACGAGTCCTTCGTCAGTCTCTACCTTGACAAAAAGCCAGTTGCGCCCCCCGCCACCCCAGCCACCTTCGGGCGTCGCATCAACGAGAAAAGTCTTGATATCCGTGATCTTCATTGAGGTTGTCCTTGGCATTGCCTCGACCCGACCGCAACTGTCGGATCAATCGGGTCTGACTGGTCGCACACGCGCCTTGGATCCTACTGTATTCCTAGCAACCGCTCACCCGCACACCGTCCCGGTCAGGCGGTTCGGCCAGCTGGTTGAACGACGTCAGCGAACAGGCATTGGCCCTGTCAGTGACATGGAACCGTGCATGGAAGCAACAAGGCCCTGGTCGACGGCGATACGCGCTGGGGGATGTGAGAGGCGAGGATTGCTCGACGGTCGCACCCGATAGGCATGGTCACACTGGAAGATATAGGGTCGGAACCCGGGGGGGTGGAGGCCGGTCGCAAGTCCCGGCGATGCGAATACACCGTCCCCAACGTTTCGATCATCCTTACCTCAGGGACGCTCAGGAACCGAGATTGTGTCGCGTCCCCACTTCAGCGCCCGGGCGTACCAGACCAGCTCGTTCAGCACCAGATCGACACGTCGTTCAAACTCGGGCTTGAGCAACGCACCATCTACATCAAACAGATGGCGTGCCTCACTGAAATGCACGGAGTCCCTGATGGGCACGGCGTGCATCTCGATCAGAACCACCTTCAGGCCCTCGCTCGCGCGAACCCCTCCGTGGGGGGCACCAGAAAGCCCGCAAGCCGCGACAGGTTTGCGCCGAAGCTCAGTATCAACGTGATCGATTGCGTTCTTGATAGCACCAGTGAAACTGTGGTTGTACTCGGGACTTAACCACACGGAGGCATCCGAACGCCCCAAGACACTGCGTAGCGCCTGAACCCCGGCATGCTGCTCCTCGCCCTCTTCCTCGGAATACATGGGCAAGGCCAATTGCTTGAGGTCGACCACCTCGCTGGCATGACCCGCGGCGATGACGCGGGCCATCAAATACGAAGCAGCGTGCAAGCTCCGCCTGCCCTCGCGAATGCTGCCGAGGATCACCGGTATGAAGAGTTTCTCTTGTCCAATCAAGTCGGTTCGTCCTGTCATCCAAGCAGGCAGGTCATCAAATGTTCGGCCGGACCCACGGAGAGCCGGACCCCTTTGCGATCAGGTCCCGAAGCTCACCCCAACGCTCTTGGCAGCGCGCACGAGTTCACCTTCGGGGTCAACCAGCTTCGGCGCGACAATCGCATCGACAATGGCGCAGTCGATGATATCCGCCCCCCGGAGCGCGACCATTCGGCCATGCCCGCCCCGTGCGACGAGATGTGCTGCCTGGCAGCCAAATCTGGTCCCGAGCACCCGGTCGAACGGGCTAGGCGATCCACCCCGCTGAACGTGCCCAAGAACCGTGGCACGAGTGTCCGCGCCGCACGCCTCGGCAATGTCCTCGGCAATCTGGTTCCCAACCCCGCCGAGACGTCGCGCCATGGTATTTGTCGACGCGGGCCGATCCAGATAGAGCGCGTCGCCGCCATCAGAGACCGCACCTTCGGCGACGACGACAATCGACGATTTCCGGCCCGTCCGGGCACGTTTGACCAGTGCCTGAACAACCGCATCGGTCCGATAGGGAATCTCCGGCAACAGGATGATGTCAGCCCCCCCGGCAATCCCGGCATGAAGCGCAATCCACCCTGCATTGCGCCCCATCACTTCAACCACCATCACCCGGTGATGACTGTCCGCCGTGGAATGAAGGCGGTCAATCGCTTCCGTTGCAACCTGTAGCGCCGAGTCGAAGCCGAAGGTCACGTCCGTGACCAACAGGTCGTTGTCTATCGTCTTGGGAACTCCGACGACCTTCACACCGAGCTCACCAAGTTGCGCGGCGATACGCATGCTTCCGTCGCCACCGATCGACACGACAGTGTCAATGCCAAGCTCGTCCAGCCGCTCAACGATTTCCTGTGAACGGTCAACCGTGCCCCCGCCTTCACGAGGCATCGCAAATGGACTTCCTCGGTTGCTTGTCCCAAGGATGGTGCCTCCCTCGGGCAAGATCCCACGCACCACATCAAGGGTGAGCGGGCGCACTCTGGCCCCACCTCGACCCATCAGCCCGTCGAAGCCGGTCTCAATCCCGAAGACTTCAATCCCGTAGTCACCAATCGCCGTGGTAACCACCGCACGAATGACTGCGTTCAGTCCTGGACAATCGCCACCACCCGTCGAGACGGCAATACGCCGAACCATCCTGTCCTGCTCCTGTCCGCCACCACACTCATGCCGACCAGTGGCGCCCTAGCCAGCCAGCGGGCCAACGAAAGGGGATGTGACCTCTTAGCACTCGTCAGACGGACCTTGCCAGTCCGGTCAGGACCACCCGTGCAAATGCATGGGGTGCGCAGTCTGCCCCTTAGAATACAGGCCATGACAGACGTGCAATCTGCTGAAACCGTCGCGGTGGCATCCGAGACACTTCCGCCCCCGGCAAAGACCCGGGTGCATGCACCGGGAGCGGTCGGTGTGCACATCAGTGGAGTCGGCTGTCGCGCCACAGCGTCTATCTCGCCTGACCGCGTCTGGATCGGTTCGCTGATGCCTGGCGATGTCGAACCAGTAGTTGAATCGATCATCAGTGCTGTATTGACCGTCGAACCCCACCCCAGGTTCGTGGTTGTGGGAACACCGGGACACGTCAACGGTGACTTGGGAACGGTGACCGCTGCGGCAAATCTTGGTCAGGGTTGGCGAGGCACCGTCGAGTTGGCGGAGTTACTCCGATCACGCCTCGGTTGCGAGGTCGAATTGTGCAATGACGCCGAGGCAGCCCTCGAGGGGGAACGACGGCGCGGTGCCCTCGTCGCGTGCAACGATGGTGCACTAGTTACCCTTTCACAGGGTGTCGGTGTCGCGCTCCTTCATGACGGCATCCAGCAACCTACCGAACTCGGACATAGCGTTTCGCAGTATGGTGGCCCCGAGTGCCGGGGTCGCCCGCATCGGGGTTGCTATGAAAGTTATCTCGGGGGTTGGGCGCTGCCAATCAGGTACCGGGAACGCCACCCGGGCTTCCATGGCGTCTTGGCGAGTGAGATCCCGGACGACCACGAGTTCTGGACTGAGTGCGGCCGGCGACTCGGAGACTTGATCGTTGGCCTCTGTCTCCTTGGGCAGCCGCTGGAAGCCATAAGTTTCATAGGATCGGTGGCCCAAGCACGGCATGGGTATCTCTTGCCAGGCGTCCGCGCACGGCTGAATGAGGAAGAGGCATTGCTCGCCACCAGGCCACGGAGCCTTCGCGTCACTCCACTCGGAGATGATGTTTCGGTACTTGGCGCATTCCTGATGGCGCGTGACCGCCTTCATCCTTTCCTTGCGGCGTGACGTTGAGAGATCAAGCACACATGTGCGGTCGCACGTCCCGTGCAGTCACGCGATTGGAAGCCAGATACGCGCGCAGGTGCCCGTCGCACCGTCTTCGCCGACAGTGATCGATTCGAATGTCAGCGCCCCTCGCAACTGTTCAACCACCAATCGCTGGACAATCGTCAACCCGAGCCCGGCATCGCGCTCAAGCACGAAACCGGGCGGGAGACCGGCCCCGTCATCCACGACTTCGATTTGAACATGCTCGATTGGCGCGAGAGTGGACAAATCGACACCCTTTGGGTCAAGGGGAACACTTTCGTCGTTGGGCCGATCCACGACCCGCTTTGCGCTGACGCGGACATGCCCGGTATCCCGGTCCTCCAACCCGTGCAGAATGGCATTGCACAGGAGCTCATTCAGCACGAGTGCGATGAGCGTGGCCCGCTGGCTGCCCACGTCTACCTGTGCGTCGGCCGTGACAATCGTGATCCGTTTGTCGCGGGGCAAAAGGTCAGCCACCGCAATGTCTGCAACCCGGCGCGCAATCTCGGCCACGGTTGCGCGCCCCATGCTCGTACCCGAAGCTCCGGTGTCCTGGGAAAGCAAGTCGTGGGCTGCACCCAAACTCTCGATTTGTGAATGCGTTACTGCAAGCGTCTTGCGCGCCTCCGCATTCCGCGTCCTTCGCATCTGCAGCCGCAACAAGCTCCCCATCATTTGCAAGTTGTTCTTGACCCGATGGTGCAACTCCTGCAGAAGAACACTCTTCATTGCAAGTGCCTGCCGGGTCTGTTCGTACAGCCGGGCGTTGTCGATCGCAATCGCGGCATCGTTTGCAAAGGCGAAGAGCATGTTGATCTGGTCCAACGAGAATTCTCGTCGTTGTCTCGTGTAGACCGATACGCCGCCCAGGACACGATCCCGGCTGATCAGCGGCACCGAAAACATCGAGCGGTATCCCTCCTCGATGACCCATCGTGCGACGGAAGGTGCCTGAAGCCGTGGGTCCTCTTGCGCGTCAAAAATGACTATCGGGATGCGCTCCGCAACCGCCAGTCCGATTGCGCCCTCACCGACCGGGACGGCAATATCGGCGTAGGTCTCTGAAAGGTTGTGGGACGCCATCAGGCTAAGCCGGTTAGTCGCATCGTCGAGTTGAAAGATCCCGGACATGTCGGTGTTCGTGATCAGGGCCGCCTGTCGCGCCATCTGCTTAAGGACCTCTGAGAGATCGAGGGTCGACACAAGCGATGCCGAGACGCGCTGCAACGCCTCAAGTTGCTGCACCTTTTCACGAAGACGCTCATCAGTTAACCCATAGAGACGGGCGTTCTCAACCGCGATAGCCACCTGACCCGCGACCGTCTCGACAAACGTCACATCCTCTTGAGAAAAGGCCTTGACCTGCTGGGTCATCAAGGAAAGTACCCCGACAAGCTTGTTTGCCACATCGCCTGCGCCATGGTCCCCCGTTCGGAACAGGATGATGGGGACCGAGAGCCACCCATGGAAGGGTTCCTCGCGGAGTGAGGGGACATACCGAAACCTCTCATCCTGCCAGGCATCCGCGACGGTCACCGGCTGACCATGCCGTGCCGTCCAACCCGTGATCCCTTCGCCGAGCGCAAGGCTGTGGTGACCTATCATCTCCGGATTGAGCCCCCGGGTCGCCCTGAGCACAAGCCTTCCGGTGTCCTCTAGCAGGTACACCGCTGCCGTGTCTACATGCATCACGTCACGGACGACGGCGACAGTCTGCGTGAGCACATGGGACACATCAAGGCTCGAGTTGATCACCGCATTGATCCGTTGCAGAGCCGCCAGTTCCGCAACCCGGGCAGCCAAAGGGTGCGAACCGTCATTCAACTGGGTCCCGGGCGGAAGGACCGTGTGATAGCCCGCGACCAACTCACGCATGATGATCGGCGTGGCCTCGCGCACCGCACGTCCCTCCGGCGCAAGTGGCGCCGACGCACCAGCGATTGCCGACAGCCTCTGCGCGACGCGCCCGACAGCAACTGGCAAGATGCCGTGATCGCCAGAAGACACCGCGTCCGGGTCCGACCCATCATCCGGATCGTCCAACTCGTTGAGACCAATCCCGCGAGTCATCGCCTGTTCGACGCCGTGCTCCTCCACATCACGTTCCGCCAGAAGCGCGCCCTCCTGACGCATTGCCCGAGAAACGTTGCGAAAACCGGCATCCGCATCCTGCACCAATACCCGTTGCCACCGGGCGTATCGCAGGTCCCGGGCACGAAGGCGCTCCGGTGCAACGGCGCCGACCCGGGAAGTGCCAGCCGTTTGGGACCGTCGATCCGCTTCGCTCGCCACGCTCGGATAGTTCGATGCTGATCCAACTGATGAACCGGAAGCAACCTCACGTTCGATCGGGTACGGGGGCTCTCCGCCGTCGCCCGCTGCGTCATCCGGCAACAGCAACCACCGAGTGAAAGCCGCCGCCTCGTGCGCCGGGGCGCCCGACCCGAACGCGCCGCTGCCAACATCGCGGCCATCTATGCGTCGCTTGACGAGTGGGTTCATCTCACGCTCCGGTCATCAGAGGTCTGGTCGATAACTATCGACCATCGTATACGAGGACCCGCCTGAGCGCGTCTCGCACCGTTACCCGAACGGAAAACCCGCTTTGCGCAGGCCACCCTGACGGTGGTGGGGTGACAATCCAAGACGCGGGGCTCGATAGTCAGTCAGCCACCGGCCACGTGAACGGGGCGAGTGCATCCGCTGGCACCGCACCCATCACTTTGGCCAAGGCGCCGATCCACAGAATCTCCGCCGGGGCACCCGGAGTGGACGTGGGCTCCACTGTCATTGGTTTCCGGACCATCGCCCGCGTGTAAGTCTGCACCAACCATCGGCCACTTCGATAGACCGGGCCACGCGGAGCGCCGACCTGTGCCTGACCGGGATCGATATCCGGCAAATCGGTCGCCACTCCCTCCTCCGGACGGGCATAGCCACGCGCCTTGAGCCACTCGTCAACGTCCGGCCATGGCGTGCCCGTGGCTTGGAAAACCTCAAACCCCTCAAACACGTCGGCAGTGCCTTCGTCCGGTTTCCAGCGCAAAAGGCCTCCCTCGGTCAGTTGGACGATCTCGCCATCAAGGAAAAACCTCCTCGAAAGGGGCCGACCAAGGCGAGACGGTCCACCGTGGATGAGATAATCGCGGTACAACGCAATACCCTGTTCGTCCGTGATCGTGAACCCAGGCAACGTGGCATCCGGAACCGAAGTCTGCCCCGACTCGCCAAGGCTTCGCGAAAATGTCCCGGGCGTATCGGTGGGGGGGCTGGGCACCGGATAGAAGCGTCCGTCGACGGCATCAGGCGACCACGTCGCGAATGGTCTCCCGGCAAGTTGTCCGTCCGAGCGCCACGTGGCAAGGGTGGACGCGGCTTGGGGTGAGAGCAGGGCAAATTCCGCCTTGAGGGCAAGAATTCGCGCCAGTGATCGGGCAAGTCGGTCACCGTCAATCCTGCCCGAAGTGCAGTCCGTGACCAGTCCATCAACGATAAGCGAATGTTCAGCCGGCGTGTAGTCACCCAGAACCAAATCTGCGCCCGCCTGGATCGCAGCCGAGGCCGCTTCGACCACGCCGCGCTCGGCCGACACCGCCCGCATCTTCATCTCATCAGTGATAACCACCCCGCCAAAGCCCAACCGGTCACGTAGCAACCCCATGATCACCGGTTTTGAGAGCGACGCCGGACTGATGGCATCGACCGACGGAACCAGGACGTGTCCGACCATGACCATCCCGGCATCCCCCGACCGCGTGCCGTTAGCGAAAGGAAGCAAGTCCTCAGCATCAAGGGTCGCCAGGTCGCGAGAGAGCACGGGCAGGAGTTCGTGAGAATCTCCAAGCGCGGCACCGTGACCGGGAAAGTGCTTGAGCACCGAGATTACGCCGCCAAGACGCAAACCACGCGCATATGCGGTCGAAAGCGATGCCACCGCACTCGGGGTTGTCGCAAAGGCGCGTGTACCAATGAAACCTCCGCCCGGAGGGCGGATGTCTGCAACCGGGGCAAGATTGACATTGATCCCCAACCCTAGGAGCACAGATGCATCCGCCAGCGCCTGTGCACCAACCCCGGACACACCACCCCCAGCCAACTGCGAGGCCGCCGGTGTCGCACCGGTCACGGCACGCAAAGCGTTCACTGAACCACCCTCGAAATCAGCGGCCACAAGTGGCGCAACACCACCGCTCAGTTTCAGTCCGGCGTCGGTGATTGCCTTCGTGAGTTCACGGACCTGGTTCCGGTCCCGAACATTCCGCCCGAGCAGGAAGACCCCCGCCGGGGCGTTGGTCTGAATGCGTTGTGCCAAGGATGGCGTGACCTCGGTTCCAGACACTCCGACTACAAGCAGATGACCCACCCGTTGCGCGACCGTCCAGTCGCGGGTAAGCCCGAGCACCGCCCGCGCGCTCGGGTCACTCTTCGCAAACCCGGTCCGTTCGAGCGGAGCGTCACATCCAACCAACTGCGCAGCACTGCCGTCAGGCACCGCCGACATGGAAGCAAGAACCATCAGGCAAACTGCGACCCGAACGACACTCGACTGGCGGCCTCGCCGTAGAACCATCGAACGAACGTGCCTGCCAAACCTGCCAATAATCACTGCCGTGATAGCGCGCGCTTCATGAGCCATCGTTCTCAAGATCACCAGTCAAACGGAACCCGACGCGCTGTTGCGTCACCGGTGCCATCGGAGACACCACCAGCACAACTCGCGAAGTGTCGCGGCCGAACCCCGAGACGCGTATTGTCCCAGTCGCGACCATCGGACCCGCATCAGAAACTCGCATTGGCACCACTTTGATCCCCCCCGTGCCAAACACCACTGCCTGAACCGACCAGTTTGCCTTCACTGCATTCTGGGTTCGAATGAACCCAGACGCCTTCCACCCATTGTCAACCTCGCCGCGAGAGTGCGCAGCCTCGTCATCAAAGCCAACCGCATCAACCTTGATGCCACGCACCGCCAAGCCGGGGCCGTGGTACGCCTGGTCCGTCATCATGAAAAACTGCAACCTGACCTTCTTTCCGGTATAGCTGTCAAGGTCAACTCGCTGCCTCACCCACAACGGATCCGCGCCTGACCCACTTCTACCGGTGAATGCGACACCGGGGTTCTGACCGACTGGGTTTGCCATGGTCGTCGAAGTCGCTGCCACGGTCTTCCACGTACAGCCCGCGTCGTCGGAGACGGCCACGCCTGCGTAGTCAAAGTCGGCTTCCAGGTCGTACCACGCTTCAAACTCAAGCGACGCCGTTGTCACTGTCGTGAGGTCAACGTCCCGCATGAGCGTTGCGTCGACCTCATCCGACGAGACCGACCACCAAAACCCAGGTCCAGGTTCTGAGGTCTTGATCAACGGCACGCGGTCCGGCGCCTCGAGACGGATTGTCAGGTCGCCCGGACCGGCTCCATTCACTTCGATATATCTAGCGCCATATGGTGGGAGCGTTCCGTCAACGACGAAACCCAAAGCACCAGTGCGAGACTTCGAAAGCTCAAACTGGTCGTCGGCACCGACCTTCCCAGGCGATATTCCAGCGTCATACCCGTACCGGCCATCCGACAGCGACGGGTCGTCAAGCAGGTTGCTCACCGCGAAGTCGCGATAAAGGTCATCAAAACCCCGAGGCGGCATCATGCCGTAGACCGGTGTTGCCTCCAGAAGCCCGAGGAAATAATCAACAGTCTGTATGGATACACCAGGACTCGCGATGAAGTCGGCAATTCTGTCGTAGCCGCCGATCCGACGGCTCAGGTACTGGTAAAAGAGTAGCGATGCGCCATAGTGCGCGGTCGCCTCGGAGGGCTTACTTGCCCATGCGTTGAGTTGGAGGCCCGGGCGTCGCAGATAGGCGCGTGCCGGCGATGTCTGACCGAACCCCAGAAGGGCCATCGCCAATTCCGAGGCCCCCTCATTAATCCACGAGACCTGCTGCGGATGCCGTGCCCAATGGATGAGGTGCTGGACTTCATGCGCAAGGACCCCGTCGTAACTGCGCTGACCGGGTTTGGTGAGGTCCGTGTTCATGTAAACCATGACACGTTCATTTGAATAGGGATTCGCCTCGACGGGAACAAGATCACTGGACGAGAAATACCCCCCAACGCCCGGGACGCGTCCGTTAAAGACTGATATGCGCGTTCCCGGTGGCAGTGCCCCAAAGACCCGTTGAAGTAACGGCAACGACTTCTCTTCAAACTGCCTGATTGTTTCGTCAATCGCACCGGGAGCGACTGACACGCCGTCCTGCACGTAGACAAGAAGGTGCTCCGATTGTCCTGCCAAGGTGGCGTCCACCTGGAAATACGTGCGCCTGCCCTCGTCAAGGACCCAGAACCGCTGATGTTCACCCGCCTCTGCGTTGCGCGAAAGCGCTACTGCAGCGGGCAGCGGATCGGTGCATGCACCCCGATATCGTCGCGAAATTGCAACCTCATCCCTGCGAGGCGGCGTCACCTTCTCGAGAAAGTGTCGGGTTGCGATCGCCGGGTCCGGAGGCCGGCTGTCACCAATGGCCTCGGTCTCCCTATCGAACATGCTAGTCTCGGCATGCTCAAAGGCTGTTGCAGGAGAAGTCGCGCCGGACGCACCCGTAGAGACCCAAACACCCGTTATGGCAATCAGCGATGCGGATGCTGCAACGCTTAGGCCATGTCCGATCCGCCATGGAAATGACCAAGAGGAACTCACGCTACCGCGACGCCGCAACGTGTCCAACCACCTTTCCAAAGCACAGACCAGCCGTCCCGTGCGCTCTCCAGAATACCCCCTGCAACCATCACCCATGGCGCCAAGTTTGGCGAAACTTCCGGAACGATGAAGCGATGAGACCGGCCTTCGTGACCAATACAACCCGGACGGTGTTCAACCCACACCAGCGACGGTTCGGAATTCGACAGTGACGCTCATTGATTACTCGACCGGAGGTGACCGGTCTTCTGCCATCAGGGTGAGTGAGCCCAAACGAAGATTCGTGGCGAACTCAGAACGTGACCTGCACGCTATTTGGCAATCGGCTACCGGGTGGACGATACCAATAGAAAACGGGTCCGCATCAGCACCCCCCGGCCAATCCGGATCACCAGGCACCTCACCGATTACCGTTGTCGTAAGGTTCCCGGGTTGGGCAAGTAAGGCACCTGGCCCGGACTTCCGCGACGCAATCCTGGTCGGGCCATCGGGAGAACTCCGGGGCGATGTCGAAATCCACCGAGATGCCCGAGACTGGTACCGCCATGGGCACTCGGTAGATCCGCGCTATGGAAACGTCGTCCTCCACGTATGTGGGGGATTGCCACCAGATTGGTCGGATGACCTCCACATTGCCAATGCCGCGACCATCTCGGTTCCAAGATATGTCCTCAACCTTGCACACACACGATGGCTGGATTTGACCCCGTCACGCAATGCGAACTTCCCATGTGGTGGAACCAAGCCGCTTGACCAGCTGCACGCTATCGGTCTTTCTCGATTTTCAAAACGTGCTTCAGTACTGGCAACCCGGCTGGTCTCGGCATCCGGGATCGGTGCACATGACCAGGTTGCCTGGGAGGAGGTTGCAATTGCCCTCGGCTATGGGGGAAACGAAGGGCCGATGGCACGATGTGCCCAACTCGCGACCCTGAGGCGCGTGCGATCAGTGCACATGTCTTTCAAAGATTCCGGGCTTGGTGAAGCGGCGGCCGAGGCGTACCTTCTTGGAACGGGCGGGTTTCTTTCCAGCGCGGAGGGTGCCTCAGACGCCACGCCACTCGGGTTCCAAACAGCGCAGGCCCAAGGCCTTTGGGTTCAGATCAACCGCGCCACTGGCCAAACACTTGCGGTCAACCCGGTTCCGCCCGTTGAATGGTCACGGACCGGTGTGCGCCCAGAGAACAGCCCTCGTCGGCGTCTATCCGCGCTCGCTTGCCTCATGTCGAGGTGGCCAGCCAGCCAGGAGCCGACTGGGGGCACGGACCACGGTGTACGGCACTACGGACACACGGAAGGGTCGGGAAATCAAGCCACCTGCTCAATGATCGCCCGCGTGGCCACACTAGTCGAGAGCTGGCGTGAAAGTGTTCACACAAGGCGTGGATCGGTCCACGCTGACTTGGCTGAACTGGTGACGGTCAAGTCATCACCCTCGCAGCCAGCACTTGTCGGCCCGGCCAGAGCCGCCGACATTGTTGTCAATGTCCTTCTTCCACTCGTGTCAGCGTGGGCAATGCTGACCGGCAACCGTGGTCTCTCCGAGGCGTGCCGTGAGGTCTGCGCCACGCACCCCGCCCTGTCATCAAACTGGATCACCCGGGAAGTCGGCCGCCGGATCGAAGTTGGTGGACGTGGGGAACCTGCGGTGCGCCGGGCGTCTGTCCAGCAAGGCATGATCGACCTGTGGGAAGGTCCATGCCGTCCACTTGCATGCACCGAGTGCCCTCTTGGGCATGATGCTCACTCTCCCGTTCCAATTCCAAAAACTGGTTGACCCAATCAGTGCGGGAAACAGGGCGCCGGCAAAGCCTCAGTTTGGCGTGCCTGCACTGGCAGCTGCCCATTCGGAACGGCGTGCGGTCAACCGTGAGCCGACGGGCAAAACAAGTCCTGCCGATAGTTCCTACCCGTTTCCCAAGTCATTGCTGCACTACGCAACTCGAAAGTCCCAAAGGGGGGGGCAACGCGGGTGCAAATTCGCCGTGTCAGCGAACACCGGTCGAAGCACCCGGTAATCAAGCACGTCCTGTCGGGAGAGTAGCGGCAGCCAAGTCAGCCCCGACCACACTCACTCGCTCACGCACGAATGCTTCAAGTGCGCCAAGATCACGGTCCGAATAGCGCCGCGAGCCATCCCGTCCCGACGCAACCCAGAGTGCCAGAAATTCACGGCGGTATGCACTGGCAACAGCTAACGACGCACCGTGGTCAAGAAGTCCGACGAGTGGGAGAAACCCCGGAGGCACATCCTCGATTTCCTGCCAACGCTCGAGCGGTAGTGCCTTGGACACAGCCGCCAACAGGTCGGCCAATTGATCGTCGACAGGAAACTCCGGTGGTGCAGCATCACTGAGTGCACTTCTGGCCTCGAACGTACCCGGTGCCGAGCCGGCGCGAACCTCACGTGCCGCCGACCAATCCCCAGATGCAACAAGTGGCACAAGTAATCGCCCTCGGCGGACAAGGACCGCGGCCGCCATCGCTCCAGCGACTGTCTGGAAGTCACGTGCCAGACCCTCTAGCTGCGGTGCGACTACGCGTCCACCTCCGGCATCCCAGCCCGCATCGTCACCGCTCACCGGCACCGCATCACCCCTTACCCCCGCCTGCCCCCCAACCGAGGCGTCCCGAGGCACAACTGCGACTTGGTCACGCCGGGCGCGAAAGTCTGGAATTTTCCCGAGATCAATATCCGCACCATCCTCGCCGGTTCGGGTGGCCATCGGTGAGCGAACGGTGTCACCGGGGGACGCCCCACCAAAGTCAGGCCTGTCGATTGACGAGATTGACCCCCTGCCACCAATCTGAACCGAGCGTCCACGCCCGCCACGACGTGGGTTTGCTTTGACCCGACGCCATCCGGTTATTGCAGCAACACCAGTGATGACAGCGCCTAAAAGACCGAATATCAGCGCCGGCACCGTACTACCAGCTCGTTCCAGAACGATGGCCAACAACACTGACGCACCCGCAAACGCACCGATCGCAAGTTCCCACGGAAAGACGGGAACGACGGCCGTTCCGTTTTCGGTTGCGCGCTCACCCCGTGACGTCATTCTCATGTCTCTCATAACCGGCCCCGCTGCCACCGACTGATTTTCACTAGCTTGCCGACCACATTGATCTATCAGCAGGTAGTCCGTGCACCCGCGCACGACCAGAGAAAAACAGGCTCCGAGGCAGAGGCTGCCAACTACATCAGGAAGCGCACACTACCTCACTGCACAATCATCGCATTATCACGACCGACAGGGCGATTGCAGCGAACCGGGTCAGATTTCCGCCTTCATGACACCGTTCAGCAAACGTCTTGCCGCTTCGTCCGCCGTCAGCTCGCGTCTCCCCACCTGACCAATCATCTCGGCCCACCAAGGGTTCCCATCAATCGCGACCAGCAGCGACTCACGCAACTGGTCAACTGCCGACTGGAGCACCGAACTTGTCACCAACTGGTGACGACGGCTGGACGTAACTGGACCGGTGGCAGTCGCGCAATGGGCGATTGCCTCCCGCAGCTCATCTATGCCGGTTCCGGTCGTTGAAGTGGTCGCGACAATCGTGACAGCATCATTGCGTCCGAACGCCAGTTGTGACACTAGTGCTGCGGCACCGTCGAGATCTGACTTATTGACGACGACAATCTGGGCAAGATCAAGTAGACCCGCCTTGAGCGCCTGGATGCCATCCCCGAGACCAGGTGCGGACACCACTACCACGGTGTCCGCCAGGGCACCGACCGCCAGCTCATCCTGACCCGCACCAACGGTTTCCAGCAGGACCGTGTCGAACCCAACGCACTGCAGGATTTCCAGCATATCGGCCGCACTACGCGACAGCCCATTTCCCGATCCGCGCCCTGCGACACTCCGGATAAAGATGCCATCATCCCCAGATGCCTCTGGCATCCGGATCCGATCACCAAGGAGAGCGCCTCGGGTAAACGGATTGCTTGGATCAATCGCCAAGACTGCGATCCGGTGATCCGGGTCCGCCCTCCTCATCGATCGCGCAAGTGCACCCACCAGTGTGCTCTTGCCCGCACCCGGCGCACCGGTAATGCCAACAACCCGGGTTCGTTTCGCAACAATGCCGGTTCCCGGAAGTGTTTGCCGAGCATGGTGAACAAGTAGTCCGGAAAGGGGACCACCCGCCTCGACAACGGTGAGTACCCTCGCCAAGGCACGCCGATCCCCAGCCCGCGCAAGGTCCAGCATCGTGACCAACTTGTCGTCTGTTGGCTCAACAGCCGGATCTCGTCCCTCGGCGTCATGGTGAACAGCGACGCGTGTTGCAATCAGGGGCAACGGGGTCGCGATGGGGTCTGCGACAGCAGCAACTTGCTCGCTCGGACTGGCGGTGTGACGAAGTGCCGTTGGGGTCGCAGGGTCGCGCTGCAGGAGTTCCACGAGAACCCCATGGGTACGCTTCGGGTGCAGGAAGGCAACGAGGCCACCGTGCCCACGACGTGGCACATCGTCAATGAGGTCAAAGTCGGGCCGCAGTCGCTCAAGCTCAGCCCCGATGTCGTCAGTCAGGAAGCACACGTGATGAAGCCCTTCGCCGCGACGCTCCAAGAAGCGCGCCACGGCACTGGTTGCATCAACAGGTTCAATGAACTCGAGGCGCGTCCCGCCGGAGTGAGCTTCAGACCCCCCTCGAGGGTCTCCGACGAGGCTTCCAACCTCGCGGGCCGCTGCCAAGACCGCCTGTCGCTCTTGATCAGCCGTTTGCCACCCATGTGGAGCAAAGGCCACCCGCACCCCATGGGAACCCACCAGTTCACATGGGCCGGGTTCCCTACCGAGGATGGTGGCGAATGTTGCTCTCACCTTGTCAAGGGTTGACACCGCGACACCAACATGATCGATGCCTAGGATCACCGTGCTGACACCATCACGATATCCCGTCCCTGTATTCCCCAAAGACGTCCCGCAGAGCTCCCGCGAGTTCACCTAGGGTGGCGCTAGCCTGAGCGCCATCAATCAGCGGTTCCATGACGTTTCCGCTTCCCCCAGCCACCTCGCGAACTCGCGTCAGAGCCCTCTGGACGCGTGCTTCATCTCGCTTGGCCCGGAGGGTGATCAGGCGACCTGCTTGTTGCGCGCCCAGGGTCGCATCGACCCTGAGCAATGCCTGTGCATCCTGCTCGGCAGAAGCATCGCTTCTGAACCGGTTGACACCCGCGATCACTTGCGACCCGTCATCAATCGCCCGCTGGTATCTGTATGCGCTTTCTTCGATCAGCCGGGCGTAGTAGCCCGTCGTCACGGCCTTCATGGCGCCGCCAATCCCTGCAATTTCCGCCAACAGACGTCTGGCGCCATTTGCCACCTCGTCTGTGAGTGTCTCGACAAAGTAACTCCCGCCCAAGGGGTCAGCCGTGTCGGTGACGCCAGTTTCGTGAGCAATGATCTGCTGAGTGCGCAGCGCAATGCGGGCGGTCGCCTCTGTTGGCAGCGCAAGCGCTTCGTCAAGTGCATTGCAATGGAGGCTTTGCGTGCCACCCATCACCCCTGCCAATGCCTGCAATGTAACCCGGATCACGTTGTTTTCCGGTTCCTGCGCGGTCAGTGTGCTGCCTGCGGTCTGGGTGTGAAACCGAAGTTTCCACGATTCTGGACGTCTGGCCCCAAATTGGTCGCGCATCGTTTCCGCCCAAAGTCGCCTCGCCGCCCGGAACTTTGCAATCTCCTCAAAGAACTCGTTGTGGCACGCAAAGAAGAAACTGAGCCGCGGGGCGAACTCGTCGATGTCGAGACCAGTTGACAATGCCGCGCGAACGTATTCAATCCCGTTTGCCAACGTGAATGCCAGTTCCTGAACGGCTGTCGCGCCAGCCTCGCGCAAGTGGTACCCCGAGATGCTGATCGGGTTCCATCGAGGCAGTTCCCGTGCGCAATACGCAACTGTGTCCGTGATCAGCCGGAGGCTCGCACGCGGGGGGTAGATGTACGTGCCACGCGCGACATACTCCTTGAGAATGTCATTCTGGACCGTTCCAGACAGGGTCGAGGCCGCGGTGCCTTGTCGGAGTGCGTTGGCAACGTAGAAAGCCAACAGGATCGGCGCAGTGGCGTTGATCGTCATCGACGTCGACACACGGTCCACCGGTATGCCGTCAAACAGTGCTGACATGTCATCAAGACTGGCCACGCTCACACCGACGCGACCAACCTCGCCACTCGCAAGCGGATGATCAGGGTCGTACCCCAGTTGCGTCGGAAGGTCAAACGCAACCGACAGGCCTGTTTGTCCACCTTCGAGAAGGAACCGGTACCTACGGTTCGATTCTTCAGCACTCGCGTAGCCGGCGTACTGGCGCATTGTCCAATGACGCCCCCGGTACATCGTCGGATGGATGCCTCGGGTGTAGGGGTATTGACCCGGAAGCGTCTCCGCCGGACCGTACACCGGGTCTACCAAGATCCCACTGTGGGTAGCGCGGATGTCTGGTCCAGCCATCAATTGATTGCCCTACTCAACACGCTATCTGCGAACACCCACTGCATCCCGAGCGTTGATTGACGGACCACACATTACGGTGTCGACAGACAGCCAACCCTGTCGCTACTTGACCGAAATCTTCTTGATCTTGTCACCGATTGCGATCTTCACAACGAGCTCCAAGCCGCTCGTCACCTGCCCAAAGTTCGTGTACTGCTTGTTCAGGTGTGACGAATCACGCTTGACGATGAAGAATTGCGCATCGTTGTTTATCCGTGGGTCACCACCACGCGCAATCCCGACTGCACCGACCCGGAAGTCACGCTCGTTGTACTCGCTGTTCATCTGACCCCCACCCGATCCATCACCCTTGGGATCACCCCCTTGGACCACCCAATCCTCCACACGATGGAACTTCAAACCGTTGTACTGCCCACTGTTTGCCCTGACCTCGAAGTTCTTGACCGTGTTTGGCGCATCGCTTTTGGGGTCGTTGCCTCCAAACAGACCTATGATGATGAGCCCACCCTTTTCGAGTTCGATCGTCGCGGTCTTGGTGGCCCCCGCAACCGAAGACCCGACCGGCTTCGCGTCGCTTCCCGGCAAAGCGATGTCGCAACTAGCCAGAACAAGACCGCTAGCGAGTGTCATGCCAATGCGCCGAGTTGCGCGCAGTATCAGCCCAGTACCGGAGACAGTCGGATTCATGTTCGCTTCCTCAAACGTGCCACCAATCGCCTTATGGTAACCATCAATCGCCCAGCTCGCCCGCATCAAGCTTGCCCCTCGCCATTCGATCATGATCGCTGCGGACGCTCAACCATGACCACCCGCAGTTGAGTTCGAGCCCCTCCCGCCGCGACAACCGACACGGCGACGGTGTCGCCCACCTTGCGCGTGACCATTAGTCGTCGCAAGTCATTCAGACCTGTGACTGGTTGTCCACTGAACGTGACGATCACCATGCCAGGGACAATCCCGGCCTTTTGCGCCGGACTAGCGTCAGGGACCTCGCGGACAAGAAGCCCCTGTGTCACAGGTAGCCCAAGTCGGCGCGCGGTTGGCATGGTGAGATCCTCGACAGTTACGCCGAGATACGGCCGGGGAACCTTGCCAGATGCACGCAATTGGGTCGCAATCAACCAGGCTTGCCCGATAGGTATTGAAAATCCGGTCAGTTCCTGACCGCGCCTCGGCATCCTCGCAATCTTGATCGCACTGTTCACGCCAATCAACCGTCCCGCCTGATCGATCAGTGGCCCGCCCGAGTCGCCCGGAGAGATCAATGCGTCATGTTGGATCAGTCCCAGCAATGGATAGTCGTGGAAAGTCTGGATTTGACCGGCGAGCCCCTGGACGACGCCAACCTTTGCGCTCGGCATCGGCGGAAACAGAACCCCGAACCCAATGGCCATCACCTGAGAACCGACCTTCGTGTCGGTTCCGCGACGGAGTGCCGGCAAGTCCGTGATACCGCGGAGCCTGACGACCGCCACATCGGTCCAGTCGTCGGCGCCGATCATCTCGACATCGACGACACGTCCGTCGAACAGGCGTGCGACAAGAGACTCCCGATCGGCCGCGTCCAGTACATGATTGTTCGTCAGGACCACTGCCCCCTCAGCATCGACATCCACGATGACCCCGGTACCCCGACCGGTTCTGCGATCAGTAAGTTCCACGATCGACGGCCTCACCTTTTCGCGGACTGACTGCCAAGCAGAGACCTGGTCATCCGGAAGGTCGGAAAGCGAACGGACTGGAGCGGCTATCAGTTCGCGGCCATCTTCGGGGTCGAAGGCACCAGCAGGGAATAGTTCGGAGCCTCGGACGACCTCTCCGACAGTCATGACCGAGACCTGACCAGCTCGCAGGGACGCTGTAGACACCTTCCAGTACTGGAAGACCCGTCGCTGCGTCCGCAAAACGACCACGCGGCCCATGTCGGTGATGGGTGCCGAAGGCAAGCCGTTCATCTCCAGTGGGTCATCGGCCGAAAGGAAGGCCGCCTTCAGCGCGGGTGACGCATCAAGCCAGCCAAGACGTTCGCGCGCTGTCGCCTCGCTAAATGCTGGTTCGCCAGGGAGTGGTCGGACCGCCGGAGGCACCAGTCTCTTCGTCTCAAGCCAACCATCGAGCCCCGCCATCGAAAAAAGGTCATAGACCGCCATCGGGACAGCCCGCGCCTGGACAGGATCCCACTCGAGTACTGCCTTTTGCGTCACTTGTATCACGACGCCCGCATACTCAAATCGGCGTGAGATGGGATATCCAAGTCTGTCCGAGCCGCCGAGTGACTTGAAATCACGCCAGAATGCAATGCCCCCATCATTTGCGATCTGGAAACCTAGTGACCGGTCCTCGGTGTCAGTCCCCTGTGTAAAAAAGCTCCCGTTCAGGGTCTCCCAGTCGTCCCAACCATCACGGTTGAACTGGAGTTGAACAGACCAGTCTGGTGACCGTGGCAGTGTGGACGGGGTGGATGCAGACGCGCTGAACGGCAAGATCAGCGAAGAACCGATCCAGACGATCAGGGCTGCGAAGACCACCAAAGCCCTACGTTGCAACTCGTTCCGTGACGCGCCTTCCCCACGGGGACCGAGATCCCACACAGGCAGCCCACGGGATGCTGATGCGAAAGGATGTAGAAGCAGGTTCAACCGGGAGCGCAGAAGAGCAAGTCCCGCGTCGACCCGTGACCTTATTCCTGCCATCTTGTCCATCCCATTCGCTGGCGGTCTTCGTATGAATGATCGCACCACGACGGCCAGAGGCAACGCACTTCCACCGTGCTAACATCCAGCGGCGTGACCCAGTCAAAACCATCTGAAGACGCTGACGCACACTCCATCGACCCACGTGTCACCGAACTCCGCGAAATGAAGGCGCGGGCGCGTCTCGGGGGCGGTGAAGCGCGCATTGCCAAGCAGCACTCTAGCGGCAAGCTTTCGGCGCGCGAGCGGCTCGACCTCCTACTGGACCCAGCCTCATTCGAAGAGACAGACATGCTCGTCACTCATCGGCCCCCAGCTTTCGGCTTTGAGCATGAATACTTCCTGGGTGACGGGGTGGTTACCGGGTGGGGCCGAGTGGACGGTCGAACGGTCTTCGTATTCTCCCAGGACTTCACGGTATTCGGCGGATCGTTGTCCGAAACCTTCGCCGAGAAGATTTGCAAGATCATGGACCTGGCCGTTCGCAGCGGCGCACCCATCATCGGTCTCAACGACTCTGGTGGAGCCCGCGTACAGGAGGGCGTAGCAGCCCTCGGCGGGTATGCCGAGATTTTTCTACGCAATGTCATGGCTTCTGGCGTGGTTCCGCAAATCTCGGCAATCCTCGGGCCATGCGCAGGGGGCGCCGTTTACTCACCCGCGATGACCGACCTCGTCGCGATGGTGGACCGGTCCAGTTACATGTTCGTGACCGGTCCGAACATCGTGAAGTCGGTGACGCATGAGGACGTCGATGCTGAGGCGCTTGGAGGTGCCGAGGTGCATGCCACAACCAGTGGCGTCGCGCACTTCATCTCGCCAACTGAAGCTGAATGCATGCAACTCATCAGGCAAGTCCTGTCATACCTGCCGTCCAATCACCTCGACGACCCGCCATTTGTGGACACGAGTGACCCGGCATCGCGTGCCGACCCAGAACTCGATGCGATGGTTCCGGCCGACGCGGGGACGCCTTACGACATGAAAAAGGTGCTCGGCCGGGTGTTCGATCGCGGGACACTGCTAGAGGTTCAGCCACTTTTCGCGCCGAACATCATCACCGCGTTCGCGCGACTCGGTGGACGCTCCATTGGTGTCGTCGCCCAGCAACCTGCGTCGTTGGCTGGGGTTCTCGACATCAATGCCAGCACCAAAGCCGCGCGGTTCGTGCGGTTCTGTGACTGCTTCAACCTTCCGATCGTCACCTTTGTGGATGTACCTGGGTTCCTCCCGGGCACGACCCAGGAACACGGCGGTATCATCCGGCACGGCGCGAAGCTGCTCTACGCGTACTGTGAAGCAACCGTTCCGAAACTCACCGTCATCACCCGCAAGGCTTATGGCGGGGCTTACGACGTGATGTCGTCCAAGCACGTGCGCGGTGACCTGAACTTTGCGTGGCCGAGTGCGGAGATTGCCGTCATGGGTGCCGATGGTGCGGTACCCCTGATCTTCCGAGACCAAATTGCCTCGGCGTCCGACCCGGCCGAGGAACGCGCGCGCCTGGCCGCCGAGTACCGCAAACGGTTCTCGAACCCGTACGCCGCGGCTGCGCGGGGGTACATCGACGACGTGATCGAACCGCACGAGACGAGACGCAAACTGATTTCCGGTCTCGACATCTTGCGCCACAAGCGGCTATCAAACCCACCAAAGAAGCACGGCAACATTCCGCTTTGACCGACTCCCCGCGTCCAAGAACCGCAGGGAAGGTTGGTCAAACCCAAATCAACGTTCTTGGACAATGGCAGCTGCGCGGGAAACCCGGCGCGCATCCATGCCAGCGTGGTCGTGACGCGCATCAGCAGCAGGGGTCGGGCACGCGAAGGTTTCTCATCAGCGACGATAGGGTGCGGTGGGGTGAAGGTTCACCTAGATCTCAATCGGGAGACAATCAATGTTCCGACGCGTCCTCGTGGCCAATCGCGGCGAAATCGCCGTCCGGATCATCAGGGCCATCCACGAACTGGGTGCCGAGGCGGTAGCGGTCTATTCCGATGCCGATCGAACCGCACGCCACGTACTGCTCGCGGACTTTGCCGTCCGTCTCGGACCCGCGCAGGCATCCCTGAGCTATCTCGATGCATCGCTGGTGATCGCTGCCGCCCGGGACACGGGTGCCGAGGCGGTCCACCCGGGCTACGGGTTCCTGTCAGAACACGGTAAGTTTGCGCAAGCATGCCTTGACGCGGGACTGACGTTTGTCGGACCATCACCCGCCACTCTCGATGCCACCGGCAACAAGGTGGAAGCGCGTCAAATTGCCAAACTTGCGGGTGCCCGCTTGATCCCCGGCACGGTGAACCCGGTCGCCACCGTTGCCGAGGCCGTCCGGGTCGCCCGTGACATCGGGTTCCCACTGCTCATCAAGGCGGCCGCTGGAGGCGGTGGCAAGGGCATGCAGATTGTTGAAACCAACAACGCGTTCGCCTCAACTCTCGCAAGTGCCCAGCGAATCGCTCTCGAATATTTCAATGACGGGTCGGTCTTCTTGGAGAAACTTGTACGGCGGCCCAGGCACATCGAGGTGCAAATCTTCGGTGACGGGGCCGGCGACGTCATCGCCCTCGGCGACAGGGACTGCAGCGTTCAGCGTCGGTTCCAGAAAGTCGTGGAAGAGGCGCCGGCCCCCGGCCTGACCGATGCCGTTAGGGCACGCCTGGCCTCGGACGCCATCGCCATCGCCAAGGCGTCGAACTACGGTGGTGCCGGTACCGTCGAGTTCCTTTTCGATCCCGAGACTCACGAGACCTACTTCCTGGAAGTCAATGCACGACTGCAGGTGGAACATCCAGTGACCGAATTGGTCCACGGGATCGATCTCGTTCACGCTCAACTCCGGTTTGCATCGGGCACGCCAATGCGTGAAGCCCTCGCGCAATCAGGCTGGCGCGATCCAGCCGTCCACGGTCACCCGGCACCACTTCATGCCATCGAGGCGCGTATTTGTGCAGAGGATGTTGCGAACGGGTGGGCCCCATCAGCTGGCCAAATCGGGATTGTTCGCGAACCTGCCGGGCCAGGTGTCCGCGTTGACAGCGCATGCGAGCCCAGGCTTGAAGTTGGGGTGCACTACGATTCGCTGCTATCCAAGGTCATCGGATGGGGTCCGACCCGCTCGATCGCCATCGCACGGCTGCGTCGGGCACTCGATGAGCATGTCATCACCGGGATTGAAACCACCCTGCCGTTCCACCGATGGATACTCCGCCACCAAGCCTTCCTCAGTGGCGACGTCTCAACCGGCTTTGTGGCCGAACACTGGGATCCCGCCCAATCAGGCCATGAACAACTGGCCCCAGAAGTGACAGATGCAATCCGAATGGTGTCTGCACAGGCACGGGCAAACGCCTTGCAGTCGCGTCGCCCCGTGGCGGCAAGCACCACCGCGACCAGCAACTGGAGCCATGTCGCCCGGCGCGAACCCCTGCGGCGTGGTTGAGCGCTCCTTTCCGCAACAATCGCTGTGGTTGAGCACATGGGTTGGTGGGCATCATCGCCCACGATGCCAGCTCACCCGGTCAACTAACGCGCACCAAGGTGCTCTGGTGTCCGGCGGTCACGAGATTGTTGAGACAGTCGACCAGACATGCCACACTTGTATGCGTTCCACCGGCCAATGCCATGCAAGCCGGCCTGGTGGCCTGCAGTCATCAGGGCCCGGAACAATCGAGCCGCATCGAGAGGGATCAGGAGGTTCCGCGTGTCCGTTCAGTCAACTGATGCCGTCTTCATCGATGGCAGCGAACATAGCCTGGACGGGTTAGGAAACGCACCTGACGGAACCTCGCACGCCGTTCGGGTGGGCCCGGGACACTGGCACGCGGTCGTCCGTGGTCGCTCTGTAGAGATTGTGATGAACCCCGCGTCCGAGATCGCCGACTTTACCGACGGCGTCCCCACGAAGTTCCACCTCCGTGGGATTGAACTGACAGTGCACGTTGAAGATGCGCTCGCTCGCTCGTCCAGATTGGCACGGGCAACGCATCGCGCTTCGGGTCCAGTGAGTGTCACGATCAATGCACCAATGCCCGGGCGTGTCGTTTCCGTCGCCGTCGAAGTCGGCATGCCCGTTGGACGCGGAGACGTCATAGCGGTGCTTGAAGCCATGAAAATGGAGAGTTCAATCACGGCGACCCACTCCGGGATCATCAGCGAAGTTCTCATTGTGGCCGGCCAGCCGGTCACAACCAGGCAAGCACTGGTCCGGATCTCCGGCTGATGGATTGGTGGGCGCAGGCATGGCACATCGCCGTCACCCCGTGGCCTTCCGATCGCGTGTTCCGGCTGGCAGGGTTTTGCATGACCGCCGGAGGGATCCTCGTTGGCATCGGCGCATGTGGTCATCCTTATGACCGACATCCACCCTCACCAAGCGAAATTGTGTCATCGAGCTACGCGACATGGCATGTGATTTCAGCTTTGGGCTTCGTATGCATGTGCATCGGTTTTGCGGGCGTAGCTGCCTTTCAGATGCGGGTTGCCGGCCACCTCGCGACCGTAGACGTCGCTGGCGTGGTTCTGCTCGTCGTCGGCTGCACGTTCAAAGCAGCCTCCCAACTCGCCGATGGTCTCGTGTTCGGTGCCGTCGCCGCAATTGTTCCAAGATTGTTCGAACTCAATGGTCCCCTGTTTGGTGGCACACCACTCTCTGGTCTATCCAGTCTCGCGGACGTCTCTTTCGCCTCCGGATCAGTTCTATTCGGGATTGGAGCGATCGTACGCGGGGCCTTGCCACAACGAGGCACGGTCGCAGTAATGGCCGGCGCCGTCCTGCTGGCAGTGCCAGTCCAACCGGCATCTCCAATCCCTTGGTGGAGTGTCGTCGCCGGTGCCCTCTTGCTCGGCGCCGGGTCGGCTGCGATTGGGCAATGGCTCTGGCAAGGCGGACCACGGCCATCGCGGCTGGTCAGGCTGCCGCCCGCGCGCGACCCGCGATCATCAAGCAGTGCGGTGTCCCGAACCGGCCCGTGACATGGATTGACCCGCCAGGTTGGAAGGAATGGAGGCAAATCAGCCCGAGACCACAACTCGAGACGCGGTCTTACGTCTTTGCAAGTTGACGTAGGTCGAGATTGCGGGGCTACTTGGGCGGCCGCTCAAGCGCGCCAGACGCCTCTACCAGGCTCAGCAGGAAGGACAGCCAAGGTGCTCAGCCGCTCAGCTTCACCATTCAGCATTGATACTCCAATGTCCACCGCCGACGTGGTCGAGCGTATCGACACCGCTGCCGGGGATATTGCGACACAGGCGCTTGTGATTGCCGGACAGATCGCCCGCATTGCCCGCCTGACCAAGGCCTCCGCCAGCCACGCGCGGGTCGAGGAGTGGGACATCAGCCTCGTCCTCCTCAGCGCCGCGCGTGAGCAACTTGACAACGTCGGCCTGTCTGAGGACAAACACAGTTCAACTCACCGATGGCTGGAACGCGCCATCGACGCGGTCCAGACATCCATCACGTCGTCACAGGCAGGCATTCACGCGCCAGTCGAGCACGCACTCGGAAGCCTGATCGCCACTATTGGTCACTCGCCCACTTCGCACGTCCGATAAAAGTGGCTGGAGCAAAACGGGCTTGCTCGTTACTCATATATCTGCCTAATGTCCACTCCGCCTCCGCAGCCATTCGGCCGGAGGCGGAACTGTTTGGCCACCTGCTGGGCGTCTGCTCCGATACAGTTCGGCTTACTCATGAAATTGCTTGCCTGATGGGTCGGGCCAACCCGCATCAAGGCAAGGCAACACGCGTGGAGGAAGCCGATGACGAGCGAACCAGTCCGTGGGCATGCAATGGCCTGGCCATCCGTGACCCGCTTCACGACCGGTGCAAACCTCCCTCGCGTCGCAAGGATCCGACAAAAGTTTGAGGACACCCGAATTGCCGACGCACAGGCGCATGTGCGCGCCGCCGTCGCTGCGTCCACCATCTCGACGCGGGTTGCGCCTGGCGCACGCATCGCGATCACAGTCGGAAGCAGGGGCATAAGCGAATTGCCGGCCCTTATCCGCGGGACGGTGGAGGCGCTGAAGGCACTGGGCGCGCACCCTTTCATCGTTCCATCGATGGGCAGCCATGGTGGTGCGACCGCCTCAGGCCAGACCGAAGTCCTGCACGGCTACGGCATTTCTGAAGAGAGCGTCGGGGCACCAATCCTTTCATCCATGGACGTGGTCGAAGTCGGTTCAACCGACCTCGGAGTGCCCGTTTACATGGATCGGAACACGTGGAGAAGCGACGGCGTCGTGGTGGTCGGACGCGTCAAGGCCCACACCGCGTTCAAGGCGCCGATCGAGAGCGGTCTTTGCAAGATGCTTGCCGTGGGACTGGGTAAGCAGCGGGGCGCGGAAACCATGCATCGTGCCGGTTTGGCCCGGACCATACCCGAGGCCGCGAAGGTCGCGATCGCGAGTGGCAAGGTCGTCCTAGGCATCGCCGTGGTTGAGAACGCGTCAGACCAACTCATGCGGATCGAAGTCGTGGACCCGCAAGCGTTTCACGAAGCCGACCGCGACCTCCTCGTGGCAAGCAACGCCGTCCTACCTCGCATCCCGTTTGATCACGCGGATGTCCTGGTCTTCGACTGGATTGGCAAGGACCTTTCTGGCAGCGGGATGGATCCGAACGTGATCGGCATGTGGCGACGTCTGGGTGGCGAGCGCAGTCCGGATTATCGACGCATCGTTGTCCGCGACGTGACCGAAGAGTCCCGGGGCAACGCCATTGGTATCGGCTGGGCCGATGTCACCACTGACCACCTCGTATCCCGAATTGACTATGCGGCAATGTACATGAACTGCCTAACGGCGAACGCACCCGACATCGCGCGCGTGCCGATGACCATGAGAAATGACCGCGAGGCGATCAGCATCGCGATCCGCACGTCCGGCGGGTCCGCGTCACCGGACGCCATCCGTCTCGTGCACGCCCACAGCACCCTTCGCCTCGCGGACTTGATGGTCTCAGAAGCGCTCCTGCCCGAAGTCCGCACGAACCCCGCACTCGAGATCATTAGCGACCCGGCTGCCATGGCTTTCAATGGGGATGGAACTCTTGCCGCCGTTCCTGGCAACTAGATCAGGACCCGGAGGACCGATGGAGGTCACCGCGCCCGCGCTGGGACTCAATGTTGTGCGTGTGCACATGATCGCCAGGATTTATTTGTGACGTGGCAAGGCCAATATCCTCGCCGTACTTCCGAACGGTATCGCCAACCGCGATAGCCCTGGTCGCAAGCTTGTGCCCGAACACAACATTCCCCGTGACGGTCAAGACCAGTCCCACGCCGACGCCGTCCGAAACCGTGACCACCTGGCCTGGCACCAAGTCAACAAGAGCCACAGCAATATTGTCATCCGGGTGAAGGACATATACCTGCCTCGGAGCCTCACCGGACACAGACGTCAGTGCCGGGATTGCTTGGCCATCCATCTCCACGTCCCTTCGTCTTGGCCCAGGTTGCACCCCGGTCACCCACCGATGATATCCCCTGATGGGGCACGGTTGACATCCGGCACTGACCCTTATAGACTGTTGAGGACCGGGAAAGCCCGGTAGCGGAGCAACCGAATAACGGCCTAATCCTTGGAGCAATTCTGGGGAACGGGGGACCCACTATTGGGGTGAATCCTTCTTGTTACGTGGAAGGTAGGGCAGTTCTTTCAGCCCGAACCCGACAGCTAACCCCGTCGGCACCTGAAAGAGGAGTAGCAGCCCGGGCCGGTAGCTATTTCTTCGGTCCGCTTTTAACCTCCGGTCCCTCTTTTGTGCGCTTTGCCGCACATGGCCGATATGGTCAGGAGTGCCGGGTGGATGCCATCGGTCGAACCGGCGACGTGGATACGACGCGTGG
>SXGU01230683.1_pt1 | contig 31134 bp, 46 predicted proteins | sample 3174531 | NCBI WGS metagenome assembly SXGU01 (sample SAMN11356863, study PRJNA531348) | freshwater metagenome | isolation source: freshwater sample F1-140 | place: China: Fuxian Lake, Yuxi | collected 2017-12-25 | reverse complement strand
CTTTGACCCGCGCACGTCGCGCGCGTAGCGTGTACGTGGGAGGCTTACATCTACCAATGTCAACCGAAATAACACAATCCACCGTTCTTGACGTTGAACTAGTAACACCGGAAGCTGTGTCCCGTTCGGATTCAAGCTCACAAGGTAAATCGGAAGCCATCGAATCCAAGGCGTCGAAGGAAGCGCGCGAGCTAGCTCGCGATTCGCTCGCGTCGGGCGACTGGAGCGCGACGAAGCAGGCCCTTGCGTCGTGGGTCCTTAGCTCCGAAGACCTTCGGCACGTGTCCCTCGCGGCACGTGCGGCCCGCGACGTCGCGGAGCTGCTTCGCTTGGGGCCACCGGAGCGGCAAGCTCCTACGGCAGACGACTCCGACCCTGTACTAGCAGCACTTCACGCCGTCATGCGCGCTCCTCCGCCGGTCGCCAGGGCGCAGGGGGCCGGTATACCTCGGGACCCGCCCGTCATCGCTGACCCCCCCGCACCCCCTGGCGCTCCCATCATTCCTCCGTCGTCGTCTTCCCCGCGAGAGCCGGCGATAGAGGTTGTGTCTGACGTACTTCCGAAGATGCCGTGGGCGTCTCGGTCGGAGTCAGTGGAGCGAGTGCCTGCGCGTCCGGCTCGGGTGTCGGCTCTTGCGGGTGGAGTGGTGGGTTCTGAGCCTGAGCGGAGGGGTCATCGGAACGCGGAGAAGGGGATGAGTGTGGAGGTGAAGGCGAAGCGGGCGGCGTTTTGGGGGTACTTGGACGAGGGTAAGAGTGCTCGGGAGGCGATGCAGTTGGTAGGGACGAAGTCTGGGATGATGCGGAGGTGGTTGGAGCAGCGGAAGCGGCGTTTAGCTGGCGTTGAGCCATACGAGCCGTAGAGGCATCCTTGGCGCATCGTGCGTTGCTGTAGCTAGTGGCCCCGCGATTCTGCCGTAAACGCGCCGTAACACTGTGCTAGACAGCGTTCGCGAGGCATTCGCGGGTTGTCGGCCCTGGGTCGTGGATTCTGCGGCTGTGGTCGGGTTTGGTGGCCAAGGAGGGTGATTCTCCGGAGAGGAGGCCCTGTTTTTGGCTGCAAGTCGTAAAAATACGGTAACTGAAGTGCAATCGGATCACTCGCGGGTATCGCGCGGAAAGGTGGCTGGAGGGTTAGGAGACTTAGAGGAGAGTTCGATCGCAACACCAGGAGGGTTAGGAGGGTTAGGAGGGTCTGTAGGTGCCAGTCCTACGCGCGCACACCCACATGCTACGCGACTTAATGCGCGCGCGCGCGCAGGACTGGCCGAAGAAAACCCTCCTTAGTCTCCTAAGTCTCCTTGTGCAGCGATTGGAGTCTCCTTGGAGTCTCCTTTTTTGGGCCGAACCCTCCTTTTTGGGGTGGGTCAGGCGGTGGGATAATCAGGATGCGCGGGGACGGTGGTGGGTGTCAAGGAGGGTAGTGGGTCAGTTTGATCCGCGGTCCACCGCAGTCGATCCTTGAGCGCCCACGCTCGTGATGGCAAGCTGCCGGCATGAGCACCGACAAGCCCACGAAGAAGCGCCCCACCGATCTGAACGAGTTGGCCCACCGAATCGGCCGCATGGCGACCGTCTGCAACCGTGGTACGACGCAGAAGCGTATCGTCAGGGGCAGGCCCAGGCCCGGCCAGCACGCCGCCCTCGAAGGTCAACGCGCTGGCCGGGGGCTTCTGGTGGCACCAGGCGCCGAGTCGAGAGCTTCCCCGCAAAAGGTTCACTCTCGGCTCGGCGTGCTTACGCATGGCGCCCTCCTTCCTGGCCTTCGCCAGAGGTTGGTGGTGCCGAACGCGTGTGAAAGGAAGTTGACGGGCGCCTGTGCGATAGCTAGGCTATCGAAGCTGGCGGGGCGCACGTCAACTCGTACGTTTCGCGTTCGGCTTCCCGGTGTACGTGTCGTGCTTGTAACACGACGCCTTTCGCCGGGGCTTCATGTTTCCAGGGCGCCCCGGATGGAAGTCCTTCCACCAAAGTTGAGCCTCCATCCGGGGCTGCGTCGTCACGGGCCGTCCTCGGAATCTCGGGTGGCTTGCGTGAGCGCCGCCACTGCGGCGGATTCGGCCTCGGCGCGGGTTGGGGCGTGGCCGGTGGCGCGGGGCGGATTGCCGGCGTGGGTATCCCCCTGGGCGAGAGCCCACTCCCATGTCACGGTGTCGTCGTCGGTGATGTGACCCTGGACGTTTAGAACCCATGCGTGGGTTGCTGACTTGGAAAGCCGGAGAAGGTCGCCGCCGCGGACGGCCATAGCCCACGAGTGGCCCCGCGTGCGCTCCCACTGGACGAGCACGAGGTCCTCGGGCTGGACGATGACGATGCGCGGTCCGGCGGGGCGTGGCTCCGCGCTAGGCGGGGGAGGCGGCGGCACTGAGTAGGTGCGGTTGCCGATGACGTCAGCCATGGCATGAAGTGCGTCCTGGGCTAGATCGTCCACGTCAGATGGGAGCGTGGGCTTATGCGTGGTTGGAGACTCAACAGCGACACGCGCCCTGAGCACACGGGCCGCCGCTCCATTGGCGCCGTCCTTGGTCGCGGAGAAGCCGTACGAGATGCGGTCGATGTTGGGCGGCGTCATCCGACGAACGATCCAGGTCCATCCACACGGGTCTGGGGATCCATTTTCATAGCATGTGAGTTCCCACCTGACCCCGTTGCATTCGTAGCGCGCCATCTGGCGCCGGCCGGCTGTGTCAGTCCATTCCAGTGGTTCGATGTCCATGATGCTCCTTGGGTGGGTTAGTGCCATGCGTGCCCTCGTGTATCGGCCGATGATCGTTCGGTGACGTCGTAGTGGACGGTGCCGGAGGGCTGACGCTTCTCGGCGTGGGAGAGGGCCTTGAGTCGCCTGCCGAAGCGAGTGATGGAGACGGGGTGTTTGAACCCGTTGTCGCGGCAGTAGTGGAGGTAGCGCTCGTAGAGGACCTTTGATTGCAGCGGGTTGAGCGACGGTTCAGTAGCGCGGTCGAAGGGGCGGTAGCCGTCGGAGAACCACGCGGCAAAGGCGTCTGCGTCGGAACGCCACTCGGTTGTGGCGTCGGTGACCGAGCTTGGGAGGGTGTAGGCGTTGGCCTGGATGACGCGAGCTGCGCTGGCAAGGAGCCACGCGAGGACCCGGGGGCGCTCGGTGGCGAGGATGAGTTGGTCGAGGTCGATGATGACTTCGGCGGCGGGGATGGCGCGGTTGAAGGGGACCACCAGCGGTCGCCGCCAGAATCCTGCGGTGCCGTCGCCGATGGGGGGCAGCTCGTTGAGTGCGAGGGCGAAACCGGCCTCGCATCGGTAGTCGAAGGGTCGGCCTCCGGGATGGCGGCCTCGGACCATGCCGCCGGTGACGCAGTTTTTGAACTGGTCGGTCTCGGGGAGGCGATTTTCGGCGAGTTCTTCGACGACGTTGAGCCGCGAGCCAGCGAGGGTGGCCCGGTGGTACTCGTGGGCGAGGTCCCCTGGGCTCGCGGACGTGACGGTTCCGGCGGGGAAGACTCCCGAGAGGACGGTCAGGACGGTGGACTTCCCGTTGTTTCCGTCGCCGAGGAGAAAGAGGCACTTGCCGCGGGAGGGGGCCAGCCCGAGGATCGCGAGCCCGAAGAACTCGCCGAGGAGGAGCCGGACGTCGTCGGCGTCGGGGAGCCCGCGGAACACCGTGCGCAGCATTGTGCCAAGCCGGGTGCCCTCGAGGAGGTGGTCTTCGACGATGCGCGCGTGGGTCGGTGACTCGGGGGCCAGAACCTGGGTAACGACGTCGGGGGCCAGACCCTCGAAGGGGTCGAGGTCGAGGAATGACCGGACCCGGAGCCGGGGGGACAGGTCGAGTCGTTCGAGTCGAGCGGTGCCGAGGACGAATACGCCGGCGCGCGTAGCGATGCCCCTCCGTGCGTCGTCGAAGAACCTCGGATGTGCGCACCTGGACTCGAACCGGCGCATGGTGCCACTGAGGTCGCCATCGTTGAGCTTGAGCGGACGGTAGACGGGCTCGCCCGTCTTCGGGTCGAGTCGGGCGAAGACCGGAGCACCGGCGAACGCCTCGATGCGTCGGTCGATGCGGAACGGGTCGATGGGCGTGAAGACGTGGTGCGGGTGCGCTAGGCACGACCAGAAGGCGCCATGGTCGAAGACGAGCCGCTCGCTGAGGGCCTCGGCATCTTGAAGTCCGTATTCCGCAGTAATGGCCTCAACCAGCCGGTCGACAAGCTCGACGTGGTCACCGCGGCTGAGCGGCTCGGTCTCCGTGGGCGCAGTGAGCCAGCCGGGCACGTCGTCGGGCTGAGGCTCGGTGAGCCACTCGGGGGGCGGTTGACTGTCATCGGGTGGGGTCGTGGGGGCTGACTTCGATCGCGGCATGGGGACCATGATGGTGCGGCGGTGGACGTCGGTCAAGGCTTGTCGCGTGGAAAGTGAAAGAAAAGTGGCAGCCTCCTGTTGACACGCCGGCATGTGGCTTGTAGCTTAGCGCTATGACGTTGAAGGAACTACGGCTGAACAAGGGTCTGACGCAGATGGAACTCGCGCGAGCGATCAGGTCGTCAGTGACGTCGGTGAGCTTCTGGGAGAGCGGCGGTCGGCTATCGCTCCGGAAGCGTCGGGAGTTGGCCGAATTCTTCGGCGTGGGGCTATGGGCGTTCTGCACTCACGAGTTGCCGTTGACGGCGGTGATTGCAGCGCAGCCGAAGGACGAGGATCAGCCATGAGCCTGCGCTTGCAGAAGTCTATTCGTGAGACGGACGCGTTCTACGATGACAGGCCCACACCGTTCACGGACATCGGAGCCGAGCGCTGCGTGCTGGGTGCGGCGCTGGCCTCGAAGTCGGGCGTGAACCTATCGGTCGACTGGTTCGACGAGCCACGCCACAAGCTCATCGCGTCGGCGTTGCTCGACTGTCGTCGTCAGCCGGACGACACGTCGATGGCTCACCCGTGCGCCGCATTGGTTGTCAAGCGGGGTCAGTGGGCCGCCGCTGGCGAGACCTACGTCCACTACCTGCTGGACGAGTACGGGCACCGCGGGGCGACGTATGAGTCGGACCGGAGGGTGCTCGCAGAGAAGCAGTTCCGCCGTACGGTTCGCGCCTGGGTGCGGGACATCGTGGATGTGGTGGGCACTGCGAGCCCAGACGAGATGTTCGAGCGGGTTCGGGACCTGAAGCGGACGGTTGATGCGTGGGTGGCCAATGGGTAGCACGTCGTTGATAGAGTGGACGGACGCGACGTGGAACCCGATCCGAGGATGCTCGCGCGTCTCGGAGGGCTGCCTGGCCCACGTAGTGCCCGACGATGCGATAGCTGGCGCGCTGATTCGCGCGTTCGATGCGCAACCATGATCTACCACGCCCCAACCGGCCGGCTGGTCATCGACATCGACAAGGCCAAGTACCTCGCAGAGAGCCTGCGCTACGCGCTTGCGGCGATACGTCGCGCTGCGGGACAGCCCCTCGCTCGATACCAGCGCGAGCCTGGGACGGCGCTCACACAGGCCGACCACGCGCAGAAGCACATCATCGACGGCGCGTACGCGGTCGGCATCGACCTCGGCGGGAGGTGGGGCAATGAGTTGGACCTATCGGATCTGGAGGGATGAATCATGGGTGAAGGTCGAGTCGAAGTTGTCCAGGTCGGAGTCGTCGAGAATCACCCGTACGCGGATGCGCTCGCGCTGACGGGTGTCAACGGTTGCCCGGTCGTGATCAAGCTGGGGCAGTTCGCGCCGGGCGACGTGGCGGTCTACGTCCCGGTCGACACCATCGTGCCGGACGCGCCCGAGTGGGCGTTCCTTGGTGGCCACCGACGAATCAAGGCCAAGCGGCTGCGCGGCGTGTTTTCGATGGGCCTACTGACGGAGGTTCCCGCCAGTCTGGCTGGCGCGCTCGACGTTGGCGATGACGTGACGGACCTGCTGGGCATGACGCGCTATAGCCCCGAGGATCGTCACAGCCATGGAGTGCGCGGGCCGGACTCGGGCGCGGAGTCGTGCCCGTTCGACTGGCCGGTCTACGACATTGAAGGCTTCAGGAAGTGGAAGGACGTGCTGATTTCAGGCGAAGAGGTCGAGGTTACCGAGAAACTTCACGGGTGCAACGGCCGGTTCGTGTTCCGCGATGGTCGGTTGTGGGTCGGGAGCCGAAACCACGCCAAGCGCGAGGACGGGAGTTGCTTGTGGTGGCAGGTCGCGACGCAGTACGGCCTTGCGGAGAAGCTCACCCGCTATGACGGCTTCAGCCTGTACGGAGAGGTCTACGGGCAGGTCCAAGACCTGAAGTACGGCCAGCACGGCGTCAGGTTCGCGCTGTTCGACGTGCTCAACCTCGGCACGCGCGAGTGGTTCCACGTTGACGACGTGTGCGTTGTGGCTGCGGACCTTGGGCTTGAGCGCGTGCCGCTGCTCTACCGTGGCCCGTGGGACCCGTCGCGTGTAGACGAGTGGGCCGAGGGGAACTCGACGATCGCGGGACACGTCCGCGAGGGATTCGTGGTGAAGCCCGTTCAGGAGCGCACGCATCCGATACTTGGCCGCGTGATTTTGAAGATGCACGGGCAGGGCTACCTGCTACGAAAGGAAGGCAAGGAATGAGTGCGAAAGCCCGCCACGCAGCGGCGCATCGGCCCGCGCAGAGCGCATTCGTGGTTCACCTTGAGGCGGACGTGGTGGTGCTGACGGAAGGCTCGGCAGAGGACGCCGAGCAACTCGCGCTCGCGTCGATGGGACCAGTCGAAGCCGCGACACTGAAGGTCACCACGGCCTCGTGGTCCGCATCGGTGCGCGAGATGAAAGAGGCTCAGAGCGAGCAGGTGACGCCACTCGGAGGTGATGACGTGAGCGAGCAACTGCGCTACGTGTCGGCGATGGAGGACTTGGACCTATGAGGATCGAGCCAGTGGGATGCGAGCAAGTCGAGTCCGCGCTTGAATCGACGGTGAACGCCGGCCTGCGGTGCCGGAGGTGCTACCGCATCTTCAACGGGAGCGAGCGCCGATCGATGCAGAAGCCGGCCCCGTTCCGACCGGGGACGACGTACCTGTGTGTGGGGTGCTTCCGCGACCAAAACCGAATCGCCGATGAGCCTGCGGAGGTCCAGTCACATGTCGCCCGGCTGCGCGATGCGGTAGGCGCCGCGCTCGGTGCGCCCTCACCGGAGGTCATCGAGTTGCGTGCCAGGGTTGAGACGCTGGAGCGCCGCGTCCAAACGCTGGAGGCCGAACTGACGGGGGCCGACGCCGCCTACGGCTGCGCGTGCGACGAGTGCGGCGCCGAGGCTGATGAGCAGTGCTCGGACGAGTGCAACGGGGACCATGTGGCCACGTGCAAGTGCGAGTTGTGTGTGGACGGTGGAGACGGGCTGGTGGTCAGATACACGGACAACCCGAGACGGGAGAAGGTCAAGTAGTGGGCGTATCCGCGTGTAGCTCAGTTGGTAGAGCGTGGGCTCGATAAGCCCGGATTCGCTGGTTCGAGTCCAGCCGCGCGGACTGGTGGGTACTGGCATGTTGAAAGTTCTCTGTGAAGTAGCCGATCGACAACCGCCGGGCCACCAACCGGCCGGTTGTCATCTTGCGGGGTGGAGCAGTTGGTAGCTTGCCGGGTTGCGTTATTTTTGCCCACGTGTCATGGTGGCTAGGCGATGTTTACAATAATGTCTACGTGTCGAGGTGGCGGCTATCGGTACGCGAGGACATGTCCTCCGCATCCGAAGCAAAACAGTCAAGGTCTGTACCCGTTACACAGGGTCCTGGTCGAGAACAAGCTCGGGCGCCTTTTGGAGAAACAAGAGCATGTTCATCACATCGACGGCGATAAGAACAATAACAACATCGGGAACCTTTCCATCGTGACGCCGTCCGAGCACGGTAAGCATCATCGACAGTCACGCCCGTTGGTCATAATGACATGCCTGTGCGGCGTCGCGTTCGCGCTTCCGCCTCATGTTGCTGTGAATCGGCAACGTAGGAAGGGGGGGCGCCCCCTGGCATGTTCTAGGTCCTGCGGTAACAGGCGATAACCCGGAGGTCGCGGGTTCGAGTCCCGCCCCCGCAACCGGTGCTGATAGTTCACTGGAGATCCCGTGCTGGTTTGGACCGGGATGTCCGGGGGATAAGAACACTCACGCGAGGCCCGTGCGCCTGTGGTGAGAGACGTCGGTTCGAATCCGGCTCAGCACCGCTGATTGACGCGCCGATGGCGCATGGAGGTTCCCATGATCCGAGACCACGTTCACGCGTTCCATGTCCAGCATCGTCGGATGGCCGCTCGGAAGCGCGGCGTGTCCCGCGCCGTGCGCCGGTGGGCTCGCCGAGTCCGATGGCCGTCCGGCTTCCCGCATCTGGAGAAGGCCGACATGCCCGTGCCGGTGAAGACCGGCGAGGGGGATTGATGCCTCCGCAACCGAAATGGGTGGTCTCTTCACGGCTACCGACCGAGCCCGGAAACTATTGGGTCAAGGTCGGCACGCGCGAGATGATGGTGTGCGTGCTCGACGACGGTGTGACGGTCGAGTTCTTCGGCCGGTGCTGGGCGACCCCCCTGGCGTCGTTGACTATTGACGCCTATTGCGGTCCGCTGAGTCCCCCATGACGCTCGCTGACATGTGCTGCTACGTGTATCAGGTGCACGACACGGCCACGGACCGATGGCTGTCAGTTGAGGGAGTCTTGGGCGGCGGCACTCCACCCGAGTGGGTGTCTGACCAGCCCAAGGCGACGGCGTTCTTGATCAAGCGGTCCGCGGTGACGGCGATGGTCAAGCACGGGCCGCCGTCCGCGCAGGTCGAACGGATGCGGCTGAACTACCGCGTCGCTCGCTGAGCGAGCCATCGATCGCGCCAGTGAGTCCAGTAATCCCGCACCGCCGTCCCCGACATGCCTGTCAGCCTACCGATGCTCGCCCACGTCGCCGGCGGGGTCGTCGAGCGCATCGTGTAGACCAGTTCCAGGTCGAGGCTTCCGGAGGGCACGGTCGCCTTGGGTCGGCCGAGGCGCTTGGGATTCTTTGGCTTTGCAGCGGTGCTCATGGGAAAATGATAGGGCACGCAACTTTTTGTTGCAAGTGCTCTTGACACGGCTGGCGTTGAACTTTATCTTTCGACCATGAGTAACCCCACGGGAGAACAACGAATGAAGTGGCACCGCAAACGCCCGGTCATTGTTGATGACGCCGGGCACGAGCTTACGCTTACGCCGGACGCCCGCCTTGTTTGGGAGTTCAACTCGCTTTGCCTGAGAGCGCAGTCCGGCAGCCTTTACCGGAACTGGCACGCTCTCGCTCCGGCCGGGAAAGAAGCCGCAGGCGAGTGGCGGCGCATGGTGGGCTCGGTGATGGTCGCCGAGGCTAAGACGCTCGGGTTGCTGCCCGAGGATTTCACACTGCCGGAAGGCTGGGAGGTGATCGGTGAGTAAGCAGCGGAACATGAGCGACGACGACATGAAGGCCCGTGCGAGCGGGCAAGCCATGGTGCCGGCTGCCTCGAAAAAGACGGAGGCACTCTCACTGCTCAACGGGATGGAGTCCGCCCTCGGTCCGGTGCTTCCTCCAGGGACGTCACTGGCCAGGTTCAAGCGGGTTGCGGCGAATGCCCTGATCGCGAACCCGGACCTGATGACGTCCTGCGATCGGATGTCGCTCGCGAGAGCGATCATCCGGTGCGGCGAACTTGGTCTCGACATCGGCCATGGGGTCGCCATGGTCCCATTCAAGGGGAAGGTCCAGCTCCTCATCGAGTACACCGGCAAGATCGCACTGGCCGTGCGCTATGGGAACGTGAAGCACGTGGCCGACCCGTCGATCGTGTTCTCGGACGAGTATGAGACGTACCACGACGAGCACGGCCCGCACTTCAAGTTCCGACCGAGCTACCCGTCGCCGAGTCAGGCGTTGGCCGCAGGCTTGGTGCCGATTGGCGTCTTGGTTCAGATCCAGATGAATGACGGGTCGTGGCGGTCGACGTTCGTCGACACGGACCGCATCTTGCGGGCTCAGGCAGCATCACCGAAGAACGCGGAGAAGTACGACCCGAAGCATCCCGAGTGGGTTCCGTTCTGGAAGAAAACGGCGATCCACGAGGCGATGAAGTACCTCGCGAAAACGCCTAAGTTCGAGGATGCCATCGCAGCCGATGGGGTGGTTGTCGGGGCGACCGAGGCGCAGGACTACCGGCAGTTGCCGCACGAAACGGATTCTGGTCAGGACATGGGCTACGTCGAAGAAGCCGCCATGGTCTACGAGCCAGGGCAGGACGGATGAGCATGACACCCTATACGCTGACAGACGAGCATCGTGCGCAGCTTCCCGCATGGCACGAGCGTGGTATGGCCATCGCACTACGGACTGGCCCCTACACCGAGGACCACAAGCAGCGGTGCCGCGAGGCCATGCGTGACTTGTACCTCGCGGCGAATCTGGTGCCACCGACACGGGAGGTTTTCTGCGCAGGTCCCGTGTCAGCCGCGATTGCGGCTTCGATTGCCGCTGGTGTGTGGTGGCTGCGAGCGAACACTGCCAAGCACATGAAGTTGTTCGGTCGCGTCCTCAGCGAGTTCGATATTGATGTGGCGATGAATGAGGCAGTATCCGTTGCATGCGGAATGCGACCTACGATGGCGACCTCCGCTGCGACCTCCGCTGCGACCTCCGCTGCGACCTCCGCTGCGACCCGAGATGCGACCCGAGATGCGACCTCCGCTGCGACCCGAGATGCGACCTCCGCTGCGACCCGAGATGCGACCTCCGCTGCGACCGAAGCTGCGACCTCCGCTGCGACCTACGCTGCGACCGTCGCTGCGACCCGAGATGCGACCGCCGCTGCGACCTCCGCTGCGACCTACGCTGCGACCGACGCTGCGACCTCCGCTGCGACCTACGCTGCGACCGAAGCTGCGACCGAAGCTGCGACCCGAGATGCGACCGCCGCTGCGACCTCCGCTGCGACCTCCGCTGCGACCTCCGCTGCGACCCGAGCTGCGACCGTCGCTGCGACCGCCGCTGCGACCGCCGCTGCGACCCACGCTGCGACCGACGCTGCGACCCGAGATGCGACCGCCGCTGCGACCCGAGATGCGACCGCCGCTGCGACCTACGCTGCGACCGAAGCTGCGACCTACGCTGCGACCCGAGCTGCGACCTACGCTGCGACCCGAGATGCGACCCGAGATGCGACCTACGATGCGACCCGAGCTGCGACCGCCGCTGCGACCGACGCTGCGACCGACGCTGCGACCGCCGCTGCGACCCACGCTGCGACCGACGCTGCGACCCACGCTGCGACCTACGCTGCGACCCGAGCTGCGACCTCCGCTGCGACCCGAGCTGCGACCGCCGCTGCGACCTCCGCTGCGACCGACGCTGCGACTAGGTTTTTGCTGCTTTGCTGTCGCAGGTGGAGTGCAGGCTGGTGTTCTGGCAACCAGTGGTATGGGTGGGTCGAGTTTCTCTCATTCTTCCGACACGTGGCCAAGATTCCGAGTGTGATTGCCACGCCCGACGCCTACGAGCGGGCTGCTGAGTTTGGCCCAAGGTTCATGTTCCAGGAGTTTTGGATCGTCTCGGAGTATCCTGACTTTATTCGGCGTGACGCAGAAAACAGGCCGCACGCCGAACGCGGGCCGTTCTGCCGGTGGCGGGACGGCCGTGAGCTATTCTACTGGCACGGGGTCGAGGTGCCGCGTGAATGGATCACGAGCCCGGACACGCTAGACCCGGCCACTGCGCTGACGTGGCCGAACGTCGAGCAGCGCCGGGCGGCTGCTGAGATTGTCGGGTGGCGACGCATCCTGGACGCGACGGGGGCGCGTAGTATCGACGTCGACATCGACCCCATGATCGGCGAGCTTCTGGAGGCGGACTTGCCCGAAGCGCCCGGATCGCGGTTCCTTCGGGTCACGTGTGGCACGGGGCGGCAGTTTTGCCTTCCTGTGCCACGGGAAATGCGCACGGCCGTCCAAGCGAACGCTTGGACGTACGGCGAGACGGATACTGCAACATTCAGGAAATACGAGGTGAGGACATGAGGGAAGTGCGACTTGAAGGGCTCAAGATGGTGTTTCAGGGCGACATCATGATTCGTCGGTCGCGGACGGGCGTCCCCGCAGGCGCTCGGCGCGTCGAAGGTGACGTGGTTGCCCACTCGGAGACGGGGCACCACCATGTCGTCCGTGGCGGAAAGGCGTTCGCGACGGAGAATCCGATGCTGCTGCACGTGGTCGCCGAACGCGCCGAGGTGGACTTCCTCCACCTTCGTGACTTCGACACGCACGAGACGATCCGTCTGGTTGGCGATCCGGGTGAGACCTACGACATCGTGCGGCAGCGCGAGGACTCCCCGTGGGGTGAGCGTATGGTGGCTGACTAGCCATGACAGCCGCGTCTCGTCCATGGCAGCGCTACCGTGTCGATCCGTCTGATTGGACCACGTGGCATCATGCGGGCATCGGTGCCTCCGAGTGGGGATCGGTGCTCGGCTACAATCCACACGCCGGCCCGCATCGCGTGTGGCGGGACAAACGGGGCCTGTCGGCGCCATTCGACGAGACCGAGGCAATGGAGTTGGGCCACGAGTTCGAGGAGATCATCGTGCGCCGGGCGTGCGCGAAGCTCGGAGTCACGGTCTTGGACCTCCACGGGCAGGTGTGCCTTGAGCGACGCGACTTGGCATCATGGGCGCGAGCGACGCTGGACTACATCGTGGAGACGTCAGACGGCCCGATGGTCATCGAGTGCAAGTCGACCGGCCAGTTCATCGGGCCGAACGACATGCCTGAGCCGTCCTGGCGCTTCCAGCTTGCGGCGCAGCAGTGGGTGTCTGGTGTCGAGCGCGGGGCTATCGCGGCGCTGTGCCCGACTCGCGGGGGCCTTGGCGTACGGGTGTGGCGTCGTGACTTCGACCCGGCGCTCGTTGCCGTGGCGAAGCCGCTGCTGGACCAGTTTTGGGCGCTCGTGGAGTCGGGGGTGCCGCCGATTCTGGACGGGTCGGATGACGCGGAGGATACCCTCCGCGCGCTCTACCCGCGGGGGACCGAGGGCGCCGTTGACCTGACCGACGAGACGGCTGACATGGCGCGAGAGTACGACCGTGCGCGGCAGGAACTCGCCGATGCGGAGAAGGCAAAAAATGCCCTCGGCCAGAGGATCAAGGAGTCGCTGGGTCTTGCGGTTGAAGGCCGGTCCGGCAACGTCATGGTGCGGTGGAGCAACGTCGTCGGTCGCAAGGGGGTCGACACGGCGAAGCTCAAAGCGGAGTTTCCGGAAGTGTTTGAGACGGTCGCGAAGACGGGCGAGCCGACGCGGCGGATGACAGTGATGGTTGGGTCATGAGCATCGGCCATGGACCCATCGTGCGACGGGCGATGCGGTTCTGGCTGGAAGGTCCAGTCAGGGTCACTGCGCTGTGGTCTGCGAGCACAAGAGTCGTGCGATGGGTCGATGGGGGCAACCGATGAGCGAATATCTCGAGTTCATCGCGTCAAAACGCGTATCGGTGGCGGTTGCTGGGTTTGACGCTGGCCCGATGGTTGCGCCGATGTTCCCGTTCCAGGTGCAGAACGTGACATGGGCGTGCCGAATGGGCCGTGCCGCGTTGTTCCTCGACACCGGACTCGGGAAGACGCGCCAGCAACTGGAGTGGGCGCGTCAGGTGTGCGAGCACACTGGCGGAAGGGTCATCATCCTTGCGCCGCTCGCCGTCGCACACCAGACCGTGCGTGAGGCGGCCGCGTGTGGAATCACTGGCGTGGGCTACGCCAAGGACGGGACGTCCGACCACGCGATCGTTGTGACCAACTACGAGCGACTGGCGAAGTTTGACACGTCGCAGTTCGTCGGCGTGGTTCTCGACGAGTCGAGTATTTTGAAGTCGTACTCTGGCACGACGAAAATGGCGTTATTCGAAGCGTTCTCTGGAACTCCGTACAAGCTCGCGTGCACGGCAACGCCGGCACCGAATGACCATCTTGAGCTAGGGAACCACGCTGAGTTCCTCGGAGTGATGTCCTCGCACGAGATGATCGCGCGATGGTTTATCAACGATACGTCGCAGTTTGGCACCTATCGGGTGAAGGGCCACGCCGTAGAGGACTTTTGGGATTGGGTGTCGTCGTGGGCCGTGATGGCGTCATTGCCGTCCGACCTCGGCGAGTTTGATGATGGGGGCTACGTGCTTCCCGAGATGGTATCGCACGTTCACTGCGTCGAAGTCGACCGTGACGTATCGTTCGGTGATGTCAAAGGCCAGTTGACCATCGTTACGACTGTCGAAATGAATGCGACGTCCATCCACAAGGAGAAGCGGCGCACCGCAGTAGCTCGCGCTGAGAAGGTTGTTGGCCTCGTGCGGGCCGACCCGGACGAACCATGGCTCGTGTGGTGTGAGACGGACTACGAGGCCGACGCTCTGATGGCCGAGTTCAAGGTGCGCAATGTGGCTGCGACCGAAGTGAGGGGGTCGGACACTCCCGAGTCCAAGGAGAGGGACCTCGAATGGTTCACTGACGGGGCCATCCGCGTGATGGTGACCAAGCCGAAGATCGCGGGCTTTGGGCTCAACTGGCAACACTGCGCCCGTGTTGCCTTCGTAGGGGCGACCTTCAGCTTTGAGGCGTACTACCAGGCCATCCGCCGTGTATGGCGCTTTGGGCAGTCACGGCCGGTGCACGTTCACGTTGTGATGGCGACAACCGAGAAGTCGGTGTGGGCCATCTTGGAGCACAAGCGCGGAGACTTCGAAGTGATGAAGCACGCGATGGTGACGGCTGCACGTCGCAGTCGTCGGACTGTCGCGAAGGCGGGGACGTACGAACCGGGGCACGTGATGGTGCCTCCAAAGTGGGAGAGGTCATGACCATCCACGTGTTGAACCAGCGGCACGAGCCGAACTGGACCGTATACAACGCGGACTGCGTCGATGCGGTCCGGGGGCTCAAGGACAAGAGCGTGGACCTGTCTGTGTACTCGCCGCCATTCTCATCACTGTACACGTATTCAGCTTCCGAGCGCGACATGGGGAACTCCACTCACGATGGCGAGTTCCTTGCACACTACAAATACATGGTGACGGAGTTGCTCCGCGCGACAAAGCCTGGACGGATCTGTGCCGTGCACTGCAAGGACCTCGTGGACTACAAGGGCAGTGCGGGCCGAGCTGGGCTTCGCGATTTTCCTGGGGACCTGATCCGAGTGCACGAGTCGGTCGGCTGGAAGTACCATGCTAGGTGCACGGTCTGGAAAGACCCGGTCATTGAGATGCAACGCACAAAGGCACACGGTCTGCTGTACAAGCAGCTTCGCGCGGATTCGACGTTCTCGCGAATGGGCTTGCCCGATTACGTCCTGTACTTTCGCCGATGGGCAACCGATGGCGATGATGTTGAGCCGGTGGAGCACACGGAGTCTGGCTTCCCGTTGTCACAGTGGCAGAAATGGGCGTCGCCAGTGTGGATGACGATTGACCAGACCAAGGTGCTCAACGTCGCCGAGGCGCGCGAGGACAAGGATGAGAAGCACATGTGCCCGCTTCAGCTTGACCTCATCGAGCGCGTTGTTCGTCTCTACTCGAACCCTGGCGACGTGGTGTTCTCGCCGTTCGCAGGCATCGGGTCGGAGGGGGTCGTCTCGCTTCAGTGTGGCCGTCGCTTCATCGGTGTTGAGTTGAAGCCCGAGTACTACGCGAAGGCTTGCGAGAACATCGACGCGAGCACACGTCAGGCGCGGCTCTTCGCGTGACCCCCGGCCCCTACATGCGCGTATGGTCCGAGGACGGCATCGAGCGATATCGGTGCTGCTACGTGCACGAGTCAGGCGTCGTCGTGGACTTGCGCAAGGCGAGCACGCGGCCCCTCGCGTGGTATGACGGACAGCCTGGGGAGTGGGTTCAGATTGAGCCGCGCGAGCGGCGGGAAGGGGTGTCGTTGTGAGAGGAGGATTGAAGTCCATCGCCCGCCGTGCTCTCCCGTGGGCTGAGCGCATCGTCGAGCACTTACGCGTGCTCGGCGACGTCGAGCCGCCGCCGCTCGTGCTGGAGCCCGGAGAACTGGACCTGCGTCCCGACTGGACGGCCGGCCAGTGGCTCGCACGTGCGCGAGCATGTGTCATGTTCGGCGCTCTGGCACGGCTGGAGGCGTTTCCGCGCGTCTCCGTGGTCGTCCGCGGGCACACGATGAACCTCATGGGGGCCGTCGAAGTTGGCACGCTCGGCACGTACCGCGAGCTACACGTGGTCGTGGCCAGCCTGACGGCTCCGCCGCGACTGATAGAGGCCGTGGCGACGCGAGTGCTGCCGACGTGGCACTCGCGGGAGTGGGATGACGATGGACGGCTGCACCTCTGGGGAGAGTCATGAGCGACATCAAGGCCGCGCTCCGAATGAGCACAGGAACGTGCGACGTCTGCGGCTTCGCCCTCCGCGCGCTCCCGATGGAGCCAGGCCGAGCGTACTGCCCTGGCCACGGGAGCGTCGACTGCCTTCAGCTCGGCTACCACCGACTACGCTCGATCGAGACCACCCTCCGGAGTGAACTGGCCGAGGCGCGCGGCCTCGCGTGGCGGCTGCGCCGGTCGGTCATGGTGCTCGCGTCTGGCTCTGGTGACCCCGCGCTGAGGAGCATCTTCGGGGCCGTGTGGGATGCGGTCCGGTCGGACGCAGACATGATTCCGGACACTGAGGAGTGGCGGCCATGACCCCCCGCGGCAAGCCGACGTCCGCGCGCGAGCGCCGGCTCCAGCGGCGGATCGCGAAGGAGCTGCGCGCGGTCCGGCCCGAGGCCCCGCCGGATCTGTCGTGGAGGGTCTTCGCGCTGGGCGGGATCAGCTACGCCGTGACCAGTTGGTACGCCGCGACGTCGGTGACGTCGATCGACGCGGAGCCTTCCCGATGACCGCCCTGCTCGCCCTGCTGCTGGCCTCGCCGCCGCCCTACGTCGAGCGCGATCTGCCCACCCGCCCGGAGGTCGCGGCCTCGGTCACGGTCGCGGCGTGCGTCGCTGACGTGGACCCGCTCTACCTGCTGGCCTCCGTGCGCGCGGAGTCGAGCGAGAGGGTCCACGTGCGGGGGGACCAGGGTCGAGCGTGGGGTCTCTACCAGATTCACGTACAGTACGCGTCCCGCATCGCTCCGTGGCTGTATCAGGACTGGCGCGACCCCGTGCAGCAAGGGCTGCTCGCAGGGGCCGTGTGGGCTCGACTGATCGCGCGGTACGGCCGAGGTCGCGCTGCGCGCGTGTACGCCTGCGGCTGGCTCTGTCGGCCAGGATGGACGACGCCGCCACGGTGGGGGCGGGAACTCAAGCGGCTCGTCGGTGAGCCAGGAGGTGTGATGTGAGCGACATCGGCCACACGCACCGCACGCCGCTGCGCATCGGATCGCTGTTCTCGGGCATCGGCGGCCTCGAGCTTGGACTTGAGCGCGCCGGCGTCGGCCGGACAGCCTGGCAGTGCGAGTCATCACCGCAGGCGCGCGCCGTGCTCGCCCAGCGTTGGCCCGGAGTCCCGTGTATGGAGGATGTGCACAGTGTCAACAGAACAACTGTCGCTCCCGTGGATGTGCTGTGTGGCGGATTCCCCTGCCAGGACATCTCCGTCGCAGGCGGGGGCGCCGGACTTGACGGATCCAGGTCCGGGCTCTGGCACGAGTTCGCCCGAGCCATCGAGGAACTCGAGCCACGGATTGTCGTGGTCGAGAACGTTGCGGCGCTCGTTACGCGCGGGCTGGACCGAGTTATCGCCCGCCTCACCGGGATCGGCTACCGCGTCGCCGCTCGTCTGCTCCGCGCTCCAGACGTCGGAGCCCCGCATCGCCGCGAGCGGATCTTTCTCGTCGCGTGGCGTGACGTGGGACCGCGGGGAATATCCGACGCCGACATATGGCAGCGCCCAGAACGGGACGCTGAGCCCGGACAGATGGGCGCGCAAAATGTGGCCGACGGCATGTGCTCGCGACTGGAAGAGCGGGGCCGCGTCACCCCGAACCCTCGCGCGGAACTCGCGACCGCTGAACGAGATCGCGGTGCTATGGACCACGCCCACGGCGGCGGACGCGGACGGTTCGGGGTCGGCGGGGTACTCAACGGCGAGCGGGCGGCATTCGGGCGTGACGCTGACGGACGCGGCAGTGAGGCGCCCGGCATGGTCTGGCCACCCGGACCCCACGACGCCGCCGGATGGCGAGACTACCTCGATCGCTTCCCCGGACGAGAGCCCGCCGTGACACTGTCGAACGGACGCCGGGCACTCAACCCGCGCTTCGTCGAAGCGCTCATGGGTTTCCCCGACGGGTGGACGGATGCCCGGATGCGCACGCCGAAGGGCGAGCGCTCCCTGAGCCGGCGTGAGCGTTTGCGCATGCTCGGGAACGCGGTGATGCCGCAGGTCGGTGAGGTGGTCGGGCGTCAGTTGAAGGGGCTCGTCGGTGAGCCAGGAGGTGTGATGTGAGCGAGTGCGATTGCCACCACGCTTGCGCGTGCCGTGAGGCGCAGTTCCTCCGAGCGGTCGAAGCTGCCTACAGACTCGGGGCCAAGGACGCGCTGAGGTTGTGCGCCGGTGAGGCGAAGCGGGTCATGGATGGATTCGTACAGGCGGCATCCGTGGCCCCGAGCTCCGACTTGTGGGGCGAACGGATGGACCAGTCGCGCGGCGCTACTGCTGTTGGCGATGCCCTTGCGGGCATAGACCCCACCCGCGCGATGCCGGCGCTGTTCGTCCTTCTGGCTCCAATGGATGGCGATTCCACACCCATCCCATGACCCAACCGCTTCGCGCATACCAGACCGAGGCCATCGCGGCGTGCTACGCGCACTTCAAAGCCGGTCGCCGTCGCGTGTGCCTGACGCTCCCTACCGGCGCCGGCAAGACGCGCGTCGCGGAGGAAGTGGTGCGTCACGCCGTCGCGCGTGGCCGTCGCGTGTGGTTCCTGGCGCACCGGCGTGAGTTGATCAACCAGCCGTACGGGCGGTTCACGGCAGCCGGGATCCCGTGCGGGGTCATCATGGCCGACGACCCGCGCAAGACGAATGATCTGTGCCAGATCGCAAGCGTTGACACGCTCATCCGCCGCGAACTGGCCGCGCCGGACCTCGTGATATGGGATGAGTGTCACCACCTACTGAGCGCATCGGCGACGAAGCTCCGCGCGCAGTGGCCGGACGCGTGGCTCTTGGGCCTCACCGCCACGCCGACACGGCTCGACGGGCGGGGCCTCGGAGACGCATTCGACGAGTTGGTCATCGGCGCCCGCCCGTCGCAACTCATTGCCGATGGCTTCCTCGTCCCGGCCGAGGTGCTCGCGCTGGTCCCGATGGACACGAGCGGGCTGCACGTGCGCGCGGGCGACTACGTGGACAGCGAGGTTGAGAAGGTCGTCCTCGAGGCGGTCGACGACGTGGTTCGCGCCGTGATGGACGTGGCGGCGACGGAGCGAACGTTGTGCTTCGCGCAGACGATCAAGCACTCGATCATCCTCGTGGAGCGCATGGTTGCGGCCGGACTGCCGGCCGAGCACGTGGACGGGACGACGCCTGCAACAGAGCGCGATGCGACGTTCAAGCGCTTCGCGTCGGGCGTGACCACCATCGTGAGCAACGTCGGCATCGTGACCGAGGGGTTCGACGTGCCGGACTGCTCATGCGTCTTGCTGGCCCGTCCGACCCAGAGCGTGAGCCTGTACTTGCAGATGGTCGGCCGGGGGCTCCGGTCCGCTCCGGGCAAGACGCGGTGCCTCGTGCTGGACTGCGGCTCGAACTGGAAGCGCATCGGGTGGCCGACCAAGGATCGGGAGTGGGCTCTAACGACGACGGCGCAGGAAGCGAAGAAGGCCAAGGACGAGGCCGCCGTCCTCATGCGCAACTGCGGGGCGTGCTTCCGGGTGTGGGACGGAGGAAACCCCGCGTGCCCGTATTGCGGGTGGGTGAAGCCGGGCAAGCCGGTTGCCGTCCGAGCACGCGGGAGGCGGGTCATCACAGTGACGCAAGACGAGATGGGGGTAGCGTCACGGTTGGACCCTGCGATAGTATCACACCTGCGATGGCTGTGGGTTCAGCAGGCTCGAAGCAAGTACAAGAACGGGTGGGTACTCCACCGGTTCGAGGGCAAGCACGGTCGGATGCCCGTCGCCGAGGAACTGCTCGCGGCGGGAATCCCGTGGCGGGACTCGCGCGTGAACTGAAGTCCGAGTCCGCGATTCAGCGCGCCATCATGCTCGCGCTGTCGAAGGACGGCTATCGCGTCATCCGGATCAACGCGGGATCCTTCGGCGTCGATGACCGCCGCGTCAAGGCCGCACCTCCGGGATTCCCCGACCTGCTCGTGTATCTCCCCCGAGGGCGGCTCATACACATGGAGGTGAAGAGCGCGGTCGGCAAGCTGGCCGTGTCGCAGGAGCACTTTCGTGCGATGTGCTCGGAACTCGGGCACACCTACGTCGTGGTGCGGTCCGTCGCTGAGGCGCGGGCGGCGTGCGTCACCGCCCTGCGAGCATGACGTACAGGTAGAACCGAGCGGTCGCGAGCGACTCCGTGGTGCGCTCGCCTTCGAGCTTGGCCTTGAGCGCGCCGGCTGCGTGGTGCCAAAGCTGAACCTCGAAGTTGAGCGGGTCCGTGCATCGGGAGCGCGTGGCCTCGAGCATCGCGACGGCCTGGTTCCATATCCACCAGTCAGGCCACGATTCTTTGCCGTACCAGACGGCACGCGCGAGCCTCCATAGAGGCAAGTCGGTGTCGGGTCGAATGGGCGCGCGGAGGATGCGACGGGCCTCGATTGCTACGGCAGATGGGCCGAGGTCGTGCCAGTGGTCCGGCCATGGCGCGATGTGCGCTGGCATGACTACAGCGCGCGCAACACGTCGAGCGTCAGATCCGAGCGGTTCAGATCGATGGCTCCGGGGAATCCCATGAGCGCACCTTTCCCGGTGTACTGCCAGATCGCGGGCGTGCCCCACGGGGCGAGCACTGCGGGCGTCGTGCGGTAGTCGGCTTGCCATAGCGGGAGGTGGGTAAGGTCGCCCGTCTTACCGAGCGCGCCTTTCCAGAATGCAGTGTACGTGTACAGCATCGGCAGTCGCCCGGTCTCCGCGTAGATGACGTGGGCGAAGTGGAGCGCCCAATCGACCGTGCGCCGCGCGTCGAGCCCGGTTGACTCCAGGTCGAGCACGGGCGGGAGGTCGAGCGGCACGCCCGCCATGCACGCAGCGTAATGCTTGGCCTCGGCCTCCGCGTCCCCTGCGCCTGCGTCCGGCTTGGCGAAGTGGTAGGAGCCGACCGCAAGCCCACTCTCGCGAGCCATTTCCGCCCATCTGGCGAGCCGAGCGAAGCGGTAGCCGGTGCCCTCGCTCGCCTTCACGAACGCGAATGAGTGTCCCGAGTTGACGACGGCCTGCCACGCGCCGGCCTCATCCGTCTTGAACGCGCCGTTGTTGCCAGATACGTCTACGCCGGTAATCATCCGTCCATCATCCTCTCGCCCGCCAGGACGACGGGCAGGAGCGCGTCGACCAGGGCAGTGACGCTCGCCTCGCCGTAGACGCTGCGCTTGGCCAGCCCCTCGCGGAGCGCTTCAAGCTGGTCTGGCGTCAGGCCCTCGACGACGGCGGACAGGACCGAGCGCCAGGCGTGCTCGCGGCCTCGTCGGGCGTCGTCGGAGTGGACTCGACACGCCTCGCAGGTGCACGCGCCGTACGTCGCGGGCAGCCGCTCGGGAGCGGCGGGGGCGCATCGGCACGGTAGCTGCTGGAGGCACGCGGGGCAGCGGGTCACGGCTCCTCCCGGATGGTCACGACCGCGTCGGGCGCGGCCTCCACGATCACGAGGTCGGGGCGTAGGAGCCGTACTAGGTCACGTACGAGGCCGAGTACGAGAGCGCTGACGGCAGGGCCGCCCGCTGCCGCCCTCACCGCTGTCGCGGTGATCTGGTCCACCGCGTCGAGCAGCGCGCGGGCGTCGCTCACGGCTCGACCGTCGGCGCCACGAGCCGGCCGCCGTCCACGCGGCACCGCTCATGCCCGTCAGCGAGCACGCGCACGCGGCCCTGGCGGTAGAGGATCTCGACGGTCGACTTGGCCTCGTAGCTGACCGAGGCGCAGCCCGGGGCGGCGAGGATGAGCCCGCCCAAGATGGCCAGCTTGATCCGGCTGCCCGCGTGCGTGGCGAGCCAAAGCAGGGCGAGGAGGGTGTGGCGAATGCGCTTCATTCCGTGAGCCTACGCCCGCCGAACCGGCCCGTCAACGTGATACCATCTACCGATGACGGCGAATGCCATTCCGCTCTGTCAGCACTGCCTCGCGCCCAGAGGACTCGGCGAAGGCGTCGACTACTGTTACGTCCAGTGGGCTCGTACCCAACATGACGGCCCGATGCTGGTCCGTGCGTTGGAGAGGTGCATCGACACGGCTGCGGCGCGCGTCCGTGCCCTCGAACGGGCGCAAGCGGAACTCCGAGCAGCAACGCGCGAGGCGATGCGCCATGGCGACGCGGACACCATCGACTGCGCTGCGTGCGCTGGCGGCCGAGGTCCACACTCGGCGTACTGCGAGGCGATTCGGAGACTGGACCGGGCGCTGATGGAGCGGGAGCGCGTTGGGCGCTAGTGGTGCGTAGGCGGGGATGCGGCGGACCCGTCAGGCCGTCGAAGCCATCCACGGATCTCGCGGACGTCCTTGCGCAAGTCGTCGACGGTCGTCACGAGCCCGTCAAGCTTGGCGTCGCGCGCGGCGGTGCGCGCTGCGGCGGCCTCGATGTCAGCCTGCGCCTTTGGCTGGGGGAGTGCGGCCTTGATTGCCGCCAACTCGGTCGCGTTCTGGCGGGCGACTTCGACAGACTCAGCGGCTTGCGTATTGCCCGTATTCGCGACTACCAGTCCGGTGCTCCCGGCACCGACCCCGCCGACAGCGAAGATCGCAAGCCACTTGCGCACCGTGGCGCCCCATGCCGACGGCACTGAGAGACGGATGTCGATCTCCTGGGACGTCTCATGGTCAGCCTTAGCGGTACGTGCCATGGTCACTTCCCTTTCGGTGGCTTGGACTTGGGCTTCTCCGGCTTGGGCGCATCGACCACGGGCGACGGCATCCCGAAGTCCGGCCCGACCGTGACCTTTGCGCCGGTCGCGCCAAGTCGGTCAAGCACGTCCAGCCGGGCATCATCCGGTGTCTCGAAGTGGAAGGACACTGCGAAAGGCTCCGAAGTCCCGATGACCCGCGTGTTCTTCCCGACCGTGAAGCCCACGGGGGTTGCGGTCAGGACGGTGAAGGGAGCGCCGAAGGCGAGCCGAAGTTCTGCGAGGGTCATCACGTTACCGCCGTGGTCGTGGACATGTCGGACTCGACGATCTCGATGATGAGTGAGCCACCACCAGCCACGAGTTGCCCCGTCGTACTGCCTGCGCCGACGTCGATTTCAATGATGATCGTGTTGGCGAGGCCGACGTATGCTTGCTTCCCTGGCGCGAAGTTGCCCGATGCGTCTCCGAGCTTGGTCACCCCGCCCGATGGCGCAGCCCACTTGGTCGCTAGGGTGGCATCGACGTAGTAGTTGGACGTGCTCACGGAGCTGATGTCTGTCAGCGCAATGAGGTCCGCTGCGGATCCTGACTTGCCAACGCTAACAGAGAACGACGCGCCAGGCCAAAGCAGTCGAGACGAACCGTGCTTGATCCGGATGTTCTCGATGCCAGCGGTCGACGTCTTCGTGTAGAGCGTGAACTGCTTGGTCCGCGAGCCGCCCGTGCACTGTGACGCGGACAGCACGAATACGCGGGTGGTGACGGGATTGGCCGTGGACGTGACGGCCGCTCCGGTGATGGTCGTCCCATCGCGCTTCAAAAATTGCCCGTCACTTGGGACAGTACCCAGGCTAAGCGGCGTGCTAAAACCGAGTCCAGGGGATCGCAGTCGATTCGTCATACGATGAACCAGTCCTCGCTCGCGACCGCGTGAAGGGTGCGCGACTCGTACTGAGTCGGGATAGACTCGGTCGCCGCTCCGCTAATGAGGTCCCCACCGTTCGCGTCTAGCGTCACGGCGTTGGTTCCGATGTTGACGAACGTGACCATGACCTCGTCGCTCGTGGCGAGCGACGGCAGGTCAACCGTGATGGCTCCGCCCGTGGTGTCCAGGTAGACGAGGCCCTGAGCACCGGTGTACGTGTACGGGGTGGTGTTCACGACCACGTAGGCCATCGACGACCGTGACATGGCGACTTTCCACCGCTTCGCCGCGCTGACGCTCCCCCAGTCGTCGCCGTTCGTGGACGGGTTGGCAGGGTGCCGGTGCGCGCTTCCCGCATAGGGCGGCCCGTCGCCCGCGTCACCGTTCGCGCCCTGGTTCGGGAGCGGGTCCGCCGTCGCGACGAGGTACGCCCACGTCGCCCCGGTGTAGTAGAGGTGTACGCCGCTAGTCTTGTCGCCGACGAGGAACATGGCGATTGGGGTGTAGAACACCCATGTGTTGCCGGGCACGTACACGGCGATCTTGCCCGACTGCCCCGACCACGCCCCGACCGCTCCAGCGGCGACAATCCAGCATTGGCCGACCGTCGTGCCGACGATGACGCTCGGGTCGTTGATCGTGGCATCTTGGACCACGAGCCCACCGCGCCCGCCAGCCGCGACCATTGCGAGCAGCGTCGAGTCGAGGAACCCATCCGAGCCTAGCCGTGGAATCATGCTGGAGTTGGGTGCGCCGGCCGACGTCTGAGTGAAGTCCCACCCGATGATGTCGTCGAGGATCTCTTGCTCTTCGGTGGTGAGAGCGTTCTCGTTGTCGCCGAATGCTGAGAAAAGGCCCCCCACTATGGGGCCTCGACGTATTCTGTGCCCATGCCCTCGGCCGCGTCCATCCCGGAGATGGTGGTCACGTAGAACGTGACCGGATTGCCGACGCCAAGGTTACCACCAGCGCTGGTGAGGGTGAGGTAGACCTTTGGTCCGTACCACGTAAATTGATACGTCTTACCCACGGCCGCCGATGCGATCGTCAGGCCCTCGTAGTTGCCATCCGGGTCGACCGCCACTGACGTGGTCCCGTCTGGCAGGAGTCCTCGGATCGTGAACGTGGCAGTGCCGTCGGTCGCGTTCGTGACGATGACCTGCCACCCTTGGCCGGCGCATTGCGCCGACGAACCGATGCCGATGGCCTTGCTGGTGGCGCTCGTGGCGGTCCACTTGATGCGCTTACCAACGCTGATAGTGGTGACGTTCATAGCTCGACCTCTACCCCGCCAGTGGGGCACGTGTCACGGTACGCTTCGACTTCGGCAGACGCAACCAGTAGTTGGTCGACGAAGCCGTAGGGCGTGAACCCTCGGTCAGACAACGCCAGGAACCACGCGGCGGCGGCCAGTTCGGCGAGATTCGCGCACGCCCTGAGTGGCGTTCCGTCCGCCCTTCGCGGGGCCGGGAAGTCGACGGTCCAGCCGTGCCCGGTCCGGATGCACACGACGTCGAAGCGAGCGGAGAAATGAGGCCCTGACTGCCGTGGCCTCACGTCAAAGGTGTCCGGAATGCCGCGTCGAAAGCCCTTGGCGGCGTTCTTGCGGAACGACGGGTGCATCCGGGCACTTCCGTCCTTGCGAAATTTGGAGCGTTTTGGCCGTGCGGGGTCGGTTGTCACGGCCCTACGGTTGCCCTAACGTCGGATTATGTCAACTCAGGACCAAGCGGCGCCCCCATCACTTGACCAGGCAGCGCACTTCTGGACGCGGTGCCGCGAGGACCGGGTGTTTCACGCATCGGTGATGGCGACGGTGCTCGACACGTCGGGCGATGCGTTCGCCGCCCCGAAGCGCCTCGTGCCGCGTCCCGAGCAGCAGGTGATGTCCGACATCATTGACCTGCGTCGGTCAGAGCAGCGCAAGGTGAAGCTCATCACGTTGAAGGCGCGTGCGGTCGGTGGGTCGTTGTGGAGCGAGTGGGATTTCTACCATGACGCGATGTGGAACCCGCATACGCGATGCCTCACCTTGGCACACCTAAACGAGTCGGTGACGCCGCTTCAGGAGTACATCCTGCGGTTCATGCAGTCACCGGGGTCAGACGTGCATGGGCACGTGACTGCGGACGGGCATCGGGACCTACCCGATGACTGGCTGGCGCCATTCCAGGTGAAGCCCAAGGACGGGATCTTCTACTTCCCGAACGGGTCTCGGTGGCGGTTCGGCACGTCCGGGTCGCCGGACCAGTTGAAGTCAGACCGCGCCACACGGGCCTTGTTCACCGAGGTCGCGTCCTATGACCAGCGAGGCAACCCGACGAAGGTGCAACGGCTGTTTGAGGCCATCGACGGCGCCATCCCGCAGCACTGGAACACGACCGAAATCTGGGAGTCGACGTCATCGGGACCGTACGGGCGATTCTATGACACGTTCACTGCGGCGATGGAGGGACGCAACGACTTCGATTGGGTGTTCTTCTCGTTTGCGAACTCGCCGCTCTACGCCTTTGAGTCGTCGGCGGCCGATCTCGAGCATGACGCGCGGCTCAAGATCGCGTGGCGCATGGGCAAGACCGATGAGATCCGGATCGCGGCATCCTGCCTAGGCTACACAGACGAATGGGTCACGATGGCCTGCGAGCACAACCTGACACCTGGGCAGGTCCATTGGGCGCAGGCCAAGGTCAAGACGGAGTACACGGTCGAGAACGTGCCTCGGCTGGACCTGTTCTTGCGCAACTACCCCATCAGTCCGCAGACGGCGTTCAACGCCACCAAGCGACACTTCTTCCCCGAGGTGGTGATGCGATCGTGGCGCGAGACCCCGCTTCCGGACTCGACGGTCATGGGGAAGTTCCTCGTCCAGATGGACGACGCCGCGAAGACCGTGAAGCTCATCCCAGGCACGCCGTACTGGCACATCTACCACGCACCGGAGCCAGGGCACACGTACACGATCGGGTCGGACGTTTCCATGGGCGTCGGCCGGGACAACTCTACGGTGTGCGTTCTTGACCGAACGACGCGGTGTCAGGTGGCCGAATTCTACGCCAACGACGTTGCTCCCGACCTCTTGGGGGAGCAAATCAACATCGCTCGGCAGTGGTACAATGACGCGTTCATCATCCCCGAGAACGTGCCCGAGTCTCACGCGACGATTCTGCGGCTCATCCAGTTGGGTGCGTCGCGGAACCTCTACCGCAACGCACAGGGACCCGCCAACATCGTTCACGCGGACCAGTGGACGAGCATGTACGGATTCCGAACGAAACAACGTCGAGAGCGCAACCTGCTCCTGTCCACATTGCGAGTCGAGGTCCTGCAAGGGCTGCACGTCTACTCGCCGCGCCTGCGCCTCGAAGCCCAGCGCTTCGTCGAGACCGACGTCGGGGACTGGGACCACGCCAAGGGGGCACACGATGACGCGATCTTTGCACTCGCGCTTGCGGTGTGGGGGCACTGCGAGCTTCCAGCGGTGCGCACGACCGTGCAACAGCATGTCGCTGAAGAGTCGCCCATCATGGCCCCGTTCGCTCATCGTCCTTTAGCGGTTGCGCCCAAGCGTAAGCGCATGGCACGATTCAGGTAGGAGGCCGTCAATGGGGTCCTTCGGCTTGTGGCTATTCGCATCGTTCGTTCTTGGCTTCTTCGCGGGCAAGTCAATGCCGCATCCTCGCCGCCCAAAGCCACGCGACGAGGATGCGGGCTACTTGTGGCGGGTGGACTAGATGGGACTGGAACTACTGTTCGGCGCGCTCTTGCCGTCCCTCATCGGAGGCATCGGCAGCGCCATCGCGGGGTCTGACGATGACGGTGGTCAGCCTCCGGCCCCACCGAAACGGCGCAACCCATTTGAGTTCCAGCCGTTCAACACGCAAAGCCTGTTCTCGCCGATCTCGGGGTCACCCGGAGGCGCCTACCAGGACGAGGAAAGCGCGAAGTTCAAGCGCATGATCGGACTCGGCCAGTGACACCAAACGTCATGTACACCGACGAGGCCGCCATCGCGACGGCCACGACAAGGCGTATCAGCCTCGCGAAACAGGCACTCCGCAAGCAGCGGATGCGTGCGCGGCGTTACCTGGACTACTACGCCGGCAACGTGGTTGCGGCGGGAGTCGACGAGAATTCGGTCTGCGCTGAGAATCGGATCGCGGCGAACGTGGATGAGGTTGCCAGCCGCATCGCCGAGGCTCGGCCGACCCCCGAGGCCATCCCGCTCAACGGCGAGGACCAGGAGCGCGAGAACGCACGGGACCGCACGGACCTGATTCACTCGCAGTTCGATGACGAGGGCGTCTACACCGATCATGTCTACCAGATGGGCGTTCAGGCCCCGTGCACAGGCGCGGTCTACCTCAAAGCGTGGTGGGACCCTCACGGCGGAATCCCCTACACGCCCAACGAAGAGGAGATGAACCAGATCCGCATCTCGCAGTCGTTGGAGGCGGAGGGATTCGCGCCGTCCCCGATGGCACCGCACCTCGTCCCGGACGCGCGTGGCGAGTACCACACCGGCGCGTGCCGCTATGCGGTGCTCCCGGTCCACCAGTTCGGTTACGACCCGGGCGTGCACCGGCTGCGCGATGCCGAATGGTGCTACGAGGAGCAGTTTCTTCCGATCGACGTGGCCCGCGCACGGTGGCCTGAGCGGGCGCATCTTCTTCAGCCAGACGTGTGGTTCGCCGAGGACAGGTCGTCGTCACTTGACCCCGAGGACGACGGCCAGAAGAGCAGTGGCGTCGGCCTCGACCGCGTCACCGTCTTCCAATACTGCCACAAGCGCTGTCCGACCTACCCGGACGGGATGGTCGTCTTCCTGTCATCGCGTGGCGTGCTCGAGATCATCTCCGAGTTGCCGTTCGGCGTGTTCCCATATTGGGAGGCGCAGGACCGCCCGATGCTCCAGCGTCAGATCGGCCTCGGGCGCGTGCGGGATCAGATTCCGCTTCAGCGCGAGTTGAACAACCGCCGCACGCGGTTCAAGTCGATCAGCGACAAGATGGGCGGCGTCATCATCATGGAGGAGGAGGGCACGCTCAAGGACGCGCGCTTCATCGACGAGGACGTAACCAGCATCCCGTATGACCGGGGAGCGCGGTCGGCGCCGTCGCAGCTCCACGTGAGCATCAGTCCGGTCCACCAGATCGGGATCAACGATGCGCGCCAAGCCATCAACGAGGTCTCCCGCTTCCCCGAGTACGTCCACGGTCGGATGCCATCCGGCATCTCGGGGCGGACATTGGGGCTGTACGACTCGCAGATCGCGACCATCCTCGGTCAGCTCGCGCGGTCCATCGGCCGGGCTCTTACCGGCGCGGCAGAGTGGACGCTCGAAGCGTGGCGGGAGTATGGGTCTCCCACGGCGATGATCGCGGTCGTGGGCGTAGGCGGCACACGGGACGCCCGCGAGTTCTCGAAGCGCGCCATCACGTCGACCAAGTGCCGGCTCGATGAGGCGAGCGCCGTCGTCTACAACGCCAGCTTCCGGCGCGAGCAAGTCATGGCCATGGCGGGCTCGCCATTCATGCAGCCGGGCGCGCCTCCCCGAGTTCGTCGATGGTTCGTCAAGCAAATGGAGTTCCCTGGTGTCTCCGATCTGGTCCGGGACACGTCCGCCGCTGCGAAGTGGGGCCGGGCTGTCGTGCAACGCCTGTCCGCGGAACAATGGACGTGGCCGTTGCCCGATCCGGAGATGGAGGACGTTGTTCGTGACGTGGTGTCGGAGGCGAAGCTGTCATCCGCGTGGGACGACATGTCCCCCACGGCGCAAGCGATGATGGACCAGTACCTCGACTGGTCGGAGTGGGTGCTGTTCAACCGCGCGCAGGGTGCCCCCGGATTCGTTCTACGCCAGCAGATGATTACGGCGGACTGGCGACAACCGCCCCCGGTGCCTGGACAGGCCCATGGTGCTGCGCCTCCGCCGAGCGCGCCGACTGGCACGCCCACCGATGTATGGGGACCCGACCCGGCGCCGGACGGCGCGATGCCTGCCCGTGGGGACGATGCGCTTCTCGGGCAAATGCTCCAGCTAGGCGGGATGCGCGGCATGGACAACGCGGCGCATTTTGGGTCACCGCAGCAGCCAGCAGGCCCAGGATTCGGGGCAGGCGGCGACCGCGGCGGGATGTCTCAAGGCACGACTTAGGTAAAAATACCAGACATAATGCTGCGTACAGGCTTGACATGCCCGTTGGCCCGCTCGCATCCTGGGTCGCATGGACGATGTGACCACAACTCCAGCCGCACCAACTCCTGCGGCTCCCGTCAACATCAATAGCCCCGAGGCCATGACTGCCCCCAAGGGCGGTGCGGTATCCTTCGCTGGCGGCCTCGGCGGTCCTGCGGCCCAGGCGCCCCCTCCCGCTGCTCCCGTCGCGGATGCGGCGGCACACCGAGCGCAGGTGATGGCGGGTCTCCAGGAGTGGCAGCGCCAGGCCAACGAGGCGACCCAGGCCGCGCTGTCGGCGCGTGCCGAGCTGGAAGCGTACAAGGCGCAGATGGCGCCTCACGCGCCGGTGCTCGACTTGCTCAGCAAGCTCCGCACGCCCGAGCCCGAGGTCGAGGTCATCGACCCGATCCGTCAGGTGCAGACCGAGGTGGAGAAGCAGATCGCCATGCTCCGCGCCGAGCAGGAGATGGGCTCGCGAGCGCTCGCCAACACGCTCAGCGCAGGCCACATGCAGACCGCCACCGCCTACATCGACCGACTGCCGATCGTTCCGGTCCTGCGCGACATGCTGCGCAAGACGGTCGCCGAGCGCATCACGTCGATGCCGCTGCACGGCAAGGACGGCCGCCCCGGACTGGCCGAAGCCACGTCGGAGCAGGTCATCGACTTCGTCCAGAAGACCGCCGCGCCGGTCATGGTCGACCTGCAAACGCAGATTCTCGACCAGGCCCGTACCCCGGCCCCGATCACGCCCACGCTGGGCATCCCTGGGATGCCGGCCGGACCCGAGGTCAAGCTGAATCCCCGCATGGGTTTCAGGGATCTTGTCAAACAAGCACGTGCCCAGGGCATTCAGCTTCGGTAGGAGTAAGGCGCCATGCTTCCTGTAGGAACTCAATCCGGCTCGAATGCCGACTTTCTCTTTCGCGAGGTCTACCGCCAGGCAATGCCGTGGTCGGTCGCGGTCGGGTGCCCGGCGTGGGGAATGCTCCGCGAGATGGCGCAGGTTGAGGATGGGGGCGGCCTCAACTTCAACTTCAACGTGAAGACCGAACTGTCCGGCGCGGCCGGATTCGGCGG
>SXGU01192707.1_pt1 | contig 31140 bp, 25 predicted proteins | sample 3174531 | NCBI WGS metagenome assembly SXGU01 (sample SAMN11356863, study PRJNA531348) | freshwater metagenome | isolation source: freshwater sample F1-140 | place: China: Fuxian Lake, Yuxi | collected 2017-12-25 | reverse complement strand
TTCTCGAGCATCTCCCGTAAGCCCACCTGCTGGTTTAGCTTTCCACCAGGTCGGATGGTGACTTCGTTTCCGTCCGTTCTGCAACTGCGTCCTGAGTGTTTCCAGGGCGCCCCGCTCACAAACCTCATACCCTCGCGAAGCCGTGACGATGGCCGCGACCGTGTTTCCAACCAGACCGTTTGCGTCCACCAACGAGATCTCGATCTGATAATTGCCCTCTTCGTCTGTGGATCGCAGAATCAGCAGCGGCAGTGTGGAGGTGCCACCTAGGCTGCTAAATCCCAGCGAACGCACTTCCATTTCTGAAGACTGCACGTTTCCGTTGGGGAACGTGACGCGCACACGGGCCCGTTCGACATCGCCGTCCAGATCCTTCCAGGTCAGCGCGAACTCGCGCACGGCCTTCCCCGGAGATTCAGGCAGACGCTGCCGCACGGACTCCGGTGTGAAAGCGGTCAGTTGAGGCGCTGCGCCGCCGCCGTTGCCCCCGAGCACCAGGTCAAGACAGCGACGCCCGCTTTCCCGCCCTCCAGCATCTTCCAGCCAGACACAAAAACTGTTCATGCCGAACGCGAGCGAGCTTGTGCGCAGCAGTTTCTTGAACACGCCGGACGCCCCCGTCACGCCGAGCTGATCCGCGGGAATACGTTCAGTCAAAGAGCCGGTCCAGTTGGTGCGTGTTATGACAAGGAAGCTGAAATCGCCGTCGGCATCTGCAAATCCGATCGTCAAGTTCGCCGCGCCGGTTGGGGAAACGAGCGCCGTATCGAGAGCCGCCTCGGTCAACACAGGTGGAGAGAATGTCCTGGTCAGCCTGTAAAATCGAACAGCATCGGCCAGAACCAGCTTGACCAGAAACTCCTGACCGACGAGCTGCGCTGGCGAAGGAACGGCTTTCCATTCCGCGCCTGGAACCAGCGCCGCCGTGGTTTCGAGACGGAAGCCAGTTGTGTCGCCGGACCACGCAAGCACCAGGTCGGTTCCCTGGCCGCGGATATGGAGAGTCGGCACGGGCTGGGCTTGAATGTTCCAGCCCGCCATCAACGCCCAGAGGGAAAGGACCACAAGGCGCGAGCGCAGGAATAATTGAAGTCTCGAGTTCATCAAGGCTGCTTGCGAAACGGTATCCTCTCTTGGGTAATTTTTTTCACACGGTAATTCCTTTGCTTCCGTGGTAAACTGGGAACAAGCGCATGGGAGATGAAGGATCGAAATTACGCAAATGAAAAATCCCCCCAGGGGAGATCTCAATCGCGGGCACGGGATTCCTTGCTCTACAGAGCAACGCGTTCGTGGGCACCACGATTGTCCATCTCAACCCCAGAGGCGGCCTGACGAGGGATCCCGCTCAGGAAGGAGTCCCCCGGACAACTTCCTGTCTTCCGTTGATTTCGCCGGGGACAATCAGCAATGCGCGGACTACCCGCCGCCGCAATTCGATGAGAATGGCAAATGCTGACACCCCGGAGTGCCTCCACCTCGCTGAATGATGAAGGAGATTTGGACATTTTAACCTGGGCTGCGGAGTGCCGGAGGACTTCAGACAACTCCCCGCCTGCCCAGTTTGAATCTCCTGGAGGGAGAACTGACAATAGCCCGGCAGTTTACTGCCGGGATTCGATCGGCCGCAGAAAAGTCCCGCAGGGACGGCTGAACCTGCCACGTCTTCCATGCCTGTTCTCCTCGCTCCGGTGAATGGATGGGACATCGACTTGTTAGGGGAGCTTTCTCTTTGATTGATCTGCCATTCTTGCAGAAGGAACTTCATCCAAGCCAGCGTGCGAGTGCTGGCAGCCGAAGGTTATCACTCGCCAAGAAGCGGAGAGCGGTTTGGCGCATTCGATACGAGGGAGAAGTGATGGCTGTTGCGCTTCGCTCAATCGCATCGAGCCCGGCGGCAGCCCGGAGATGGGAAGAGATGAAAGACCTCAACGAGGAATCGAGCTCACTAACCCTAAGACAAGTGCATTGCCCACGCGTTTTCAGGGCCAGCGCTTTTTTGTGACTCGCGGGGTGAAATATTTTTCAAATCGCTTCCCCAACGCCACTTTTTCCGTGCTCTCCCGCGCCGTAAGGCCTCTTCCTGCGTCCGCGGAAGCTCGAAGGCGGATTTTTCGCGATTTGGGCACACACTTCCTCCGCGCGTTTCGTTTTGTCGGGTTCTGCGGGCGCTTTGTCGGCTACCCGCTGGCGGTCCAGTGGCGCAGCCGCTCGAAGGTCGCCAGCAGATCCTTCAACCACTGGTTGTAGCCCAGCACACGGTAGATGAGCTTTCGCGCCGTCCTGACAATCTGCGCGGGCAGTTGCATGATCGCCTGCAGGAAGGTCCGGAACTCCATCTTCAAGAGTTCAATCCCCCGCTCCCGCTCCGGCACCAGCAACGCAAACCACGCCTTGAGGTTCCACGCCAGCGCCGCCATCACCATGTAGGCCCAGTTGCTGTTCAAATCATTGACCGGCATCCGCATCGCCTGCACCGGCCCTTTCAACTGCGCGATCAGGTTCTCCTGGTTGCACCGCTGATTGGCCAGCCCAACCACTTCCTCCACCATCAGATCCTCCCGCTTGGTGATGTAGAAAAAGTATCGCACCTCGTCGAAGAGGACGTTCTCCCCTTTCTGCACGCTCAAATTCTTGCGCACCACCACCAGCCGGTAGGACTTCTTACATTTGAGGGGCTGGTAGGAAATCTCCGCCACGTCCTCGCCCTGGAGCACGATGTTCGTGTAGCCCCGCTCCTGGACGATCCGCTCCTTCACATTGACCGGCTTGGTGCGCGGCTCCGTTAAAATCTCATGCTTGGGCATTCGTTCCAGCGCGTGCCAGGCGCTGGCGGGCAGTGCCTCGGCCAGGAACCCTTCGGGCTGTTGCGACCAGACCCACTGGCGCGTGCGGTTGATGCACTCCTGCAACGTGAGAATGTCCGCCGGCGCAAAGCGGCGCGTGAAATCCCCGGCCGTCGTCGGATCGGGAATCCTCTGAGCACCCAGGCCATTCATGTAATGTTCGTCCTGGCGGCGCAGTTCCAAGTCCTCCAGCCGCACACCGCCCGCCAGGATGTTGTAGGCGACGTTGAGCACGTGATCACTTTCATGATAAGGCAGGTGGACTTTGAGCAGGCGCAGGTGATCGTCAATTTCCTTCACCAGGCCCAGGCGCTGGGCCAGCGTGTGCATGGCGCCCAGGCCGCCGCAGCTCATCGCACCCGTTCGCCCGGCGACTTCGTAATGGAGATTGCCGCCCTGGAACATCGGCGCCGGCTGATCGGTGTAATTCTTTTTGCGGAGACGGCGCGCGATTCGGCGCTGGTGTTTGCGGAGGGATTTGGCGGAGGACTTTTTCACTCGAAAGGTGCTTTCTCAGTGGCTGGTTGATGGAACCCGAACATCGTTTCAACCAATACTGACGCACGTTCCGGACCTTTCACCTTCGCAAGTTATTTAAATCGCCCTTACGGAAGGACTAGTGATTTGAACCACCGGCATCCCTGTTTGAATAGACCATGAACTCTGTTCCACCAATGACATGTCGCTCATGCGTGCTGAACAACTTCGAGTCCGCCACGATCCGGTGTTCACGCGGGGTGTGATAAATGAGCCATATCTGCCGCGGCATTGCCCCGACGGAAAGCCGCATGTTTTCCAGGGTTTGTTTCAGCACCGGAGCATTGAACGGATCAAACATGAAGAAGACACACTCGTCCGGCTGTATCCGATACTGAACCACATCGGAATGCACAATTTGAACCCTGACATCGGGCGACCTCCTGGCCTTCCTGAAACGCTCAACGTTTTCCCTGGCGATCCGACAGAGGGGGTCTGAAAATTCAATGCCGACGACCTTCTTAAAACCAGCATCGATCGCGAGCAGGATGACCCTGCCCTTTCCCGCCCCCAAATCCACAAAGGTGCGGTCCGCTGGCAGTTGAAGCTTCCTCATCAACCCATGAAATGGGCGGGCACGTGTCGCTCCATACCAGGATGAATGTTGTTTGTTTGCCGAATCCGTCTCGAGCGCGTTGGGATGGATTCGAGCGAGAGTATCCGTGCCGTGCCACAAATCAAAAAACGCATCCCAAAAGGAATGCGCCGCAATCTGGAAAGTTCTCCGAAGCCCGTTATTGCGAATGGTCCGAAGGAACCAACTGAATGGATTTTTTCCCAGGAGACGCATCTCAGCTTGTAAATTCCTGTTCAACCACGGAGGGGACCGTGATCATCCCTGGCAGATTCTGAGGCTTGATTGACACAGTATGAATCAACCGCCGGGCCAGGATCCCAGCCGGCAAACCTTCACGTCATCCCTCTGCCCCAGTGATTCAGAAACGAAGGCGCGGTCAATAAACAAATGATGCAACAACTGAGTCGATAACAACCCGGCCAAGGCCATGTCGTCAGTTTCACCAATAGGCTTGCCCTCGTCCAGGCGGGAGATGAGCTGTTGCACTGCGCCAGCCTTGAACAGCCCGGTGCCTGCCAGGTGCGCCGGGGATAAGAGTTCCCTGACATACTCGGGCGCTCCCGTGTGGAAAAAACTCCGGTGAATGGGAGCACGGTAAGGACGCTTGGTCCGCTGCGTGATCTCAGGCGGCAACCATTCCTTTGCCACTTTGCGCAGGAGAACTTTTTCGGTCAAACCACGGAGCTTCAGCCTTTGGGGGAGCCCGGAGGCATACTCCACCACACGTTTGTCCAGGAACGGAAAGCGGCCTTCAACCGAATGAGCCATGGCTACGCGGTCTCCTTGCGATGACAGGAGATACTGTGACATGAAAAGCGATATTTCAGTGAACTGAGCACGTTCCAAAAGGCCCCAGCGATCAAATTCCGCCGGCCTTTCAACGAGGGTGGCGGCGCTGTGCCCCTGGGTCTTGGTCATCGCCATCACGTCCTCACTCAAATAGCGGCGGGTGCGCTGGTTGTTCCTCCACCGAATCGCATGGGAATAGAATGGATCCTGAACAGACTTGAGGTCTCCACGGAAAAATGCTGTGAGATACGCGCCGGCACCCTGGTGGAGCCCGGTAATGTCAGGGTAGAGTTTACCAAGCAATCGGTGCCGCCACGCAGAGGATGGTTGTCGGGCCCAGAACTCCCGGACCTTGGCTTCCTTGAATATGTCATAACCGCCGAGGAACTCATCCGCGCCTTCACCGGTGAGAACCACTTTGAAATTGTTATCCTTCACCAGGCGGGAAAGCAGAAACATCGGGGCGGGAGACGTACGCATGATCGGCACTTCGGTATGCCAGATGACATCCGGGAACTGCCGGCCAATGTCGGCATGAGTGGCTTTGACCACGTGATGGTCTGTTCCAAGGAACCTGGCCATCCGAAGCTGGTGTTCACTTTCATCAAACTCCTGGTCCGTGAACGCAATGGAGAAGGTATCCAACCGGTTCGCCGCAAAACGCCGAATGATCGCCGCGATGGTTGATGAATCGAGCCCGCCACTCAAATACGCTCCGACAGGCACATCAGATCGCAGGCGAATCTTCACCGCATCGATCAGCAGATCACGAAACTCCCCCGCAATGTCCTCGGACGAGCGCGTTGGAGGAAGCTCGGTGTTCGAATGCTGACTCGGAAACTCCAGTTGCCAATAACGGGAGATCTTCAACTCGCCGCCGCGAACCAGAAGATAGTGGGCCGGGGGAAGCTCGAAAACATCGCGAAATGCCGTCCTCGGTGAAATGGGGCACCAATAGCTGAAGACCTGATCGACGACCATTGGATCGATCTCACGGCGCACTTCCGACAGAGCCAGGAGCGACTTGATTTCAGAGGCGAAAAGCAGACTGTTGCCGGTGTTTGTGTAGAAGACCGGACGCACTCCAAGCCGGTCACGGCCCAGGAACAACTCCCGGTTCCTGCGATCCCAGATCGCGATGGCAAACTGGCCGTTTAGATCCTTGAGGCAATCCGGCCCCTTCTCCTCGTAGAGATGAAGAATCACCTCGGTGTCGGAGTGCGTTCGAAAGCGATGCCCGCGAGTCACCAGTTCCGCCCGGAGCTCGACGTAATTGAAGATCTCCCCGTTGAAGACGATCCAGAGGGAGTCGTCCTCGTTGGCAATGGGCTGCTGGCCGCCCGCCAGGTCGATGATGCTCAGCCGCGCGTTGCCAAGGGCGGCAACGTCATCGAGAAGAATGCCGAACTGATCCGGGCCGCGATGCCGTATCATTGCCAGCATCCGTCGCATCTCGTCCTCTGAAGGCGGTCGCCCTGGTTTTGTCAGGATTTTTCCCGCGATGCCGCACATCAGTTCAGTTCCTTCTTATCGATCTTTCCGTTCGGTGAAAGCGGCAGGGAATCATGAAACTCCACGAGCTTGGGAACCATGAACTCTTCAAGGTTCGCCTTGCAGTGGGCCAGAACGCGGTTCGTGTTCAGCGAAGGATCGTCCGTCACCACGAACGCCTTGACCGCCTGTCCTAGGATGGGATCAGCCACGCCAATGACCGCAGCCTGCCTCACGCCCGGCAAGGCGCAAAGCACGGTCTCGACTTCCTTCGGAGCCACCTTTTCTCCCCGGCTCTTGATGATGTCGTCCTTCCGACCCACAAAATAGAAGAACCCTTCCTCGTCGGTGCGAAAAAGATCACCGGAATAGCACACGCGTTCGTCTCCCATCGGTCCTGGACGGTACCGCTTCGCGGTGAGTTCGGGCGCCCGCCAGTAGCCTCGCATGACATGCCGGCCCCGAACAACCAGCTCCCCCACCTCCCCGGGAGGCAGGCGACGGCCGGACTCATCCTCAACCCAGGCTTCGGTCCCGGGAATCGGAATCCCGACAGAGTCAGGTTTGTCATCGAGGAAGCTGGGTGGGAGGTAGAGTGTCCGTTTGGTTTCCGTCAGGCCGTACATGGAGAAGAGTTGAGCCATCGGAAACTTCGCCCTCAATTCCTGAATGTGGCTGGAAGGAAGCGCCGCTGCCGTGTTCGTGATGTAGCGCAACGAAGAAAGGTCGAATGGTTTCAAATCCATCTTCGAGAGCACCGCGAACATCGTTGGAACCCCTGGAAATCCGGTCACACGCTCCTGTTCCATCAGCTTCAAGATCGCGGCAGGAAAGGCGAAAGACTTTTCAAGAATCAAGGTCCCACCGAACCGGAATGTCATCAGCACCTGGTACAATCCATAGTCGAACGAGACCGGCAAGACGTTGAGAACGATGTCATCTTCACGATTCTGCAAATAGTGAATGATCGATCCCGATGCGAACACGACATTGCCGTGATCGCTCATCACTCCCTTCGGTTCCCCGGTGGTGCCGGACGTGTAAATCAGACACGCGAGATCCAGATCAATGTTATGGCGGGCAGGGGCTGATGTTGCCTGCCGATCCAGCAGCGCGTCCCAGGGATGCAGCCGGGAATCGGAAAAATTTTCGCCTCCGACAAGGATTGCAGATCTCAGGGAGATGACATCACCGCTTGTTGCCAACGCTGGAATGAAGGAGCGTCCTTCCGCAATCACCACCACGGCGCCACAATCATTGAGGATGTACTGCAGCTTGTTTTGCTTGGTCGTGCTGTTGATGACCACGAAGACTCCACCCGCTTTGAGAATGGCAAATATCCCAACGATGGCTTCCACGGAGTTGTTAAGGAAAACCGCGACACGATCCCCGCGCCGGACTCCCAGCCCCACAAGCGCATTGGCGAGCTGGTTCGCACGAGCGTCCAGCTCACCGTAAGTGAATCGGACTCCAGAACTGACCAGCGCGATTTTTCCGGGCAACCGACGCGCGGTGTGCTCGATGAAATCTTGAACCAAAGTAACCGGCCCTGGAATGATCGTGTCTGACACGAGTGGTTAAAGCTCAGGAGTTCTGGCCGGAAGCAGAAAGTTTTCGTTCGACGAACGATACCACCGAGCTGACGGAATCCAGGTTGTCCGGCGTCAATTCCTGGTCCTCGACACGAATGCCGAAGTCCTGTTGCAGAAAAGCAACCAGTTCGAGGACGCCCGTTGAGTCGATGATTCCCAATTCCAGAAAGGATGCGTCCTCGGCAAAACCGTTGTCATCTCCAAGGAGAAAGTTTGAAACCACGAATGCTCGGACGCGCTTTTTCAATTCACTCATAATCCTTCAATTTCACTGACATCGGACACCAATTGCGGCGGGAGATGCAGATAACGGGTTGTTCGACGTTTGCGATCTATGTCCTGCCAGACTCTTTGAACTGCATCCGTTGTGAGATGGGTTGCTTGCGCCACTTCCTCGGCGGCGATTCCGTGGTTCCTGGCATAAAGGCAAATATCAAGCTGCTCAACAGGCACACTGAAGTAGAACTCATCCTGCCCCTGCCCCAGCGAGTACGTGTCGGTTGTTGGTGGCCGCTTTCTTACGATTTCCGGCACACCAAGAAATTCGGCGAGCTGGTAAATTTGCGATTTGTAAAGATGGGCAATCGGTTTGATGTCCGCCGAGCCGTCTCCGTTCTTCACGAAGAAACCCTGGTCGTACTCGAGCCGGTTTGGAGTGCCTGCCACCGCGAAATGGAGCCGGTCTGCGTGATAATACTCGATCATCTTCCTGATGCGCTGCTTGAAGTTCGTCGCGGCAACGATCTCCAGGTAGGTGCGGTGTGGCAGGCGAACCCGGACCATCTCCCCGGAAGGTGATTGCGCCACCACCGAAAAAAAAGTGAATCCGTTCCATTCGTCATGACCGGAAGAGACCAGCTTGGACTTCCACTGCGAATTGAATTCAGGAACCACGTTACGCACCGCCGCCTGGTAACTCTGATAGAAACCAACGGCCTCGAGCATCTGGGTGATGTCAGCAAGGACGGTGTCGATGCCAAAAGACCGGGCGACTTCCCCGCTCAATTGGAGAGTGTCCGGACTGGATTCACGCTCCGGCATGAGAAGCCCAAAAACGCGTTTGGCACCCAAGGCACGAACGGCAAGTGCCGCCGTGACGGAGCTGTCGATCCCCCCAGACAGGCCGATTACAATTCCCCTTCGGTGAAGCGTGTGCGCCAACAGCTCGCGGATCCTCGCGCAGATTCTGTCCGACTCTGCCTCGGCATCGATTTTCAATACGTCTCGTGAGAACTTGTCGCTCATGCTGAGATTTTCGAGTCTTTGGCGCCCGTCGTCGGACGATTTGTATGATCTCTGAACAAACGAACGCCGTAGCGTTTTAGGAAATCGATGACCTCTTCTCCCAAATCATTCGTACCATCTGATCTTTCCTTGTTTTTGATGTCAACCCACACAGTTCCTGAAGCTTCCAACTTCCTTCGAATTGAATGGGACAGGCTGCACAGACTGATCAACACGTCGCTCCCGGACGATTCACGCAGATCTTCTTTGCCGTCATTGTTCTGATAAATCACGCTCAACCTGCCGCGACTGCGCCGTTCCTGTCGCGAGCCCTGAAGCGATCCAAACACTTCAAACCCTGCCTTGCTGATGGACTGACATTCAAATCCAAAGCCATGGAGGTATTTGGCAAGCTCCGAGACGATGTCCCCGAGAATGGCTTCCGACTCCCCTGCTGATACCTCTCGCGGGTACTCAGGGTGACGACTAATGACTCGGGCGGGAAAGCCAGCCGCAAGGCATCTCGGTGGCACGACACCTTTCACCAGAGAATTGGCACCGATGACCGTTCCATCTCCTATCCTGGCTCCAGGCAAAACGAATACACGCCAGGCCAGCGAAACGCTCTTGCCAATCTCGATGGGCTCAAAATTGACATCATACCCTTCAAATTTGCTCAACCAGGAGGAGTGGCCGAAAAGCAAGCAGTCTCCCCCAATCCCTGTATCGTCACCAATCGTGATTGACCGGGTTGGATTGATAAAAGTCATCTGCATGATCTGACAATTCCTGCCGATCTTCAAACGCGAGTCTGGATGCTGGAGCCCTCCAACAAAGACCTGCTCATTGATCTTCGAACCGTCTCCAATCTCAAGATGCGGCGTGTCGAACATCGCCATGGAACCGATTTGCACGTGTGCTCCCAACGTGATCGATTTACCGCGAATGATCGTCAGGAAGCCGATGGTTGTATGGTCCCCGATTTCCACGGATTCTCCACAAACAACAGAACCAAAGCCAAACGAGACGCCGCGTCCGATTTTGTAACCCTTCCACCGGTAGAGCAGCCGCTTGATGAAGGAAGGGAGCAAGCCCTGTAACAGGATCTGTTTGACCGGGAATCTTGGTCGAGCCGTGAGCATTTGCTAGTTTTCGCAGCTCTCGAATTTAAATTTGATTCTCATTGGTGGAATTCGTCGAGAACCTATCCGGCAACCAGACGGGTGCCCCCATCCACCACAAGCGTATGCCCGTTCACTCCATTCGCCGCGTTGCTGCAGAGAAACTGGGCTGCGGTGGCTACTTCTTCGAGAGTGGTCAGCCGCTTGAAAGGAGACCTCGCAGCGGCGGAAGCCCGTCTATGCTCACTGTCCGGCAAAACCTTCCACGAGTCCGTCAACACAGTTCCAGGCGAAATTGCGTTGACCCGGATTCCCTGGGCACCGAATTCCGCCGCCAGATGCCTCACCAAAGACTCCAATGCTCCCTTGGAGGCGCCCACCAAAGAGTACTGGGGAACCGCATGAGTCGCGCCCTCGGAAGAGAGTGCCAAAATCGATGCGCCTGGGGCGAACAACGGCCGGAGACGCGTGACAAGCTCAAAGAACGCACGAACATTCAGCGCAAAAGTCCAATCAAAGTGACGCAGTGTCAGTTGGTCCGCAGGCCGATGCACGCCGGTGGCAGCAGAATGCACCAGAATGCCCAGTTTGCCGGTTTCCGTGGAAAAATGTTCCACCATCTTTTGCATTCCCGCCGGATTTGCAAGGTCTGCTCGAATTGTCGCGATCTTCAACCCATGCCGGGCTCCCTCTTCCTCCAATGCTCTGGCGGCTTCATGATCGCGAACATAGCTCGCAACAACTCGCGCCCCTGCCCTGGCGAACTGCAAGCTGATGGCCCGGCCAATTCCACGTGTGCCCCCGGTGACGAGGGCCAACCGATCGCGCAATGAAAATGGATCTTCGACAATCAACTCTTCGGAACTTCGTTGGTTTGAGACCTGGGAACAGCGGGTGTCAATGAATCGCGTCGCGCCAGGTAATTCTCCAAAACCTCATCCCGGTAGCCAGGAGCGAGATTGGCGGAGTCAAGAAAGGCAAAAAAGAGTTCAGCGGCCGCAACTTCTTTTGCATTCACGCTCGCACTGCAACTCGCTTTGGCAAAACTCTTCCGATTCACACGCACTTCACAAGTGACGGTCACAGTGTCACCCGGGCGGACCCATTGTCTGAACTGGGCGTTCTCGATCTTAGCCAACATCGCCTTCCCGCGATAGGGGGTTTCCGCATCAAGGCATTTTCCAGCGGTTTGAGCCATCATTTCGGTCAAGAGCACCCCAGGCACCACGGGGAAGCCCGGAAAGTGATCCCTGAAGTAATCTTCCCCGGCCATGATTCTCTTCACCCCGATGACCGATTTTCCTGGGTCAAGGTGAGTAAGTTCATCGACGAGAATGAATCGCACAAGCCGTTGATGCTACAGTTTTCCGTTTGACCGAAGCAAACTCAAGATGTCACCTACCTTGGTCATCACGCGCATCTCTTGATCGGAGAGCGTGATGCCGAATCTTTCGTCGATCTCCGCCATGAGAGTCAACACCCCGAGCGAATCCCAATTGGCTATAGATTCCCTTGGTGTGCTGGGATCAATCGACTCGACCGGCTGGTTAAATAATCCGGCCAACCACGCCAATGTGTCAGCCTCTGTCACGTTTTTGGACTCCACCACAACATTCATACACAAACTGATCAAACCGTCTTATTCGTGGATTTCAAAAAAGGCATGCCTGACCGTAACAAAGTCATTTATTTCAAATCCTTTTCGATTCGTCCACCAAAGCCGTCTAGCAGAACATGATCCAAGACCGCGTCCGGACCCAAGTCCACAAGAGCCGAACCCCATGAAAGCCCCACACCATACGCAATCAACAACAGCGTCAAGGGCCGATCTCCCGGTCTTTGCAACCCTCCACAAGTAAGGGTCAACGGAACCGACGGGCCGCCAGCACTCCCGTACTCCCCGATTGTGAGCGGCACTTTTGTTTCAGGCAACCGCGCCTTCTTCAAAAGATATTTGATCATGAACTGATTCGATTGATGAAAGACAAAATAGTCCACCTGCTCAGTCGTCAGGCCGGCCGCGATCAGCGTGTCGGTTATCATCGGGGGAACGCGCTTGATGGTGAAATTGAACACGTTGGCGCCGTTCATTGACACCACCTGTTTTTTCTGGTCCGCCGGGAAACGATCTCGAAATCCCCCTCCTTCTATGATCAAATCTTTCCACCCACTGCCATCAGTCTGGAGACAAAACCACCATTTCCCATCAGTTTGAACATTCTCGGGAGCTTCAAGTGCCGTGGCCGAACCCGCGTCCCCAAAGAGCAACCCTACTGCTCGATCACTCTTGTCGGCAAAGCGCGTGGGGGTTTCACCATGCAGCAACAGCACTCGCTTGAACCCCGATCCCTGAAGCATCATGGAAGCGAGCCAAATCCCGTATGCGTAGCCCGAACACCCCAGCCCGACATCAAATGCCGCGCATGTATCGCGCAAACCAAGTCGTTCGTGCAGGAGGCAACTGGTTGAAGGCAGAAAGTAATCGGGAGTCTGAGTGACAAAAACCAGGCCATCAATCGAATCAGGCGGCCAATTCAATTTTTCGAGCAGGCGCTTTGCCGCAGCAAAACACAAATCGCTGCTGCATGTTTGATCATCAGCAACGTGACGGGACTTTACGCCGGCCATCCGGACAACCTTCTCCACCTCTTCTTTTTCAAATGCAACAGACGCGGTGAGGTTGTCCACCCGGTCTGGCGGGACAGCGCTCACGATCCCGGCAATCCGGGCTGCCTTCGTATGTGTGATCGGCATTTCGAAATTTCTTCAGGGGCAATTCTTCACCAGACTCTCGATTCACACCACTAGTTTCTCTACAACCTCGCCATGAATGTCGGTCAGGCGGAAATCTCGGCCTTGAAATCGGTAAGTGAGCTTCGTGTGGTCAAAGCCGAGAAGGTGCAGGATGGTGGCATTCAAATCATGGACGTGAACTTTGTCCCTGGTGGCATTGAAACCGAAATCATCCGACTCACCCAGCGTCAGGCCGGGTTTCACGCCTCCACCTGCCATCCATACGGTGTAGCAATTGGGGTGGTGATCGCGACCATCGTCACCTCCCTGAACCATCGGAGTGCGTCCGAATTCCCCACCCCACACGACAAGCGTGTCCTTCAGCAGCCCGCGTTGCTTGAGGTCCTTGACGAGCGCGGCGCACGCCTGGTCGGTGTTTTTGCAATTCTTCTTCAGGTCGTTGGTCAGGTTGCCGTGTTGATCCCAGGCTTCATGGAAAAGTTCGACAAATCTCACCCCTCGTTCGACGAGTCGCCGGGCCAGCAGACAATTCATGGCAAAGGATGGTTTACCAGGCTCGATGCCGTACATGTCCAGAATGTGCTTCGGTTCCTTCGAAATATCGACGAGTTCGGGAGCGCTCGTCTGCATCCGGTAAGCCATCTCGAAGGAGTTGATGCGCGTGGCGATCTCAGGATCTCCCACTACGCCCAGACGTTTCTCGTTCAGCTTCTTGATGGTGGCGAAGGTGTCGCGCTGAATCTCCTCATCCACCCCCTTCGGGTTCGACAGATAAAGGATCGGATCACCCTGACTGCGAAACATGACGCCGTTATAGACGGTCGGCAGGAAGCCGGAACCCCAGTTCGACGCGCCACCACTTGGCCCTTTGCTGCCTGAGCTGAAGACGACGAAACCTGGCAACTCCTGCGTTTCGCTTCCGAGGCCGTAAAGCGTCCAGGAACCGACACTCGGACGTCCGAACTGCTGCGAGCCGGTGTGCATCATGATCTGGCCGGGAGCGTGATTGAATGCATCGGTGTGCATGGACTTCACGATGGCGATGTCATCGGCAATACCGGCGATGTGAGGAAGAAGTTCGGAAATTTCAGCGCCGCACTGGCCATGCCTGGAGAATTTGAATTTCGGCCCAAGCAGCTTCGATTGTGGATTGATGAACGCGGCGCGGTAGCCCTTGAGCAAATCTTCCGGGGGTAGTGTGCCGCTGAACTTCGAGAGCTCGGGTTTGTAATCAAAGAGTTCGAGATGGCTCGGCGCGCCAGCCATGAACAGGTAAATGACGCTCTTCGCCTTCGCGTCGAAGTGCGGCTTTCGCGGCGCAAGAGGATGGATGCCCGCAGTCGCGAGTTTAGAGGTTGCGCCGACGGCGCGATCCTGCATCAACGTGTTCAGAGCCATCGCACCAAGACCGACACCGCATTCTTTGAGAAACCACCGCCGCGACAGGAGGCGGGGGTCTTCGCCAGTGTGAAAATGGGATTGGCAGTTCATATTGAGGTTCCTTCTGCTGATGCCGATCTACTCTTTTGTGATCGTCTCATCGAGGTTCAGCAACACGCGCGAGACGACGGTGTAGGCCGCGAGCTGAGTTGGAGAAACATTCTTCGGGAGCTGTTTCGGCGCCACGCTCTTTCCAGTGCCGAGTTCGACGGCATTAACCCAGCCCTCAGCAACCCGCGACTTTTGTCGGTCGAGCAACGCCAGCAGTTCATGAAGTTCATCTTTCTGGGGCGGTCGTCCAACGCACCGGCGGAAAGCGTATGTAACTCGCTCGGCATCGGTCCGCCCTCCTTGTTCGAGTGATTTGGCGGCCAGTGCCTGGGCTGCCTCCATGAAGAGCACTTCATTGAGCGATGTCAGCGCCTGCAATGGCGTGTTGGATCGCAACCGGCGCACGCAGGAGAAGTCGCCGTTAGGCGCGTCGAACATCTGCAACGCGGGATACGGCACCGATCGAAACCGAAAAGTGTAGAGCGCGCGGCGGTAACGGTTCGGCCCCGTCTCCTCATTCCAGACCTTCGGACCGTAGCTGGCTGGAGGTTGGAAAAGGAATGAAGGCGCGGGCGGCATGACGCTGGGTCCGCCAAAGCTCGCGTTGAGCAGGCCGCTTGCGGCGAGAGTGATGTCCCGCACAACCTCTCCTTCAACCCGGAATCGCGGCCCGCGCGCGAGCAGGCGGTTGGCTGGGTCCTTCTCGAGCAACGATGGGCTCACGCGAGAGGACTGCCGGTAGGTCGCGGAGTTGACGATCAGGCGGTGAAGATTTTTGATGCTCCAGGCAGGTCCGGCATTCGCGCTCGATGGATCCATGAACTCGACTGCCAGCCAGTCGAGCAGTTCAAGATGCGAAGGCGGCGGAGCCCGCAAACCGAAATCCTCCGGGGTTTCGAGCAAACCGACGCCGAAGTATGTCTGCCAGACTCGGTTCACAAAGACACGCGCGGCCGTGGGTGACTTTTCATCCACCAACCAGTTCGCAAGAGTCAGGCGGCTCTGGTCGGCGTCCTTTGGCAAAGGATGAAGAAACGCCGGCACTCCCGCGGTTACCTCTTTGCCGGGCTTGAGCCAATCGCCGCGCTTGAACATGTAAGTTGGCCTTTTTTCGTCGCCGGGCAAGGCGTTGCGGCGCGAGGCGAAGGTCAAAGTCGGCGCGCCTTCCGGCCATTGCTGCCAGAGGATTTCCAGTTTCTGATTTGCTTCCTTGAATTCCGGAATGGTGGTGCGCCAGTAACTGAACACAGCAGCGACCTGTGCTGGCGAACGGCGATCCCTTGCGATCTTGAAGATCTCCCGCACGCTGGCAGGGATCGGGTCTGCGACAGCATTTGTGGTGCTGGCAATGCTCAGGCGGAACCGTCCGAGGTTGTGGTTTTGATTGTCGTCCGAATTGTCTCCACCATGGTTTTGCTGGAGACGGAAGTCCAGAATGGCCCCTGCTGGAAACTGCACAGGTTTCTCGGAAATGAAGACCGCCTTGCGAGCCTGATTCCGCCGACCTGGACCTGCGTCAATTCCCCACGCGGTGTCGCCATTGCCGTCGATGGCCAGTGCCACTGGACCATACGTTCGTTTGTCGCCTCCATTGCGTTTCCGATTTTCAGATTGGAACTCCGGCTCGAGGGACTTCTCTGCGTTCGAGAAGTCGGCCGTGGCTTTGACAAACTTAACAGTGACCTTGTTGGTCGGATTCGCCAGGTCTGTGGCTTCGACCTTGAATTCGCTCAACGCCGCCATGCCAAGAATTGAACGTCCCGGCCCGTTGCAGGGCAGATTCGGATCGGTGAGATACTCGATCTGAAATGCGCCGATGGTCGCCAGCGAATTAGTTCCCCGAAAATGCGCCGTCCATTGGGTCGGGGCGTAGCTGGCCGCGCGGATGGAGCCGTCCGAGTGATGATAGAACCTCTCGCCGTTGTCTCCGGCGTTGCGGCACTCGACCACGGTCCAGGCCGGCTGATCGTGCTTCACAGAGTCCTCCCACCGCGCCATGCGCGATTCCCAGTCGGGCGTTGTGTGGCGCAGCCCTTCCTCCATATCGCGCATTTGCCGCAGAAGATCCGCGCGCTTCTGCTGTTCGGAGGGTTTGTAGGCGATCAACGAGGCTTCGTGATCGTTGTTCAGGAACGCAAAGATCCGGTAATACTCCTCCTGCGTGAAGGGATCGTACTTGTGCGAGTGGCATTGCGCGCACTGGATGGTCAGACCCAGCACGCTCTTGCCGATGGCGTCCATTCGATCGAACATCGCATCCATCCGGAACTGCTCGGGATCGACGCCGCCCTCCTCGTTCAGCATCGCATTGCGCAGAAATCCGGTGGCCACGATTTGATCCTGGCTCGCTCCCGGCAGGAGGTCGCCGGCAAGTTGTTCGGTAACGAAACGGTCGTAGGGCAGGTCTCGATTGAAGGCATTCACCACCCAGTCACGATAATTCCAGATGAATCGGGGCTTGTCCTTCTCGAAACCGTCGGAATCCGCGTACCGTGCGGCGTCCAGCCAGTGGCGCCCCCAACGCTCGCCGTAATGTGGGGATGCAAGAAGCTTCTCCACCTGCAGGCTCCAGGCGTCGGAGGCTTTGTCGGACGTGAAGGCGTCGATCTCTTCCGGAGTAGGAGGAAGTCCGACCAGATCCAGGTAAAGCCGGCGCAGCAGTGTTATTTTGTCCGCTTCCGATGAAGGTTTAAGTCCTTCTCTTTCCAGGCTGGCTAGAACGAAGGTATCAACGGTCGTACGTGGCCATTTCCTGTCCTTCAACACCGGGATGGCTGGACGTGTCGGCGTTTTGAAAGCCCAATGGTTGCGCCAAGATTCAGCGTCCTGATTCGCGAAATTGTCCGGCCAGATCGCACCTTGATCAATCCATGCCCTCAGAACCCCAATTTGATCGGCAGTCAGCCGCTCGCCCTTCTTAGGCATTACCAAATCTGGCTTGATGCCTGCGACTGCCTGGACGAGCAGGCTGTCCGCACTCTTGCCTGGAACGATGGCGACGCCGAGTTCTCCGCCCTTCATCGCCGAATCTTTCCGGTCGAGACGAAATCCGGCCTCGGCTCGTTGTGGCCCATGGCAACGGTAACATCGTTCCTCGAGGAGCGGCTGGATATCCCTTGCATAATCGACATTGCGCGTGGCGGCAGGGGGCAGTGATGGAGAGTCGGCGTGCGACATCGGGAATCCACCGCCGACCAATACCAGCGCAAGGATCAGGGATAAGCTGAGATTTGTGGAGCGCATGCTATCGAGGCTCTGCTCTCGGGTTTTCATTGATGCCCCCCACTTTGTCCAAATGCGCTCAACGCGTCCATTCGCAATTTCCGGTTTGAGAGAAATCGCAACCGTCGGGCGACACGCTTTTTCGTCAACGGAGAAGCCGCTACTTCGCTGCGGCTCTGGCTGGCTTGAGAGTGAAGCTCTTTAGCCCTACGAGAGAATTGGCAACGCTGTTGTTGATGATCTCAAAATTCTCGGACTCACCCCGCAGCGCGGACGTTTCGAAATCTTTTCCTTCCCATGCGCTGAGTCGAAGCGTGACTTTTTCCCGCGGTTGAATTCCGGGGATGGTTATGTTGATGGGAACGACGAAATACGTTGCGGCTGCTGAATTTGTGCGGAATGCAGTGCTCTCACCGACCGGCGTGGTGTTTCCGTCATTTTTCACAACCAGCAGTTGGGCTTTCACACCAGCACCAGCTCCGGAGCCATCTGGCCGGCTCACCGGCGCATTAACCACGGTACCTACGCGGGTATTGAACACGAGTTGCATATCCGCCTGACAGTCGGGATCAAAAGAAAACAAGGCGAGCGCAACTGTTGAGTGAGGGAGCATGTTCGCAAATATGGATCGCATCGCGGCCAATCGCAGCAGACTCGCGTCAAAGTGGCAAGGTTTAGGGAATTCAATCTTGGGTGACTTAGCCGATCAGACGCTTCGGGCTGCTGGCAACGAGTGTTCCATCATTGCGCCCTGGCACGATTCCGTCCTACTGTGCTGGCGAAACAAGCGCACACGTAATGTACAGCTCCACATCCCGGCATGATGCCCCGTCACACGGAAGACTAGCCCAGCAAACGATTGCGCGCGCGCTGGAAACCTTGGAGAACAGCCCTTCGGCCCACATAGCGCAAGCCCTGCAAATCATTCGTGAGATCAGCGGCAAGTCGGACCGTATCACCGTACAGCAGCTCGCGGAAGCCATCGGGCGTGATCCGGCCACGATGACCCGTGTGATCCGGGTGGCCAACACTCTTGGCTACAACCCATCCGGTTCGGAGATCACCACGATCACTCATGCCGTCCAACTCATCGGTTTCGAGCGGGTGCGGAATCTAACCGTCTCGCTTCTGTTGCTCGATGATGCCGAAGGGAAAATGAACGCGGCGGAAACGCGCGATGCGGCGGCAATGGCGATGACCAGCGGCCTCATTGCCGAGGAACTGATGAGACTGCGCAGCGGACGTGATCCGGAACTGGCCTTTGCCAGCACCGCGATGCGCAACTTTGGCCGCATGACCATGACAACCTTTTTTGCCTCCGATTACAGGCAGGCGCGGGCGCTTGCGGCGGAAATCGGTGACGACAGATCGTTCTTGGAGGTTTTTGGAATCCGTCCGCTGGATCTCGCGAGAGAGTTGTTCACCGCATTGCAATTGCCTGAAACGCTGATCAAATCGATCCAGCCACTGCCCGCCAGACTGATTGATGAGGCGTGTCTGAGCACGCAAGAGGAGCTGATCCTGCTCGCGGATTTCTCCGTGAACCTGTGCGAGATGATTGACGGAGCCGAGGCATCATCGACAGATTTCATGGATCGGGTTGAATCACTGGCAAGCCGCTATGGCCAGCATCTGAGGCTTCCGGAGAATGGAATGGAGGAGATGATCGACACGGTTGCCGAGAACCTCGTCAACTTCGGAAAGACTCACGGTGTTACTAATTTCAGCAGCCCGCTGATCCAGAGAGTTTGCGCTCTGGCCGAAGGCAAGGAGCTTCCGCCGCCACAAAAAGCCAGGGAATGGAAGAAGGCAGGTGAGCGGCCGGCAACCAAGTCCGATCCCCTCTGGCCAGGCGCTGCCCAGTCTCCAAGCCAGATTATTCGAGAAGGAACAAAAGAACTCGCCAACCTGGTCCGCCAGGTTCCAGCACCTTTGAACGAAGTATTTTCCATCGCGATTCAGACGCTCGTCACAGCCATCCGGGCGAAAGATGGATTGTTGTTTGTCCTCGATGGCGCGGAAAACACGTTCAGCGCTCGCGCCGGTGTGGGACAGGTTTTTGAACACGTGCGAAATATCGCCCTTTTGAACGCTGGTTCTCGCGACATTTTTGGAATCTGCATTCTGCGGGGAGAGGACGTGGTGATCCAGGATCCAAAAGAAGCCAGGATCGTGTCATTTGTGCCACCATGGCTTGTAACAGCCACCGGTTCCAACCCGGTTCAATTGCTGCCGATCAAAGACTCCGCCGGAACCTTCGCCGTGCTTTGCCTCATTGGAGATGGCAAGCACACCTTGGAACTGGCAGCACAGTCTGGCGTGGAAGTATCCGCAATGCGTGCTCATCTAGCCTTGTTGGGAAAGGCTGTTCGCAGCGCACGGTTTCCTCAGTAACTGGATCAATCCTCAAGGATATCCATCCCCACGGACACGATGCGGAAATCGTTTTTCTCACCGGCCCGGCTGACGACCAGTGCTTTGGTGCCAGCTCGATTTCCAGAAATCTTCGACAATCCTGGCGGACCCATTGTCAACAGAGCCGTCGAGAGCGCGTCCGATTCGGTAGCTGATCTGACAACGACTGCCGCGGCGACTGCCTCCTGTGTCGGGTTACCAGTGCGAGGGTCGATCACGTGACCATGAACCTTCCTGCCGTCGGCAAAGGCTTTGCCCCACACTGCTGATACAGATAGTGATTCATCGCGCAGCTCCACGACGGCCAGAGGCTTTTCGTCCGGCGCGGATTTTCCCGTCGATTCCTCCAATCCCCTGATCTTTCCCATGGACCGGTGCGAATGCGGGATGGCCACCCTCCAGGACGTTTTATCGGGAGGCGATCCCATCGCACAAACCGTGCTGGTGCCACCGTGCAACAGCGCGGACGTGACGCCCGCATCAGTCAGGATTTCCATTGCCCGTTCGAGTGCGTAGCCTTTGCCGATGGAACCCAGATCGAGCATGACGCCGGGCTTCGCAAAGCGAACAGTGAAGGCAGCCCCGTCCAGCTCGACAAGATGCATTCCCACGCATCCCCGCGCCGCCTCGAGCGCGACCTCATCCGGCAGTCGTCCATTCCCTCCGATGAAACCCCAGCAACGCATGAGAGGAGCAATGGTGATGTCGAAAGCGCCGTCCGTCTCGATGCACAATTGGCGGGCGTGGATGAGTAATTGAAAGAGCCGAGGCTCGACCTGGACCGGGCAGAAAGCTGCACGAGCATTCAAATGAGCAATTTCGCTCGATGAACGATAGAGGCTCAATTGGGACTCAAGCCGCTCGATTTCGGCAAACGCCTCCTCACCGGCCGCCCGGAGCGCCACAGGGTTTTCTCCATGCATCACCAGCTCGAAACGAGTGGCCATCGCGTGGCAGGCGAGCTTGATGGTATGCACGTGGCGTCAGTGTTGATGGTTGGTCTAAATGAAGCGGGGTTTCGCCGGACTAACCAGCGAAACCCCGCGCGGAATTGGATCGGATCGAGCTTACGAGAGTTCGAGGGAGCCGTAAGTAAGCGGCTTCACTTCCTTGCCACCAGCCGTGACCTTGCGCGTCGCCGGATCGAAGAAACACATGATCCCGAGCCTGTCGGACATCTCCGCGAGTGAGATGACGGTCTGGACGCGAATAGCCAGTTCGATGTTGCAGTTCGGCGCTTTGCCAGTGCGGATGCAGTCAATCCAGTTCGCTTCATGGGCGGAGATGGTTTCGCCCGGGAACTGATCGCTCACTTCGGCGTCGATTTCGTCGGCGAACGCCTTTTCAGGCTTCAGTTCAACCTTGTTGCCGGCGAGGTAGAGGTTTGCCTTGTGGCCGCGGATCAATTCCTGCGTGCCGGTTTCATTGACTGTGCTGCTGGTGATGTGCATCACCATGCCACTCGGGAATTCGGCGATCAATTGGATGATCTCCTGGACATCCCGCTCGGGGGTTCCTGGCGTGTTCTTGTCCGTGTGGAACGCTTTCGAGCCCACCGCCGAAACGCGAACCGGGAATTCAGGATTGCCCGTCGCCAGCATGTAGGGATGCAATTTGTGCGGGAACAGGTCGCCCAGCAGACCCGAGCAGTATGGATAGTATTTGCGCCAGCGGAAATAGTGGTCAGCACTGAAATCGACCTTCTTGTTAACGTGGCCGAGCCAGTGCTTCCAATTTGTATCATCGGCGGTGCACCATTTCTTGATATCGTAGTTCCACTCGCCTTTCGGGGCGTTGCGCATGTAGGAACCCTGGGCCATGGCGATCTGGCCGACCTTGCCTTCTTTGATCCACTTCGCCGCCTGGTGCCACTTCTGATCGGAGCAGCCTTGCGATCCCACGGTGAAAGTCTTGCCGGTCTTCTTAACCGTGTCGTAAATCTGGAACGCCTCTCCGAGGTATCGAGTCATCGGCTTTTCAACATACACGGCTTTGCCCGAGTTCATCGCGTCAACCGAACAAATCGTGTGCCAGTGATCGACGGTCGAGACGACCACGGCATCAATGTCCTTGCGTTCACAAAGCTGCCGGTGATCTTCGTACTGATCGACCTTTCCAGGCGTCGCGGGTTTGCCCTCCTTGGTTTCCTCGGTGATGAACTTCCTGGCGTCGTCCATGCGCGTCTTGGAAACGTCACACACAGCCGCCTGCACAATGTTGTTCTCGGCGGCATGTTCCTTCATGCTGCGAACATGAGCCATGCCCTGGCCGCCGACACCAACGTAGCCAACCACGATCCGGTTGTTGGCTCCGGTAACGTTGGCGGATGGCGCCTGGGTCTGACCGTACACCGGAGTCTTGAACATGTTGATCGAGGAAACCACGGCTGCCGCGGTGGATGCCTTCTTGATGAAATCCCGGCGTGTGGATGACCCGCCGGCCGGTTCGAGATTCTGTTTTTCGTTCATACTATTACTAGTTACTGCGGTCGCTCACATTGATTGCGAGGTGATAAAGCGTAGCCTAGAGCAACACCTTTCTCGGTCAACCATGAACATCTGACCGAATCATGGTTGCAACTCTTCAATCGATCTCGGCCGTAGTCAGTCTCCTGATCGGTCTGGTCGGAGGTGTCCTGATCTTACTCGTACTCTTCACACTAATCCTGATCCCACGCCCCCCCCAGTAAGAGCATGATCAAGTTTGAGATAATGACATCCACCCTACAGGAGTTGCCTCCCTGATGTTGCGCGATATGACCAGGCACTGGTAGTTTCCACCGCCATGAAGTCCATTCTATTTCTTGCGTTCGCACTTTCCGTCTCACTCGGTTTCGCGAACGCCGGCGATCATTGGCCCCAGTTTCGCGGGCCGAACGGTGGAGGCCACTCCGCCAGTTCAAAGCTACCACTCACTTGGAGTGAGAATCAAAATGTGAAATGGAAAACTCCGATTCATGGCAAGGCCTGGTCTTCACCCGTGATCTGGGGCAGCCAGGTATGGCTCACCACCGCCACCGAGGACGGTCATGCGCTGTCAGTCCTTTGTGTGGATCGAGACTCTGGAAAAGTTCTTCGTGACACAAAACTTTTCGATGTCGAACGCCCGCAATTCTGCCACAAGTTCAACAGCTACGCCTCGCCGACACCCGTGGTCGAGGCGGGCAGACTCTACGTGACGTTCGGGTCGCCCGGCACCGCGTGCATCGATACGAAGACCGGCAAGGTTCTGTGGGAGCGGCGGGATTTTATCTGCAATCATTATCGTGCCGCTGGATCATCCCCGATCCTTCACGGCAATCTGCTCATCATGAATTTCGACGGCTCGGACCATCAATTCGTTGCGGCGCTCGACAAGAAGACTGGCAAGACCGTGTGGCAAACGAACCGGTCGATTGATTTCAAGGACTTGGGAGCGGATGGCAAGCCGGAGGCAGAGGGGGATTTTCGCAAGGCATTCTCCACACCTCACGTTGCAATGATCGCGGGCAGGCCGACGCTTATCAGCCAGGGCGCGAAGGCGATTTATGCGTATGAACCCGCGACAGGAAAAAACCTCTGGCGCGTGGAGGAACGCACGAGTCATTCGGCGAGTTCCCGGCCCGTGGCTGGAAATGGGCTGGTCTTCATAGCCAGCGGCTGGTCCAACGGGCAACTGCTGGCGATTCAGCCGGGCAAGGAGGGCGAAGTGATCGATGCGAATTCGCAGGATGATCCCAAAGGCAAGCTCAAGCTCGCCTGGAGGATGAAGAAGGGGGTTCCCCGCAAACCTTCGCTCACGCTCGTCAACGACCTCCTTTTCATGATCGACGATGGCGGCATCGCAAGCTGCGTCGAGGCCAAAACCGGTCAGGAAATCTGGAAGGAGCGCGCTTCGGGAAACTACTCCGCGGCTCCGCTCTATTCCGCAGGGCGGCTTTATATCTTCAGCGAGGAAGGCAAGGCGACCGTGCTGTCGGCTTCACGGCAGTTCAACAAACTGGCTGAGAATACCCTGGATGACGGCTTCATGGCTTCGCCTGCGGTGAGTGGAAAGTCCCTGTTCCTGCGGACACGCTCCAACCTTTATCGAATTGAGGAATAGCGCCTGACAGTCGATGGACAGTTCCGCTCTCGCCACTGGTCGCGTGACAGGGAGTTCCCCGTAGGAAGTGAAATCACTTTCTACTTCAGCCCCGGCTCGTCTGACTCTAGCTTGATCACATGCTAATTGAACCGCTGTTGCAGCTTGATCTGCCAGGCATCAGGAAAATCAAGAGTGGCAAGGTACGCGAGGTGTTTGACCTCGGCGAATCATTGCTGTTTGTGGCGACGGACCGCATCTCGGCTTTCGATTGCGTGATGCCCAATGGCATTCCCCGGAAGGGTGAAGTCCTCACACAAATCTCTCATTTCTGGTTCGATCAAGTGGCGGGAATAGTGCCGAACCATCGGCTCGCAACGGCGAGCGATCCACTTCCAACCACGCTCCAACCTTACGCAGACAAGCTCACCCGCCGGAGCATGATTGTACGAAAGGCCGAGCCGCTGACCATCGAGTGTGTCGTTCGCGGCTACCTCGCTGGGTCTGGCTGGAAGGAATACCGCGCGCACCAAACGGTTTGCGGTATCAGGCTTCCGGATGGACTTGTCGAATCCTCCGAACTGCCGGAGCCCATATTCACGCCCGCGACCAAGGCGGAGACCGGCCACGACATCAACATCAGTTTCGAGGAGGCGAGTCAGCGCGTCGGCTCGGAGATCGCAAATCAGGCGCGGGAGCTGAGCTTGAAGATTTATCGCCGCGCCCGTGACCACGCCCTCGCCCGCGGAATCATCATTGCGGACACCAAATTTGAATTCGGCATCTTCAACGGCAAGCTCATCTTGATCGATGAAGTGCTCACGCCGGACTCCTCGCGATTCTGGCCGGCGGATGCCTACAAAGTGGGCGGACCACAGCCCAGCTACGACAAACAATTCGTCCGTGATTATCTCGAAACACTCGATTGGGACAAGACACCGCCCGCGCCTGCTCTGCCTGATGAGGTTGTGTCGCGCACCCGTGACAAGTACCTGGAGGCGTATCGCCGGCTGACGGGGAAAGAGCTTTGAGTCTGCCGCACCTCGAAGAATGGTTGAACGCACGCGATGAACGAGTTGGTTGAAGATTTCCTCCAGCACCTGCGCAACGAGCGCGGGCAGGCCGAGCAAACGCAGGAGACGTATGCGGGATTGCTTCGTCGATTCACCGCGTGGGCCGAAAAGGCCGGATTGCATTCGTGGGACGAGGTGGAGCTGAACCACCTCACGGCGTTCCTGGTTCACGAGCAGCAAAGGCTCCTGCAAAACGAGCCGGAAGATTCAGTTCGTCGTTTGAGCACCAGCTCGCTTTATCTCCAGATCGCCGCATTGCGCGCAATGTATCGTTTTGCTGAGGCGGAGAAGTTGCTTTCCCGCAACGTGGCCGAGCATCTGTCGCTGCCCAGGCGCTGGAAAAGGCTCCCAAAGGCACTCACAGACGCCGAAATTGAGCAGCTTCTTTCTGCCAGGCCTTCCGAGGATCCGAGCGACCTGTGTGATCAAGCAGTTCTGGAACTGGCGTATGCCTCCGGCCTTCGTCTCTCTGAACTTTGCGGGGTGAGACTGGAACAATTGCACGCCGAGGCGGGCTTCATCACGGTGCTGGGCAAGGGCAGCAAGGAGCGTCTGGCTCCGGTGGGGCGCAAGGCGCTGGAGGCATTGGACCGCTACTTGCAAGCCGGACGTCCGAAGCTGGTCACCCGCCGCACTCCGGCGAACGTTTTTCTCACGCGCCGAGGCACGGCATTTTGCCGTGAGATCATGTGGCGCCGCATCAAGGCGCGCGTCCGCCGCGCCGGCACCGGGCGCAATGTCACGCCGCACATGCTTCGCCACAGCTTCGCCACGCATCTCCTTGAACACGGCGCGGACCTTCGCGTGATCCAGGAATTGCTCGGACATGCGAGCATCAGCACCACCGAGGTTTACACTCACGTGGCGGGAAGCCGCCTCCGCGAGGTTCACAGAAAATTCCATCCCCGATCCACCTTGGGAACTTTAGACTCATGACAGACACCGAACTCCTGATCACGCCCGTTTCAACGGATTCAACCGATGAAGGCTCAGGCCAGAGCGAAGTCCTCTGGTTTGTGGCCCACACCCGTCCACGCTGCGAAAAGAAGCTTGTAGAATTCTGTGATCGAGAGGGCTTCCAGACGACGCTGCCGCTCTACAAAAGTGTAAAGAAGTATCGGGGGAAGACCTTGACCTTCCATAAGCCGTTGTTTCCCGGCTACGTTTTCCTGCGGCTCCAGCAGAGGCAATCACGCAAGGTGTACCAAAGCGATTATGTGGCGAACCTCCTGGACGTGGTGGATCAACAGCTATTTCAGCAACAGCTTGGAGACATCCTGGAAGCGCTGGACACAGAATATGAGATATTCCTGGCCCCGCAGATCACGACGGGTTCCCGCGTGAAAATCAAATCAGGCCCGCTCCGGGGAATGGAAGGGTCCGTGGAAAACAGGACGGGAATGACGGTCGTCCAGCTCCGGCTCGACTTCATAGGCCAGGCGGCGGCAGTGAAAATGGATGCCACGGAGCTGGAGCTGATCTGAGGCGGCTGATAAGTCGATCACAGGCTCAAGCGAGGCTTCGACAATGCTGTTCTAAAGTTTGCCAACAACAGGCGGTTCCCTTTGCGGAACCTCGTCAAACTGCTTGCGATTCCAAAGCATCTGCCAGGCTTTCCCAATAGAGAGCCGATGGTATCTATCCGGGTACAGCTCCTCGAGCAGGCGACTCACTCGTGGATAGAAGTCCGAATTCATTCCTGGGAAGAGATGGTGCTCCGTGTGATGTGAGAAATGGTGATGGATCCGATCCAGCCAGGGGTTAACGGAGACTGTGGTAGTGTTGAGCAATTGATCGTGCGTCGCGGATACGGGATTCAGGAAGTGATTGGTGAAAATATACGCCATTACCACCGCTGACGTGACCGCATAAGCCGCAGGGCTGACCCAGAAGAAGTGCCACCATGTTCCCACCGACCAGAAGATTCCGATCTGGAAACATGCGATGATCACGAGTTCCAACGCCACGTACCTCCTTTCGCGGCTGGTATAAGCCGGCTTGTTTGGGACGCAAGCCGGCTTGGACCCGCCGGGATAGAAAGCGGACACGACATTTCTTCCGATGTAAGGGATGAGGTGCAGCAAGACCAAGGGATTCCATCGAAACGAGCTCTTGTATGGATAGAAGATGCGCGTGTACCACCTGGTCAATCTGGATCGCTCCTCGACTGTGAACGAACGGTCGGGGTCTCCCAGAGTGTTCGTCTGCAAATGGTGAGTATGGTTGTGAACGCGCCTCCACACCGTTGGCGGAATCAGGATCAGCCCCCAGAACAAGAGCTCGAACAGGTAGCGGAACTGCCGATGCGTCACGATGCTGTTATGCGAGAGCTCGTGCGCGAGAAATCCAATGCACGCCATGCTGTGTCCCATGATCAAGGTGATCACCGGCAGGAAAAACGGCGGAGCCAGCCGAGTGATCCAGTAGCCGGCCAAAACAACTCCCAGATGAAGGAACAGGACGCTCAGTCGCGCAGGAACAGGACGGAACGCATCGGCGGGAAGCAGTGGACAAAGTGCTTCCACGTAACGCACCGCTCCAACAGGAGGCGTTTCAAGATTGCTCGTGCTCACGGTCCGTCGCATTGCACCACGCATGAGCCCAGGATGCAAATTGATACCAGCAAGCGGCACGCGGAATTGTAAGCAACGGGAACTCATCCGGTTTATGCAATCATTCCGCTGCGGTCGGGTGCAAATCGCTCTTGAGCCGCGAAAGAAATGAAAAGAGCGCGGCAATGAATTCCGCGCTCGGGAAAAATCCAGATCCTCAGAAGGTTCAGAACCGGTAACGGTAAGCCAGCGCGAAGAGGTGCATGCCGATTTCGTACTTTCCGAGAAAAGCGGGATTTTGATTGGCTGTGATGTTCCGGTCATCAAAAAAGTCGTAGCCGTAAGCCACTTCAAATCCATGATGTTTTGACTGATAACTGAGCCCCACGGTGATCACGTGCTGATCGCTGTCCGGGATGGCTGGAGAGAAATAGAAATCACGGATTGGACTGTCATAGAACATGTAGCCCGCGCGTGCGGTCCAGTTCTCCGAAAAACGCCAGTCGCCACCAATCCCCGCAGTGAATGAATTATTCCACTTCTCCTGAATGCTCGTGGTGGGCAGGAGGAACGCGTTGTTGGCAATGTTCAAATCGAGTGATTGAAAGCGTGAGAATTGAACCCATTCAAAATCGGCCTCGATTCGCACCGTGTCGCACAGTTGCACTCCATATCCGACCGCCAGGATATTGGGAAACTGCACTTCCGTGGTCATCTTGCTGCTCGGAGTGGCTCCGAAAGCCGCCGCAGCGGGAGTGATCCCATCCACCGTGAACTTGCCCGAGTACCCCACATCCATCTGTGAGCGGTAGCTGAACGCAAGTCGGTGATGCTCGGCCAACTGAATCGTCATTCCCAGATTGGCTCCGACGCCGGTTCCGTCGCCCTTGATCTTCGCCGTGCCTTGAGGCTCGGCTCCCGTGCTTCCCGGAAACACCATCCATGGATAGTGCTGTTCGAGAGTCAACTCCGACCACATCACGTCCAGTCCCGCTCCAACGCTCAACCAATCATTCAACCGATACGCGACCGAGGGATTGAGGTTGATGGTTTTCATTTCAGTCTTGTTGGGTACCGCGAAATGAAACGGCGTCGCTGGAGTCGAGTCCCACGAGCTCGACAGGCCAAACGGCACTGACATTCCGATTCCTGCTGCGAACCGGTTCTCCTTGATCGGGAAGGCGGCGAAGATCGTCGGCATGAAGTTCCACGAATCCCGGTTCTCAGTTTTTACGCCGCCCGGAGAAACATGGTTCATGTCCACATAAATCCCATTGGAGCCGACTTGTGCTTCCGCATTTTGGAGATCGACCAGGTTGGCGGGGTTCTGTCCGACTGCGGAGGCGTCATCCACATGGGCTATCTTGCCACCTGCACGCCCAAGGCTGAATGCGCCGGGAGGGGAGACTCGAAATCCTTCGGCCAGGCTCGAAGCGGGGTGAATTGCCGCCAGTCCCGCGGCGAATCCGCAGCCATAGCGTTTCAGTTTTTGAAGTGGGGTCATGTTCATGATGGTTGTTTGATTCAAAGGTTCAGCTTGCCGGCCAATCTGACGACAGGAAAGCAGTCCAAATGCCGACATGCAAATGCAGGCCTTTTACTACATAACGGACAGATTCATCCTACACTCTGCTCCCCGGTTGTGAATGTTTGGGACAGCTTGCATGATTTCTGGACATCAAGGGCGGAATGGGAATCCGGCTCCATCCCGGTGGAATCTTCTCCCCCGAAACCTTGCTTTCGAGGATCGATTAAGGAGAATGTCTGTCCAGCCTGACATGAGTTGGTTAATTCTAATGTGTCCATCCCATGAGTTTGAATGGTTCAAGAAAATCTACGGTTGTCTGGAAGACCGACGGGATTGCCGAAACTCAATCGGAGATCGTGCGTATTTCCCGCACAAGCCTCGCGTTTGCGATATACGGCCCGGAACAACTCCTCCCTGCTTCGCAGGTTCTCGATGGCGTCGAGATCTACCTTGATGACACCATTGCGTACACCGGGCGAGCCACTGTAACCCAGCTCATCCAGGCCGGCACTCGTACCATTTGTGAAATAGGCCTTGCCGCCCCTGGAATTATCCCGACCAGCGACTTCGAGAAGGGTCTTGGTTCAGGAGCCCTGGCGATATATGACACGTTCTTCCGCCGATGGCAGCAGGAGTATCGTCTCTCATCCGAGTTCAAAGTTGTCGTCGCTGATGTGCATTCCATGCTCACGGAAATGCAGGCCTGGCTGCAGTCTCAAGAGGCGCAACTGGAGGCGAAGTTCGGTGACAACGCGATCATCGAGCGAGCCAGTCTGGTTGAGTCCCTTGCTCCCAGGATCATCGGAACTTTCAACCGCCAGCATGAACGCTTCGAGGAGCTCAGCAGCCAGCTTGATCCGGAGTTGATCGGTGCCCACCAGGATTTTGTTCGCCGACTCTGGCATCCGCTGTTCCTGTGCACTCCCTTCGCGCATCGGACCTATACCAAGCCTTTGGGATACGCCGGAGACTATGAGATGATGAACATGATTCATCGAAACGCGCCGGAGGGAGCGACGCTCTATTCGCAGATCATCCACAAGCTTCTTGTCAGCCAATGGCCGGCCCTGTCGGTTCGCAATCGTATCTCCCACCTTCAGGCGAGGATCATCGATGAAGTCGCCAGGGTAGTCAGGTCGGGAAGGCAGGCGCAGATTTTGAACCTTGGATGCGGTTCGGCAAGGGAGGTTCAAGGTTTCATCAAAGAAAGTCCGTTGAGCGATCGTGCCTCCGTTACGCTTCTTGATTTCAACGAGGAAACACTCGACCACGCCTCCCGCCAGCTTGCCGGTCTCAAGCTGGCGCACGCCCGGCAGATCCAAGTGAACACGCACAAAATTTCCGTTCAGCAGCTCCTGCGGCGCGGCTTGAAAGCCGAGCACGCCGACGATCCACGCTACGACATGATATACTGCGCCGGATTGTTTGATTACCTCAACCTGCCGACGTGCAAGGCCGTTGTGGACTATTTTTACCGCTCCCTGGTTCCCGGCGGCCTGGTGGTTGTTGCGAACATGGATGACTCCAAACCATTCCGGCGGTTTATCGAGTTCGTGCTCGACTGGCATCTCATTTACAGGGACGGCGAAGAAGTCGGTTCTTTCTGCCCGGATCACGCCAGGGAACAGGCCCAGGTGATTTCAGAGCCGAGCGGCGTCAACATATTCCTCCAGGTCCGAAAGCCTCTCTAGGATGGAAACAGTATCTCCAGAAGTTCTCGCCGCGTTTAGGGCGGGCGAAATAATAACTTGAGCAAATGTTAGTTAACGGGGTTCGATGACATAGTTCCATTCCCCGTGGAACTTCGCTGGCGTGATATGGACGCGAGCCAGTTCATCGTCCGAGACGCTCACTCCAGTTTCATAC
>SXGU01518181.1_pt1 | contig 31176 bp, 24 predicted proteins | sample 3174531 | NCBI WGS metagenome assembly SXGU01 (sample SAMN11356863, study PRJNA531348) | freshwater metagenome | isolation source: freshwater sample F1-140 | place: China: Fuxian Lake, Yuxi | collected 2017-12-25 | reverse complement strand
GCTGCTCGCCACGCTGCTGATCCTGGCGCTCATCGGTTTCCCGATGATCGCCAGGCGGCGCAAGCAGATCTTTACCGAAGAAGCGGACTGAGCCGCCGTCTGGCGACGGCGGTTACTGCGTCATACATCGTTAAAGATGGCGATGTTGTACATTTTAGATTCAACGTTTGACAAAATAAGGAAGGGTATCTATAATTTGCGGTCTTTGTAGAGACCCCTCCTAAAGGCGATATAGCTCAGTTGGTTAGAGCACGGGATTCATAACCCCGGGGTCGGTGGTTCAAGTCCACCTATCGCCACCATAAAAATCAATAAGTTAGCAGTATGTATAACGCAAATTCCCAATCAATGGGACACTGGCGGGACATTTCAAGACAACAGATCACAACAATACCACCCTTTTCTGGGTTAAAAACACACTCATCTCTGGCTGATAAAATCGGCTGCTCTTATGGCATTAACTGCTACCCCCAAAAACCACTAAGAACCAACTAAAGTCAGTGTTTTTGGTCATTGTTGTCCCATAAGTGTCCCATTGAAAATTTTAATTTAAGTAATTATATTAATTTCAAGGTCTTGATTAGTCTAATCATGGGAATACTAATCCCGTGCTTGTTATTTATTGTGAAGTGTTGTACTGTTTTCTTGACAATTGCAAAAACATTTATCACTAAAGCAGGTTAAAACGGGGCGACCAACACCGTCAAACCCTATAACCAATCACTTAACAGACAGGTTAAGCAATGGCTACCGAAGATTATACCGCCATTGTCCCAAGGGGCTTACATGGCGACTATTGAAAAACGTACTACCGATACCGGGGATATAGCCTACCGGGTAAAAATACGGCTAAAAGGCTATCCAACCCAAACCGCCACATTCAAACGAATAACCGATGCTAAAAAGTGGGTGCAAGACACCGAATCGGCAATCCGGGACGGCAGGCACTTCAAAACAGCCGCCGCCAAAAAACATACCTTTGCTGAAATGATAGACCGGTTTCTGGTCAGCACGGAGTTCACCCGTGAACAGGCCGAACACCAAGGCTTACATCTCAGGCGATGGCGCGATGAGTTGGGGGCGTATTCGCTGGCCGATGTCACACCCAGCTTGATTGCAGAAGTCAAAGACAAGCTATTGTCCGAAATAACACCTAAAGGCACAAAGCGCAGCAATAGCACTGTTGTTCGTTATATGTCTTCACTAAGCGCGGTTTTTACCGTTGCCGTGAATGAATGGCAATGGCTGGAAGATTCCCCCATGCGCAAGGTGAAAAAACCCAAGCAGCCACCCGGTAGAGTTCGCTATTTAGATGACGATGAGTTCACCAAATTATTAACCGCCTGTGAAGAATCGGCAAACGCCTGGCTTTCCATGACTGTAATTCTGGCTATCAGCACCGGAATGCGACAAGCTGAACTTTTCAATCTTAAATGGGCGGACGTTAATTTAAAAGATGGTTTTATCATCCTGCATGAAACCAAAAACGGCGAACGGCGGCGGGTGACTTTATCCGGTCTGGCGCTGGAGCTGTTACGCGAACACAGCAAAGTCAGGCGACTAGACACCCCGCTTTTATTCCCCGGTAAAAAAGACCCACTAAAGCCCATTGATCTACGCACACCGTGGGAAACTGCTCTTAAAAAATCTGGAGTCGTTGATTTTCACTGGCATGATTTAAGGCACTGCACAGCCTCCTATCTGGCGATGAACAATGCAAGTTTGCTTGAAATAGCCGGAGTCTTAGGTCATAAGACACTAGCAATGGTGAGGCGGTACGCGCATTTATCAGACGGGCATGTAAGCAATGTGGTTGCTTCGATGAATGCTAAACATTTTGGTGGCTCATGATGGGATTATCTTTTACTGATCCGAAGACATTACCCTTTGAAGAGCGTATGAAACGAAAAGACGGCTGGTTTGAAAATGAAAGCATTAGCAATATAGCCAAAGCCTGTCATCCCGACGACAAAAAAGAAATGAATAGGTTGATAAACGATATTGTTGGTTACTGCAAGTCCGGTGATCTTGCCTGTTATGGCGATATAAGGGGATGGGAATGGCGAATAAGCCAGCTTGGCTGGACACCTAATCCATACCCAGAAGTAGACGGACATTATGTTAATGACAAAAATAACCCGCTGTTATCGGCTTATGAGGGCAAATATCGTGCAGCACCAGCTGATTGCCTGATACATCGGGATGAATTTAAGCGGTTCCTGATAAGCGTTGAAAAATGGCCTGCTACTGGATTCCTGGCTAACTGGTGGCCTGATATTGAGCTACAAGACGATGGAAGCCATCTTGACGAAGATATTTATAAGCAAAGGCGTAAAAGTTTTGAATGCTGGCTGACAAGCCAAGATGTGGACACTACCAGTAGAGACGAGACAGTAAGAAAACCAGCCATAAAAACCGTTCTTGATGGGTTTGACACTGTGCCCGACATTTATAAGGCATTGAAGGAAGCCAGACAAGGCGATATGAATACCAATATGAAAGGTAAAGGAAAAGGTAAGTCGTTGTGGGAAAGTCAAGGCACGTTCAATAGGTCGTTTTGGCAACAGTATTGTGATGAGATCGGCTACTCACGCTAGGACCGAACCGCACTTGTTGCCGACACTTTTAAATTATTTATTAGGGGATTACAAAAATCCCCTTTTTTTTGCTTTCAAGAAAATCAAGGTGTTGGAATTAGGGGATTGCAATCCCCTATTAGGGAAGTGGAAAACCCCTTATTTTTTTATTAAATTCAATTGCTTATAGTTATTCGCAAGCCAATGCAGAACGCGGCGGCAATATCCAACGCGAGACAATTATGAGCGAAGAAAATTTAAAACAAATTCAGCGGATTTTTACCTATCTGACAGTTGCACAATTTTGCCAGCGGCACCCAGCATTCACCGTTGGCGGCTTAAGGTGGCAAATCTTCCATGAAGACACGAACGGCCTTAGAAAATCTGGGGCAATAGTAAGAAACGGGCGCAAAATTCTTATAAATTGTGAAAAATACTTTGTCTGGCTTGAAGCCCAGAATCAGGGAGTGGCAGCATGAGCAATTTAATACGAGCAATTTCGTCAAGCAACCTAACCATGTCATCAGTTGAGATTTCAAAACTGACTAAAAAGCTTCATAAAAATGTTTTGGCCGACTGTAGAAGCTTGATTTCAGAGTATGAAAAACTCTATATAAATCAGGCGGCTGAAATTACAGCCTTAATATTTTCAATAACTTACAAAGACGCGAACGGCGACGATCAACCCGCCTTTAACCTGTCAAAACAAGCCACTTTAGCCCTGATGACAGGTTACAGTCTGCCGATGCGTCATGCTGTTAATATGCGCTGGCTTGAGCTGGAAGCCCCGACCAAAAAATCTATATTCACTCTACATGACTTTACTAATCCGGCTATTGCTGCTCGCGCATGGACCGATGAAGTTGAGGCTAAACAAGCCGCTTTAAAAGCCGTTGAATCTCAAAAGCAAACCATCCAAACCAAGGATGACTTGATACCCGTTAGCAATGAAGCGAGTGTCAAAGCTGGTGAAATTCTGATCCGTGAATTTGTCAAGGCGGTGGATAATATCGATCTAGGCGAGAAGCAGTTTTACCGATGGATGCGTGAACAAAGGATCGTGTCTGACAAAAACGAACCTTATGGTAACTATGTCAAGGCCGGATATTTCACTTATAAACCTAGCGGGAAGCTGCTCGGTGGCAAATACCGTTACACTCTAAGGGTCACACCACGCGGTAAAGTTTGGCTTGCCGTTCGGTACATGGCCTATATTGATTCATTAGGATTTTCCGCGCTGGGAAACGGGGCGGTTGTGTAATGAATACCGCCCAACCATTGACACCCAGCACCGACGTGGATATTCTTTGCCCACTTCTGAAAAAAACAGGAGTCGGGAGTCGCACCCCGCGCAAAGGCCACAACAGGCCACTATCAAACGTGGTTTTTTTGTACCCATCAAAAACACAGGCGGCATTATGCCGTTTGTTATTCATTATGGTGGGATGTATTGAGCAGCCCTTAAAAAGGCTGGCCGGTTCCTTTGCCGGTAGTGCGAACTTGATACATTCCACCGCCCAAAGAATCGCACCAATGGGCGGCGGCTTAATCCCTCTACAAAGGAAACCGCAATGAAATCAAATTTCGCTCAAAACTCAGAGCAAACCACCACCCATTACCGCTTGGCGAACCCACAGACTAAAGCCAACGGCAAAGTCGATAATACCGAAGCCAGAAACCCACAAACATAAAAAACCCCGTTCACCTTTATTAAGTGACGGGGCTCTTATGAAAGCAATCTAAACAAAATACACCAAACGCAGGCGTATTTTATCAAATTGCTAGGATTGGTACACCCGTCATTTTTGAGATTATCAAAATGACAATACAAAATATAGAGCCTATAAAGACGGGGGTATCGGCGGCCTTGGCTTGCGATAACCGCGTTCAAGACTTTAAAAACGCCATGCTGGACGCCGGCATAACGCCACCCGATAACCTTATCGGCGATGGCAAACTCCATCGATTCAAAATTGACGGAAAGCTTAACGGTGCTTATGTCCTGCACCTGGATGGGCGGGCAGCGGGGTACTTTCAAGATTTCAAGCAGGGCATAAAGCAAAACTGGAAGCTGGACGGTGATTTCAAACCGCTAACCTTAGCAGAACGCCAAGTGTTTGCTATCGAGTGTCAACGCCAAAGCGAAGAGCGCCAAGCCGAAGAATCAAAACGCCATGCTGAAGCCGTTGGTAAGGCCACTTACATCTGGAGCCGGTCAACACTCGTTAGCAATCATCCATACCTCACTAAAAAAGGCGTGAAATCGCATAACGTACGCTGTTATCGCGGTTCTTTAGTGATACCGCTCTATGATGAAAATGGCGCATTAGTCAGTCTGCAATTCATTGGTGATGATGGCACCAAGCGCATGATGAAAGGTGGCAAGGCGCAAGGTTGTTATTGCTGGATAGGTGAGCGTGAACCCGGCGGCACAATCTTAATTTGTGAAGGCTGGGCCACCGGCGCGAGTCTTTACCAGCACACCGGCCACTTTACCGTGATTGCTTTCAGCGCGGGCAATTTAAAAGCGGTTGCCGAGTTCATCCGCTTACGTCAGCCAGATCATGAAATCATTATTTGCGGCGATAACGACGAAAGAGGCACTGGACAGGCGGCGGCAAGATCAGCAGCCTTAGCCATTGGTGGCAAGTACATACTGCCGCCTGAGATCGGAACCGACTTTAACGATATGCTGGCAGCGAGAGACGCTTAACATGGACACATTAAATGCTCATGATGCGCTTACCGACAAAGCGCAAGCCGAAACCGCTCAAAAACCCCCAAAGTGGCAACGTGTGACACGAAAAGTACCATTTCTTCTAGGGTCAAAAAAAAATGAGTTCAGTGCCGAAAATACCCTCAGCCCCGGTCCAGAAAAAAACTTTTGCTGCAAAACACTTCCAAACAACGTTGCCAACGTTGCCGATGTTGCCACGTTAGACTTGTCATTGGCGATTGATGCCGAAGCTGAAAGTATTGATGCGGCTAAGATAATCATTGATGACGTATTGGATCGGTGTAAGGACATGCCCGATCTATTGTTTTCGGTGAAGTTTATCGAAGCCCTCAAGCTGATCAGGACTGACAAGAGCCTTTGGGCGGCGTATCGCGTCAAAATCAAAACCAACAAACCCAGCGGCGTGAAACTGTCAGACATTGACGATGCAACCGCAGTCACCGGTGAATCTGAGCATGGCGGCAAAGATTCCACCGCATCAGAGTTAATCGAGCTTGTCATCAATAGCAGCGAATTGTTTTTTGATGATAGAAACGATAAATGCTTTATATCCACCGACATAGACGGCGTAGTCCATACGCTGGCTATTGGCAGCAAGGCGTTTGTCGAGTGGCTGAGCTTCAGTTACTACAAAGCCAGTAAACAAAATGGCAACATGGGCAAATCCGCGAGTGAGTCAGCCATTAAAAACGCAAGTTTCGCGTTAGGCGGTATCGCAAAACATGAAGGAAAAAAGCAGCGCGTTCATTTGCGGGTTGCGGATCACAACGGTGGCCACTATTTGTTTATTGGTGATGATAAGCTACAAGTTATCGAAGTGCTTTCTACGGGGTGGCGCATAGTTGAAAATCCGCCGGTTAAATTCTGGAAATCATCCTCTATGCAAGCACTGCCGTTACCACAACCGGGCGGCGATTTGTCGTTATTATGGAAATTTATCAATATCCCTAAAAAGGACAGGCTACTGGTATTGGCGTGGGTGCTTGAGTCATTTCGTGCGGAAACGCCTAAACCGATTCTTTCACTGACCGGCATTCAGGGTTGTGCAAAATCATCAACGCAAAGCAAAATCAGAGAGCTGATTGACAATAACAGCTCTAATCTTCGAGCTGCGCCCAAGGCCGTTGAAGACGTTTTTATCAGTGCTGGTTGTAACTGGCTATCGAGTTATGAAAACCTGTCACACCTGACGGCGAAAATGCAGGACGCGCTGTGTACTCTGGCAACCGGCGGCGGCCATTCATCCCGAACGCTGTACACCAACGATGAGGAAACCATCATTGAAGCTAAGCGCCCCGTCGTCATTAATTCAATCCCCAATGTTATCACGGCGCAAGATTTAACCGACAGATCGATTTGTATTGAATTGCCACGCATCGAATACCGCGAAGAATCAGAAATCAATAACGCCTGGGAAATCGCTAAACCTGCAATCTTTGGCGGATTACTTGATTTATTTGTTAAAACGCTGGAAAACTTGCCCAAAGTTACACTTGAGAAACCGCCGCGCATGGCAGATTTTACCCGACTTGGTGAAGCGATGGCGCAGGCGCAGAGTTATGATGCCGGTGTATTTGATGCGCTGTACAGAGCTAACCGCGCGGAAAGCATAGCGAATGCCTTAGAGTCGTCACCGGCAGCGCTCGCGGTTTGTACGATGGTTGACAGCGATCAGGGCGGTTCACCTACCGTTTTTCATGGCACCGTGGATGGTCTTCTGGATCGGTTGGTGCAATATCAACGGGACAGTAACGGCTGGCCGAAATCAGCGAAGGGCTTGAGTGTTATTTTAAAGCGACAACTACCCGCATTAGATACGCTTGGAATCAATATCACTTTTGGCAGCAAAGTTGAACGAATTGACGGACATCGAGGGATGCCGATAACGGTAAAAAAAAGTGGCAACATTGGCAACGTTGGCATGTTAGATTTTAATAAAACTCCAGCCGCGCAAAATTTACAACCCAAGATCAGTGGCTTTTTAAGTGATGATGCGGAGATATTCTAATGGAGGCGTTATCGAGAATTAAAGCCAAGGGCTTTGCCGTTAAACTCGTAGGTGATAACTTGGAGATTAGTCCGGCGAGCGCCTTAAGCCAACTGCAACGCGAGTTCTTAACGACTCACAAAGCGGAAATTATCACCGAGTTAAAACAGCAACAGATATCCGACAAGTTTCTCTATTGGCGGATCGTGCGTAACGGACAGGCTACCCACATCCACATGACCCCGCCCCACACACTGGATGAAATGCTCCATATTTACCGGGGCGCAGATGTGATTGAGCCGGTAGGGTCTTAGCGCACCGCTATTTTTCGCGAAAGCTAAAATGGAGGTTGATAAAACGATCATTTTGTCGAATGCTAACAGTACCGCTATAATGTGTACACCTAAGTACACAAAGAGAGTGTTATGGAAACTAAAGTGGGTGTAAAAGAATTCCGGGCACATTTGCCTTCGTATCTGGAGTCCGTGTCTCCGATCGCGATCACTCGTCACGGGGAAACAATCGGCTATTACATTCCGGCACGCCATGGCCGCAACCAGGCAGAGCTGGATGCGCTCAAACAGGCGGCGGCGAAATTGGAGGCCATGATGTCCGCTTTACGCGTATCAGAAGATGACATTGTGGATGACTTCAAGACACGCCGCACGACTGCCAAGCGATGAGTCGTCAAGCTCTGGTGCTTGACGCTAATATTCTTGTCCGTGCGGTGCTGGGCCACCGGGTATTTAAGCTGTTGAACCAGTACTCCGGTACGACGGCGTTCTTTGCACCCGACGAGGCTTTTGCGGATGCCGAGAAGTATCTCCCGCCAATCTTTGCTGCGCGTGGTCTGGACTGGGGCGTCGGTGCTGCGGTACTGAGCCGATTGCCAACGCTGGTGCAGTGTATCGAATTTGATGTCTACAGCGAATTCGAGACCAGCGCGCGTCAACGTATCCGAGACGTTCGTGACTGGCCGGTATTGGCCACCGCGCTGGCCTTGAACTGTCCAGTATGGACGGAGGATCAGGATTTCTTCGGCAGCGGAGTAGCCACCTGGACCACCAGCACCGTAACGATGTATTTGATTGGCGCTGAGTAACTATCGTTATTCTCACTTAATATGGTTCTCCTGGCGGATATTATCAGGATAATGTGTCCACTGCACCTTAAATCCATCCTTAGCGACCCAAAAATCTCGTTGATTTAAGATAAAATGCCAGACCACTTTTAAATTTTATACCGTTATCCCATTGAAAATTCCAGCCTATCTTGATTACGCGGCAACAACGCCTATGGCGCCGGAAGCCGTCGATGCAATGCTGCCCTACCTGACAAGTTCCGGCAATTTTGCCAATGCGGCATCAAGCCAGCATAGTTATGGCCAGAATGCCGCTTCAGCCATTGACAACGCCCGTTCAGAAATGGCCCATGGCTTACGGTGTAACCCCAAAGATATTATCTTCACCTCCGGCGCAACCGAATCCAATAACTTGGCCCTCAGCGGCTTCACGTTGGGACACCGAAACCGGGGCAAGCACATTGTTACGTCAGCCCATGAACACAAGTCAGTGCTGGATTGTTGCCGCCACCTTGAATCGCAAGGCATCAAAGTCACTTACCTACGTCCAAGCGGTGACGGTTTATTGACAATAGACAGCATCCTCAATGCCGTTACCGACGAAACCGTGCTGGTTTCGCTGATGCACGTCAATAACGAAACCGGCGTCATGCAAGACATCGGGCGCATAGCCGATGCCCTGAATGAGAAAGGCATAACATTCCATGTTGATGCCGCCCAAAGTGCCGGCAAAGTACCGATTGACTTGTCAGCCATGCCCATTGATTTGCTGTCGCTGTCCGCTCATAAGTTCCACGGCCCTAAAGGTATTGGTTGTTTGTATGTCCGCAAACGGAAACAAGCCGGACTGACACCCTTGTTCTATGGCGGTGGGCAGGAATATAGTCTGCGGCCCGGCACATTACCGACTCATCAAATAGTCAGTATGGCGGCGGCTTTTTCTTTGGCTTGTGAGAGGCAGGAAGCTGATGCAGAACATTGCCGACAATTACGGCAAACGTTGCGTACCGTTTTAGGCAAGCTCGATGGCGTTCACTGGAATGGCGATCAAAATGATGTCATTCCTCATATTGTTAATGTCAGTTTTGAGGATGTCGGTGCCGATGCACTGCTAATCGCCCTACGCGACAACGTTGCCATTTCTTCCGGGTCAGCCTGTAACAGTGGGGCTATCGAACCTTCACATGTACTGAGGGCAATGGGCATTGAGGGTGATCGGTTGTATGGGGCGGTCAGAATCAGTTTTGGCCGTTACACGACAGCAGCCGAGATGGAACAGGCCGGGCAAAGCATTGGCGAAGCCGTGATCCGCTTGCGCAAATGGGCAGCAGAATAACCATGCTGGGCAAGAAAGTCCTTAACCATTATTACTGGCATTGTAGCCTGACCGCAGCACAAGACGAGGTAACCAGGGAACGGGTTGCCCAAGCCGAAGCACTAGCCGGCTTGCAGGCCGACAAGGATTATAACGTCATCAAATATCCAAGTAACGGACACTATGTGTCATTACTGTCTTATGCCGACTTTTTCGATAGCTCGTTTCCGGCCTTGCTGTACAGCTACCGTATTGACTTCCTCACGGGGCGGGTCGAAAAGCGCAATTACCAAGATTCAGCTAACCCGCCCATCCTGCACCGCAAAGAGCTTTTGCTCCATGCCGACCATCCCCGCCAGGCCGAATTCCGTGAGTTGACGCAGACCGCCGAACAATTGGGGCTGTTCGACAATCCCGTGACTATTGGCTTCCAAAAAAACTGGGAAACGCTGATTGCCGCCAGTGGCTTTCAATTGCTAAACGATCAATTTGTCGCTCTAGGAAACCAAGAAGAAGGAAACTCGACGCCTTTTGAGAAACCGGAAACCGCAATGGTCGCCAGGCATCTGACCGCCTTGTCCCGCAATAACCTGTCGGCGCCGATGCAATGCCTGGCTCGGCATGGTTATTTGGACGGAACCTTGTCCGTTTTCGACTATGGTTGCGGGCGAGGTGACGACATACGCAACTTGACTGCCAACCAGATCAATGTGTCCGGTTGGGACCCGCACTATGCACCGGAAAATCCAAAACACCCGGCGGATATAGTCAATTTAGGTTTCGTAATCAATGTCATCGAAGATGTTCAAGAACGCATCGAAGCCTTGGCGGGCGCATACCAATTAAGTCAACGCCTGTTAGTGGTCTCAGCGATGCTGGTCAACCAAAATGCCTTCAAAGGACTAGCCTTTAATGATGGTGTGTTGACGCAGCGCGGCACATTCCAAAAATATTTCAGCCAAGCCGAATTGAAAAGTTTTTTGGAGGATGTGCTGGACAGGGAAGCCATTCCGGTTGCGCCCGGCATCTTCTATGTATTTAAAGATGCCGATTCCGAACAAAGCTTTTTATTGGGGCGGCAACGCAGCACCCGTAATACGTTTATGCCCCAGAGGGTACTACGGTTATCTGCCCGTCCCATACGACCAGAAGCCCCAAAAATATCACGCTCCACACAGAGGTACCATCTCCATCAAACCCTAATCGAACCACTTTGGCAACAGGCCTTGATGTTAGGCCGTTTGCCCGAAAAAAACGAAATTGCCAATCCTTTGGCACTCACCGAAGGCTTTGGTTCGGTCAATAAAGCCTTGCGTTATCTGCTCGAACACACCGAGCCGCCGCTACTGGAACAAGCACGGCAAACCCGCATTAACGACTTGTTGACCTATTTTGCTTTGCAGACCTTTTCCAGACGCAAACCCTATAAACATTTAGACAGCAGCTTACAAAACGACATCAAAGCCTTTTTCGGCGATTACCCGCAAGCCATCAGCCAAGCCCAAGCCGAACTGTTCCAACTCGGCAAGCCCGAACGCATTGCCGCCGCATGTCAACAAGCCGCCGAACAAGGGTTGGGCCATCTTGATACAGAAGCGGCCTTGCATGTCCACAGCAGCCAAGTCAACGAATTGCCTGTGCCGCTAAGGATTTATGTTGGTTGCGCGACCGTGCTTTATGGCGATATTGAACAGGCCGATTTAATAAAAATCCACAGCCAATCCGGCAAGCTCAGCCTAATGCGCTACGATGATTTTGAAGGCCGGCCGCTACCGCGTTTGTTGGAACGGGTCAAAATCAACTTGCGGGAACAGACTTTTGACCTTTACCAGTACGGTGAAGACTATGAGTCACCCTATCTGTATTTGAAATCCCGTTTCATTAACGAAGAATTCCCTTATTACGCCGAACAGGCGTATTTTGAAGAGCAAATCCAAACCCTAGGGCTGTTCGACTTCTCAGCTTACGGCCCGAACCCCAATGACTTCCAGGAAACCTTGGCAAACGCCCGTTGGGCTATTGACGGCTTCCAACTGGTGCGCAGCCAAACCTTGCCTGACATAGACAGCCTATGCGGACGTTACCTCAGCTACCGCCAATTGCTGGAATGCGGCGAAACCCAACACGCCACGGGACTACCAAACCTGCCCAAGCAACCGGACAGCTACACCGCCTTGTATGAACTGGCAACGCACATACTCGACCCAATCATTGACTACTTCGGCATGATCCGCCTCACCTACGGGTTTTGCTCCCACGAACTCGGCAAACACATCAAACACCGCGTAGCCCCCAAACTCGACCAACATGCCGCACATGAACGCAACAGCAAAGGTAATTTGATTTGCCCACGTTTAGGCGCAGCGGTTGATTTTATCGTCGATGATGAAAACATGCGTGAAGTCGCCGATTGGATAGCGGCCAACACATCGTTTGATAGGTTGTATTTTTATGGCGAAAACCGGCCAATACATGTTAGCTTTGGGCTGGAGTTTAAGGGGGATTATATTGAGCTGGTGATGATGGGGAGTGGGAAGCTAGTGCCACAAAGAAACTTTCAAGAAAATAAAAGGTAAAAGTCAGTCAGGTTCTGCATATTTTTCATTTTCGAGGGTAATAAGTGTTTTCAGTTCTTCAATGGTATGCCGTTTCCAATCATCAGGAGATCTAGAAAATTTCCCTGTTTGAAGGTGCTTTAAGATAATAGAAAGAAATATGTCATGGTTATTCTCTATAAAATTATCCAACTTTTCCCCACTGTTGCTTCCCAAAATATTCATATGAGGAGTAAATTCGAACAATTTAGCCGAATATGGACAAAACTCGCTTGAGAATGTGTCTAGATCGATTAGCAGAAGATTTCCACTTTCGTCCATAACCAACACGCCACCCGTATCGTCATTTCCTTGGATCAACACATCGTGAATGTAATTCTTATCCAGAATACTAAGGGCAATCCTTGATATTCGCCTTGAATTAATTCCAAAGTTAATTTTAATATCTTCGCTAACATCAGACACTAAACTCAAGACGGCTTTTTTTATTGCTTCTGTTTTATTAACTGCTCTATTAAATCCCCTAATAAATAAGGCTTCCTTTGCCTGATTCTTCTCTTCGTAAAAACCTTCAAATAATTCCGAAGAACTCCACATCGTCCTTCTCTTTACAAATCTGTAATCTAAATTCAAGAAGTATGAATTCAAAGCGCCCACACAGATTTGAATCTCAAACTCAAAACTGCTATTTGGTGCATCTGATGGTTCTACGTCTTCAAGCAATGACCGAAAATCATAAGTATCGAGACATTTACAAATTATTTCTTCCCTATCGCGAATGGTAGGATCGTTAGGCATTTCTGTAGTATTGCGAGCGTAATCAATAATCCAGTTTTGCGGAATTGAGTATTTTTCATCTGGAGCTATTGTGATTAGCTTTATTCTCTCAATAAATGATGCAAACCTCTCACCTGTTCCTAAATTTTCGTGTAGCCTATCATAAGGGTCAAAAATGTATTTATCTTGATCTATTTTGAAATAAATCTTATCTAGATCATTATTGTAGAAGGAAATCTTTGGAAATATGACATAGTTACCAAAATGATTTACGGTAACTTCTTTTGCATTATCTGGGATTTGAACGTCATCGTATTCAGTATAATTTACTTTCCATCGTTCAATATAAGTATCCTCGTCAATTTGTAGATACTCATCGTAGGCTCTTCTAGAGTAGGGTTTTCCATTTCCGTCTTTTGCCAAAAAGAAATTGTCGTTTTCCAAGTAGAAGTGATTCCACTGAACATCTTCATAAAGATTTAGGTGTAACCGTTTTGGTATAACTACTATCTTGTATCCGAAATCAAGTTCAACTTTATTATTTGAATAGGCTTTGGCAGCATGAAGATCTAAACCTCCTCCGTTTGGAAAGAAAGTATGGTTAAGTCCGCGTGTTTTTCCGACAACGTCAAGTATTCGCCCAATTTCTTTGGGATCGTCCCAAACGATTGTTTTAGGTCTTGAGGCCACGATTTCTCGCAATAGAAGCTCCCATTCAACTTTAGATATTTGCTCTATATCGTTAGATAGCCAAGTTTCTAATTGGGCTGCAACTTCCTTGGCTGTGGGTCTTTCCTCTGGCGAGTTTGAAGTACATTTACTAAGTACCTCATGCAAGATACCCAGATACGAGTGACCATCGAAATTATGAATTTTGGTATTTAAACTGATGCTGACGTCAAGATAGTTATAGCGTCCTTCAAAAGACATTGGTGTATCGGTCAGGATGATCCATAGTGTTTTCGCAAGTGAGTACACATCAGCTTGAAAGGGGTCGGCATCAAATGGATTTCTCTCCATTTCTGGGGCAATTGTTGTCCAAGGGCCAATTCGTTTCTCATCCTTGCTTATTGCTTTTTTGTTTTGAAAATGCACTAAGCCAAAGTCGCCAAACTTAAACTCTGAATCATGTTGATAGATATTTGACGGTTTAATATCTCTGTGAGCAATTTCATGATCATGCAAAACTGCTAGCGTACTGAATAAGCTTTGAAAACATTGAACTATATCGTCGAGTCCCTTAAAGGCAACTTTATCGAGACAAGTTGCGTAGGGCATGACATAGTAAAGAAATGTCTCTTTTCTAACTACATTAGGAAGTTCACTATATTGAAAAATAGGCAGAATGCCTGAAATATTTTCTTGATTATTTAAAACTACTGATACTTCATCTCGAAACCTTGCATATTTCTTTTTTTCATACTCCAGAGTCAATTGACCATTTCTGTCGAAACGCAGATTAATTTTTTTAAAGACATATTCGGTATTGGGTATTCTATATACAGTGCCGTTACCACCTTTTCCAACAAAGGATTTTTTACAAGAAATACTTTTTTGTAAATCTTCATCGGCTATGATTTTATGTTCCATGTACTTTTCCTTAATGATTTTTTAATAAACCCTCAACTCCGCCGAAAACTCATGTGGGTCTAGTTCAGCCAATTGCGACCTGACTCTTGCCCTTAAATCCTTAGCCGGATTCAATACATAATTTTCATAATCAGGATGTTCAGGATTGAGCAGCAGTAATTTTGATAAAGCTGTAGCAAGGCGGGACACGGCTTTGACATCGCGGCTATCGCCTGTCAGGTTGGGCGGTTTGCCGAACGGGAATTCGGCAAAACTGACTGTCCGCAGTTGATGCAGGTATTCACCAAACACATCAGCTTTTATGCCAAAACCTTGGGCGGCGTTTTGGGTTTCAAAGCGCGGTATTTTCCAACCAGGAATAATGCCGTGAAAACGATCCATTAAGGCGCTTTCATGAAACATGTCCGGCAAATGGCGGATATAGTCGCTTTGCCGAGGCCGCCCCAGATACAAATCAATATTCGCCAACACAATCAACCCGCATTCACTGGTGATTTTATCGTTGCCGATGCTGAAATGACCGGATTCCAAATAGTCTTTAAACTTGGCTTGAATGTCGTCCTCGCCCTTAAAGCTAATCGACTGGCCTTCATCGAGTACCAATAAATCATGGCGGCCTAATAAACCCACTTCCTTAGTGTTTAGGTTTTTAAACAGTTGCGCTTGGGTTAATGCGCCGCCGCTGTTTAGCCAAACATAACGGCTTAAGTTTGAATAAATGAACGATTTGCCCGTGCCTTTTGGGGCCAGTTCCATTAAATTCAGGTTGTTTTGCAATAGCGGCAATAAGCGCAAGATGACATGGTTTTGCTGGTCTTCGTTATAAGCTGCAGGTTCGTAGCCCATCGTCCTCAGCAACAAAGCTATCCATTCCCGCGTGGTAAATTCTTCCCGCGCTTTTACCAACTGTTCAAGCCGAACTTTGCCGGATTGCATAGGGTGGAATTCGGTCAGCTCAATCACGTTTACTTTGCCTTCAGGCCGGACAAACAAACGGCCTGCACCCCATTGACCACCTTCTAATAGAATTTGGTTGGCATTTAATACGTCATCAGATACTCGGGCGTTACGTTCATCCAGGCAAGGGATGGTCAATAGTTTTTCGCCTTTCTTAATGTCTATGCGGACATCAAAGCGATCCAGCAAAACAATGGATTCGCCTGAATGTAAGCGGTATTTGATTTTTTCTTTTTCATTTTTGGCGGGCAAATGCCGGCTCATAAAGTCGGTTATCGCTTGATAAATCTCCGCGTCCGTTTGATCAGGTTTTTTAAAACGGGAAATTAGCCATTCTTCAACAAAACTGGGAATGGTGCGTTTTTCACGGATTTTTAAGTGCCGGACTAATGCCTTATCAATGGTCAATTCACCGAAAGCGGCGGCAATTTTTGCGTCGAGTTGTAGCGGGTCTATAGCTGTCAAAACATGTCCTCAAAACTTTGCGTACCCGCATCTTTTTCAAGCAATGACGCAGGAAATTTAACCGTTAATAATTTATGGTCTTGTTCATGAACTCCAGCATAGTGATAAGACAGCAAGACCTCGATTTCAGTAAAGCCTTCTTGTTCTTGCGTGGAGCTGAAGCGTAGCATTAAGTTTTGGGTTTTATTCGCCCTTAGGCTATCCACATTTCCCTTACCTGAAAAAGGCGAGGCCAGGCTGATTTCAATTGTTGTCAAATCTTTATCATGATTGATAAGTTGCATTTCTATTTGCCATTGCCGATCTGCCACCCGCACACATTGGTTATCCGGCAATTTAATTTCTAATGGAGTGACCCCAACTTGAGAGGGCTTTGAAGCCAATGTAATGCAGGGTATCAGAACTTCTTCTGGGGTAAGTCCGCCATGCGCCAGTAAACCTTTAGGGGTCAGCCTACACCGTTGTTTAGATACGGCATATTCACCTAGCAACGCAAAATCATCGGGCAAGGATGTTGCGCCTTTTAATTTGAAAGCTCTATCTTTGCATTCACTTAAGGTCTGGCCTTGGTAAATACTTTGGGTGACGGTCATGCCATGATCGGCAGTGATAAAAAACACAATGTCTTTGTTAAGCAAGGCAGCATCTTTTTCCCAACGGTTCAACATGCGTTTGATTTGGCTCATGATCGGTTGAATATCATCGCGGTGTTTACTGAAACTAGGGCAATCATGCAAGCGTTCATCCAGACGGTTTTCAAAATACACCAACAATTGCGTTGCTTCATCAATGCGTTCAGAATTTTCCGACCAACTTTTAAGCACTTTAAGAGAGTCCGGCGTAGGCAAATAATCTTGATAAACTTGGCGTAGGATAGCTTCCTGATTCCCAGGCGGTTGTTGGTTGACAGGCAAACCCGTCAATACAGCCATTTTACCCACCTCAGTCAATGTGGGTAGCGGCGCAAACAACTGCTCCTGATGCAAAACCAATCCGTTCATCCCTTGCAACATCTGCACCACTTTATCCTGATTCATTGCCGATAAAGCATCAACCATAATGATGACAGCCACATAGCCCTGCTGTAGATAGGCCTTTACTTTAACAGAAAACTGCCGCCAATCGTGTTTTGAGCGGGGCACACGCGCAGATTGTGCTGCCAGCAACCAGTCTGTAAAACTGCGATTGATAGCTTCATCTAAATTATGTTTATCCAAAAACGCTTGTCGGCAATAATCAAAATACCCCTCACTCCAATTGATTGCCTCATCAACCGTAGCGGAGGCATCTAACAAAGGATAGCCATCCAGGCATTTCTGTAATGCTTCAGATAATATCTGAGCCTGTCCACTACTGAACGTGTGCAGTTTGGTCAATAAAGCAGGGGTCAGCAATTCACGGCGACCAGTAACCCGCTCTTGTACGGCATCAAGCAAGCTAGGCCAATCAATCAGCCAATCGGCTAGGGTCTCAGGAGGGGCCTCATCGGCATGAATTTTCCGGTCAATCGCATCCAGCGCAAGCAAGTATTTATCAACCAATCCATTGGCCTGGTCTTCAGGCAATGGAATCACAGGCAATGCTAGCAACAAAGCGGAATCGGATGTTTTCGGTGGTAAAGCGAGGTTGAGCTGATGGGCACTGATAACACCCCGCAAATGCTCCAAATGCTGTTGATAAGCAAAATGTTTGAAGAATGTAGCAGGACTTTGTGCCTTAAGCCATTCACGGACAAACCACTGTGCAGATTTTAGTTCAAATCCCAAAGCCGAAATCAAATATTGGCAAAAAGCGTCCTTGAGAGGCGCAATTTTCAATATGACGTGCAGGATCATGCCTTGACGGCTTAATATCTCAATAAAATTTTGATAATTAATATCCGGTAATTCAGGAAGACAAGCTTGCAATATGCTTTCTGCAAACTGTTCCTCACTGTTTGGAGCGATGAAGGCTTTTTGTAACAAGCCCAATTTGACGATCAACTCATTGCTAAGCCAATCGTGGGGATTTACATTACATTTTTGCGCGAAGATGACCCTGGGTATGAGTTGTAAGGTCGGCAAGACACCGTTATAGCCTTCATAATGCTTAAAACGTTGCCATAAAGCTTGATTGCTTAAACGCACTCTTAACAAAGTATCCGTCTTAGATTTCAAGTGCTGGTCGATCTGTTGCATCACGGGCAAAACATCGCCAGCCATTTTAACAACCACCGCATCATGGTTGTCTATATTGAATTCATCGCGGATAAGCTGTACAGGCATCGTATTACTCGTAGTCAGCTAAAACAGCCCGTAATGCTGCCGTGATGTCGCCATTTGATAGCCCACACCCCTGAATGTATTTTTGCAGCAAAAAAACTAACTGCTCTTTTGTGGTAATCGGTTCGGCAACACGGTTTTCTGGAGAATAGACGCGCGGAGCCTGTTGATGATGTTCAACTAAAGTTTTTAGTATTCCTCGACATTCGCCAATTTCAGTTTCCGTGCAATGTTCGGTCGGTTTGTTTAAGAACGCCTGGGTAATTTTATCAGGACAAATTTCGTCAATTTGCCCATGCTCCTCAAGTAATCGGGCGAAGGCTTTCGCTTCAATGCTGGCAGAATCATGGTTTAAATTGGCAATCAGTTGGCTTTTGGTTTCCTGGCTGTTTGGTAAAACTGATTGCACCGTTTGCTTTAGCTCATGGTGCTTGGCGTGGCTGATGCGCTCGAAATCATCAAGTAGCTCTTTTAATTTACCCTGCCCTTCATTAAGAATAGAACTTTCACTTGCATTATCAAGCACGACTAATTTAAGCAAAAACTCGGCTACATCTTGTTGGCTTTTACCAATCTGCTGTAAAAATTTGATCAACTCTTTAGTTTGTAGATGTAGTTGCCCCGAGCTCTTAACTGCATCGGGCTGTTCATTAATGAATTTGCGTAAGGCTTGCACCACTTCGATGGCAAAATCTTCATAAGATTGCTGATCCCCCTTCTTTAATTTAAAGAAATGGCTGAGTGCGGACAATATAGCCAATTGCTTAGTGCTAAATTCAAAGCGCCTGATTGTTAATTTGCTGTTCTGGTCAAAAGCGTCAGTCAGATTTGTGGCGAAGTCTCTTTCATTCGTACTTCCCCAACGCAAGCGTTTAATGTCATCGCGCACGGCAACCGCTGCAAATAAAGCCAAGGTACAGGCAGGCAAGCCATACGGCGGGGCAACCAGCTTGTCGCGCAATTCTTTGACTAAATAGGGCTGTTCACGCTTACGCAACAAGTTATCGTGCAACAGTTTTAAAACCTCTTTCACCTTCCCGTCGGTTTCATCAATTTTTCTAATGTCCCAACAACCTGTAGGTGGTCGCTCGATAAACAAGCGGTTAACCCCTAACACGCCATCAATCAGTGCCGATGGCTCGCTGGTTTCATTGGCTTCACCCAGCAAATCGGTCTGATACGTCGGGTTAGTGGCAAAGTCCAGGATGCGCTCTACGATTTTTTGTACCTTGCTGCTGCCTGTGTACTTTTCGTCGTTCAACTTGTTCATATTATTGGCACGGATGGGGATTTCCTGACTATATTCAGCCTGCACCTGCCCTGCAAGAAAGCCTCTGAACTCGTGCCAATTATTACAAGCGATGGCGTTTGTCGTTCCTGCCTGATGAATTGAACACTTGCCGGCTACCAAGCCGTCGCGACCGTATAACAGCCTTAATACCTGCACTAAATCTTGGCGGTTTTTCTCCCATTTGGCTGTCAACTGGCGGCGCACATCGTCACTGGCAGTTTTTTCTTTCAACAATAATTGCAAAACCAAATAACGGCACAGTAATCCGGTCAAATTAAAATTTCTGCCTTCAATGGTGACGGTTTCGGAATAAATGCCCGCCGTTGGCAACCAAAAATACAACGGACTAAGCTTCATTTCCGCAATTCTGGATTTGACAATCCCAACATCTTCGGCAGTTTCCGCTAACACCAGCTTAACCTTGGCGCTTAACGTCAGATTATCCAATTTCAATTGGTTGCTAATGGGCGGCGTCAACAGACTGACTTGATAAGAGCGGACAATCCCGCAAATCGAAGGCTCCAAATCATGGACGCCAATCATGGGCAACACGTCTGCTAGCATATCGGGATGGTCGTTAAACAAAGTTTCGGCACTACGCCCTGCGAACAGCGCCAACTTATCAGGGATCAATTTTTCGACATCAGCACTCGCTTCACCATGTAAAAGCCATTCTCCTGTCATGTCATTTTTCCAGACTAAACCGACTGCTTTCAGCCAAGCCAAATCGTCAGCCAGCTTTAAAGCCGCAGACGTGTTCGGTTTGGTATCGTATAAAGCACAGGACAAAAACAATTCGGTAGCCTGAAAATTGTCTCCCAGCAATTGCGCCAACAATAACAACTTTAAGATGTTGTGTTTGGCCTGCAATTCTGCGGCGGGCAAATCGGCCGGAATTCGCGCTAATGCACGTTGATAACGGTTCCAGTCGTTAGCCGCTTTTTCTTTCAGGTTGTCGGCATAATAATCAGCCAAAGCAGGTAGCCTAACCAATCCATCGCCTAACAAAGCGTCAGGACGGAGTTCCCTGGCCAACAGCTTGCCCGCATTGTCACGGAAGAAGGTTAAAGCCGTCCGGTTAGACTGGGCAAAATCAGACAGAGCGAACAAGCCAGCCGCCATGACCGGGTGCAGCGGATAGACTTCTTTCAGCATATCGGCCAGATGGGGGCCTAAGATTTTAAATAGCGGTAATGCCGCACAACTTTCCAATAGGGTTTGCCGCTCTGTAATCGCCTGTTGCCAGCATTGTTCCCCTTGCAGCGTCCAAGTTTTTTGCATCGCCAACAAATGATAACCCTCGCTTTCAGAGGCATTCAGTTCAATCTTAAACGGTCTGTGAAAACGTCCGGCAATGGTTTCCAAACGATTTTTGATGGAATGATTAGCTGCTGTTCTAGTCGCATATTCAACAAAAGAAACATGGGTTAAACCAATAAACACCGTGTGACCTTGCCTAGGTTTACAGACGGTTTCGACAAATGTCTGTAATGCCATAATTTCCTGCACAGGGCGACGGTGTGGGTTGATGATTAAATCTTCCAGCGCATTGCCAAATTCATCCCAAACTACCAAAATGCCGCCAAAACCGTGTTGCTCGGCCAAGTTCTTACCCGCTTCTTGATAAGCCTCAATAAAGTTTTTGCCGCCGTGGCTAGCCGGATTAAAAGCAGCCCTTAAACAGACTTTTTCATGCCAATACTTGAATACCTCTAATGCCTGTGGCTGATGCTGTTTCAAGCCTGTCCGCATTTCCGCAGTCGTCAAATAATGTTCAGCCAATTGCCATTGCGACAAATCGGTGTTGGCAAGTGAGGGATCCCCCGCTGTAATTTCTTCAAAACGCTGAATACAAACATCATATTCCGTCGTCGGTAAAATGTTTTTCGGGTCAAACGTAGGATGCCGGATTAGCGCATCGTACAAACCTTCATACAATTTTGCCGCCAAGGATGGCGTTTCTGAACCATAGAGCGTGACCAGCAAATAGGGTCTAGCGTCCGGGTCGTTCCCCGCTAGAAAGGTATGCCGCAATTTTTCCGCCAAATCCTTATGTTCCGCATTACTTAAGCGTTGGAAAAACCCGGAAAATTCGGCACTACCGGCACCATCGCGGAATAATTGCGCGATTAACACGGCAAGATGGCTTTTGCCTGAACCGTAATTGCCAAACAAGTTGATGGCCCGCATTTCTTGGGTAGCCTCGGGCAATACAGCTTTTTGCAAATGCGCCAGTACCGCTGTCGATGCCTTAGTCGGCGCAAAACAGGCCACTAAATTCGGGTTAGCAATATTGCGGTCAAGTACGACAGCCGCATCGGTTTGCGCGGCGTTGATTTCAATCAAGTCGGAAACGTGCATCAGGACAATCCTTGCTTTATTGCGGTCGTTTTAGTCGATACCCATAATTTGACAGGTAAACCGAACAACTCACGACCGATAAAATACTGCTGATTAAGTTCGGCAAACTCATTGTTTTCTACAAACACCACAATGACAGGGTGGCAGTTTTGTCTCGCGCTGAGTGCTGACCAAAACGCTTGCTTGTCGGTGATAGGCCAAGACAGCCACCAATAATGAGGCTGCTCGATAATGAGGCCATTGCGCGAGGCATCGAAAACCTCGGCGATAAATTCAGGGCGGGAGCAGGAAACAGGCGGTCCTGCGGATTCAGGACAACCGCCTCGCCAAACCGTGTAATCCGGAAATAATGCCGTTAAGGCATTGGTTACAGAATCCAATTCATCCAACGCCTTGCAGGAAAAAGCCAAATGACGGTAGCGGATTTCAGGGGCATGGTAAGTGGCAAGGACATCCATTAAAGTCTGGATCAATATCTCTGTTTGCATGGTTTCGTTGCGCCTCGGTACAAATTAGGGGCTAGTCATAAATGTGAGAAAACGGCTTACAACCAAGTGTCTTCACCTTGTTGCAACAGCAATAACAAAGTCTTTTTAGGGTCGCAATCATCGGCAAAAGCCAGAGAGTCATTATTGACGGCTTCGTTAAAACTAAAATAGTCTGGCCATCGTTGGCTTTGGTGCATACGCCGTAATTGCAATCGTAACTCTTCGGGACGACTGCATAAAAAGTTAGCCAAGCCGATGCCCATTAATTCTGAGAAAGTGACAGTGGAACGGCTTTTTAACTGATGAAAACGCGACATAGCCAGGGCATGAATGACAATTTCATCGGTAAGTTTAGGAGAACCCAAGCGGACGCAAATGCCATCCTCACGAATTTTGCTAATCTCTATCAAGCCAAGATCAGCTAGGGGGCGGTTGTCCACAAACATCCGTCTAACACTGCTAATTAATGATTCCAATGTCGATTCTTTGTAAGTTTCTGCATTATCGTTTTGCAAAGTGCTTTGTATTTTTTCAAAATGCTGCTTTGAGCTAATCCAGTCTTTGGAAAGCGTATCTAAGCAAATAAAAAAACTTCTGTAAGGTTCGCTACTTGTAGAAAAACAAGTTGCCAAATGGAACGCCCACCATGTTGAAGATTTATTTAACTCAGGATCGTTGTTATTTAGCGACAAACCGAAATCAGTTAATTCAAATTCTTTTGATGATTTTCCATTCCTAATGATCTGTGCAGCGATCATCCAGCCTTTTATGGTTGATAACCTGTTTTTTCCGGCAATGAACTCAATCCTGGCTCGCCTCATGTTTTGGCTTGAAAATATTTCCCTATCTGTTTTGAGAATATTGATAGCTTTGCTAATCCACCAGCGAGATACTGGTTCACCTTCATTATTGATTAATGCCATTTAATTACTCTCAGTCTTATTTAAAACAAATCAAACAACCTTCATCGCCATCATCTTCGTCATCATCTTTGATCACGGCATCCATTAAGTTCTTAGATTTTTTACCTTTGTTCATGGCTTGAAACCTAGTTTTTATATCGTCCTTTCTAGCCAGCATTTCATCTAAGGACTCGTCTTGCGACCAGGTATGATCACGCCCTTCATTTTTATGGAATAGCTCAAAAGCCCTGGCTTTCTCAAAATATTCAGGATGGTTTTCGTATAAGCCTATCCACTCAATTTTTTGCTGGTAAAAACAAAAATAACAACCCGAACGGCTTCGCCAATCATAATATTTGGGTAAACCAATCCCGGATTCTTCAAGAATGCGGACTATGTCTTCTTTAATAAGACCGTCCTCCTTAAATGGATAAACTGCTTTAATATTGGGTTTGGTCGAGATGTATCCCGTCCGGTGAGTTTCATCGGCCCTTATAGCAACATAACTAATTACAGGGTCGTCACCGACAAATTGCTCAAAAGGTTTGAGCTTTAAGTTGACCGTGCACCATCGGGAACGTGCAGTAGGTAAAAAATTGCCATTTAATTTCAAGTAATAATCAAAATCACGCCCCGCATTCAGGCGAATAATTTCTTTGCCCAAATAATCAGCCATCAGATCAACAAAGGCTAAAGTCTCCGGTAACTCCGCCCCGGTATCGGCAAAGAAATATTCCATGTCCGGCACTTTGTCACGTAAATAGATGGCTAAGGCCGCACTGTCCTTGCCACCGGATAAACCGAGCAGATGCCTTACAGGTTTTTCTTCATTCATCATTACGCCTACTTTAGTTTGGATGGATAGGTGGTTTGGCAACGCTTTATCAACTCAGCAATAATCGCCAGTTGGGCGCTTTCATCGAGCTTGTCCCAGTCCGCTATTTGGTCGGCCTGTTGTGTTGCGAATTGTTGTTGGGCTTCGGTCGGGTAAACGGTTTTGGTAATGGTGTGGCTTTGAGCATCGACTAAGCGCACCAGCATAGCCTTGCCATTGTGATTTTTATCGGGCGATTCGAGCCGCAGTCTTTCCAGCTCGAATAGCTGTTGGGCGCGTTCTTGCAACCTGAATTCGGCTTCAATTCGATTGACATCTTTCCATTTTTGCGGCGGTACTTTACCCAGCAGTGCGGCAGTGGATTCCAGCCAGGCTTGGTCGTTGGGATAACCGGCATCGCACAAGCGTCGAATAAACGCCCCGACCCCCATTTTGTCCGGCGTATAAGCGTCTAGGCCGTGATAGCGGTTGCTTAGGTAAGCACGAAGACTAGCTAAATCGGTAATGCTTTCCTGCAACAAGGATTGGCTTAATAACGCTTGCCAATCTTTGAGCATTGCGCCATAAGCCCCGCGCAATTCGTGCAACACGCCTACTAATTTTTGGATGCACTGTTCAACCAGAGGGGGTTCGCCGTTAAGAAAATCAGTGGGGGCTAAGCCTAAGGCTTGAGGTATTGCCTCAAACAACAACACACCGGGACTTTGAGCCTGGGTAAACGCCGCCATGACCCGCACGGCTTCAATGCTTAATGTAAGGCATTGTTTGGTGTAGTCCGGCAGGCGAGAAGCAAAATTGACCAAGGGTTTGGCAATATCAAGCAAAGTGGCATCGGCGGGAATGTCGCCGATAACCGAATTGAGGTATTGATCGAATAATTCGCCGCGCAATCCACCCAGGTCAAACCGTTCCAATGCAAAAAATTCGGGGCGTTTGCATAATAGTTCAGCTTGATCCATCGTCAGTTGAGCGCAATACACGCCTTCCTGGTAAAGCGCAACTTCCCGGCGATAGCCCAGAAGATAGGCTATCAATAGAACAGGCAAGACCCCCTGTTTGATACCGTATGGCCGGCCCTGTAAGAAGCGGTACAAGGACGTTACCGGAACTTGTTTGCCGCTATCGCCCAGATAGTCGGTAATGCCTTCCCAAACCGGGTGTAGCTTGCAGGGGTCACAGGATTCATCGGGTGGGTAAATACCTAAGATGCCGTCTACATACCGATGTAAACGACTGGCTTTTAGTAATGACAAGTACAGGCTCATTTCCGCCGGGGTTTTGCTGATGCCTAATTGTTCTTGATTGGACGCGGTCAACATGGCGTGTATTAAACGATTGCGTCCGGTGTTTGCGCTGGCTGAAGGTTGTTCCCACATAATCAGTTCGTTGCGTAACAACGGTGCTAGTAGGTAACAACGTGTCTCCAGCCACGCCGACAAGCGGCTTTGTATGTCGCGGCGGTTTGTCACGATTTGTTTTTCGCCGTTGAAATACCAAATCATTTCTTTAGGTTCAGCCAGCAAATTCATAAACCTTGTGGCGGTTTCTGATTCGGCATGGGACAGCCAGGCTAAGTATTCCCGGTAAGCAATCGGGTCTTGATGCAAGGCTGCATAGCGTTTGGGCAGTTCATCCAAAGCCATTTTATTAAGCACGGTTTCCCTAAGCTGTTCGTGCTGGTCAAAACCGCAAACGACAACAATATCCTGGCTTTTAAATTGGCTGGTATGGAGTTTTTCATCCTCTTCGGTGAGGTAGATAAGTAGTACGAGTCCATCGTTGATTTTGCTATGCGGGTGGCTTTTCGAGGCGAACCGGACAGCAAAACTGCGCAATGATCCGGTTTCTATGCTGACACGGCGGGCCACCATCGGTGGAATTGGAGCCAGGGTGTTTAAAATCGGTACAATCGGCTGGTTGGCAAATTCGGTTACGGTGCTTGAAAGTGCCTCGTCCAAGTCAAAGTCACTGCCTTGCCAGACGCGGTACTCTTGGTTGTATTGGCGGAAATGGATGATGGAAGCGGCTGTTAAGCGTTTCAGCAAAGCGTCCAAATCGTCACCAAATAACAGCCGCAAAAGCTCTGGGCTGGCTTTAAGCCCGCGTTGGCCACCGATCAGATTCAACAGGCCAATGGTTTTTAGCAACTGCACGGCATCATCATCTGGGGCGGCATCAAAACGCTCCAGAGCCGTGACCACTTCTAGCCACCGTCGATAGGTCAGCGGGTCAGAAAATCCACCCATTTGCCGGGCAATAAAATAATCATAGAGTTCAGCGGGAAGAATCCATGATCCCATTGCCAACTGGCCTAGTCTAGTTTTAAGCCCGAAGGGTTCGGTGCTACCCAAATAGGAAAACAATGTCCTTTCGTTTTGGGCGATTTTTTGGCACAGCACGGGCAATATCAACAAGGACAATGGATGTAGCGGATAGCATTGTTGAAAAATCTCCCGTGTCTGGGAGTCGGGAAGATTTTGCGGCAAAGCCCCCATTGTAGACAGTTGCTTAGTCCACTCATTAAGCTGTGAATGCAGGTAAGCGGTCAGTTCATGTTTTTGATCAAACGCCTCCGCAATTATTTTTAGTGTCTGTTCGGCAGGTTCAAGAAAGGCAATGGCGTTATAACGCCCCTGCACTTTTTGCCATTCATCGCGCAAATGCTTGCCTAACCGATGAGTATAATATTCAAAGGCTTGATGTAACAGGACGACCACATGTAGGGGCGCATCATGGCTTTGCCGAGCATGTTCCGCCAACAGTTGCAACAGATGTATTTCCCGGTGCTGTGGGTGGTATGACTCATATTCGAGGAACTTGCCCAGTTCGTCAATGATAAGCAACATCCCTGAACCACCCATTTTAGCCCAACAGTCTTGGGTCGCTTGCAGATGAGCTATTACTTCGTCCATTGGAGTGGACGGAACGGCGGCGGCTTTAATAGTAGCTACCCTGTGCTCATCAAATCCCGCTTGCGCCATGCTGTCCGCTAAAGCCAGCAGGAGTTGTCTAATTAATGAATCGGGTGTACCGTTGACACTGACCCTTAAAAAGCCGCTGCCGCCGGCAACGGCTTTGTCAAAGGCTGCCGAAGTCACCGGGGCAATCGCCTTAAGTTTGTTAGAGGCAATGTACCTTGCCTGGCTTTCTTCTTTGGCGAGTAAGGCTGAAAGGAATAATGCAAAAGCTGATTTTCCAGAACCGTAGGGGCCGATGAGCGCAAAGCTGCGTTCTGCCGGATGCGTCGTAAAACCTGATTTGAACTGTTCGAGCGTTTGCAGGGATTTTGCTGTCGGCAAATAGGCTTGTAAGAGTTCTAAGTCATTACCGTCGCGCAACAAATTGACTGAGCGGGCATATACCCCTCGTATTGAAACAAAGTTGTCCAATGGTTTCATACTGATCTTCCATGATAATAGGCTGTTAACAAATCCGTTTCTTTGAGTAGAGAGCTTCTCCGGTACAGTTGGTGCAATCCGGCAGTTTCACGTAGTTCGTAACAATTCGGATAGGTTTCCATCACATTGGCCAATGCGCCCATTAGACCCTCCTCGTTCAAACGGAAAACAGCACCTGGAGCAGGATAGCCGTCCCCGCCATACAGTAGGATATTGATTGGCAACGCGGCTTGCTGAGGTTGCGCTGAAAAGCGACTTTGTAACGCAAAATGCAAGGCCATAGGTGGCAAAAAGGGACGTACCGTGCGCTGGCTCAGATAGCCGCCGGACACCTCGTTGGAGAGCAAACCCAATAAGGACATAGGAGAATCCAAATGCTCATCGTTGCGTCCGGCAGTGGGCGAATACATCCGCAGTAGCGTTGAAACATCGGATTTTAAGGTGCTTTCAGAACGGCTTTTCAGCTCTTGGCCGACAAAATCCACTAACGAATGCAGCACGTCGCTGCTTTTAAAACGCGGCATCGAAAACTGGTTGAAAAACCAGAAAAATCCGGTAGCCAATTCAGGATTGGAGGCTATGCGCCAATGTATGATCCAAATGGTCGTCTCATCTTCCAAATAAGTGTCGCCATTTTCTCCGAGAAAGGCCTCACCAAAATCCGTAATGTGCGCCACACCTTCGTTAAAATTCATCACCCCGGTCACCTGTAACCAATATTGCAGGGCGTTGACCATGTTCTTGCCAAGCCCCAATTCAATCATGGCCGCTTCGGGTTGCTTAAAGATGTCTGTAAAGCCTTGTTTATTGACCGTCTGAATGGCTTTGGTCAGCCACCCATAACGGAGCGGGAATGTTTCATGGCGGCCAAATGTGCTTTTTTGGGGGTTAAATTTCATCGAAACGTTGGATATTAATGTTATGGAACGCCCTCAAGCGATTACGATACGTTCAAAGGCGCAACGCAGCTCCCCAGCCTATCAATTATTCCAACTGAATAATATGAAGTATTACCTAACAAATAGTGAAATTTTCACTTATTTTTATGAAAAACCTAAAATCTTGGCTGCTTCCAATCGTCATATTTAAATTAAAGCCAATCAACATCAATATCTTATGAGGAGCGCAGTGTTATAAAAAAGAGAGGGCAAAAATTGTCATTTTTACATGAAAAAATCGTGATTTTTTACCTAGAAAATAAGAATAGTTGCCTCTAGTCCAATTTTTGCCGCATTAGTTGCCATTGTTTCTGTATTCGAGGGACCAACCAAGCCAAATGGTTCGATCTCGTCTACCGACAAAAAAACAACCTGATTTGCAAGATATTTCAGCCAATTCCAAAACCGTCGTTCTGGTATGTGTTTACCGTATCCCAGAAGCCACAGATGACAATCCAAAAACCATATCCCTGCGGATTGGATACGATGAGCTTTAGGGGTAGTGTCACTTAGGCTGCTCTTGCTGGCGAATGCCGATAATCAACGCAAAGCCTTGTAAACATTGGGTTTCTGCAAGTCATAAGAATCCCTCAAAAGTTGCGCAACCAACTTTGCGCAACCATCACAGCCAGGTTGCGCAACCTTGGATTAAAGACAATTCAATCTAAATTCAATTTAGGAAAACCTGATAAGAGCACTTGTTTAGTAATGCCATCATATAAATGACATTAACTTAACGGGTTCAACACATGAGTGTAGATTTTTACCAGATTTTAGAAAGCATTATTCAATCAAATTTAGCAGCGAATGCTATTAACACGGAGTTAGCCGTAGGCATAGCCGAACATATCATCACGGAATTGGCAGAGCGTTTCGGTGGTCAGGCCATTTACTTAAAAAATAATTCGAAGTTACGACTCGCGGAAAAGCACCGACAGATTCTTGCGGATTTTAACGGCAGTAATTATGTTGAAATTTACAGGAAATACTGGATTGGCGAAGCTTGGCTTAAGAAACTTTTGAAGCGGCCGGCTGAAAATAAATCTATCAAATAGTATCCGAAGCCAAAATAAACGCCTGCTTGATTACTTGATGCTGCATAATTGAATTACGACAATTGAAGCCGGGACAGCATTGAATATGATGCACCCGGTAGCGCGGGTGCATTTAGTGATCCCAACGTTACAGGTACTAAGCCAATTAAACGGTCGGTTTAAAGATATTGAGCACGATTCCTGACAGGACTTACTGCGTTATCCGAACTCAAATGCGGCATTGCAACAAGCAATGGGCTAAAAATGCAATTTTAAACTATTATTCCGTGGGACACTGGTGGGACACTTGACTATAAACAAGGGCAATAAATAGCAACAAACGACAATAGCAAAATAATATAAAGCATTGAATTAATTGTTATTAATTATTGTTGGTTGTTGTCATTTATTGCTTTCACGGGTTTCATAACCCCGGGGTCGGTGGTTCAAGTCCACCTATCGCCACCAATAAATTCAATAAGTTATATCGATTTAAGGTAACTTCTCATTACCCGCAGGTAGCCGCAGCCTGAATCAAATCAGGTAGCGGTTGAATGTTGTTTGCCCCCATCAGCCTATCTTTAAGATAATGCCAAAAGGAAATCTTGTGCTTTAGACAGGTCTTTTTTAAGCTGGCAAAAGTATCTCGACATTTTCGCCCTGCCTCGCTACGTGTGCAACCGCTTATTTTCCGCTTTTTGACATAATCACGTATATCCCGCTCGCTCAGGTTGTTGTGGAGCGGCAGATAAGGTTTATCGAGGACGCGAAGCAGTTCGTGCTGATTGTTGCCCATCCGTTTTAAAACCTGATTAAGCGTTGCATAGGCCGTTTGGGTGCTACACATCGATTGAAAGCGGAATCTAATGTCTTCGGCTTGGGTTGCCGTTGGCTCAAGTTTATAGGTTTTCAGGTCACGGTATAGCTGCCAAAGTTGTTCGCGCACGGTATCAACGGCGTTAACATGGGCGTCGTTTAAGGGAATGAGGCGATTGATGAGGCGTTCGGCATGAATCCAACACAGCGCATGGTCAAAGACATTAAATTGTCCGGCATCATCGCTGATAATTGAAAAGTTGGCGGGAATGCCGTGGGCTAACAAGCCGCCCATTAATGCCCCTTCGGTGATGATTTTCCGGTGCCGGGGCGCGTTTATTCCCTGTTTATCCAACCACGCTTCCCACTCAGTTTGGGTTTCGATAGCGACGGTTATATCTTCAAGACAAGCCAACAACACAGGCGGTAGTTTTTATTGTTCCATGTATGCCCAGGCACCGGCATTCAATACATAAGACTGGCTACGGCCTTGGCCTAAACAACTCAAGAAGTTGATGCGGCTTTTGCTTTCGGTACTGCTAAACCAGGCAAACAGTTCATTGCCGATATGGGTGCAATAGCCGTTTTTGCCATCATGACGCGCACCGGTGTCATCAGTCTGTATATACCGAGATACGGATAATCCCTCTGGTAGTAATTGGTCTTTTTCGGTTACTACTCAGCCCCCTTGAAAAACCGGAAAAACCCAAGCACACTATTGCCATGGAACAACAGCCCGACTTGACAAGCCTATCCGAGCCAGAAAAAGACGCGCTCATCATCGCCTTGTACGAGGTGATTGACGGGTTGCG
>SXGU01420526.1_pt1 | contig 31210 bp, 20 predicted proteins | sample 3174531 | NCBI WGS metagenome assembly SXGU01 (sample SAMN11356863, study PRJNA531348) | freshwater metagenome | isolation source: freshwater sample F1-140 | place: China: Fuxian Lake, Yuxi | collected 2017-12-25 | reverse complement strand
CGGTTGAGTACCATCAGGTTGGTGCTGTGTTCTACGGCGTAAAAACCGTTTTGGTCGGGTTGGCCCAGTTTGTAATAAGCGCCTATCTCGGCCACCAGCGCGTCCAGTTCGGGTTGGCTGGCTACCAGCGCGCCCATAAAGGCGGGGTTAAAGGCGGTGGCGTAGGCGGCCAGTTTCTCTGGCGGGTCTCTTTGCGGGTCTACGCTGATGAACAGCACTTTGACCTGGGTGGCCTCTTGCGGGGTGAGCAAGCTGATGGCGCGGCGCAGGGACGAGAGCGTGTTGGGGCAGTAATCGGGGCAATTGGTATAGCCGATGAACAGCAATACCAGGTTGCCTTTTAGCTGGTGGAGGGTGATGCTGCCGTTGGCGGTTAGCAGGCTGGTGTTGGCTGAGGCTAACGCCCGCGGCGGATTGAAAGTGGTGGCGCTGAGCCGTTGGCGGCTGTTGTAAACGGCCAACCCAAAAGCGTACAGCAACCCCACAATGGCCAGAGCCAGGCCAAGCCGGCGCAGGGTAGGGTTCAGGGTCATTCTTCCGCGGTCACCAGCATGGGCACGCTGATCTCGCCGGCTTTTTCGAACAGCAGGGTGACGATTTTTTGGTCGCCCACCTTGATGGAGCCGTTGAGGCCGATGAGCATTACGTGGTAGCCGCCGGCCTGAAGCTGGATACCGCTATCGGCGGGGATGTCGATGGCATCCAATTTTTGCATTTTCATGCCGCCATCGGCCATGATCATCTCGTGTATTTCGGCGCGCGCGAAATCTACCCGGGCGCCTATCAGATGGTCATCGTTCTGGCTGTAATTGTCAATATCCATAAAGGCCGCAGCCACATCGCTGGCAGAGGTGCCATCCGCGCCAGCCGCGGGGAGGTAAATGTGCGCTTGCGAAATAACCATACCCTGTTTGGAGGCGTCTTCGCCACCAGCGCAGGCGACGAGGATCGCGATGAGAGCGACAGCCAGGAGGAGGAGTTTTTTCATTGATTGCTCCGTTCGAAAAGGTAGCCCAATTTTATCACGTTAAAGAATTAGGCTGTTGCGATGGCGGTGCGTCGTGCTATATTTAATTGATGGCCAAGCTATTTTTTATGGAGTACGATGACCTGCTGCTGACCATTGGTTTGGCGGGTGGCAAGGGTGCCGCGCTGGCGCGCATGGCGGGCAGGGGCATTCCCATTCCGGAGGGGTTTATTATTACTACCACGGCCTATGGGCGTTTTGTAAGGGATAACGGCATCGATGAGCGGATCTTTAGCTTGCTGCAAGGCATTGATGAAGGCAGCCCGGCCGCATGGCAGGCAGCGGAGAGCGAGATCTTGGCATGGTTCGCCCAGGGTGAGATCGCCGATGACCTGTTGGACGAGTTGAACGGCCGCCTGGCCAGGGAGGAAGGGTATGGGGTGGCGGTACGCAGTAGCGCCACCGCCGAGGACCTGCCGGAGGCCAGTTTTGCCGGTTTGCAAGAGACCTTTTTAAACGCCGCGGGCCAGGCCGCCATTTGGAAGGCAATTAGAGAAACGTGGGCCAGCCTTTGGACGGCGCGGGCAATGCGTTACCGCGCCTTGCATGGCATTGCGCCGCAAAGCGTGAGTATGGCGGTGGTTGTTCAGCGCATGGTGCCTGCCATTGCCAGCGGGGTGTTGTTCAGCGTTAACCCGCTGGATGGCGACCATGGCCAAATGTTGATCACCAGCACCTGGGGGCTGGGCGCGCCATTGGTTGGCGGGGAGATCACCCCGGACAGTTTTACGGTTAATAAAGAGCCCTATAAATTATTAAGCCGGCAGATCGCCGACAAGCCTGCCCAGTTGCTGGCCAACCCCAGCGGGCAAGGCACCCTGCAGGTTGGCGTGCCCGCCCACTTGCGCAAACAGCCCAGCCTAAAGCCCACCGAGTTGATGGCGCTGATGCGCTGGGGGTTGATCCTGGAGCAAGAAATGGCCTGCCCGGTGGATGTAGAGTGGGCGATCGGCAGGGACGGGCCGCTGCGCGAAGTGCAGATCTTGCAGGCCAGGCCGATCACCCAGTTGCCGCAGCAGCCGGTTCGCTGGCGGCAGGCCAAAAAAGGGTTGGTATATTCGCGGGCCGGCCTGGCAGAGCACACCCCCAACCCGGTAACACCTTTGTTTGGCAGCCTGGCCATTGGCGCGTTTAATGTGCCCACCGCCCAATTGGCGGCGGTGATCATGGGCAACGACGATGAGTACACCTACAAAGTGGTTAATGGCTATGTGTACCTGTGCATGCGGAAACGCAACCTGAGCCTGCGCGGCTTGCTGCACGGCACAAAGCGCTCTTTGTGGAAGGATTTTTTGGACAGCCGGGCGTGTTGGCAAAACGCGCTGCACGATCTGCGTGCCAGCGTGCGCATGGTGGAGCAACAAGACCTGCCCAGCGAAACCAGCCTGCGCCTGTTGGAATCGGCGCGCGGATTATTGCGCGCTACCGGCAAGTACTTTACCCGCTTGCAGGTCAGCACGCTTCCGGCAGCGGTGGTCAGCGAAATTGTATTTGTGTCCTTGCAGCACCTGTGTTGGGACAGGCAACACAGGCCAACCGAGCGGCTGTTGTTTGGCCTGGATACGCAGGTTTTGCGTGGTGAAAAACTGCTGTTTGACATTGCCCAGTGGCTGCCTGAGCATGCCGCCGAGGTGGCCACCTTGTTGTTGGCTGGCAAAGCTGCCAGCCTGGCCAATGCCATGTTGGGCAGGGCTGCCCCGCCAATGGAGGTGCCTGCCAGGCAATGGAATGATTTTGTGGACCGCTTTGAGCTGTATGTTGAGGAGACCGGTTACTCCGCCTTTGATATGGACATTAGCCGCCCCACACCCGCGGAGATCCCCGTGGTTGGAATGGGTTTGCTGGCCAGTTACCTGCGCGGAGAAGCCCGCAACCCGTATCACTGGCAAAATGAATGTGATGGCCAACGGGCTGATTGGCTTGCCCATATGGAAGAGGTGTTGGTGCGGCCGCCAATGTCTTGGCTGTATCGTTCTTTAAATTGGGCTTGCGAATGTGCCGTGGATAAAGAGGAAAGCCTGGCCAGTTTAAATTACGCCTACCCGCTGTTGCGGATGTTGTTTTTGGAACTGGGGAACCGGCTTGCCCGTGCCGGTGTGTTGCCTGCCGCCGCCGATATTTATTGGCTTTTGGAGGACGAGCTGGAAGAGATCATTGGCCGGCTGGTTAGCCGCCAGACGATACCGCCCTACGACCATATTTTAGAGCTTCGAAAAGAGGAATGGCAGCATACCCTGCGATTGAACCCGCCGAGGCTTTTCCCACAATCGGTATGGTTGGAACAGCTGGTGCCGTGGATGGCCAGGCCGGCCCGCCCGCCCGGGCAACCGCTGAAGGGCGTGGCTGCCAGCCCGGGTTGTTATACCGGCACCGCGCGGGTGGTGGTGACGCCAGAAGATTTTGGCCTGCTGGAACCGGGCGATGTGTTGGTGGCCGCGACCACCACCCCGGCATGGACGCCGTTGTTCGCCACCGCCAAGGCGATCGTCACCGATATTGGCGGGCCGCTTGGCCATAGCAGCATTATTGCCCGCGAGTATGGCCTGCCCGCGGTGGTTGCCACCGGTAACGCCAGCCGCCGCATCCTCTCTGGCCAGATGGTGCGCGTAGATGGCGACAATGGCACGGTATTGGTGCTAACCGGCAAAGAGGGCTATGATAGCCGCCGAACAGGCAATTAGGCGCGCCGGTATGGATAAAAATGACCCGATCTTGCAGCCTTACACTGCCAAGGCAAAACCCGCCTTGGTGGAGGTTCCGGCAGGTTGGTTTATTCGCATTAACGGCCAGGGAGACCCCAATGATGAGGCCTTCGCGCTGGCCACTTCGGCGCTGTTTAGCTTAAGCTATGCTGTTCGGATGAGTTATAAAAGCGACCATGTTCCGGTAGGTTACCAAACGTACAAGGTGTTTCCGTTGGAGGGAGAGTGGGGGTTGGTCGACCCCGCGTTGGCGGCTACAAACCGCGACAACTGGGCCTATTCCCTGATGATTCGGCAGCCGCCATTTTTGGGCATGGCAGACCACCAACGAATTGCCGCCGAAGTGGCCCGAAAAAAACCGAACCCGCTAATATCGGCGGCCAGGTTCGAATTGGTAGAGGAAGGGCTGTGCTGCCAGGCCTTGCACATTGGCCCCTACAGCCAGGAGCCGGCAACCTTTGCCCAGATGGATGCTTTTATAAAGCAGCAGGGATTCTGCCGCGCCGGCCATAACCACCGCGAGATCTACCTGGGTGACCCGCGCAAGGCAGCGCCGGCATCGTTGCGCACCATTTTGCGGGTAAAAGTGGTGGCTACCCGGTAGCCTTTGCCGGCTCGACAACCAAGGATGGGGGTTAGCAAGTGCTTGACCAATGCTCTATAATTAAACGTATCATGGAAAACGACTGATGAAACCAGACAGGATCCGCCTTTACCATTTGTACGATGACGCCCAACAAGCCGCCAGTGTAGAACCTGGCTTGCGGGCGGCTGGATTCCAACCGGTACTGGTTCCATTTAGGCCAGAATTATTGGATGACCTGGCCGAATTTGGGAAATATGCGCTGCTGATCTTGCAATTGCAAGAGGGTAGTGGTTTGCTGGAACCCTTTTTGCGCCGAGCGATACCAGGCCTGCCCAACCTGCCGATGATCGTACTATCGGACGGGTTATCGGAAGAGGACAGCGTGCGCCTATTGCGGCTGGGGGTTGTTGGCGTGTTTAAGACCAGCCAATTAGAACGGCTTGCCGAAGTGGCCAGAAAATCGGTGTGGAGCCACCGCACCGCAGAGAGCGAATCGACCTTCTCATCCACCGATTACCAAATGATGTTCGACCAACTGCCAGACCCGGTTTTTCTGGAAGATTTTAGCCAGGTAAAGGCGGCGCTGGAGGAGATCAAAGCGCAAGGCGTGAGCGACATTCGCGCTTATTTGGCCAAACATACGGATGAGATCGCCATCCTCGTCAATAAGATCAGGGTGATGTACGCGAACAAAAAGGCGCTCGCGTATATGGAGTCGGATTGGTTTTTCGATACCGACCCGATAGCCAAAAAGCTTAACTCGCCAGAGGTCGTTGCCGAAATCATCGAAGAGTTTGGCAATGTTGCCGATGGCAAAAGCGATTTTAGCATTACCGGCGTCAATATTCGCGGCGGGTTCCATATCCTCACCTTTAAGGCGATGCTCGGCCACGAGGAAGATTTGCGGCGCGTGATGGTCATTTTTTCGGATGTGACACCGCTGGTGGTTGGCGAAAAGCGCCTGCGGGAGCAAGAACGCCAATTACGCAGCCTGGTAGAGCAAACCCCTTCCATCTTTTATAGCGAAATTGCCTATGGAGAAGGGCGGTTATTGTACATGAGCCCGCAAATATCGCGGCTTACCGGTTACCGGCCAGAGGATTATGACAACGGCATGGCCTTTTGGAAGAAGATCATCCACCCGGATGACCTGCATTTAATTTTGGAAGTGGATGAGGAAAACACCCCGCCAAACCTGCCGCAGGTATTGGATTACCGGGTAATGACCGCCGATGGCAGGGAAATTTGGGTACGCGATACCTTTCAGCTGATCTGCGATGAGGATGGAAAGCCGGCTTTTTGGCAGGGCGCGATCTATGATGTGACCGAAGAGAAGCTTGCCCAGCTGGAGTTGGAGCAAAACAAACAACAGCTGGATCATTTGATAGCCAACATGCCGGGAATGGTGTACAGGACCAGCCTGGGGGAGCGTGGCAAGGTTGAATTTTTGAGTGATGGATGTGAAATATTAACCGGATACCCGGCAGACAGCCTGGTGGGCAAACCCAGGGACGAGGTGCGGGATCTGCTGCAGGTTGGCGACGACCTTGAAGCGAACATAGAGCGCTACCTGCGCAATGGCAATAGCGGTTTTTTTGAAATTGAGTACACTTTGCGCACACGATTTGGCGAAACAAAATGGGTGATGGATCGCGGCTTTGCCACCGTGGATGCGAATGGCAAATTGGACTCCCAGGAAGGCATTATCCTGGATATCACCGGTAACAAACTGGCCCAGGCACAGCTTCAAGAATTTTCTGAGGAGTTGGAACAGCTTTACCGCAACAGCTCGCTGGTAAGCGGCATTATGGATTCTGACCAGCTGGCCCGCAATGTGATTGAGATCATTGGCAAGCGGCCGAGTTGGGACGCGATCGCCATCAACCTGTATGATGAACAAATGGGCCGCATGGTGTTGGCGGCTGTGCAGGTAACCGACGAGCTGCCCAATTATATTGAGGGTGTTCGGCGGATGGAGCGGGAAAACGTTGGCGGCGCCACCCAATGGGTGTTGGAAAACAAAGTGGTTCTGCGCTCTGGCGATGTAACCCAAATTCCCAGCTATTACGCCGTGCACCCCGAGATCCGCAGCGCATTGTACGTGCCGCTGGTTGCCACCGAGCGCAGCCTTGGTGTGTTTGCCATAGAGAGCCGAACGGCCAACGCGTTCAGCGAGAATGATGAAAAATTGTTGACCATTTTTGCCAACCAGGTGAGCGTGACCATTGCGAACACCCAATTGCTGATGACCGCCCAAAGCGAGATCAGGGCGCGCATGCAGGTAGAGGAGCAATTACGCGCACATCAGGGCCAGCTGGAAGCGGCCGTAGATAAACGCACCGCCGAGTTGCGGGTGGCCAACGACGAGCTTGCCAAAGCCAGCAGCCTGAAGACCGAGTTTTTATCATCCATTAGCCACGAGTTGCGCACGCCGCTTACCGGCATTTTGGGTTTGTCGGAGGTGCTGACGATCCAATCTTTTGGAGAGCTGAATGAGCGCCAAATGGGAGCCATAAAGCTGATCGCCGAAAACGGCCAGCGTTTGCTTTCGATGATCAACGATATTTTGGACTTTACCCGCATTGAGGCAGGCCAAATGACCCTGGCGCTGGGCAGGCTTTCTTTGAACTACACCGTGAAGAACCTGGTGACAGCCGCCAATGCCGATGCCGCCGCGCGCGGTTTGCGCCTGGATTTGGAGTTGGCAGAACCGGATGTGATGTTGGAGTGCGATAGCAAAAAACTAAAACAAATGGTGGGCAACCTGATCTCGAACGCGATCAAGTTTACGCCTTCAGGCGGGGGCATTTTGGTAAAAGTGCGCTCGCTGCCGGAGGATGCGGTGCAGATCATGGTGCGCGACAGCGGGATCGGAATTAGCGAAACGGATATAGCCAGGTTGTTTATGCCCTTTGTGCAACTGGATGGCAGGCTGGAGCGCACCTTTAATGGCGCCGGGCTGGGGTTGGTACTGGTAAACCGGTTGGCGCAGCTACATGGCGGTAATATCCACGTTGAGAGCAAGGTGGGAGCGGGCAGCGCCTTTACCATCACCTTGCCGGTTAGCCAGCCAAAGCCGGCAACTGCCTAAACCGCCCGGCGGGCCGTCAGGCCCAATCTTTGCATACATCCACCCAGCCACGGGCGTGGCTGGTTATTTCCAACTCGGCGGGGGTCATCTCGGCGGCGCTGTTGGCGCTGCCGGCGGCCGGGTAAATGGTCTCGAACCGCTTCATCGATGCATCCAGGTAGATGGGCACTTCGGCGGGGATATCGAACGGGCAAACCCCTCCCACGGTGTGGCCAATGGCTTGCTCCACTTCCTGGTGGGCGAGCATTTTGGCCTTGGTGTTAAAGGCAGCCTTAAATTTGGCGTTGTCGATGCGGGCATCGCCGGCGGTGACCACCAACAACGCCCCTTGTTCGGTTTTAAAGGAAAGGGTTTTGGCGATTCGGGCGGGCGCAACACTCAGGGCCGCGGCGGCCAATTCTACGGTTGCGCTGGATACTGAAAATTCCTTCACCCGGCTTTCAAGGCCGTATTGGGCAAGGTAGGCTTTTACATCGGCGACGCTCATGGCGGGGAGGCTCCTGGGTTGGTTTTTGCTATTGTAACAGCCTTTTTGGGGCAGGTAAAACAGCAAAACCGCAGGCAGGCCCCGCCGGCAGGGGGCGCAAGCTTAGGCCAGTTGGCCCAAAACCGCCACATAGTTTTTGCCATATTTTTTGGCGCATTTGGGGCAGGTGGTGTACCACATTAGCCAGCGGTTTATTGTTTGGTTTTCTGCTTTGGCATCCGCCTCGGCCTGGCGCATCCACTCGCCGCTCTGTTCGTAGGGGCCTTCAAACACCCAAACCTTAAAGCGGCCGGTAAGCGAGATGTTATCCATGCCTGGCAAGGGGCGGTCTACCGCAAGGTACTGCCACATGGCAAACGGGGAGGTGTGCTCAGAGAGGGCCATGGCATCCTCAAAGCTGGCGCCAGCCAGGCTTATCTGTTGATCGAGCCGGCGCATGGTAGCATCGAGTGTGACAGGCATATAGAGGAAACACCACACCCGGGCGCGCACAAATGGCTTTTGGCCCCAATCCAATATTTTGTTTTGCCACAGGGTGGGGTCAAACCGCGGGCAGCACATTTCTTCGGCTTTGTTTTGCATGGCGAACTCCTTTCGCTACTATCATTAAACGCCGCCGGGGCTTGGTTTGCAACCCGCAAGGGTGGCCAATGGCAAAATGGATCGTGGATGAATGTCTACCATTTTGGTGATATTTGTTTGTGTAAAATATCACAATTATGCGATACACTCAAGTTGCAGTTGGCCATGCCAAACCAAATTTTGTGGCAATGCCAACAGAGAGGCAGGAAAATGAAGTCGCTGGTAATTTTTGATTCTTTTTTTCATAACACCGAGGCGATCGCCCGGCAAGTGGCGGATGGCTTGGGAGCGCGGGCGGTACAGTTTGAAGATGCCAGCCTGGCAGATTTGCAAGGGCTGGACCTGTTGGTGGTGGGGAGCCCAACCCAACGATTTGGCCCTACCGATGAGTTGGTGAGGTTTTTGGAAGCCTTGCCGGCGGGAAGCCTGAAAGGAACGCGGGTGGCAGCGTTTGACACGCGCATGGATACGAATGTGATCCGTAATTGGCTGTTTCGGGTGATCGTTAAGCTGGGTGGTTTTGCGGCGCCCAAGTTGCAGGCTCGGCTGGCCAAAGCCGGCGCGGTGCCGGCGTTTGGCAGCAATGGTTTTTGGGTAACCGGGCAAGAAGGCCCGCTAATGGATGGGGAATTGGAACGGGCGCGCCAATGGGGTGCCAGCATGTTGGCGGGCGAAGGTTCTCAGCGCAGCTGACATTCCTTGCGTTCTGCTGTGCGGCGCAAGCGCGCCAGCCAGCGAATGGATGAGCGCTGAAACACGGCCTTGGCGGCCAACTCTGCCAGCGGGCGCAGTGGCCACGGCAGTGCCGGCAGGCTGCCAGAGAGCTGCAGGCGCATGCGGGTGCGGCCATCGCGCTCCGGGTGCCATTCCAGCAGGGCGGCCAGGGGCAGGTTGCCTTCGGTGTTCTGCATGGCCAGGTGGTAACCGGGCAGGTGCTCGGCCACGCGCATGCGCAAGGCTACCTTTACCAGCAGTAAGCGCGCCTCAAAGCAGATCAGGCTTCCGGGCTGAAGGCTGCCCCGGGCATCTGTTTGCGGCGCCGTTTGCAGGCCGAGCCAGGTAGGCCAGGCGGCCAGGTTGGTGCTAACCTCGGCTACCTGCCAGTGCGGCAAGGCAATAAAAATTTGGTCGCTGGTTTGGTACATAGGCGCCAATTATACCAAGTGTTTTTTAACCAGCGGGATTGCCGGCCCGTGCTGCAAACCTGGCAGTTGTTTGGGGCAAGGCAAACCGGCTGCCAACCCGCCCAATTCGGATGCTATAATTTGGCCAGACAAATCCTTCGTGGCAGCTAACAATGAACCCAAAACCTTTGGAACCCCTGCAAGCATTAAAACAAACCGCTTTTTTTAGCGCGTTCCCCCCTGAAACCCTTGTGGCACTGCAACAAGGTTCTGCGCTGGCAGATTTTGCCGACGGGCAGATGATCTTTGGCGAGGATGAAACCGCCAACGCGGTTTACCTGCTGTTGGAAGGCAAAGCCCGCCTGATGAAAAGCCAGCCGGATGGCAGCCAACAGATGTTGCGGCTTTTTTTACCCGGCCAACTGATCGGCGCGATGGGGGTGATGCGTGAGGATGGGCGCTACCCGGCCAGCGCCTTCGCTGTTGGGCAGGCACGCCTGATGGAGATATCTGCCGGGGTGTTGCAAGCGGAAATGGCCAGCGCGGCTGTGCCGAAGCTGGATATGATGAGGGTGATGGTTGGTTACCTGGCGGATATGGCCCAGGGACATAACCAGGACCCTGAAGTGGAAATTGAGCTGAGGGTGGCGCGCACATTGTTGGGGTGTGCCGGGCAAATTGGCCGCAAGGTGGGCAAAGGCAACGAACTGGAGGTGCGCATTTCGCAGGCAGGTTTGGCCGAAAGATCGGATACGAATCCTTTTTCGGTTAGCCGCATGCTAAAACGTTGGGCTACCCTGGGTTACATTCGGCTGGGGCGCCAGCGGATCGTTATTTTGGACCCCCACGGCATTGTGAGGATGGCCGAAGGAATGCCGCATTACCACTAATGGGCTTTTGCCCCAAACGGGTACTTACCCATGGGGCCGCCGCCTGTACAATAAGGCTGGCAGGGTGAAGGAGCATTATCCGCACCTGATCCTTGCCAAGCCTGATGGGGTTTGGCTCCTTAACCCCATGCTTCTCTCCGATCACTGGCGGCCTTGCCTAAGGGCCGCCAGTGTTTATTTTATGGTGGATGTAGGATGCCATTTATTTGTATAATAAATTCAGGCGATTTGCCCGATTATGTTTTAATGTGAATACAGATGACTGAAAAAATTGAACAACCATTGGTAGTGTTGCCAGAAGCTTGGTCTGGCTTGGTGGCCGTGCTGGCAGAAATGGAAAGCGCGCTGATCGTGGATGCCGACGGCATGCTGATGTGGGCAAACGCGCCTGCGAAGGTGTTGCTGGGTTCGCGATGCGTTGGGAAACCACTGGCGCAGTGCGGCCATTTTTGTGGCCCTGATGGCGCGGATTTGCCAAGGACGGATTGGCCGGACACCCGGTCGCTGGCCAGCGGCCGCCCCGTGGAGCTGGCATCGGCGCGGTGGCGGCTGGCGGGGCAAAAAACAGCCTTGCCGGGTTGCTATGCTGTTCAGGCGGTGCCATTGCCCCCGCAGGGCGGTTTAAGAGCTGTTTGCCTGCGCATTCAAAGTGCCCTGGAAAAAGACCCTGGCGCGTTCCTGCAAAACAACCCGCTGCCGGTGGTAGTGTTAAGGGCGATCTTGAACCCGCAAGGCCAGGTGTTGGATATGCGCCTGGTACAGGTTAATGAAGCCGCGGGGGCGATCGGCGGCAAGACGGCCAGCCAACTGCGCGGCATGTTGCTAAGCCAATTGAACCCCCCCAGCGCAATGGAAACCTACCTGGCGAAGACCGACGAGATACTGGCGCGCGACCACCGCGAAGAACTGGATCACCCCCTGGCGAATGGAAGATCGCTGCGAATGGTCGCATTTAGGCTGGATGAGGAACACATTGTGGTGATGGGTTCTGAAACCAGCGCCTTCCAACGAAAACAGGAACGCGAAAAACGGGACCTGGAAGAGACCCGTACTTTGTTGGAATCGATACCGGCGCAATTGTGGAGCAGCACCCCCGATGGGCAAGTGGACATGCTGAACGGAACCTGGAGCGAAACCACCGGATGGAGCAAACAGGCTGGCATGGGCCATGGGTGGCTAATGGTGATCCACCCTGAGGACCGCGAACGCGTGAGCAAAGCCTGGCAAACGGCATTGGCCAATGGCGTCCCTGCCCAGGCCGAGGCCCGCATGCGCGTGGTGGATGGCAGTTACCGCTGGTTTAGCATGTTTGCCCGGCCGGTGATCGGCGAGGATGGCAAGATCAGGCGCTGGTATGGCATTAATGCCGATCTTGAAGAACACAAGCAGGTTGAACAACAGCTGGCCAACGCCATCGAACGCTTTCGGCTCATTACAGACAACATCGACGAATGTTTTTGGATCGTGAACCCGCAGGACCACAGCCAAGATACCTTTAGCCCGGCTTTTGAGCGCATTATGGGGTGCACGCCAGCCTATGTGGCCAGCCTGCCCAACCGATTTGTGGACCTGGTTCACCCGGATGACAGCCACCTGATGCGCAAAATGAAAGAGGAGAACGCCAAGGGGTTGTCTTCCAATGCCGAGTACCGGGTGGTTTGGGCCAATGGAGAAACCCACTGGGTGCGCGAACACAGCAATCCGGTGTTTGGACAAGATGGCAAGCTGTTGTATGTTGTGGGTACGCTGCGCGACACCACCGTTGAAACCACCGCCCTGCGATCGCTGAAGGAATCGGAACAGCGTTTTAAGGGGTTGGCTGAGAATATGGATGAAGGTTTTTGGCTCTCTGCCGATGAAGAGCATGTGGTGTACCTTAGCCCCGCCATAGAGCGCATTTTTGGCAAGCCAGCCAGCGAGTTTAACAGCCTAAAAGATTTTACCGCCATGATCTTGCCGGAAGATTTGCCAACCGTCCATGAGGCGGTTAGCCGGCAAAGCGAAGACCACCGAACCAGCATCCAATTTAGGCTGCGCCGCCCCAATGGCACCATCATTTGGGTGTGGGACCGCTCCTTCCCGTTATTGAATGCCGATGGCAGCCGCGCGTACACGGCCGGGGTGATCAGCGATATTACCGCCCAAAAAGAAGCCGAACTGGCGATGCAGGGCCTTAACCGCCAGTTGGAAGAGCGCATTGCCGAACGTACCCTGGAATTGCAAAACCTGTATGATAACGCCCCCAACGGCTACCATAGCCTGAACAAAGATGGGTTTTTTATTCGGGTAAACAAAACCGAGCAAAACTGGCTGGGTTACACCGAAGAAGAGATGCTGGGCATGCACATCACCCAGATCCTTAGCCCAAGATCTTTGCAGATATATGAGCATAACTTTCCGCGCTTTAAACGCGAAGGGCATATCGAGAACCTTGAATTCGATTTTGTCGCCAAAGATGGCACCACGCGCAACTTATTGCTTAACTCCCGGGCACATTATGGGCCGGATGGCGAAATGTTGTACAGCTATAGCACCTTGATGGATAACACCAGCCTAAAAGCCGCCCAGCTGCAGGTTGCCCAAAACAGCGCCAAATTCCAAAGCCTGTTTGAGAACAGTATCGATGCGGTCTTTCTGCGGGACGCCAACTCTGGCGAACTGTTGGATGCCAACAAAAGCGCGCGCGAAATGCTGGGCTACAGCCTGGAGGAATTGCGCCGGATGCCCGCAACCGAACTGATGTTGGAAGATTTAAAACTAAGCGAGTTTGGCAATTGTGTGAAAAGAATGTTGGCCGGCGAGCGGCTGCGGCCGGAATTGCGCACCTACCGAAGCAAAAATGGCAAGCTTTACCCGATGGAAGTGACCTATAGCCTGATAAAAGACCCAGGCGGCTTGCCTGAGATGGTGCAGTATGTGTGCCGAGATTTGGTCGAACGCCTGCGCGCCGAAGCGGCCACCCAACGCCAGCAAAATTTTGCCCGCCTGCTAATGGATTCCATTCAGACCGGTGTGGCGGTGACCAATTTGCAAGGCCAGTTTGAGTATGCCAACCATTTTTTGGCGGCTTTTTTGGGCCAACAACAGCAAAACTTGCAGGGCAAGCCACTTGCGGCCACCCTGGGTTGCCCGCCATTGCAGAAATTTATAGAAAGCGCCGGCCAGGCTGGCAGCCAAGGCATTGCCCCCATGGAAGTGGAGTTGATAAGGCACGATGGTGTACCCCGGCAGGTCTCGGTATCGGCTTCCGCAAGGGTTGAAGACGGCAAGTATACCGGTTCTATTCTTGGTTTCAACGATATCACCCGCGAAAAAGAGATCGAACAAAACCTGCGCCTGAGCGCTTCTCACCTTGCCAGTACCAACTTTGAGTTGGAAAATGCGGTGCGCATGAAGGATGAATTTTTGGCCAGCATGAGCCACGAGTTGCGCACCCCGCTAACCGGCATTTTGGGGCTAAGCGAAGTGTTGTTAAGCGGCAACTTTGGCTCGCTGACGCCCAAACAGGCCGGCGCCCTGCGCAACATCGAAAGCAGCGGCCGCCACCTGCATGACCTGATCAACGATATTTTGGACCTGAGCCGCATGGGCGCTGGCAAGCTGACGCTGAACCCAGAGCTGGCGCTGGCCGATGAACTATGCCGTTCCAGCGTTCGCCTGGTGGAGGGGATGGCCTCGCAGAAGAACATCCGAGTGCAGCTCGATCTGCCTTCCGGCGAGATCCGGCTGTATTGCGATGTGAAGCGCATCAAACAGACCTTGGTAAACCTGCTCAGCAATGCCATCAAGTTCACCCCCGATGGCGGGCAGGTTGGTTTACGCATGCAAACCAACCCGGCCGGCGGGCAGTTGCGGATGATGGTGTGGGATACCGGCATAGGCATCCGCGAGGAAGACCAGGATAAGATATTCCAGCCGTTCATCCAGCTGGATAGTTCCCTCTCTCGCCAGTTTTCCGGGTCGGGGCTGGGCCTGGCCCTGGCCGAAAAATTCATCCAATTGCACAAGGGCAGCCTGTTGTTGGAAAGTGAACCCAACAAGGGCAGCACCTTTACCATTTTGTTGCCCTGGAGCCCCAACGACCAGGCGCGCCTGGAAGGCCTGGCCGCCGCCAATTTGGCCAACCATGGGGCTACCGGATTTTTGCGTGTGGCAGCGCTGGTTGGTTCGCTGGCTGATGCCGATGAAAACCTGGCCATGCAATTGCGCGCCATTGGCATGCGGGTAAGCACTGCTGGCAGCCTGGATGAACTGGCCAAAGAGTACAGCCGAAAGGCCAACATGGTGGCCATGTTCCTTAACCAAGACCCCGGGCCGGCTGGCCAGGGCTGGCAAAAGGCGATTGCCGAGGATGAACGCCTGAAGGGCTTGAGCATGATGGCCTTTTATGCCAACGTGGAGGGTGCCCAAGCCGCGCAGGCCAGCCCAGGCATGCGCCACCTGGCACTGCCTGCCCGAATCGATGCCCTGCGCGCGGCGGCCGAGGAGCTGTTGAACCCGCTGGCCACAGGCATTGGCGCGCCGAACACGCCCGCGCAGGCTGCCAACAAACCAACTATATTGGTGGTGGAAGATAACCTGATCAACCGCGAAATGATGGTCGATTTTCTGTCTGCCAATGGCTACCAGGTCATCAGCGCCGAAGATGGACATCAGGCAGTAATTCAGGTGCGCGATGGCTCGCCGCAACTGGTGCTGATGGATATTCAGATGCCCGGTATGGACGGGCTGGAGGCTACCCGCCAGATCCGCGCGTTGCCAGATCCCGCCAAGGCGCAGGTACCCATCATCGCTGTTACCGCGCTGGCCATGGCCGGAGACCGCGAAAAGGTGATCGGCGCCGGCTGCAACCAATATGTTAGCAAACCCGTGAACCTGCCCAACCTGGTGCGGCTGATTCAAACCACACTGGAAAACTGACCAACATTCACCCGGAACAGACCTTGGATCCTTCTTTATACCTGCTGCTAAAAAATTATGCCAGCCGCCACACCCGTATCCTGATGTGGAGCTCGGCGATGGTGGTGATAATTGCCGGTTTGGTGGGTTTGTTGTTTTACACCAACCAGGTGGAATTGGGCAACTACAAGTTGGAGATCGCCAACAACCTGGCTTCTATTTCTAAAAAGGAAGTGGATTCCATTTTGTTTTGGCGGCGGGAACGCCTGAGCGACGCCAGAGTGGTGGCAGGGAACCATACTGTCATCGCGTACCTTAAGTACCAAATGGGCTTGGCATTTGACCAGGATGAGTTGCTCGACCTCGATTCAACCATCCGCATCATTGCCGAATCTTACCAGTACGACAATATATTACTTACATCGCCCAGCGGCAATGTTTTGTATAGCCTGTATGCTGTGCAAACACGCAGCGGGCAGGGGATGGCGGATTTGGTAAGCCAGGCATACCGACAGACGGACCCCATGATCAGTAACCCATATCAGCTAAAAGAGGGTGGCAAGGTCTTGTTGGACATTGTGAGCATGGTGAGGGATGACCAGGGAGAACCGCTTGGGGCGGTAATCTTGGTCGCAGACCCGCAATTGCTGCTATACCCGCAGATCCTGGAGGTGCATCGCCAGCCCCCCAGCCTGGAATCTTTTTTGGTGCGCCGGGCAGGGAATCAGATCATCTTGCTTAGCCCGTTATACCACCAGGAATTTGAACTGTTGGATCCGATCGCCACCCTGGATCAGTTGTATAAGCCATCGGTTCAGGCGGCGCGGGGTGTTCAGGGATTTGTGGAAGGACGGGACTTTCAAGAAGTGCCGGTGATGGCCGATGTGCGCCGAATTGAGGGGTCTGATTGGCTTTTGGTGACCAAAGCCAGCAGTGAAGAGTTGTTGGCCGGTTATTATGACCGTCGCCTGATCTACATGCTTTTGTTCACTTCGGTTATCACGCTGTTGCTATTGGCCGGTTTTGGCATGTATGGCCAGGCCCAGTCTGAAAACTTAAAAAAACTGATGGCAGCCCAGGCATTGCTGGGCCAGGCGCAAAGCGAATTGGTATCGGCACTTAATGCCACCAGTGAAGGTTTTATGACCGCCGACGCCCTGGGGCTGGTAACCCGCGCCAACCAAACCGCCCAACAATTGTTGGAGCAACCGTCAGAAATGCTGATAGGCCAGCCACTGGCAGCCATTTTTTTGGTGTATGCACCCGGGCCCAACGGGCAGCTGCATGCCCCATTGGCAATGGGGCTGCATGGCAGCCTGGCAGCCGCGGATGGCAGTGGCAGCTTGCGCAAAGAGGGCGCGCTGGTACAGGTTTCGTTTTCGCTCTCGGCAGTGTTGGGCGCCCGCGACGAGCTGTTGGGTTGGGTGTTGGTGTTTAGAGACCGTACCGCCGAGCTGCGCGCCGAACAAGAATTGCTCGAAACCAACCAAAAATATGCCGATCTGTTTGAGTTTTCGCCGGAGGCTTTGGCGGTGGTGGAAGATGGCAGCATGAAGATCTTGCAGGTGAACCAGGCCACTGCCGAATTGACCGGCCGCAGCGCCCAGGAATTGGTGGGCATGAACACCATGGTGCTGGGAACGTTTGCCGACCAGGCGGAAAGGTCGGTTGCCATTGCACTGGCAAGGCAAGGCAAGGGCTTTTTTAATGCCGAGTTCTTGCTAACCCGTGTTAATGGCGAGCAGCGCAACTTGTTGGTTTCGTCTCGGCCGGTGCAAATGGGCCAAGGCAAAGCCTGGCTGGTGGGCATCCGAGATATCACCGAGCTGCTGGAAGCGCAACGCAGGGAACGCGAGCGCGAAGCATTGCTGCTGGCGATCATCGATAACGCGCCCAGCGGCATATGGGTTCGCGACGCCAACCAGCGCATGATCTACGAAAACAAGCATATTGTGAACGTGTATGGGTCGCGGCTTAATATGAACCTGGATGAATTGTTGCCAGAGCTGCAACAACCCACCGCGGATTGGAAGATCGTAAACGCGCGCGTGCTGAAGGGGGAGACGGTGAGCTACCCCGAGGAATATACCCGCGACGGCCAGACCTTTTATATGCAAAAGATCGTGACCCCCATTGTGCAGGATGGCAACGTGACCGGCATTTTGGGCTTTAATATTGATATTACCGAGTTAAAATTGGCAGAGAAAGAATTATTGCGCGAGCGCGAAGACCTGCGCCGCAGCAATACCGAGCTGGAGCAATTTGCCTACGTTGCCAGCCACGACCTGCAAGAACCGCTGCGCATGGTAACCAGCTACTTGCAGCTATTAGAGCGGCGTTACCGCGGCAAACTGGATGACAAAGCCGACGAATTTATTGGCTACGCGGTGGATGGCGCTGCCACCATGCAGCGGCTGATTTTGGACCTGCTGATGTACAGCCGGGTGGGCACCCGCGCCAAACCAACCCAGCCCATTGAGGCCGACCATGCCCTGCAAAAAGCGCTTGCCAACCTGCGCTTTGCCATACAGGAAAGCGGTGGAGAGGTGGAGGCGGAGCCTTTGCCGGCTGTACTGGCAGATGAAACCCAGCTGGCGCAGGTTTTTCAGAACCTGGTTGGCAACAGCCTGAAATTTGCCAAGCCCGGAGAAGCGCCGAAGGTGCGGGTTGCCTGCAAGGAGCAAGGCGAGTTTTGGCGTTTTACCGTAAGTGACAACGGCATAGGCATAGACCCGCGCTTTGCCGATCGCGTTTTTGTGATCTTTCAGCGATTGAACGAAAAAGGCCAGTACCCCGGTACCGGAATTGGCCTGGCGATATGCAAAAAGATCGTCAACCGGCACGGCGGCGAGATCTGGGTAGAATCCCAGCCCGGCCAGGGTGCCACCTTCCACTTTACCCTTCCCCGAAAGGCGGCAACCGAATGAACCAGCGCAGGTATAACGTGTTTGTGATTGAAGACAACCCGGGCGATATTGCCCTATTAAAGGAAGTGTTTGGCGAAGCGGGGCTGGATTGCGACATCAGGCATTTTAGTTATGGCGAACTGGCGATGGACGCGTTGTGGGAACAAGCCGAAAAAGGCGACCTGCCCAATATTCTGTTTTTAGACCTGAACCTGCGTGGCGATGACGGGTTTTCGATGTTGCGCAAGATCAAGGGTGATGAGCGTCTGAGGACCATTCCGGTGATCGTGATGAGCAGCAGCAGCGCCCCGGGCGATGTACGCCGCGCTTACGCCAGCAATGCCAATGCCTACATTAGCAAGCCATTGGACCTGGATGATTTCATCCTGAAGATCCGCACTGTGAAGCAATTTTGGTTCGACACGGTTCAGTTGCCTGAATTGGGCGACTAAGCGCCAAAGAGCGGCGCGGCTGGCGGGTTAGTCGGCCGTGCTGTGGCTGGGGGCTGGCTCGCAGCTGTCGCCGCACGAGCAGGCGTCTTCCATGCCGGCGGCGGTGGCAAAGGCCTCTCGACCTTCGCGTCCGCTAAACCATGCCAGTACCAGCGAACCGAGGGCATCTACAAAGGCAAGGCCAGTGAGGGTGTATAACAGGCTGCTGGCCAGCAGGGTCACACTCATCCAAATGCACACCATGGTACATTGCGCGTCTGCCAATATGGCGCGCGAGGCCAGGGCATTGCCCACCTTGCGTTTGCCCAGCACCAACGCCCACATCACCGCGATGCTTACCAGCGAGATGATGGTGCCGGCCAGGCTGGGCCTGGGCTGGTGCCCCACCGCCAGCGACAAAATGGCGCCGGTTACCAGGCTGGCTGCCAGCAGGTAAAAACTGAAGCCGGTGACGCGCAGGGCGCTTTGCTCGAAGCCGCCGCGCGGTGCGCCCGGTTGGCGCCATATGCGCAGCACCATGGCCATAATGCCTGCCCCGCTGATCATTTCGATGAAGCTATCGATGCCGAAGCCGAACAGCGTCAGCGCTTCTTCCTCGCCGCCAAAACGGGTGGCCAGCAGGCCTTCGGCCAGGTTGTACAGCATGGTAAAGGCCGAGAGAGCCACCGCCGCCTGCCAATATTTGGCGGGGTCGATCGAATTGGTTTTCTTCATAAAAGTATTATAGCGCCAAACGATAGGACCATTGGTTGCTTGCCTTGCGGCCAGCCAGTGGTATGCTTAAGTTGAGTAGGAACACCAAATGGATCCTGAAATTGGACCCCGCACGGCGAGGGGGGCAGAACCGGGCAAGACTTTTGCCTGGTTTTGCGTATTAAGGTATGGTGGCACTGAGAATACTATTTGAGCAGATGAGGATGCGAGAAATGAGACGAGAGAATAAACTGTGGATGATAACCACCCTGATGGCGGTGGTTGTGGCACTGGTTACCAGCGGGGTTGGCCACGCGGCACAACCCGCCGAGGAGGGACAACCGCCTGAAGCGGTACGAATGGCGGGCCTCTTTGTGCCTGGTAAGTATATTGTAATAATGCGCGGTGGAGCGGGTATGAGCGCCCAACGGGCGGCCGTGGATGTGGTGAATGGTTTTGGCGGGGAAGTAACCCATCGCTATTCACGAGCCCTAAACGGATTCGCGGTAAACAATTTGACAGAGTCTGCGTACAATGCGTTGCTGAAGAACCCGAATGTACGGCAGATCGCACCGGATGGTATTGTTACCGCCATCCCGATCGCGCCGGAATTGTATGATGATTTGAGCATCGAAGCTAACGGCCAGGTGGACGCTACCGGAAGCCAAAACACCCAATTTACCTATGATGGAATAAGCAAAAACATTTGGGGGTTGGACCGAATAGACCAAATCAACCTGCCATTAAACCAAACCTACAATTACCCCAATAATGGCAGTGGTGTAAATGTGTATGTGATCGACACAGGTGTTATGGCCAGCCATACAGAATACGGCGGCAGAGCGACGGCCTGGAGAGATTTTGTTGGGGATGGGAATGGTGCTACCGATTGTGATGGCCATGGCACCCATGTAGCCGGAACAGTGGGGGGAACCAATGTTGGAGTAGCCAAAGGGGTCAAAATTTACGGGCTGCGGGTTCTTGATTGCAGCGGATCAGGGTGGAACAGCGACATCATTCAGGCTATTGAGTACGTCATTACAAATAACCATGCCGGTCCGGATGTCATTAATATGAGTTTGGGTGGAAGCAATTCTTACCCGGATCCCGCAGATGAACCTTTGAACCAAGCGGTTGAATCGGCGGTTGCAGCGGGAATTACTGTTGTTGTCGCGGCGGGTAATGAGACCGATAATGCTTGCTTTTATACACCGGCCAGCGCCGCGAGCGCTATTACGGTTGGAGCTACCAATTCCTCGGATCAAATATCGAGTTTTTCGAATTATGGAAATTGTGTAGACATCAGCGCGCCAGGGTCATCGATCCTATCCTCCGTGATGAGCGGATCGTATGAGCAATGGAATGGCACCTCCATGGCAAGCCCCCATGTTGCGGGAGCTGCCGCGCTTTACCTCTCTTATTACCCTTCAGCATCTCCGGCGCAAGTGCTAAGCGGGCTATTAGCCCAATCCACTTCCGGAAAAATCACTGGTTTACCCATTGGGCAAGCAAACAAGTTGTTGAATGTTTCATTCGCTTCGCCTGCTACAGCTACACCAACCAACACGCCCACCATCACCAACACGCCCACTATCACCAACACCCCAACTATCACCAACACGCCAACGGTGACCAACACGCCCACCAACACGCCAACGGTGACACCGACCTTTACCAACACGCCAACCCGCACGCCTACCCACACCGCCACGCCCACCAAAACCCGCACGCCTACCGCTACGGTGGCGCCATCTGCGCCTGTGCTTAGCTCGCCGGCCAGCACCAGCAAGGTAAAGGGTACCGTATTGCTGCAATGGAAGGCCGTCTCGGGCATCAGCCTGTATGACTACCAGGCAGACAATAACAGCGATTTTAGCTCGCCAGAGGCCAGCGGCCAGGTAGCCGGCAGCAGCGCCACCGTGAGCAACCTGCTGATCGGCAAGTATTACTGGCGGGTACGCTCGGTTAAGATCACCGATGTGCATTTTAGCAGGTGGAGCAGCACTTGGAACTTTACCGTGCAGGCGCCCAACGCGCCTACCCTCTCTGCCCCGGCCAATGGCAGCAGCACCGGCGCCCGCCCAACCTTTAGCTGGAACGCCAGCACCGGCGCCAGCACATACCGCTTCCAGATCGCCAGCGAGGCCAGCTTTGCCGCCCCGCTGTTCGATACCGGCTGGATGGCCGGGCGCAGCCATACCCCTGAATTGGCAAGCCTGGGGGTGTACTACTGGCGGGTGCAGGCAGCAGACCTGGCCGGCAACCCCAGCCTGTGGAGCGGCGTGTACAAGGTGACCACCCTACCACCCGGCACGCCTGCGCTTACCAGCCCTGCCAACAATAGCAATGTGGTTGGCCCATTGACCCTGCGCTGGGGCGCCAGCAGTGGCGCCAGTGAGTATGTTGTGCGCCTGGGTAGCGACGCCCTGTTGGCGACCTACGACGAGGTGAGCGTGGCCGGCACCAGCTACAGCCGCGACGACCTTCCGTTGGGCGTGTACTATTGGAAAGTGCAAGCCCGCGACGCACTGAACAACCAAAGCGGGTGGAGCCCCACCTACAAGGTCAGCACCATCACCCCGCCGGCCGTAACCCTGGGCAGCCCTGCTGCCGGTGCCAGCGTGGCCGGAACGATCAGCTTTGCCTGGACGGGCATCAGCGGCGCCAGCGGCTACCAGGTACAGATCGATACCAGCAGCGGTTTTGCCAGCGCCAGCCTTATAGATGCCACCCCCGCCAGCAACAGTTTTAGCCAACCCGGCTTGCTGGCAGGCACGTGGTATTGGCGCGTGCGGGCGCAGGACCATTTGGGCAACTGGGGCCCCTACAGCGCCTACCGCAGCCTGATCGCCAAGGCGCCCGCCGCGGTAACCCTTAGCAGCCCCGCCACGGGTTCCAGTTCTGGCAGTTTGCCAACCTTTAAGTGGAAGGCATTGACCGGCGCGGCCAGCTACAACCTGCAGGTAGATAACAACAGCGACTTTGGCAGCCCGATCCTCGACCAAACCGGCCTGACGGCCCTGGCCTATACCCCGGCCAGCCTGCCGAGAGGTGTAAAGGTCTATTGGCGCGTGCAGGCCATAGACCAGGCCGGCAACATCGGCAAATGGTCATCGGCGTGGTCGTTCACGCTTAAATAGTTCAACCCGGCTCCTACCATTCGGCTTGCTTAAAAAAAGCAAGCCGAATTTTTTTAAACCTCCGGGGATGATTAAGCCAGCAACACGATTTAAAATTAGGTTAACAAACTTCTCCCCAAAAAACCAGAAAGGACCCGCATCATGAATAAATTGTTCCGAGTTGGGTTTTACCTGTTTTTAGTTGTGGCCATGGCACTTGGCGCGGCCGGGCCAGCCTTGGCCTTGCCAGAGCGCTCTTCGGCTGGTCAAACTGCCGAGGGGCGTTATATAGTGCGCCTCAAACCAATGTCCACCGCCGCCGCGCGCGGCAGTGCCATCCAGCGGGTTAAGGATAAGGGTGGCAAGGTGTTGTTTGAGTACAAGGCCGGTTTTAGTGGGTACGCCGCCATTTTAACCGCCGCGCAGTTGGCAGCGGTAAAGGCCGATATGGCCACCGCCGAAGTGCGGCCGGATGTGAAGATCAGCCTCTCGCCGATCGAGCTGGCAACGCAAAAACCGGTGGGTGTAGGAGACGTGAACGCCAAAGGGCTTGCCACCCAGCCAGCCGTAACCTGGGGGTTAGACCGTATAGACCAGCGTGACATAACCCTGAACAATACCTATAACTACACCACCACCGCCAGCAATGTGCATGCCTATGTCATCGACACCGGCCTTGCCAGCGGCTTGGTGGAGTTCCAAAACCGGGTTGGCAACGGCATAGATCTGATCGACCTGGATAACAACGCCATCGATTGCAACGGGCACGGCACCCATGTTGCCGGCACCATTGCCAGCACCACCTATGGGGTGGCCAAAAAAGCGATCGTGCACCCGGTAAGGGTGTTGGATTGCGAAGGCAGCGGTTATTGGTCTGGTGTGGTAGCCGGCATGGAGTGGGTGATCAGCAACCATTCCAGCCCGGCAGTGGCCAACATGAGCCTGGGCGGCGAGTACGACGACTGGATCAATGATACTGTTGAGGCGATGGTGGATGCGGGCATTACCGTGGTGGTGGCAGCCGGCAACGAGGCCGATGACGCCTGCTATTACAGCCCGGCCAGCGCTACTGGCGCCATTAGCGTGGGCGCTACCGACACGTTGGATAGGATGACCTCTTTTAGCAATTTTGGCACCTGTGTAGATATTTTTGCCCCCGGCGATGCCATAACCAGCACCAGCAAAGAAGGCAAGACGGCCGTTTATAGCGGCACCAGCATGGCCAGCCCGCACGTGGCAGGTGTGGCCGCGTTATACCTGGCAGACAACCCCACCGCGGAGCCATCTGAAGTGGCAACATGGCTTGGGGCAAATGCCACCGCCAACGCGGTGGTAGGCGATTTGGGAGACGCGCCAAACCTGCTTTTGTTTAGCATGGCCAACGGCGGCGAGTATGTAACCCCGCTTTTTCCAACCGGAATTAGCGGCAGCATCGAAGGCTACTTCGTGTGGCGGCCCATTCAGGATGCCACCGCATACAAGCTGCGCCTTGTAAAGGGCACCACCACCCGGGTGATCGAGGTGGACGATACCGATCTGAACGGGTATCGCGGCACCGTGGTGACCGGCCTGGCGCGCGGCTCAAAATATAAATGGAGCGTGAGTTATTATAAGAACGGCGCCTGGAGCAACTATGGCCCGGCAGTGGATCTGAATGTGGTCAAACTGGGCACCGGCTTTAATAGCAAGTTCACCAACGACATGCTTGGCTGGACGGGCGTATTGGGCAAGTGGACCATTGGCGGCGGCAACCTGAACAACAACGCCAAGGCAGGCATGATGACCAGTGTGGTCAACAGTGGCTATTACGATTCGTTCAATTTTAAGGCACGCTATCGCCGAACCGAAACCTGCCTGTGGGGCTACTGCTTGCCGACCGTATTTTGGTTTGGCGCAAACCCATCCAGTACCGATAATTGGGGCTTTTGGCGCGAGGGTGTAGCGGTATTTTTGTACAATGATGAATGGATGAGGGTTGTGATGGTGCGGGATTTCACCTGGTACGACATTGCCGAGGGCTCGGTGCCCACCAACTGGCAAGGTTGGAACGACCTGGAAGTGGACGTGTCGGGAGACGACCTGTACATCAACATCAACGGCTACGAAGTGGAATTGACCGACGCGATCTACTCGCTGACAGGCAAAGTGGGCTTTGGCCAGTATGGTGAAGCCGCCACCGACAAACTGTCGGTAGATTCCGTCATCCTGGTACCGGCTTCTCAGCGGTTTGCCCCCGCCGAGGCTGGCAGTTCACTGCCCCAGCTGGACCCGGCCAGGTTTGGCCCGGCGCAAAACCCGATGGAGCTGTTGCGCCAGCGCTAACAAGGCAACCCCAGCCCGGCATTGCAGGCTGGTTGCAAGGTAATTTACGACCACCCGCCCCTTGGCAGTTAGCCAATGGAGCGGGTGGTTTTTTGTTCGCAAAGGTGGGGTATCAGGAGGTTTGCGGCCGCTGGCGCAAACGCCAGCGTTTTTTGGGGTTGGCGGAAAACCGCAACAAGGCATAGCCCAGGCCGCCGGCCAACAAAGAACCGGCCAAAATGGCAAGTTTGCTGGCGCCGGCTTGGGGGGTATCGCCAAAGGCCAAAACGGTGATGAAGATGGACATGGTAAAACCAATGCCGCCCAAAAAACCCAGCCCGGGCAGGTGGCGCCGGCGCATTTCGCCGGGAAGGCTGGCCAGGCCGAGTTTTACCGCCCCCCACGAAAAACCAACAATGCCCAGCGGCTTGCCCACCAACAAACCGAGAAAGACCCCCAGCGCGTTGGGCGCGGCCAACAGCGGCACTAACTCCGCGCCAAAGACCACCCCGCTGTTGGCAAAGGCAAACAACGGCATAATGGCCCAGGCCACCGGCTTGTTCAAAAGGTGCTCCAGCCTGTCGGATGGGGAAGCGGAACCGCCACCGGCGTAGGGCAGCGCGAAGGCAAACACCACCCCGGCGATGGACGTGTGCACGCCGGAAAGCAAGGTAAAGTACCACAGCAACAAGCCCGGTACGATGTAATAACGCATTTTGTGGATACCGGAGAAATTGAGCAGGCCCATAAGGGCGAACATGGCACCCGCCAGGGCCAAAAACAGCCACTGCAGGCCATGCGAGTATGCCAGCGCGATCACGATCATGGCGCCAATGTCATCGATGATGGCAATGGCCGCCAAAAAGACCTTTACCGCCGCCGGAACGCGCCGCCCCAGCAGGCTGAGCACGCCCAGCGCGAAGGCGATATCGGTGGCCATTGGGATGCCGAAGCCAACCTGGGTAGGCAGGCCGCGGTTGAGGGAAAAATGGATCAACGCCGGAATGGCCATGCCGCCCAGCGCGGCAAAAAAGGGCAGCAACGCATTGCGCGGGTTGCTTAGCTCGCCGCTGTAAACCTCGCGCTCGATCTCCAGGCCGATCAGTACGAAGAAAAGGGTCATCAACCCTTCGTTGATCCATTCCAACAGGCTGTGGCGCAAACCAGGCAGGCCGGCGGGGCCAAGCTCCTGGTGCAAAACGGCGCTTACGGCGCTGTTGGCCGGGCTGTTGGCGGCAAGGATCGAGAGGCCCATGGCGCCCAACAGCAAAACCCCCGAGGACCGTTCGGAGTTGAGGAATTCGAGGAATAACGCCGATAGGCGCTGCGGCCGGGTGTTCATGGGGGTAATTGTACCGGAAAAATCCGCCCGGGATGTCCGATTGCGCGTAGGCGATGCAATGATTTTGGTAGCGGAGGTGGGCGATCGGCCTGAAGGCGGTGTTTGGGTGGGCAGGTCTCCGTAGGGGGCGATCGGCCTGAAAGCGGTGGGTTCCTGGGTGGGTGGCCGGCGCCATTGGGTTCGGCCCTGGTCGGGGAGCAAGATCGCCCCGCCGTGCCGAAGGCGCGGGATGGTGGTCGGGGTGCGCCGCGGCTTGGCGCCGCGCGGGTCGCCTTTGTTTTGGGGCGCGGCGGTGTTGGCCGGCGGGGTGGGTTTTGGGCGTGGGCAGGTTGGCTTGCTTGGGTGACGACCCCTATGGTGGCTGGGTGGGCCGTGCCGAAGGCGCGGGTTGGTGGTCGATGGTGCGCCGCGGCTTGGCGCCGCGCGGGTCGCCTTTGTTTTGGGGCGCGGCGGTGTTGGCTGGCGAGGTGGGTTTTGGGCGCGGGCGGGTTGGCTGGCTTGGGTGACGACCCCTACGGTGGGTGGGCCGAGCCGAAGGTGCGGGATGGGTGGCCACGACACGGTGTTTGGGGGGCCGAGCCGAAGGCGCGGGGTGAGTTTACCTTCCTCTTGGGTTATTCCTCCCAGGCGAAGCTGCGGGTGACGGCTTTTTTCCATCCGGCGAACAGGCGTTGGCGTTGTTCGGCGGGCATGTTGGGGTGCCAAATGGCGCTTTGGGCCCAATTGGCGCGCAACTCATCAAAACCGCCTGGCCACTGGCCAACCGCCAAACCGGCGGCATAAGCGGCGCCCAGGGCGGTGGTCTCGGCCACTTGCGGGCGGATGACCGGCACGCCCAGCTGGTCGGCCTGGAATTGCATCAGCAGGTTGTTGAAGACCATTCCGCCATCCACCTTCAGCGCCTTAAGGGCGGCGCCGCTGTCCTTTTCCATCGCTTCCAACACTTCGCGGGTTTGGTAGGCGGTTGCTTCCAGCGCGGCACGGGCAACATGGGCTTTGGTGATGTAGCGGGTAAGGCCCACCATCACGCCACGGGCATCGCTCTTCCAATAGGGCGCGAACAGGCCGCTAAAGGCCGGCACCAGGTACATGCCGCCGTTGTCTTCCACGCTGGCGGCCAGTTCTTCCACCTGGGCGGCGCTGCCGATCAGCCCCAGGTTGTCGCGCAGCCACTGGATCAGCGCTCCGGTGATGGCGATCGAGCCTTCCAGCGCGTACTGGGCGGGGGCGTTGCCGATCTTGTAGGCCAGGGTGGTGAGCAAGCCGTTGGCGCTTTGCACCGCGCTTGTGCCGGTGTTCAGCATCATAAAACAGCCGGTGCCATAGGTGTTCTTGGCCTCTCCGGGGCTGTAACAGGCCTGGCCAAACAGGGCGGCGTGTTGGTCGCCCAGGTTGCCGGCAATGGGCGTGCCTTGCAGTACACCGAGGCCGGGGGCGTACACCTCGCTGCTGCTGGTAATGCTCGGCAATGCCTGGGGCGGCACCTGCATGCGGCCCAGCAGGGTCTCATCCCATTGCAGGGTGTGGATGTTCATCAGCAGGGTGCGGCCGGCGTTGGTCACATCGGTGATGTGCCGCCCGGTCAGGTTCCATAGCAGCCAGCTATCGATCGTGCCGAACAGGGCCTGGCCGTTTTGGGCTTTTTGGGCCAGCCCTGGTACGTTGCGCAGCAGCCAGGTGATCTTGGGGCCGCTAAAGTAGGTGCTGATGGGCAGGCCGGTGAGCGGGCGCAGGGCATCCGGGCCGCCGGCGGCGTTGGCCAGCTCGGCGCAGATCGCGTCGGTACGGGTGTCTTGCCAGACGATGGCGTTGTACAGCGGTTGCCCGCTGGCAGGGTCCCAGGCCACGATCGTCTCGCGCTGGTTGGTGATGCCCACGGCCGCCAGGTCGCCCGGCTGCAGGTTGGCTTGTGCCAGGGCCAGGCGAATGACCTGCTGGGTATTCTGCCAGATCTCGGTGGGGTCGTGCTCTACCCAGCCTGGGCGGGGGTAGATCTGGCGGTGTTCCTTTTGGGCGGCGGCAACCGGCTGCCCCTGGGGGTTAAATACCATAAAACGGGTGCTGGTGGTTCCCTGGTCGATGGCGCCAATGTATTGCCGCATGGGTTGCTCCTGTATGGGTGTTTGGTTGGTTCAGCTGTTTTGCCAGCCGGGGTGGCCGGCCAAAAAGGCTTTGCCGGGCATGGCTTTTTTGCCGGCGGGTTGCAGTTCTCGCAGCACCAGCCAGCCATCGGCGGTGGCAATCGCCGGCTCGCCGTGCAGGATGGCGCGGCTGCCGGGGGTGGCATGGCCGGGCAGGGTGGCGGCGCGCAGAACCTTGATCGGCGCGGGCAGGCCGGACAGCGCCAGGCTGGTGCCTGGCCAGGGGTTAAAAGCGCGAATGCGCCGTTCCAGGGCGGCGGCAGGTTCGGCCAGGTTGAGGATGCCATCTTCTTTTTTGATCATGCCAAAGTAGCTGGCACCCTGGCTGGGCTGGGGGGTGGGCTGCAGGTCGCCGGTGATGTAGCCGGGAAGGGTATCCAGCAGCAACTGGCCGCCCAGCTGGCTTAGCCTGGCAAACAGGCTGCCGCCGGTCTCATCGGGGGCCATCTCAAAACTGGCCTGGCTGATGATCGGCCCGGTATCCAGGCCTTCATCCATCTGCATGATGGTTACCCCGGCATGCGAATCGCCCGCCAAAATGGCCGCCTGAATGGGTGCCGCACCGCGGTGGCGCGGCAGTAGCGAGGCGTGGATGTTGACGCAGCCAAAGCGTGGCAGTTGCAGCACGTTGGCGCGCAAGATCTGCCCAAAGGCAGCCACAATGATCACATCGGGCGCCCAGGCTTGCAGCTGCTCGAACACGCCCGGCTCGCGTAACTTCTCCGGCTGAATGGCCGGGATGCCCAGTTCATCGGCGACGGCGCGTACGGGCGGCGGGGTAAGCTGCATGCCCCGGCCGGCAGGGCGGCTGGGCTGGCTAACCACCCCCACCAGCTTGTGGCTGGCCGCCAACAGGCGCAAGGCCGGCACGGCAAAATCGGGCGAACCCATAAAAACGATCCTTAACGCATCCATGGTTAAATTTTAACACACGCTGTTGGGTTGGCGTGGGCGCAATTGCCGGCATGGGCAAGCTTGCCATCCCTTTGGCAGCGCGCCAAATACCACCCTTTTGGCCGTGGCAAACCAAACGAAACCGGCAAGTATGCCCTCTCGTAGCAGTATCCAGATTGGCTATTGATTTGAGGCTTTATTTGGGTACAATTATGTAAACCAAAAAAGGAGACGTAATATGACAAACAGCACTTCTGGTTCAGATAACAAGATCTTAATGTTGCTCACCTACATCTTCAGCCCGCTCATCCCCGTGGTGTTGTTGTTGCTGGAAGACAAAAAGAATGATCCCAACCTGCGCATCCATATCTTCCAATCGCTCATCTTGGGGCTTCTCTCGATGGTGACCTACCCCGTTTTGGGTTTGGGCTTCATTGTGTTCATTTATAGCGTATATATTGGTTTTCAGGCTTATAACGGCACCAATGTTACCATTCCTGTAATTACTGACTTTTGCAAGAACCAAGGCTGGGCATAACCGCCGCCAGCTTGCGCAATTCAGCCCGCCTTCAACGGCGGGCTTTTTTTTACCCCAAAATTTGGTAATACCAGGTGTAAATAGCCCTGCGATGGTGCTTAAATAAAAAGGAATAGTACTAAAGTACTAATTTTAAGTTGAGCGTTCTTTGAAATTGCATTATTTTGGCATAAAATGGATGCATGGCAGCTGCGGCACGACCTGTTTCATCCCTGAAAAAATTCATCCACGCGCAAGAGACCATCTACCCTATCGTAGTGGAGGAGCTTGCCAAGGGCGAGAAGCGCGAACATTGGATGTGGTTCATCTTTCCCCAGTTGTATGGTTTGGGGCGTTCCCAGATGTCCCAATTGTTTGGCATAAAAAACCTGCACGAGGCTGAGCAGTATTTATGGCACGGGCTTTTGGGCCAACGCCTGCGCGATTGTGTGACGCTGGTGATGTTGCACCAGGAGATGCCGATCGGCCGTATCTTCCCGAGCCCAGATGATATTAAGTTTAGGAGTTGCCTGACCCTGTTTGAGCTGGTTGATGAACCGCATGGGATATTTAGCACAGCTTTGGAGGTGTTTTATGGTGGCAGGCGCTGCGAGGAAACCTTGGCATTGCTGAAGCAAAACCAGCAGACATCGCCTTGATCGCCGGCCGGTAGCCAATTTTTTGTAAGGTACCAAATGACCGCCCTGTGGCGGTTGTTTTTTTAAGGGCTAACCGCCATAACGGGGTCAGGGCGGTACGGCCAGGTGCGATGGCAGGTTTGGGGGGTGGGCGACGATGTTGGCTGGTTAGACCAGCCCCAGTTCGGCCAGCATATATTCGATGCCGCCGTGGTCGTGATGTTTGGTAACGCGGTTGGCGGCGGTCTTGGCCACTGGCAGGGCGTTTTCCATCGCCACCCCGGTGCCGGCAAATTCCAGCATTTGCACATCATTGTCGCCATCGCCAAAGGCCACCACATCACTGGCTTGCAGGCCTAACAACTGGCAGGCATGGCGCAGGCCACTGCTTTTGTTGATGCCGTGGGCGGTGAGCTCGTAAAAGCGCGGGTGGGCAATGTTCACCGTAAAGGGGATGCCGCTGGCAGCCATGGCGGCCGCATATGGTTGGGTTAAGGCGGGATCGCCCATCGCCACGATCTTGTTGGCGGAAACGGGAGCCGCGGCCAGGTCGCAAAGGTGGTCGGCCTCAAAGCCAACAATGCGCTCTTCGATGCGCAAAAAATGGTCGCGATGATTGGCCAGCCATTGCCAGCCGCTGTACACCGATATGTGCAAACCCAAACCGCCGGCCACCTGCGCCGCGGTTGCGCATAGCTGTGGCGGGGCGGGCTGGTGGTACAACGCCTGTTGGCCGCGGAACAGGTAACCGCCGCCCAGGCTGACGTGCATTTCATCTTGCAGGCCCAGGCTTTGGGCATATAAAAAAACGCTGCGGGT
>SXGU01169443.1_pt1 | contig 31222 bp, 27 predicted proteins | sample 3174531 | NCBI WGS metagenome assembly SXGU01 (sample SAMN11356863, study PRJNA531348) | freshwater metagenome | isolation source: freshwater sample F1-140 | place: China: Fuxian Lake, Yuxi | collected 2017-12-25 | reverse complement strand
CGCGGCCGCGATCGCCGAGGCCAATGGAGTGGCCAAGGCCTCGCATGTCCGGGACAAGCTGGTCGAGATGACCTTTCTCAACGAAACGGTGTTCGGTACCGGCATCGCCGCGAGTCACCGGGCCACCGCGACGGCGTCCGGCGCCGTCCTTCCGGACGACATGCTGGCGAACGTCTGTAAACACCACGTGACCACGGTGCCGTATCAATTGGGACGCTTGGCGCAGGACTTGGCCGGCGGATTGGTGGCGACGCTCCCCTCGGCACCGGATTTCCGCCATCCGGAAATCGGCCCGAAGCTGCTCAAGTATTTGCGGGGCAATCCCGCCGTCTCGACGGAGGACCGGGTCCGGCTGCTCCGCCTCATCGAGAACATGACGATGGGACGGAATTCGGTCGGCTACCTGACCGAGTCGATGCATGGGGCCGGGTCACCCCAAGCCCAACGGATCCAGATCGAGCGGGGCGCGGACCTCGAAGCCAAGAAGGCGCTGGCCCGGAAGCTCGCCGGTATCAGTGAAGCCTAGTCGTCACCAACTGAAGTATGGGGGAAAAGCGCCGAGCACCCGCCACGCGGTAATCGACACGACCACCGCAAGGGAGGCGGCGGCAATCAGGATACCGTGAGCCCGGGCCAGCCGTCCGAGCGACACGCCACGGACCTGGAAGAACCGGATCGCGTGCCAGGCGAGAATCGCCGCGCCGAGATGAAGCAGCAGGCGCCAGAGGGCCGGGACCAGGATAGAGCCCTTCACAATACCTAACGGAAACAGCCACTCCCATTCCGCGAGTAGCCCCGCGAGCACCAGCACGAGGCCGAGAAGGGCGAACCGGGCCAGACGCCGGAGCTCCGGGGGAGCCTTGGGGCGGAGCTGAACGAAGGCCGTCAGCAGCACCAGGAGGGCGAGGGCAAAGAGCGGCACCGACCAACCGGGCGATTCGATGAAGTCGGTCTGGCGGAAGATTCCCCCGCTCAGTCCGACCGCCATCAGCCGGCCAATCGGTGACCGGGCCAGCGCAATCCGGTCGCGCTTCGCATTCTCGTACAAGAGGGGACCGACTCGGCGATAGTCACCCAACTCGGGAATGCCGCCGAGCCGGATCCCGTCGGAGCCCACCCGTTCGAGACGCACGGTGCCCATCCACCCGGCGAACCGCGACACGAAGCTCCGGCTGTGGTTGGTTGCCAGCACGTAGGTGCCGAGAAACTCGTCGAGCTCTGCGCCGGCCGAGTCGGCCGTCAGAGCGCGGCCTTCGCTCGACCGGGGGCGGTCGGCCGGAATGAAGCGGGCGGCGAAGGTGTCGGTCAGGTCGTTGAGCACCCCGAAGCCGGCCCGGGCCTCGGGGCGAACGTTGACCTGGCTGAGCGACCGAACGACGTTGGAGACGGTCAGGTCGAAGGAGCCGGGGCTGCCGCCCAAGAAACACACGAAGATCCCGACATCGGCATCGGCGTAGACCTTCAGCATCGAGGAGAAGCCGGGGATATGGCCGCTCTGGGCGTACTCGAGCCCCCGGAACTCCTCGAACTGAACGAAGGCCCGGCCGCCGCCCGGCATCCCGGGGTGAAACCGGATGTGGTCGAAGTTGATCAGGTCGGCGAACGACGCGGCGTCGAGCACGGTCCGGCCGTCGAGAGCGCCGCCATTCAGGAGCAGGCGGAGGTAGCGGGCCATGTCGGCACCAGACGCCGCTACGCCCCCCGCCCCCATCAGGCCATCCCGGTACAACCAGTACTCGCACTCATCCACCTCGCCCGGGCCGCGCACCGTGTAGCAGCGCGCCAGGCGGGCCTTCCCATCGGCCGGCCGGCCGTGAACAGCACCGGCCATTCCAGCGGGTTCGAAGAGCCGCTCACGGTACAAATCGGCAATCGTCTTGCCGGTGACGTCACGGAGCACGAGACCGATCACGCCATAACCTTGATTGTCATAGGCGGTGGCGTGGCCCGGTCGGACGAGCGGATGCAACCGCCGCTTGAGTTCCTCCGCGGGCATCCGGATGTCGCCATCGAACGGGACGAACAGCCCGGTGATATTGTCGTCGAAGCCGCCGCGATGCGCCAAGAGCATCCGGAGGGTCACCGTCGGACCGGTGATGCTCCCCGTTTTGAGATAGCGATTGACGTCCCCGTCGAGATCGAGGGCGCCCTCCGCCAGCAGTTGTTCCACGATGATGGCGGTAAAACTCTTCCCGATCGATGCCGTGTTGAACAGGGTGACGTCGGCGTTTACCGGGGTCCTGGCGACGACATCCGCCACCCCGTAGCCCTTGTTGAGGACCACGGCCGACCGCTGGACGACGACCACGACGGCACCGGGCACTCCGGAGCTCTTGAGTGCCGGCTCCACGAGCGAGTCGACCCAACGTTCGACGACGTTAGGGTCGAGGACGACCGCGGGGCCGAACCGGACCGGTTCTTGGACCGCGGTGAACGCCGCGAAGAGGAAGGGTACCACGCGGTCAGCCTTCTTTTCGGACGGCCACCAACGCTTGGACCGCCCGGTCCGCATCAGCCAACGTGTTGCATAGGTTCGGACTCAATCGCAGTCCCCCGGTCGGCGAACCAATCACCTGGTGGCCGGCGTAGAGCCGCTGGTGCCATCGTTGGGCCCGGCCGTCGGCTTTGACGACGATCACGCCATGGCGGAGTTCGGGCGGCTTCGGTGTAACGAGTTCGAACCCGGCCGCCAGCAGCCCGGCGTGGAGGCGGCCACCCAGCTCCGCAATTCTTCCTTCGACCCGCGCCGGACCGACCTGCTCATGGAAGTCGAGGGCCGCGGCCAGGCCGACGACGGTAGCATCGTTGCGCTGCCCCATGGTTTCGAATTTTCGGGCGCCTTTGGTCACGGTCTTGGCACCCGGCCCCCAGCCAACCCCGATCACACTGGGCCACATCGCGTCGATCCGTTCGGCCCGCACGTACAGGATCCCGATTTCCCGGGGGCCGAGAATCCATTTCTGACCACTGGCCGAGTAGGAGTCGCACCCGAGGTCAGGCAGATTCCGACGGAGGGCCCCGAACGTCTGGGCCCCGTCGACATGGACATAAATGCCTCGCGCCCGGGCCACCCGGCAGAGCTCCGCCGTCGGCATCCGAAGCCCGGTGCCGGCCGACACATCGGTAAAGGAGAGGACTCGGGTCCGGTCGGTGAGTGCGGCGGTCATCGTCTCAATGACTTCGGCCACCGACCCGGGCGGGGCCGGAAAGCTCACTCGCTTCACGGTGAACCCAAACCGAGCGGCCCGGACGTCCCAGGCCACATTGTTGGTCGGATGATTCTGGTCAACCAAGACCACCTCGTCACCCGCTTTGAGCTCGAGGCCGGCTACCACGATGTTGTTGGCCTCCGAGGCATTGCGAACCAGAGCAATTTCATCGGCCGTCACGCCGAGCAGCCGGGCCGTCCGCCCGCGGGTCGTTTCCCGAATGGCATCGAACTGGGCCCGGTTCTGGTACGACACGTCGGCGTCGACGACCTGAGTGGCCCGGGTCACCGCTTCGACCACCGACCTGGGCCCTGGCGACATGTTGGCCGAGTTCATCGGAATCTGCGGATCAGGAAAGGTGAATTGACGCTTGAGGTCGGCCCAGTAGGCCTCATCCAGGCCAGTCGGCGGAAGCGGCATGGCCGGGGCGACCGTTGGCCGGAGCGCAACCACGGCCGAGGCCCCGACGAGTTGTTCGAGGAAGGTGCGGCGGGAGGCGGTACCCATGGGGACCTCGCAGGTTTGTGTGGTAGGGTACTGGAAAGTCCGTCCTCGGCGAAGATCCGGCAAGGCCGGAGCGGCCGGGGATGACACCGGCCAGCCGCCACACTACGTTCCGGCTGTCCTCAAGGAGTTGGAAATGAAGCGCATCGCACTCTGGTCCGCGGCCTGGTCCGCGATCCTCTCCAGCCCGGCGCAGAGCCAGGGCACAATCTACCGTTCCGCCCAGCATGATTTCCGGATCGTGCCGGTGGCCGAAGGGTTCATGAACCCCTGGTCGATGGCGTTCCTGCCGGGGGGAGACATCCTGGTGACCGAACGGCCCGGCCGGCTTCGGATCATCCGGAAAGGCAAGCTCCTCGAGGCGCCGGTCGCGGGCGTGCCGGCGGTCGTGGTGAGAGGCCAGGGCGGTCTCCTCGACGTGGTGGCCCATCCGAACTTCGCATCGAACCGGCTCGTATACCTGAGCTACTCCAAACCCTCAGGCGACAGCGGAGGAGTGGCCACCACGGCGGTGGCGCGGGGCCGGTTCGAGAACGACCGCCTCACGGGAGTGGAAGACATATTCGTCGCGGTCACCAAGGGCGCGCCGGGTCACTTTGGATCCCGGCTTGCCTTCGACAAGAGCGGGTTCCTGTTCATCACCGTCGGCGACCGGATGATTCCCTCCACGGGCGACTTGGCGGCCCATCCGGCCCAGTCCCTGTCGAACCATCAAGGCAAGGTCATTCGGCTTCAGGACGACGGAAAAGTACCGGCCGACAATCCCTTCGTTGGGAAGGAAGGCGCCCGGCCCGAGATCTGGAGTTACGGTCATCGGAACTCGCAGGGCATGGCCGTGCATCCCGAAACGGGCGATGTCTGGGCCGTGGAGCACGGCCCGCAGGGTGGCGACGAGTTGAACCACATCCGGAAGGGCTTGAATTACGGCTGGCCGGTCGTGGGATACGGCGTGAACTACGGGAGCGGGAGCGCGATCCATAGCGGCACCCACAAAGCCGGTATGGAACAGCCCGCTACCCTCTGGGTCCCGTCGATCGGCGTCTCCGGCCTCCTCTTCTACACCGGCGACCAGTTTCCGGGCTGGAAGGGCAGCGCGTTCGTCGGGGGACTGAGCGGTGACCGGCTCGATCGAGTGACCATCAACGGGCAGAAGGCCGAACTGGCTGACATTCTGTTCCGCCGGCAAGGCCGGATTCGGGACGTCCGCCAGGGACCCGATGGCTTCATCTATCTTGCGATCGACGGCGAGAGCAAGCCGTCTTCGGTGGTCCGGTTGGAGCCGGTTGCGCGCCGCTAGAGCGTCCCGGTGAAGTGTTGCTGCGGGGCGCTGGCGGTTCTGGTCTGGCTGCTGGTTGCCCCCGCGGCGTCGGTGGCCCAGGCCCTTGAACTCAAGTTTCTCGACGTGGGCCAGGCCGACGCAATCCTGATTCAGATGGGGCGTCGGGCGGTGCTGGTTGACGCCAGCCGTGGCGATGACATCCTACTGGTCTTGGCCGAGCAGGGGGTCGACTCTCTGGTGGCCGCGATCGGGAGCCACAACCACGACGACCATATCGGCGGCATGGATGCGGTCCTTTCTAGTGTTCCGGTCGGCCAGTATCTCTTCAATCACCGCCCGCCCGCCAACATCAACGCCCGCTCAGTCGAAGAGTGGCTGGCCCGAGGGAACATCCGAAGCCCGCCGCCGCCCTGGGACCCTATCATGCTCGGCGACGTCCGGATCACGGTCTTCCCTTCGGTGCTGACCGGGGCCTCGGAGAACAACAGCAGCTTGGGAGTGTTAGTCGAGCGAGGCGGCTTCCGCGCCCTGCTCACCGGCGACAGCGAAGTCGAGGCTCTGAACGCCTGGATGGAAGCCGGGATTGTCCCTGACGTGGATGTCCTCAAGGCGGCCCATCATGGCGCCCGAAACGGCGTGACGCCTGGCTGGATCGACCGCACCAAGCCGGAAGTGGTGGTGATCAGCGTCGGCGCCACAAACCAACACGGCCACCCCCACCCGGCGGCGATGCGGTACTACGAGCTGCGCGGCCGCCGAGTCTACCGCACCGACACCGACGGGACCGTGACGGTGACCGTCGACCCCGACGGCAAGTACCAAATCACCACGGCCGGTCCGATCCCGCGTTAGCCGTGGCTAGACCAGGAACCAGTCGAGCGCGGCCTCGGCAATGAACGCCGGCACCTCGTGAACACCGCTGAACTCACGGTCGGTCGTGTCGTACCCGGTGCTCCGAAGCGCCGGCACGATGACGTCACGGGTGGCCGTGACCGGCAGGATGGGATCGGCGCTCCCGTGCGACACGAACACCCGGGGCCGGCCGATCCGGCCGTCGAGGAAGGTCAACAGACCCGGCGAAAAGCCGATCAGGTTGGTGAACAGATCACCGTTCGATACGCCTAACGTCAGCGCGTAGGACGCCCCGTCCGAAAAGCCGCCAAGACAAATTCGGGCCGGATCGATCCGGCACCGCGCAAAGGTATGACTCAAGGCCCGGTCGAGGAACCTCACGTCGGGTCCGACCTGGCGCAGCTGAAGATCCCAGGTTCCACTCCGGGAATCCGGCGCCAAGAGAATCATCTTTCGTTGCTCGGCGCGCGCCTGATAGGCTGCCCAATCGGCGCTCGATCCGCGGGCCCCATGAAAGGCCACGAACAACGGCGCCGGGACCGCGGGGTCGTAGCTCGCCGGGACATAGAGGGTCCCGTCCCGTCCCGAGTCGAGACCGAGAGGCGCCAACCCGCGGGTGGGTTCGATGGTCGGGACCGTGGGCCGCGCGGTCAGGCGCGGGTCGACCGGCACCGGTTCCACCGGCGCCTGGCACCCGAGCCACGGCGGCACCGCCGCGGCGGCAAGGGCCAGTTTGAGGAGGTCTCGCCTCGGCCAGAACGGCACCGATCGGGCACTTAACGGCTCGGTCATTCGGAATCCCACTGACGATGGATGGAGGGGGCCGGCGCCCGCTGACCCTACGAGGGCGTGGGCCGATTCGTGCCACCCGGTGAACCCGGCCGGCCCATGGCCTGGTGGCCGCCCGCCGGATCCAACGCTATCTTCTGCCGCGTGACGCCCTTCGACCGCACCGGCCTCGTTCTAGCCGCCGGAGGAATCCTTGCCTGCGCCGGGCCGACCGACCCGGGCCCCCCCGAAACAACACCCGCGGCGATCACCGTCGCGGCGGGCGACCACCAGACCGCACCAGTCGGGACTCCGCTGCCCGCCCCCTTGACGGTGGTCGTGGTGTCCGGAACCGACCAGCCCCTGGCGGGAGTGACCGTCCGGTTTTCCGTGACCGGGGGCCGGGGTACCATCGCCCAACCCGCCACGACGACCGATTCAGCCGGTTCGGCAAGCACCCAATTGACGCTCGGAGCAACCGCGGGCGTCGTCACCGTCACCACGACCGTGGCCGGTACCGACGTCAAGACGACGCTCCGAGCCATCGCGCTCGCACCCGACCCGGATTCGACGGCGGCCGCCGCGGTCTACAATCCTGACTGGACCACCGTTTCCCACGGCGCGGCCGCACCCGACTACGGCACGGTCTTTCCCCAATCCTCAGTCAACGAACTCGAGATCGTCATCACGCCCGCGCAATGGCTCTCGCTCCGGGCCAACATGAAACAGATCTATGGATTCGACTTCGGCGGCGATCCCGGGCCGCCAACGGTGTTTCCGGATGAAGACCCCGAATATCTCCCGGTGCTGCTCCGGTTCGGGGGCAAGGCGTGGAAGAAGTCCGGCTTCCGGCTCAAGGGCCAGTCGTCGTTGGGCGCCTCCTGGGGGAACGGGATCCGGAAGCTCCCGTTCAAGCTCAAGATGAGCGAGTTCGAAAGCGTCTACCCGGCCATCAAGGGGCAACGATTCTTCGGATTCAAGGAACTGTCGTTCTCCCCCGGCTATCTCGACAACTCGCTCCTCCACGAGAAGGTCGCCGCGGATTTGTTCCGGGCCGGGGGTGTTCCCGCTGCCCGAACCGCGTTCTACCGAGTGTCGATCGACTTCGGTGAAGGACTCAAGTACTGCGGCGTGTACACGATGGTCGAGACCATCGAGGATACGATGGTCAAAGACCAGTTCGGCGAGAGCGCCGGCAACATCTACAAACCTGAATCGCAACTCCGGTTCTTCCGGACCAACCAATTCGAGAAGAAGAACAACAAGAGCGCGGCCGACTACTCCGATGTGCAGGCCATGATCACGGCCCTCAACTCATCTTCCCGAACAGCGAACCCGGGTCAATGGCGGTCGAGCCTCGAAGCCGTGTTCGACGTCCATCTGTTTCTCCGATGGCTCGCGGTGAGCAACACCATGGTCAATTGGGACAGCTACGGTTTCTTGCCCCACAACTACTATCTCTACCGGCACTCGACCGGCCGGATCAAGTGGATTCCTTGGGATCACAATGAGGCCCTGGTGGGAAGCCCGGGTATCGCGGGCGAGACCGGAGCCGGGGTGGTTCGCAGGGCGGGGCTCACCCTGACCATGAACGAGGTCGATGCCGGCTGGCCGCTGATCCGGTTTCTCGCTGAGGATCCGGTCTACTTTGCCCGGTACCGCGAATACCTGAAGACATTCGTCACCACGGTCTTCACGCCGGCCGGCATGACCGCAAGGTTGACCTCGGCCAACACCTTGATCGCACCGTACGTCGTAGGACCGGGGGGTGAACGCCCGGGTTACACTCAACTATCCGACCCGGCCCGATTTTCCGCCAGCCTCGCGGAACTCATCGCCCATGCCGACCGGCGGCGGGCGCTGGTCACCAGCTTCGTGCCCTGATGGCAACCCTGCAGCAGTTGAAGCGCGATATCGGCCGGGAGGTCGTGTCCGAGTGGCGGGTCATCACGCAAGAGATGGTGAACACGTACTCCGATCTCACCGGTGACGCGGACCCGTTCCATGACGACGTCGAATGGTCGAAGGCCAATACCCCGTTCGGCGGCACCATCGTGCAGGGGTTCCTCCTGCTCGCCAATTTGACCTGGTTCACTCGCAATCCACCCGAGGAGCCGCTCGACGATGTCGAGTATGTGCTCAACTACGGGTTCGACAAGATCCGGTTCGTCCGCCCGGTACCGGTCGGCAAGCCGATCCGGGCGCGGCGCCGGTTGGTGGCGGTCGAGGACCGGGGGCCGCGCGCGGTGCTCCACTTCGCGGTAACCATCGAAGTCGAAGGGTCCTCCGAGCCCCACGTCATCGCGGAGTGGTTGGGTTCGGCCCAGAAGAAGACCGCACCGAGCACGCCATGACCGATCCAGCCTTTGCCTCATCCATCCCGCCCCACTATTACGCCGTGATCTTCTCCTCCCGCCGAACCCCCGGCGATGACGGGTACGCCGCGATGGCCGGGCGGATGGCGAGCCTCGCGGCCGGACAACCCGGCTATCTCGGGATCGAAAGCGCCCGGGGCGCCGACGGGTTCGGCATTACCGTGTCCTATTGGGAAACACCGGAAGCCATTCGGGCCTGGAAGGAACGGGCCGAGCACCTCGTCGCACAGGAATTCGGGGTCGCCAAGTGGTACGAACATTACGAGGTCCGGGTGGCCCGAGTCGAGCGAGCGTACTCGGGGCCAAACGGCCAGCTCCACTCCACCGCGTGGACTGCACCATGAGCACTTCTACCCTCGAACCAGGGAGCCACCGTGACCGCGATCAAGACGACCGCCGAGCGTTTCTTTGAAGCTTGCGAAACCGGAAAGGGCTGGGAGGGGTGCAAGCAGTATTGCCACCCCGGCGCAACGTTCTCCGCGCAGTCAGGCGCCCTCGCCGGCGTGAAAACTCTGGAGGACTACGCCAATTGGATGAAGGGCCTCTTCACCCCGATCCCGGACGCTCGCTACGAGTTGCGGGCCTTCGCGGTCGACGAAGGCCGTCATGCCGCCATCGGGTACGCTGTGTTCCGCGGCACTCATACCGGGGAAGGCGGCCCGGTACCTCCAACGGGAAAACGAGTGGAAGCCGACTACGTCTACGTCATGGCCTTTGATGGCGACCGAATCGGCCACCTGACCAAGATCTGGCACGACGGGATCAGCCTCACCCAGCTAGGGTGGGCCTGAGGCCGGCGACCGGCCCGGATTACTGCCGTCCCGCGAAGTAGGGTTTTTCGGCTGCTCGAGGGTTGGGCCAGATCCGGGCCGCGTCGGCCCCGGCGTACAAGATGCCGTTCTTCATGACATAGCGAATCTTCTGGGCGTTACCGATGTCGGCCAGCGGGTTCGCGTCGAGCACGACGAGGTCGGCCAGCTTGCCGACCTCGAGCGAGCCGATCTGCCCGTCCAATCCGTGATACGCCGCCCCTCGAATCGTGGCGATCTCGAGCACCTGGGCCGGCGTGAACCCGCCCTTGGCCATCAGGTCCATTTCCCAGTGCGTGTCGAGCCCGAACATCTGGCCGTGCGCCCCCACCTGCAGTGAAGTGCCGGCCGCAAAGAGTTTCCTGAGTTCGGCCGCCATCGTCCAGGCGAACATGTCTTCCGGCCAGAGGTGGGTTGGGTTTCGAACCCGCATCAGATGCTCAGGCGTGATGAACCGGGTGAGTTTGGGGTCTTCCCAGAGCTTGCCGCCCTGGTGATACCACCCTTCGCCCATCTTTCCGTTGTAGACGACGAGCAAAGTCGGCGTCATCCCCGCCGAGGTCCCGCTCCAGTAGCGAATCACATCGTCGTAGAAGGGTGCCAGGCCCATGGAGTGTTCGATGCCGGTCACCCCGTCCATCAACTGAGTGAAGTTCATCTGGGGGTCGGAACTCGACTCGGAGATCACGTTCAAGCCGAGTTCGCGGGCGGCGGTAGCCGTCAGATGGCGCCTGAGACGAGTATCCTGCGCGTAGTCTTTGACGGCCGTGGCGCCGTGGTCCTTGTTCCACCGGAGCTGTTCGCGGGCATCGTCGAGGGTTTCGATCGGCCGGTACATCCGGAGCCGGTTACCTCGGCGTTGGCCGTAAATCACCGAGCCGGTCGTGAAGAACCGGGGCCCGGTCATCTTGCCGGCCCGGAGAATGTCACTCAACCACCCGTCGCGGTACTCGTTGCCGTAGATCTCGAAGACGGTGGTGACGCCATAGGCGAGCGGACCCGAGAGGTAGGTCGGCTGCTGTTCGATGACATGCAGCGACGAATGTTCGATGTGGGGGTGCGCGTGGGCATCGACCAACCCGGGGATGACGGTCCGGCCACCGAGGTCGAAGACCTTGGCCCCCGCCGGAATGGCGACCCGCTTGCCGATCGCCGCGATCCGGCTGCCCTGGATCAGGATCGTCGCACCCTCGAGAACCTCGCGCTTCGGATTCATGGTGACCAACCGCACGCCGGTCAGCGCCGCGGCGCCGCCCGGCGCCTCGATCGCGAATTCGATGGCGGTCTCGGTCCGGCGAGCCGTTGATCCGGGAACCCGGGGGCCGGTCCACGATGCCCCGGCGGGAATCACCACCGGGCTTCTCGCCTCGGTTGCGATTTGGTCAACGCCTTTTTCGTAGAAACCGGTGCCGCGAGTCCACCCTAACGTCCGGCCGTCAGAGGACCAAGTGAGATAGCCCCCGTCCTCCAGATCGACCCGGGCCGAGTAGCCGGTCTTGTCGAACGGAGAAATCGACACCGGTTGGCCGGCGTCGGTAAACGGCGTGATGAAGCTCCGCTGGTATTCCCGCACCGCGATCCAGGCGAGATCCGGCGACACCACGGCCGCGACGGCGTTCGGAAATCGGAACAGCACCGTCTCGCCGGCGCCATCGGTGCCGATTCGCTTGAGGACCAACGTGTCGCGCTCGAACTCAGTGAAATAGAGGGTCTGACCGTTCGGGCCGAACTGGACGCTCGGCGGAATCTTGCCCGCGATATTGGCGTACTCGAGGGGTTGCCCCGAAATCCCGGCCACTCGGCGCTCGGTGCCGTTCGAAGTCCGGAGGATCAGCTCGAAATCGGTTTCGTTGGAGAGCCAGAGGCCGCGTTCGACCCCGCCCGCGCCCCGTACGTAAGCGAGTGTGGCGCCGTCGGGCGCGACGGCGAGACTCCCGTATTGGGCCGGAACCGACGTGAGGCGCACGGCCGGAGCCCCCAAGGCTGCGGACCGGTACACGGCGCCGAGACTGTCGTCGGTCCACGAGGCGTAATAGAGGGCGCCGGTGGTTGGATCGAACACCGGGTTGGTCTCGTGAGCGTCGGACTTCGTCAGGTTCCGGCGGGCGCCGGCGGCATCGTCGAGCCAGAGGTCGCCGAGTGCTTCGAACAAGACGCCTTGGCGGGTTCGGCTGCCCCACCGGTGGCTGCGAGTCGTGGTGCGACCGCTCGGTTCGTCGGTCTTGAACCGGATCGTCTCCGACATCTGGCGCTCGACGGGAGCCCGGAACGGAATCTCGGCCACTTTGCCGGTGGCTACCTCGATCGCGATCAGCTTCCCGCCCCGGCCCAAGAAGAGCCGGCCACCATCAGGATGCCAGGCCATCGTCGGGTACGGGCCATAGTCGGACCCGCTGTCTTGACGATCCCGGTCGAGCCGCCGGAGGAGAACACGCTCCGCGCGGGTAACGAGGTCGCGGACGATCAACCGGTTGTCGTCGATATCCCGGTTGATGTACGCCAGCATCCTGCCATCCGGCGAGAGCGCCGGCGCGAAGGCGCCCCCGGGCCGTTCAACTACCGTAGTGACTTCGGCGGTGCTCTGGTCGTACCGGTCGATCCGGACGCCGCCCAATGGAGTGACGTAGGGGTTGAAGCCAAACGGGTACACGGCCCGAACGGATCGTTCGAAGATGACTCCCGCCCCCGAAGGTTCGGAGCCGGCCCCGTTCACCGATCCGCTGTTTTGGACCAATGTCTGGCGGCCACCGGCCAACGTCAGCATGATGAGCTGGTTCGGAACCCCATCCCCCGCGGTCCCAGCCACGATCCGGCGGCCGTCCGCTGACCAGCTCGGTTTATAGATGTTCTCGATCGACGGCGAGACATTGCGGAGGCCGCCACCCTGGCGATCCATGACCCAGACATTGTGACTGCCGGAGCGATCGGACGAGAAGGCAATCAGCCGGCCGTCGGGGCTGTAGCGAGGAAACAAATTCCAGGATCGGCCCTCCGTCAGCCGCCGCGCGGTGCCACCTTCCACCGGCATCTCGTAGATGCTACCCAGGAGATCGAAGGCGATGAATCGGCCGTCGGGCGAGACCGCCAGACTCATCCAGGTACCCTCCGTCGCGTTGAAGGCAAGCGGCCGGCTCGGGCCAGTGGGGGTCTCCACGCTCCAACGTTTCGAGTCCTGGGCCACGAGCTTTTGGAGCGGCGCAAGGTGCCCCAGAACGAGGGAGACGAACACGAACTTGCCGATTCGCATCTAACAACTCCGGGTGGTGGTTTCGGTTCCCAAGCATACGGTACCCCCGAGGGCCCAACAACCCCGATCGATCCTCACTGGCAGCCAAAGCACAACCCGGGATTGCACCGACAGCTGGCCCGGTGGTTAGTTGGGATGTCTCCATCCCGACAGCCCAATGCGTTCTCGATCGTTGTTCCTCGTGTTGATCGCGGCGGCCACCCAGGCGTCCGCGCAATACCTTCCCCTCCTCGACCCCGCCAGGGTTCGCCTGCTCAGCCAGGAGATCTCGGGGGACGCGGCTTACAAACACATCCGTTTCCTCTCGCAGCTGCATCGGCCCCGCGGCACGGAGAAGCTCTGGGAGGCGGCAACGTATGTGGAGGCGCAAGCCAAGGCCGCCGGCCTGACCCGCGTCTCCACGATCAAGCAAGCATTTACTCAGCCCCCTTGGAACACCCACATCGCCGACCTCTGGATCGTGGGCGACCGCCCGGAGCGGATCGCCAGCACCCTCCAGAACGACGTCCACGTCGCCGAGCACAGCCGGCCCACCAATGTCACCACGGAATTGATCGACATCGGAGGCGGCACCGAAGCGGAGCTCAAGGACAAGGACGTCCGCGGCAAAATCGTGGTGACGTTCGGCGCCATTGGGACCGTCATGCGCGACGTGGTCCTCGGCCGGGGAGCCGCCGGCGTCATCGCGTATCCTGACCCCGGGGCACCGCCGAACGGCATCGTCGGCGCCGGCCTCGGGCGCCCCGACCAAGTACCATGGCTCCAACTCTCCCGCGGGCCGGTCGACGGCCGGGACCCGACGTTCGGGTTCTCTCTCTCGCTCCGCCAAGGCCTGGCCCTGGCCCGTCGGATCAAGACCAGTCCGACGCCGCTCAAAGCCCACGCGGTAGTCGAGGCCGACTCCGGCCGCGGCGATCGGACCACCCCGTGGCAGGTGCTGGTCGAGGCCTATCTTCCCGGCACCGATCCGACCGCGGGACAAGAGATCGTCCTCACCGCCCACCTCCAGGAAGAACAACACAGCGCCAATGATGACGGGAGCGGCGTCGCCAATCTGCTCGAGATCGGGCGGGCACTCACCCGGTTGATCGCCGACGGACGCCTACCCCGCCCCACGCGGAGCATTCGGTTCTGGTGGACCACCGAAATCCACGGGGAACGGCAGTACTTCGCCGACCACCCCGAGGCGTCCCGCTCAATGTGGGTCGCGATCAATCAAGACATGGCGGGCGCGGAGCAATCCATCGACCTCGGCCGGAAGCAGGACATTACCCGCCTCCCCGCGAGCCGGTTCCATTTCTTCAACGACGTCGCCGAGTCGGTCACCGAGTACCTGGTGGCGGCCAACACCATCTACCTCGCGGCGATCCGGAACGGAACCGACTTCTACCCCGAACCCCATTTCGCCCACACCGGGAGCCAGCACCGCTATGCGGCCGAGATGGTGTGGTACCATGAAGATTCCGACCACGAGACCTTCAACGAGCCGCCGATCGACGTGCCGGCGTTGAGTTTCACCAACATGCCGGACCGGTTCATCCATTCGAGCGAGGACGATCTCTGGAACATCGACGCCACCCAATTGGGCCGGAACGCCCTCTCGGCGGCCTTGATGGCCTACATCATGGCCTCCGCCGACGCGGACGCGGCGCCCAAGCTCGCGGCGCATGCAGTTCGGCGTCAGCCAGCCCGCCGCCGAGCACGCCCAAGACGGCCGACTCCCACGCCGCTTCCCGCCGCTCCCATTGCGCGCGGGTCCGGTTGTTCGCCACGCGATAGGACAGCGCGGTCCGAATCAAGGCCGCGATCAACCCGAGCAGGATCAGGAGACCCGCGCCAAGAAACCGAAGCGCGAGGTCCGGCCCGGCCGACCCCGGCCCGGTCATCGGGCCGGGCGTTCGAGGAGCCGGTCGACTCGAGCGAGAAGTTCGGTGGGCGAGAACGGCTTTCGGACATAGTCGTCAACGCCGATCTGAAAGCCCCGGACCACATCCTGGGGGCCACTCAGCGCCGTCAACATCAGGACCGGAGTTTTGGCGTACTGGGGCAGCGCCCGGACCTGTTGAACCAGGCCAAACCCGTCGAGCCTGGGCATCTTCACGTCGACGATGAAGAGATCGTACGAGCCACTCCTCGCCGCCTCGAGAGCCTCAATCCCGTCGGGCCGGTGATCGACGCGGTGACCGGCCCGTTCGAGCCGGTCCTTGACGAGAGACAACGTGAGTCGGTCATCCTCCGCGATGAGGATATGGATCTGACGATCCGGCGCCGGGGCCACGGCAACCGGGGCCGGCGGCGCGGGTGGGGCCTCCGGAATGGCTGAGTCGACCGCCGCCAGCTCGACCACCAGGCGATTGACCCGCCCCCGAAGGGCTCGCCGGGTCGACTCTTCAACTCGCGCGGCAGCCGTCGACACAGCGGGAAAACCATAGGCACCGCCGGAGCCACAAAGCTGGTGAGCCAACTTGGTAATCCGCTCCGCCGCCGTGGGATCGCCCGGCAGCGCGCTAAGCCACGTGCCAAGATCAGCGATGGCTTGGCGGGCCGCCGCCTTGAACTCGAGCATCAGATCGTGATCCAGCTCTGCCGCCATCCCCCGCCCCCCGGGCTACTCGTCCCCCACGTGCTGGTTTGCCCCCGGTAGTATCGGCGGTTCGGGCCGTTACCTGAGACGGCTACCGCCGCGGGGCCATCGCGTTCGGCCTGCTTCTCCGGCCAACCCCCAGATCAGGTCTTCCCGAACCGGAGCCGGTCAACCACGATCCGGCCGTTACTCATCACGAACAGGACATCCTGAAGGGTCCGTACCACCTCGAGCGGATTGTCCTCGACCACGATCAGGTCGGCCTCGAGCCCCGGCTCGATCGCACCGGTCTGCTTCTCGATCCGGAACAACTCGGCTGCCGTTACCGTGGCCGAGCGGAGCGCTTCGGCGGGCGCCATCCCGAGCTTGACGAAGTTAGCCACTTCGTGCGACACCCTGGTGATACTCGCCGAGGTATAGCTCACGTCGGCGCCCGTCACCACCTTGATGCCAAGGGCCCGCGCCTTCCGGAAAGTATCTTCCATCCGCGGCATCATGTGCAGACCCCGCGCCTTCGTGACTGGATCATCATAGTCACCACCCGGCTCCACCAGATCAACTAAGGTCGAGTAGGTCGGCACCAAGAAGGTGCCCTTGGTCTTCATCAACGCCAGCGTCGAGTCGGACAAGTAGGTCCCGTGTTCGATGCTCCGGACCCCGGCTTTGACTGCAGCGTATGCGCCTTCATCGCCATGGGCATGGGCCATGATCGGAATGTTCCGAGCCCCGGCTTCATCGACCACGGCGCGAAGCTCCGCTTCGGTGTACGTCTGCTGCCGCGGGTCGGTCTCGGGCCGGCCAGCCCGTTCGGTGCCCCGGGTCTTCATGACATCGACTCCGTGCGCCGCATTGGCCCGGACGAGTTGCCGAAGCCGGTCGATGGTCGTGACCCCCGTAATCAGGTTGCCGAGCGACGGATCCGCGAGCACCGCATCATCGAGATTCGGCGTCACGAACAAGCCGGCAGCCAACACGTCCGGGCCCGCGATGAAGCCCGCCCGGGACATCTCGCGGAGGGCGACGTCCCGAAACGACCCGACGCTGGCGCTCCGAACCGTGGTGACACCGGTTTCAAGCGCGCGTTTGGCCGCGGCCAGGTTGTCGAGGTGAGTATGGGCATCCATCAGGCCGGGCACCACATACTTGCCCCGAAGATCGATCACCACCATTCCAGCTTTGAGGTCGGCGGTACCAACCGTCACAATCCGGCCTCCTCGGACCAGAACGGTGACCCCGCGCCGGACCGCTCCGGCCCGGACGTCGACGACGTTGGCATTGATCAACGCCACCTCGGGCTGAACCAAGCTCCCGTCCGGGTTCCGGTTCTGGGCGAACAGCAACGTTGGGAGGACGACCGCCATCGCCCCGGCCACCAGCCGGCGGGTCATTCGACCCGCCGGGCCATCGACACGACCGAGACGAGATCCACGCGAACCGCGGCGACTTTGGCGCCGTCACGAATCACCACGTAGCGATCGGATCCCGGACCCTGGAACGTATCGTTGCCGATGTAGGTCAGAGTCCGGCCCGCGCTTTGGTTCGCCTGCCGGGCTGTGAGGACACCGCCATCGACCGCCAAGGTGAGCTCCATCGGAAATCCCCGGCCAACGCCCCGATACTTGCCGGCGAGCTGGTTGAGATCGCCCGCGAAGGGCTGACCCTTGATGAGCCCCTTACCTGCGCCTAACACGATCTGGGCGATGCCCTTGGCGCCATCCGGAGCCCCAACGGGCCCGGCCGTGTTGATCAGCACCACGACATAGAGATCGTCATCCGGATAATACCGGGTTTCCGAGACGAACCCGCTGATCCCGCCGCCATGGGAGATCATCCGTCTCCCGTCTTCTTCACCAGCCACGATTCCCTTGGCGTAACGAACCCGATACCCGTCGTTCAAGGTGCCCGGCGTGATCAATTCCTGATACGAGGCCCGGCTGATCACCTTGTCGCCGGTGTGGAGGGCCCGGAGCCAGGTGATCATGTCGCCCGCCGTCGAGCAGAGCGACCCGGCGGCGTAGGGCCAGCTATGATCCTGCTGAAAGGCCTTGACCAATCCCGACCCGGCAAAACCGTAGCCATGCACCTTGCGTTTCATCAGGGCCGACTCGCTGCAGTACTTCGAGTTCGACATCCCCAACCGGTCGAAGACGTTGGCTTGGAGGTAGTCCGCGTACGACTGGCCGCTCACCTTCTCGATGATGAGCCCGGCAAGGAAGAACGCCGAGTTGTTGTAGACCAGATTCGTCCCCGGAGCAAAATCAAACCCCTTGCCAGCAAAGAGGGCCGTCAGCGAGTCCTTGCTGATCGGGTTCTTCATGGCCCCGCGGGCTTCGGCTATTTCGGTGTAGCTCCTGATTCCCGACGTGTGATCGAGGATCCGCCGAATCGAGATCGCGTTACCCCGAGACGGATAACTCGGCAAATACTTGGTGATGTCGTCATCGAGCGACAGCTTCCCCTGCTCCACTAATTGAAGCAACGCGACGGCGGTGAACTGCTTGGTGACCGAGCCGATTTCGTAGACCGCGTGAGCGGGGGTCGGCACCTCGAGCTCCAGATCCGCACTCCCGTAGCCCTTGATCAGGATCGTGTCCCGGCCTTTGACCACCGCCACCGACATCCCGGCGATTTGGCCCCGTTGGATCGGGGCTCCGGCCAACGAATCGATGGCCCGGACCATGTCGGCCCGGGACCTTGCTTGGGCCGGGACAACCTCCGGCGCAAGCAACCCGCCGGCAACGAGCAACACCCCGAGAGATCGCATCACGCCGCTACTTTCGGTCCAAGACGTTGTTGCCATAGCCTGAGTCGATCCGGAGCTTGGCGATCTTGCCGCCCTGTTCGCTGAAGATCAGGTGGGCCTCCCCCATCAGGAACGTATTGTTGCCGATGTAGGTCAGGGTATCGGGCTTGTCGCCGAACGGGGTCTTGGCCGTCACCTTGCCGTCGGTCACCGCGATGGTCATTTCCATCGGGCGGCCCCGGCCACGTCCGGCATAGACGGCAGCGAACCGGGCCGCGTCTCCGTCCATCGGCTTGGCCTGATCGGCCGGCTTGCCAAGCACCAGTTCCGCGATCTTCATGGCGTACTCGTCGGGACCCGCCCCGCTCCCGTTGAAGAGCACGACCACGCTCAGAGAATCGTCGGGGAAGTAGTTGTTCGACGACAGAAAGCCGGGAATGCCGCCGCCGTGGTGCAGAGCCCGGCGGCCAACCCGAGGATAGACCGCAATCCCCTTACTGTATCCAAGCGCGGTGCCGTCGGTGAGCGTCTCGGGGGTGATGAACTCCTGATAGGCCGCGGCACCGAGAATCGCGCCCTTTCGGTGCAGCGCCTCGTTCCACGCCACCAAGTCAATCGCCGAGGCGCAGAGCGAACCGGCAGCATAGGGCCATTGATGGCTGATCGGTCCCTTCTGGATCAGACCCGCCGAGTCCGCATCGTAGCCGGTGGCCTTGCCCTTGACGATCTTGGACTCGCTGCAGTAGTGGGCGTCCTTCATGCCCGCCTTGTCGAACAGGTTCTTCTGGACGTACTCCTCGTACGGCATTCCGCTGACCTTCTCGATGATCAGACCGGCCAGGAAGAACGCCGAGTTGTTGTAGATCTGCTCCTGGCCCGGTTCGAAGTCAAATGGCTTCTTGCTGAAGATCTTGACCAAGGTGTCACGAGGGTACTTGAACAATGAGAGGGTCCGGAACTCGGGAATCTCAGTGTAGCCTTTGATGCCCGAGGTGTGATCGAGCAGGCGCTCGACCGTGATCTTCCGGCCTTGGGCGTTGTAGTCGGGCAGATATTTCGACAAGTCGTCGTCGAGACTGACCTTGCCCTGCTCCACCAACTGCATGATTGCGGCGCCCGTAAACTGCTTGGTCACCGAGCCGATCTCGTAGGTGGCCCGGGCCTTCGTCGGCACGTCGAGCTCGAGGTTGGCCTTGCCGAAGCCCTGGACCGCGATCGTGTCGCGGCCCTTGACGATCGCAATCGAGGCCCCGGCCACTTTGCCGGCGGCGATCGGCTCGCTGATGATCGAATCGATCTTCGCCACCAACGCCTGCCGCTCGGCGTTGCCCGACGGCGCCGAGGCCGTCTCTGCGCCGCTACACGCCGCCGTCACGAGCAATCCTGCCACCGCGAGTTGATTCCGCCGCATTGTCCTTGCCTTTCCCAGTAGGATGATCGGGCCGCTACCGATACGACATCGGCGGGAGCCCGAGATACTTCCGCAGATACGCCAACTGTCCAATGTGATACGACTCGTGCTGCAACAAGAACGCGATGCCACCCAACAGCGTGGGCGCAACACCGGGAAATTTCTGGGTACCCGGGCCGGACAACTGCACCTCGGTCAACTCCTCGAGCCGGGCGGCCACCGTGTCGCTCAGCGCATCCCACTCCGGCCGGATTTCCGCCAGTTTCGGAAGGTCCGCGAGTTGCTCCAAGCTGGCGGCATGTTCGAGCACACCGCCGAACGGCGCTTTGGTGTCGAGGCCAAGATACCGGCCCATCCACGCGCGGGTCTCGACCAAGTGGCCCCCAATGAAGGCGGCACTGTTGGTGTGTTCGTTCGGCCGCGCGGTCGCATCGACCTCATCGAGGCCGGCCAATGTATTCCGAAACAGTTTGGTATTGAGCCGAAACAGATCGGCCAGGGGGGCTATAACCGGATCCATGATTCGTTCGCTACGGCATTTGCCGGCCAAGGGACGACGAGCGCCCGAGCCGGTCAAAGAACTCCTGAACCAACTTCCCGATGGTCGCGATGGCCGTGTCGGCCGACCGGTCGAGCGGGGCGTACGTCGTCATGACCGCCACGGCGTAGGGCCGCTTGGGGATCAGACCAAGCGCGGCATCCGTCCGGACGCCGTCGAGCCACCCCGGCTTGTTGGCCATCGATGTCCCCTCGGGAAGCCAGGCGTTGAGGTAGCCCTCTTTGTGGATGCCGAGGATCTCCAGGAACGCCGGTAACCGTTCTGCCGGAAACGCTCGGCCGGTGTGGATCGCCTCGAGAAGTCGCACCATTTCCAACGGAGTAGCCACGTTCTCCCGCCCGGCCCGCGCGGCATCGAGATCGAGCATCCGGCGGTTCAAACGGGTCACCGAAAGGCCAAGCGTTTCGAGCAGCCGGTTGACCGCGGCCATCGAGAGGCGGTCGATCAGGACGTTGGTGGCGGAGTTGTCGCTCACCGCCACCATCAGCACGGCCACGTCCCGGAGAGTGAGGGTGGTAACCCCCGCGGTCAGCCGCGACAGGATGTCGTCACCCGGCAGGCCGTCCTTGCGGTCAACCACGTACCGCTCGTCCATCCGATTCTGACGAAACAACTCAGCGAGCACCGCGATCTTGATCATGCTGGCCGTCGGCATCGGTTCGTTGGCGTTGAGAAGGTAGGTCCGGCCGTCAGTCAGGTCCTTGACGGCTACCCCCATCACCCCATCGAACCCGGCCTCGACCTTGGCGATCTCCGCCTCGAGATGCCGCCAGTATCGGTCGAGTTTGGCGCCCGACTGCGCCAACGCGGAACTGCCCTCCGTGAGGGCAATGCAGCAGAACAGACCAAACAGACGGTTCATTTCGGGATGGTATCCAAGTCGGTATACACAGGAGAGTAGCGCGAAGCCGGGCTCTCGGCAAACACTCGGTCAGATTCGGGTCCGCTCCTCGAGCCCGGCCCGGATTCGTTCTTCGAGGACTCCCCGCGAGAAGCACCAGAGCCGGCTACTGGCCGCGCCCGACACCTCCATCCCGACGCCAAGCAAGAAGGTGAAGATTTTGGTCGTAGTCGGGGACGTCGGAACCACTGTCACCAGAACCGTGAGCGCCACTTCGTATCGATCGGCGTTCGGCAGGCCGCGGTTGTCGCCGCAGTCGACGAAACTCGACAATGCGTCTTTGCCGAGCCGGACCCGGACTTTCTGGTAACACGAGCCGATCCGTTTCGTCGCAGGCTCCCGGAAGTTGATCTCCAACCCGAGGTCGGTGAGGACCGCCGGCAAGACCTCCCACACTCGGGTGGGCGAGGCCGGCACAAAGGCTTCGACGCCCAAGGTGTCGACCCGTTGCCGGTAATTGTGGCTCCGATACGTCGGGATTTGCTGGTCCATGGGCGTGCCGCCACATCCCATCGCCAGGACTACGCCAAACACCAGATCGGTCACCATCACGACCCTCGGTTCAAAGGGGACGCTGGATACTAGAGATGCCCGTCGGGCAACGCTAGACTTCCGAACCTCAACCAACCGACCACTGGCCTATGTCGACGTCGCTCCGTGTGGCAGTCCTGGCGCTTATTTCAGCCTTCCCGATCGCGTCGGAGGCCCAAACCGACCCAATCGTCACCCGCTACCAGGCCGTCGCCGACCGGCTGATGTCCGCCGCCCTCGCCGATAGCGCCGCCTGGAACCGAATCGCCGAGCTGACCGACCGGTTCGGGCACCGGATCTCCGGGTCGGCGGCCCTCGAACAAGCCCACGATTGGATCCTCGGGCAAATGAAAGCCGACGGACTCGAGAACGTCCGGGGCGAACCGGTCATGGTGCCCCGCTGGGTCCGGGGCCGGGAAAGTGCCTCCATGCTGCAACCCCGGTATGGCCAACTCCCGATGCTCGGGCTCGGCGGGAGCATCGGGACACCACCCGGCGGGATCACCGCGGAGGTCATGGTCGTCACCAGCTTTGACGACCTCAAGGCCCGGGCCGCTGAAGCCCGGGGCAAGATCGTGTTGTTCGACGTTCCGTTCACCAACTACGGCGCCACCGTGCAGTACCGGGGCACCGGGGCGATTGAGGCGGCCAAGACCGGCGCGGTGGCCAGCATGATCCGCTCGGTGGGACCATTCGGGATGCGGACGCCGCACACCGGCGGGATGCGCTACGACCCCGCCGTCACCAAGATCCCACACTTCGCGATCACCGCGGAAGACGCCTCGATGATTCACCGAATCCGGAACCGGGGTGACAAGGTCGTGGTGACCGTGGAGATGGCGGCCGCCATGCTCCCGGACTCGCCGTCCCAAAACGTGATTGGTGAGATTCGCGGGTCCGAGAAGCCGGACGAAATCATTGTGATGGGCGGCCACACCGACTCGTGGGACGTCGGAACCGGGGCCATGGATGACATCGGCGGGGTGGTCATTGCTTGGGAAGCCGTCCGGCTCATGAAACGACTCGGACTTCGGCCCCGGCGGACGATCCGGGTCGTGGGCTGGACCAACGAAGAGAACGGGGGGCGCGGAGGCAGCGGGTACCGGGACGCTCATCGAATCGAACTCGCCAACCACGTGTTGGCCATCGAGTCGGACGGCGGCGTGTTCCGGCCCACCGGGTTCGGCTTTACCGGCTCGGAGGCGGCCCGGGCCATGCTCAAGCGGATGGCGCCGTTGCTCAAGCCAGTCGGTGCCGATTCGATCGGACCGAGCGGCGGTGGCGCCGACATCGGCCCGATCATGGCGTTAGGCGTTCCCGGCATGGGCCACAACGTAGACGGCACCAAGTACTTCTGGTATCACCACACCGAGGCCGACAACGTCGACAAACTCGACCCCCGCGAAGTGGCCATGAACGTCGCCGCCATGGCCGTCATGGCCTTCGTCGTCGCCGACCTCGAGGAGCGCCTGCCCCGCTAGACTACCGGGCCTCGATCGCCTTGAGGCGGCTGGCGATCTCGGCCCGGTCGAGCCACCGGCCCCGGACCATGACGCCGCTCTGCCGGCCGACATTGGCGATGTCCTGGAGCGGGTTGCCGTCGAGCAGGACCAGGTCGGCTCGTTTCCCCGCGGCGACCGTGCCGGTCGTCGCCTCGGTTCCGAAGTAGATGGCCACGTTCCGGGTGCCGGATTCGAGCGCTTGGAACGGCGTCAAGCCGGCATCCACCAGATAGCGAAGCTCCCGGTTCAAGGAGAAGCCCGGCACGTTCCACACTTGGGGCGCGTCGGACCCGAGCAGGAAACCGACGCCGGCCCGGTGGAATTCTTTGATCAACTTGTTCCGGAACTCGAGGTAACGGGCCTTCGAGGCGGCCGGCACCGTGGTGTCCCCCCGCATCGCGGCGGTGGTCCGGACCCAGCCCGCGACTTCAGCGGCCGTCATGTACTTGAGTTCCGGCCAGTTCCGCATCTCGTCGACGGTGTAGTTGCCGACGATATGCCGCATCAGGGTTTCGGTCGGCACGACCCACACGCCGGCCGCCTTGGCTTTGGCGGCCAACACTGGAATTCGTCGTTCGTCGGCCCGGTCGATCAAACCCAGCCCGAAGAAACCATCCTCTGCGGGAGTGAAGGGCCGGGTGGCGGACACCAACCCTTCGATCACCCCGTCGAAGTGATCCACCGACCAGTAGCCGGCTTCGATCGCCCGCTCGATCCCAACATCGAGCGGCACATGGCCGGCCATCCGGATCCCGACCCGTTTGGCCGTGGCCGCGATCGAGTCGAAGACCTCCCGCGAGAGCCCCGGATGAATCTTGAGGAAATCGTAGCCCATTCGCCGATACGTCGTCACCGAGTCGGCGGCCGCTGCCCCGGTCCGCATCGTGTTGCCGTTGACCGACGGGCTCGACGTGTAGATCGTCGGACTCAGCAATTCGCCCCGGGCCGCCCGGTCGCGGAGCGGCAGATGGCGCGGGTCGCCCAACATGCCGCGGACCGTGGTCACACCGTTCAACGCAAACAACGCCAGCACCCGCTCGATCGTCGAGTCTGCCACCTGCCGCCCGGGCGGGATGTGAGCATGCATTTCCGCGAGGCCTGGGATCAAGAACTTGCCGCGGCCCTCGATCCGGACCGCGTCGGCGGGAACGGCCACGGAGCCGGTCGCCCCAACCGCCGTGATCCGATCACCCTCGATGAGGACGGTCTGGCCCGACAGGACCCGATCCCGGTCCATCGGCACCACGGAAACATTGACGAAGGCGTACCGGCGCGGGGGCTGCGGCGGCACGCAAATCGGGCTTGGACCAGAGAACAGGGCAAGGACGGCGGTCAGCAACATGGCGGCCTCAATCAGGGGGCAAGAATGACGAAAAGGTCAGGCAACCCGGGCAACCCGAAGCGTCAACGGAAACCGAATCGGCCGGGTCTGGCCGGGATCGCCCCAGGCCGCCAGCAGGTCGGCTTCGATCAGGCCGACCGGGTCGTGACCCCTCGCCTGGCGATACCGGGTCACGGCGGACCAAGTCCGAAGGTAGCCCACTACATGGTCGAATGACCATTGCTCCGCCATCTCGAAACGAGGCGGTTCGATCTCCGGGAAGGGAAACACGATGCTCCGGTAGTCTTGGTCGATCAAGACCCGATCGCCGGGCCAAAACGGGCCGACGATGCCGCTATAGAGGTGAGCCACCAGCCGGTCGAACGGCTCGCTCACCGACATGAGGTTGTACATCCAGCACGCCAGCAGACCGCCCGGGCGAAGCACCCGACCCACCTCGGCGAAGAATCGGGGGCGGTCAAACCAATGAAGGGCCTGGGCCACCGTCACGAGATCGGCACTGTGGTCGTCGAGACCGGACGACTCGGCCGGGGCCACCCGATACTCGACGTTCGGGAGCGCCTTAGCGTGCTCGAGTTGCGAGGCACTCGCGTCCGTGGCCACGATCCGGTCGAAGTAGGGCGCCAAGCCGAGGGCGGCCTGACCGCTGCCCGTGCCGCAGTCCCAAGCAACCGACCGGACCGGGCACGAGTCGGCCAGCCACCGGAACAACGCGGCCGGATACGACGGCCGAAACGCGGCGTACCCCGCGGCGCGGGCCGAGAAATGGTCTTGGAATGCGCTTCCGGTCACTCGAGGTCCAACGAGTAGTGGTAGAAGGCGGTTTCGCGAACCCAGCCCAGTTTCTCATACAGCCGCTGGGCCGCGGCGTTGGTGATCTCCGTCGACAACTCGAGATACCGGGCGCCGGTATCCCGACCGTACGCGGCGGCCCGCTCCATGAGATGGCGGCCGAGTCCCAGGCCTCGCGCGACCGGGCTGACGAAGAGGTCATTCAGGACGTAGGCGCGGCCAATCGAAAGGGACGCGAACAGCGGATAGAGTTGGGTGAATCCGACGAGGGCGCCGCCCGGTTCGGCCTGGACCACGAAGATGATCGAGTCGCCGTTCTGGAGCCGGCTCCCGATGAAGGTCCGGGCGGCCGGTAGGTCGGAGGGCCGGCGGTAGAACTGCCGGTACTGGTCGAACAAGTCGGCCACCGGCTCGAGATCATCGGGCGTGGCCTGACGCACTATCGCTGATTTGCTCATGAGTTGCCCTTTGCTCAAATGAGGACGGCTAAGATCCCGAGCAGGGACAGGAGGGCGAGGCCGATCGCCAGACCAATGCCCTGCCAGCGGGCCCGTTGCCGAATCGCCTCCCGGAGCGCACTGACCGAGGCCAGCAGGACCACCACCAGTCCCCCGAGGAGGACCAGGTACAAGAGCATGGCGATCACGGCGTCACGACCGGGTATGCCATCGATCCGAACCACGCTGCAGGTACTCGGCAAATCGGGCGGCGTCGATGTTCGCCCCGCAGATCAAGAGCCCGGTTCGCTTGCCATGGAGCCGCTCCCGGAGGGGGCCGAGGGCGGCGGCAGTGGTAGCGGCGCCGGCCGGTTCGACCGCGAGCTTCATCCGCTCGAACAACACATACATGGCCTCCGTCAATTCGTCGTCGCTCACCAACACGATGTCGTCGACATACCGCTGCACCAGACTCAGACTGTAGGGCAACGCGAACGGCGGGCTCAGGCTGTCGGCAATGGTATTCGGATTCGGGGTAGTCTCCGGGACACCTGAGGCTACGCTCCGCTTGATTACGTCGTTACCGGCCGGCTCGACCCCGTACACCAGGCAATCCGGCCGGATTTGTTTGATTGCCGCGGCCATGCCCCCAATCAATCCGCCGCCGCCGATCGGGATCACGATCGCCTCGAGGTCTTCGGCCTGCCGGAGGAACTCGAGTCCGACGGTGGCTGTGCCGGTGGCCGTGGCCGGCCCTTCGAACGGATGGACGAAGGTCCGACCCTCCGCCGACTCGATCTGCTTGACCAGCGCGAACGCCTCATGGACGTCGGCGGCCAACACGATCTCGGTGCCGAGCCGGCGGCAGATCGCCATCCGGGCCGGGCTTGCGGTCTTCGGCATCACGACCTTGGCGCTGGTACCCAGCGTGTGGGCCGCGTAGGCCACCGCGGCGGCATGGTTGCCGGCGCTGACCGCCGTCACCCCGCGCCGCCGCTGGTCGTCGGTGAGAGACAACATGTTGTTGACCGCACCCCGGGCTTTGAAGGTCCCGGAATGCTGGAACAACTCGAGTTTCAGCGTCACCGACACCAGCTCGTCCCGCCAATCCCACACCGGCGTTTCCCGGATATAGGGCGCCATGCGGGCCGCGGCGGCGGTAATCGCTTGCAGAGTCGGGGGTGCCTCAGTCACCATTCACCTCGCAGAAGAACCCGGGTCAGGGGAGCCGGCCCGATGCCGTGTCGGTAGGGTGAACACTTCGGTCGGGTCGGAGACGCGAAGGATATGGGAGGCCGTATGAACACGATGTTCTCGCTGGCGTTGCTCGCGATCACGACCCTCGGCGCGACCGGGTGCAACCGAAACCGGGTTGAAACCGACGTTGACCCCAACGCACCGACCATCCTGATCGTGGACAACCAATCGTTCCCGGACATGACCATCTACGCCCTCGAAGGCGGACGGCGGGTGCGGCTCGGTTTGGCCGGCGGCAACAGCCAGACCAAGTTCACGTTGCCGAAATACCTGGTCCGGAGCATGACGTCGATTCGGTTTCAAGCCGATCCGATCGGGAGCGCCCGCGCCCCGATTTCCGATGAGATCATGGTCAGTGTCGGCGACCAGGTGACGCTCCGGATTCCTCCGGCGTGACCGCCCGGCACCAGATTTCAGCCCCAATGTTGCCCCCGCAGAGTACCACGGCGACATCCCGGCCGGCCACTCGGTCGGGGTGTCGTCTCAGGGTGGCAACCGCCACGGCCGCCGCCCCCTCGACTACGAGCCGCTCCTCCTCGAACAAGAGCCGGAGCGCGGCCCCGATGTCCGATTCTTCGGGAAGATCGTACTGATCCACGAGGTCGCGGCAGAGGTCAAACGTCAAGGCGCCAGGCTCGACCCCTCCGGCGGTTCCGTCCGACAACGTCGGGAGCGAGGGCAGGTCGAGGATCTCGCCATGAGCCACCGACTCCGCCATGACGCACGAGTTCTTCGGCGATGAACCAAGGATCAAGAACTCGGGGCGATGGGCTTTGAGCCATAACGCGATGCCACCAATCAGACCGCCACCGCCGACCGAGACGACCACCGCGCTGAGGGACGGACACTGGCGGAGCAGTTCGATCCCGATCGTCCCTTGGCCCGCCACGACATCCCAGTCATTGTAGGGCGACAGGAAGACTTGGCCGGTTCGCTCACTCACCCGCCGGGCCTCGACTTCCGACAACCCGGAGTCATTTCCAAACGTCTCGATCCGGGCGCCCAACTTCCGGATCTTGGCCACCTTGGACGGTGCGGCGTTGTCCGGCAGATATACCGTGGGCACGACGCCCGCCAACTTCCCGGCGTACGCCACCGCAACGCCATGATTGCCGCTCGACGCCGTGACCACGCCGCGGGCCCGTTCATCGGCGGAGAGCGAGAGCATCTTGTTGAGCGCACCGCGTACTTTGAACGAACCGGTCAGTTGCAGATTCTCGAGTTTCAAGAACACCCGCCCGCCGGTCTCCGCCGAGAGACTCGGACACAGCACCAGCGGCGTTTCCCGGATATGGGCCCGAATCCGCTGCTCGGCGGCCTCGATCCGATCGACCGGGTTCATTGAGCTTGGCGCTTGAGCATCCGTCCGGCCCGGCTCGCCACGGTCTTGCCATCCTGCCAGACCGGAAGGCCGTTGACCCACACCCGGACAATGCCGGTCGACACCAACTGCGGCTCGGCCGGCGTGGCCCGGTCGCCGACGGTGGTCGGGTCGAACAGAACCAAGTCGGCAAACTGGCCCGGGGCGATCGTACCCCGGCGCGTGAGCCCGACATGCGCGGCCGCCAAGCTGGTCATCTTCTTGACCGCCACTTCGAGCGGCATGATCTTCTGCTCCCGAACGTATTTGCCTAACACCCTCGGAAAGGCACCGAATCCCCGCGGATGAGCGCCATCGAGCGCGCCATCAGAACACACGTTGGTATGGTCCCAGGCCAGGAGCTTCCCGATATCATTTTCATCCATGCTGGTCGCCACGACGCTCTCACCGCCCTGGCCAGGGTGGGCCTTTTCCCACTCCATCGCTTCCCGAATCAGGCCCATCAACGTGCTCGCCGGATCTTCGTTTCGAAGTTTCGAGATCTCGGCCACCGTCTTGCCCTTGTAAGCCTGATTGGCCTCGAAGTCACCGATCAAAAGGCCCTCGGGCGTCGAGATCTCCTTCAGGATCTTGGTGGCTTCGGCCCGGTTCGAGAAATCCCGCTTGGGAAAGAGGACCTGCAACGTGGACTGCCAATAGGTGTACGGGTAGACGTCCGCCGAAATGTCGATGCCGCTGGCCCGCGCCGCATTCAGGAGCCCGAACAAGCTGTCGGTTTTTCCCCAAAGCGGGACCATCGCCAGCTTCAGGTGGCTGATCTGAACCGGCATTTTTGCTTCGCGGCCGATCGAAATGATCTCATCGATGGCATCCCAGAACCACCGGTCCTCGCTCCGAATGTGGCTGATGTAGCGTCCACCAGCCTTGGCGGCCACTTTGGCCAGCGTCAGGACCTCGGTCCGGTCCGAGTTGATGCCCGGGTCGTACTCGAGTCCGGTCGACAGGCCGAGGGCCCCGGCATCGAGTTCCTGCCCAAGGAGCACAACCATGGAATCGACTTCTTGGGGGCTGGCGTGACGCTTGAAGTCGTCGCCCAGGACCGCGGAGCGAATGCTGCCGTGCCCGGCGTAGAAGGCCACATTGACCGAGGAACCAACCTTGGCGAGCGTGTCAAAGGTCGCCGCGAGGGGCATGGGATGGCCGCCGTCGTTGCCGGCGACGATGGTCGTGATCCCCTGGCTCACCGCGCCGAGGGCGTCGGGTGTCTTCAACAGACCCCAATCATGATGACTGTGGGTATCGACGAAGCCGGGCGCCAGTACCATCCCCCCGCCATCGACCACGGAGTCGCCGCGGACCGGGGCGACGTCGCCGACCGCCACGATCGTGTCGCCGACGATCCGGACCGCGCCGGACACGGCCGGTGACCCCGTCCCATCGACGATCTGCACGTTGGTGATGGTGGTGCCGGACGGACCGGAGCCGTTTTGACACGAGGACAACATGAAAATGGCCGCGACTGCGGCGTGGAATGACCTCATGACTCAACCCGCATTAAGAGGGAATGCCGACAATGTTGCCGCGAAAGCCTCGACGTGGCAAGGGAACCTCAGCCTTGTTGGCCATAGGACCGGAACCCGTCGATCACAGCCCGCATCTGATTCGGATCGAGGCGCGCCGGTTCGCCGAGTGGAAGAAGCCGGATGTACAGGTCGGCCAAGAACTCGACCTCGGCGGCCACCGCCATGGCCTGGTCGAGGGTCGTCCCGGCGGCCAGCAGTCCGTGGTGGGCCAGGAGGCAAGCCCATCGATCCCGCATCGCCGTCGCCGCCAAATCGGCCAAGGCCTCGGTGCCGAACAGCGCATAGCCGGTACACGGCACCGAGTCCCCGCCCGCGATCGCGATCATGTAGTGGAACGATGGGATCCCGCGGCCAAGGCAGGCAACGGCCGTTGCCGCCGGAGAGTGACCGTGGACCACCGCCCCGGCGTCGGGCCGTGCCTGGTAGACCCGCGCATGCATCCGCCACTCGCTCGACGGGCGGAGCCGCTCCCCGCGGGCAGGGGTGCCGTCGAGCCCGAGGGCGACCACATCAGCAGGCTCGAGGCTGTCGTAGGGAATGCCCGAGGGAGTGATCAGCATCCCACCCGGCGTCCGGCAGCTCACGTTGCCGGAGGTACCGTGAGTCAGGCCGAGCCCAACGGTCCGTCGGGCCGCTGCGATCACCGCCCTGCGTTCCGCCTCATTGGTCATCAGCTAGCGCTCCGGAAAGAGTCGGGCCAAGCCCTCGGTCGATGGTTCGGTAAGGCCCCGTTCGGTCACGAGCCCGGTGACCAAACGCGCCGGCGTCACGTCGAAGGCAGGGTTGGCAACCCGGACCCCCGGTCCATGGCCAAGTTCGGCTCCGGATCGCTCCTCGATCGGAACCGCGCTTCCCTTCGCCGCCGTCCAGTCGATGCTGGACGACGGGGCCGCAACGTAAAACGGAATCCCGGTATCGGCCGCGGCCAGTGCCTTGAGATACGTCCCGATTTTGTTGGCCACATCACCCTGACGGGTGGTCCGGTCGGTACCAACCAAGCAGCAGTCGACCTGGCCGATTCGCATCAGGTGGCCGCCCGCGTTGTCGGCAATGACGGTGTGGGGTACCCCGTGGCCGGCCAGTTCCCACGCGGTCAGCAGGCCTTGGTTTCGGGGCCGGGTCTCATCGACCCAAACATGGATCGGGACGCCCGGATCGTGGGCCCGGTAAATTGGCGCCAGCGCGGTCCCCCAGTCCACCGTCGCGAGCCATCCGG
>SXGU01520766.1_pt1 | contig 31238 bp, 22 predicted proteins | sample 3174531 | NCBI WGS metagenome assembly SXGU01 (sample SAMN11356863, study PRJNA531348) | freshwater metagenome | isolation source: freshwater sample F1-140 | place: China: Fuxian Lake, Yuxi | collected 2017-12-25 | reverse complement strand
CTGGCTCCGGAAAATCTCTTACTTCAGATCATTCAGGGGCATCAACTTTTCCACTTTGGGCGCTATGACGATGCGGCGCGCGCCTTCCGCAAGCTTCCCCCCGAGAAGATTCAGCTCGAAGATTACTCCCGAGTCTTGCTCATGGCGGGAGATTTGACTGGAGCCAAGGAAGTAGCCACCCGCGTTCTCGCAGGGCGTCCGAATGCCTCGACGCAATGCCACCTGGCAGCCATCCACGCCAAGTCGGGCGCTGCGGATGAAGCCCGGAAGATCCTGCGAGCATTGGAGGCGCAAGCAGAGCAGGGCATGCACATCCCCTATGCGCAAATCGCGTGGAGCTACGGCATGCTCGGTGATTTCGAGTCCGCCCGCCGCTGGTTGCGCACGGGACTGCTGGAGGGCCACGGCGACTGGAGCATGCTCAGTCTGCGCTCCGCTGACAAACTGGAGATGTTCGGCAAACTCGCGTGGTATTGGGAGATCGTGGATGGGATGAAGTTCCCGCCGCTCCAGATGGACAATCCCTACTTCACGCTGGAGCAGGCCATGCGCTACGGCCGGGGCACCGTCGGCCCGGCCACCACGGGCACCAGCACGAACGAGCCGCCCAAGACGCTGGCCGTGCTGCCGTTGGCCAACACCAGCGCGGACAAGACCGACGACTCGTTCAGCGACGGCATGACCGAGGAACTCATCACTTCGCTCCAAAAAATCAAAGGGCTGCGCGTGCAGGGCCGGATGTCCTCGTTCTACTTCAAGGGCAAGAACGAGACGCCGCAACGCGTCGGCGAACAGCTCAAGGTCGAGCACCTGCTCAACGGCAGCGTCAGCCGCGAGGGCAGCCGGCTGCGCATCAGCGCCGACCTCGTGACGGCCGCCAGCGGTTTCTCCCTCTGGAGCACGAACTACGACCGGCAGTTGGCCGACACCTTTGCCATCCGGACCGAAGTGGCCCAGCAGGTGGCCCAGGCTTTGAAAATCCAGTTGGGCATGGAGGAAACCCGCAGCCTCGCCCAGAAGCCGACTGCGAACCCGGAAGCCCACCGCCTCTATCTGCTGGGCCGCCACCACTTCGGCAAGGCGACCCAGGCGGGATGGTCCAATGCCATTCAGGCTTTCAACCAGGCCATTCAACTGGATCCAGGTTACGCGCTGGCGTATTGCGGGCTGGCGGACAACTACAACTTTCTCGGCGGAAGCCTCATGTCAGGCAAGGAGGCGTGGGCCAAAGAGAAGGAGGCTGCGCAAAAGGCAGTCACCCTGGATCCGAATCTCGCGGACGCGCACCTCTCGCTTGCGATGGCACTCGCGGGCGACTACGACTGGCCGGGCGTGGAACGCGAGATCAAGCACGCCTTGGAGTTGGATCCCAACCTGGCTCTGGCCCGCGACCAATATGCCTGGGTGCTCACCTCGCATGGGCGCTTCGACGAAGCCACAGCGCAATCCAAGCTTGCCGTGGAGTTGGATCCGCTTTCACCGCTGATGCATCTCAATCGCGGGTATTGGTTCTACCTCGCCCGTCGTTTCGACGAAGCGAATGTGCATATCCGGAAAGCGCTCGAACTGGATCCGAATTCCCCCTGGGCGCTCCGCACGTTGGGGTCGAGCCTGCTTTGGAAGGGGGACAAGGCGGGTGCCTTGGCGTTGATGGAAAAAGCCCAATTGCTGGATCCCGATCCGTCGAGTATGGGCAGTGTCGGCCACGCCCTGGCCGTTTCCGGCGATCACGCGAAGGCCGAGCAGATCCTGCGTGATCTGGAGAATCTGGCGAAACAGCGCTACGTCACACCGGCCGCGACCATGCTCGTTTATCTTGGCTTGGGCGAAAAAGAAAAGGCCCTGGAGTGGTTGGAGAAGTGTTACGAGGACCGGGATCCGCAGTGCTGGTTTCTGAAAGTCGGTCCGTTCTGCGACCCCCTGCGCACCGAACCGCGCTTCCAGGCGCTGCTGAAAAAAGTAGGTCTCGACCAATGAGCGACGGTGCCGAGCAAATGGAATAACCTTGGATGACTGACATGAGCGACTATCACATCAATTTGTTCTGGAGTGGTGAGGACGAATGCTGGATCGCCGATATCCCGGACTTCAAGTTCTGCTCGGCCCACGGGGAATCCCTGGACGAGGCGTTGCGTGAAGTGATGATCGCCAAGAAGGCCTGGCTGGCCACCACGCGCACGCACAAACAACGCATCCCGAAGCCCCGTTATCGCCCGGCGATCTACTCCTGAGCCATGATCGGCAACTCTCTGACCCATTCCCTAAATCCGGCATTAGGGTTGAACAGGAGGACACGGAGGAAGCAGTGAAAGAACAAGTTGGACTACTTCCTCATCGCGCCCACACATCACCCGGCGGGTGAAGCCTCCGGACGTCAGCCGATCTATCCAATGCTCTCTGATTCTGCGTCCTCTGGTTGCTCCTGTTTCAGGAACTGCTTCTTCCAGGTTGATCGTTCCGTTGGATTGCGGCTTGGCGGGATGAGATTTGTTTGTTATCCATCCGGCGTGAACCCAATAGCTCCACGGCACACCTTGATCCGTTCGATTGGTCGCAGCGCATTGATGATGTTTTGGGTGGGAGTGCTGGTGTTGGGCTGGGGGAGGACATCGGAAACTTGGGCAGCGGAAGCGCCAAACTATTTCCACGACATCAAGCCGATCCTGGAGAAGCGCTGTTATTCCTGCCACAGCCGGCTCAAACAGAAGAGCGAGCTCCGCCTGGACGCAGGCGCACTCATTCTCAAGGGTGGCAAACACGGCCCGGTCGTCATTCCGGGCAAGAGCGGCGAAAGCCCACTCGTTGAGCGGATCACCGCGACGAACGAAGACGAACGAATGCCTCCCGACGGAAAACCCCTGACGGAAGAGCAGGTAGCAAAACTAAAAGCCTGGATAAATGCGGGTGCGACTTACCCGAGTGACGAACCGATCCCATCGTCGCCTGCCGATCACTGGTCGTTCCAGCCCGTCAAGCGTCCGCCGGTGCCAGAAGTGAAAGATCAAAAATGGGTTCGCAATCCAATCGACAATTTCATTCTCGCGAAGCTTGAAGCTCACGCAATGCGACCGTCTGCACCGGCACTTCCGGCGCAATTGCTTCGTCGTGTCTGCCTGGATCTTGTGGGTTTGCCGCCGTCGATTGCAGAGCAGGAACAGTTCGCCCGACGCATCAAGGATGAGGACTGGGCTCTGGTGCTTGATGACGTGATCGATTCACGCCTTGCCAGTCCGCAGCACGGCGAACGCTGGGCGCGCCACTGGCTGGATGTGGTGCGATACGCCGACTCGAACGGCTATGAACGCGACGCGGCCAAACCGTTCGTCTGGCGTTACCGGGACTGGGTGATCCGTACGCTCAATGATGACAAGCCTTACAACCGATTTCTGATCGAACAGATCGCAGGTGACGAACTGCCCGAAGCCAACGCGGATACAATGATCGCGACCGGGATGCTGCGTCTCGGGCATTGGGATGATGAACCCGCCGATCCCGACACGGATCGATTCGATCAACTCGACGACATTGTCAGCACGACTTCACTGTCAGTTCTTGGGCTGACCGTGGGTTGTGCGCGTTGTCACGATCACAAATTTGAGCCGATTCCGACGCGCGACTATTACTCGATGGTCGCGGTGTTCAATCCGCTGCGCCGTCCTCAGGAGGGCCGCACCGAACTGGCACCTCCGGTGGGAACTCGTACGGAACTGGCGGCGCTGGCGGAACGTGATCGTCGGATTGGCGAACTGAGGAAGGAGATCGCAGAACACCGTCGTCTGGCGCGTGATCGATGGCTCGCTTCAGGTCGAAGCCAGTTGTCTCATGAAACTGTCGAAGCGTTCACGACTGCGGCGGACAGGAGATCTGACACACAGAAGAAGCTCGTGAGTGAGTTCTCCAAGAAATTGGAGGAAGAGGTTGAAGCGGCTCTCACACCGGGTAAGGAGGTTGTCTCCGGTTCAGCGGAGAGTTCTGCGGCAACGTTGGCGTCCTTCTCGGAAAAGATTTCCGTCGCCAATCGCGAGATTGAGTCCCTGCGCCGTGCCGTGGCGGATTTGCCGCAGGCCTACATCTGGCGGGAGCCTGCGGGAAAGCCGCCATCGACATATATGCTGGTTCGGGGAAATCCTAAACGGCACGGAGATGAAGTCCTTCCAGCCGTGCCGGCCGTGCTGGCGAAGTCGCAGCCGATGCTTTCAACTCCGAACGAGTTCACGTCGAATCGCCGGCTTGGCTTTGCCCGATGGCTCGCTTCGAACGAGAACCCACTGACGGCCCGGGTCATTGTGAATCGCGTCTGGCAGCAGCATTTCGGCGTTGGATTGGTGAGGACGCCGAACGACTTTGGCTTGATGGGCGAGCCGCCGACTCATCCGGAACTGCTCGATTGGCTGGCAGATTGGTTCGTCCGCGATGCCGGATGGTCTCTGAAGAAACTTCACCGTCTGATTCTCACAAGCAATTCATGGCGGATGAGCAGGGCATCACCTGGCTCACGCGGATCCGGATCACTGGCAGGATCTGTGAGTGATTCCGATCCGGAGAACAAGATGTTGTCCCACCTTCCGCTTCGACGGCTGGAAGCCGAAGCAGTGCGTGATTCCATCCTGGCGGTGAGCGGCCAGCTTAACCCGGCGATGTACGGACCAGCGGTGTTCCCGCAGATTCCCGATGCCGCGCTGGAGGCAAACACGGACAAGCAATCCATCTGGAAAGCTTCCCCGGCCAGCGATGCCTCGCGGCGGACGATCTATGTTTTTATCAAACGCGGTCTGGTGGTCCCAATGCTCGAGGTGCTCGACTTGTGTGACACTGTGAGCAGCGCAGGCCGGCGGCAGGTCACCACGGTCGCGCCACAGGCGCTGACTTTGTTTAATGGTGAATTCGTCAATGAGCAGGCGAGGTACTTCGCGGCACGGCTGGTTCACGAGGCCGGCGCTGAACCGGTGAAGCAGATTGAACTGGCATTCCGGCTGGCGCTCGCCCGCCTTCCGACGGAGAGCGAGAGGGACCCGATGTTGCGATTCATACAGATGGGTGGCTCGAGCGATGGGGCAGGGGAGGGCGGCGGGTTGATTCAGATGTGCCGCGTTATTTTCAATTTGAATGAGTTCGCCTATCCGGATTGATCAAGATTGATCTCGACCCGATGCGATTTTAGGGCCATCCATTCAATGACACCAAAGCCAGCAGCACTCTCATGAATACTCATTCTCATCATCGAATGCCCGGCTTCACGCTCATTGAGCTGCTCGTCGTGATCGCCATCATCGCCATCCTTGCCGGCATGTTGCTGCCGGCACTCGGACGGGCGAAGCAAAAAGCCACGCAGATCAAGTGCGCCAGCAACCAGAAACAGATCGGCCTCGCGGTCTTGATGTACGCCGACGACAACAACGATACATTCCCCCAGGTGTCCGACTGGCATGCGACGGGCGGGACGAACGGCACTTACAGCGTTTTCGCCGCGGCGACGAATCGTCCTTTGAACAAATACACGCAGGCTTACGAGGTGTTCCAGTGTCCAAATGACAAGGGTGATTTTCTTAACGGCGCGAACATCAAGAATTGCTACCTCAAGTATGGCACCAGCTACCTGCCGCAGTTTCAGCATGACTCCTTCCGCACGCGTCACGTCATGGGTGATGTGAGGTCGGGCGATGCGTACCAAAAGGCGCCAATCAAAAGCGCCGAACTTTCGCTCGGCGCATCGCACAAGATCATCCAGGGCGACTGGGCCTGGCACTCGAACCGCGGCAACACCGACAAAAAGAGCATCTGGCATAACTACAAAGGCAAGAGCCGCTTCAACATGCTCTTTGGCGACGGTCATGTGCAATTTTATCAATTTCCAGAACCCAAGCAGATGGAGATCTGGATTTTTGATCCCAAGCCGAGCCGGGATTGGAAATGGTGGTGAGGTCGTTCGCTCTTGCATTGGCATGAAGATACATCAATCGCCCTCTCGTGGATTTACGTTGATCGAGCTTCTTGTTGTGATTGCCATCATTGCAATCCTCGCGGGAATGCTTCTGCCGGCACTCGGCAAAGCGAAGCAGAAAGCCACGCAGATCAAGTGCGCCAGTAATCAAAAGCAGATCGGCCTCGCAGTGCTGATGTACGCTGATGACAACAACGAAACTTTTCCCCAGGTCCAAGACTGGCACGCGACCGGAGGGATGAACGGCACCTACAGCGTGTTCGTCGAGGCGACGAATCGTCCCTTGAACAAGTACACGCAGGCGTACGAGGTTTTCCAGTGTCCAAACGACAGGGGTGATTTTGGCCACGGTGCCAACATCAAGAACTGCTACCTTAAGTATGGCACCAGCTACCTGCCGCAGTTTCAGCACGATTCATTTCGCACCCGCCACGTCATGGGTGATGTGAACGCCGCCCGCGGAACCTACCAGAATCGCTCGATCAAGATGGCCGAGCTCTCCCTCGGCGCATCCCACAAGATCATCCAGGGCGATTGGGCGTGGCACGCGAATCGCGGCAATACGGACAAGAAGAGCATCTGGCACAACTACAAAGGCAAGAGCCGCTTCAACATGCTCTTTGGCGACGGTCACGTGCAGTTCTATCAATTTCCAGAACCCAAACAGATGGAGATATGGCTCTACTCCCCCCTGCCAAGCAGGGATTGGAAATGGTGGTGATGGCTTTTACTCTTCCTCAACCATGAAGACAACCCAATCGCCCTCTCGTGGATTCACGTTGATCGAGCTTCTTGTCGTGATTGCCATCATTGCAATCCTCGCGGGAATGCTTCTACCGGCGCTCAGCAAGGCGAAGCAGAAAGCGCAGGCCATCGGTTGCCTGAGCAACGCCCGGCAAGTGATGCTCGCGGGAAAGTTGTATGTGGATGAGAACAACGGGAAGCACGTGGTTTCCTACATCTACCCGCCTTACACGAAGGGGCTCATCACGTGGTTTCAATTGCTTCAGCCGTATCTGAGTTCGACGAACGTGCTTATTTGTCCATCGCGGAAGGAGAAGCCGGTGGCTTTGGAGCGATGGGAGGGAATCCCGGTCACAGCGCCCACGGTGTCTGATTTCGCGATCAATCATCAATTTGCGGGCGAGTTGAGTCAGTATGTGGCTTATGTGCAGCGGCCGGAATCGAGCATCATCAATCCGTCGCGGACGATCTTCATCGTGGATTCCGGAGCAAAAGGCGTGGCTTCGAGGAAGCCGGCGGTGACTCCCACTTCACCAAAGAAGCCAGGCTCCTGGATGCTGGGCGACGTGAAGGCGGGCCAATGTCCGGATTGTGTCACGGGCGAAAATCCCAACTGGTGCGCTCCGGCGCTGCGACACAATGAGCGCAGCAACAATGGATTTGCCGATGGTCATGTCGAATCGATGAAAGGCTTTTGGTACTACGCCGATACTCCGTGGCTGGATCCGAATCGAGGTGGGAATTGAGATCAGAAATGGAACTCCGCGTTGGGTGGAACTGCCACTGGCGTCCGTGTCAACTTTCTGCTAAGTGTTCGCTATGGAAAAAGTACTGACTTTCAAAAACGCGTCTGAAGAAGCCGCCTACTACAAGGCCGAGATCGACAAGCTCTTTCGCGCGATGGAGCGCTCCGAAAAGCGACGACTGAAAATTCGTGCTGACCGTGAGCGTCTTAGAGCTGAAACTCGCGTGATCTTGGACCGCCTCGAAGTGAAGTAACCGATGTGGGAGAAGATCTTTAACGGGATAAGGTGGCTCTTCACACTGCAGAATACGGTGGAGGAGCATGATCACGAGTTGCGGGAACTGCGTGAAGGATTCAAGCGAAACAGCGCCGCCATCGAAGAACTTCGGAACGACTTCAATCGTCTTGCCGACAACGAGCGTCATGAACGCGAAAAGATTTGCCTGCGATTGGAAAACGCGCTTCTGAACTTCGAGCGACGGCTCCCACCCGTGCCACCGAAGCGTGGAAAGCGATGATGAACTCCCGCTTCATTCCCAATCCGACTCCATGCGGACGCACTCGGCGCGAGTTCCTGTGGCAGGTCGGCGGGGGCTTCGCCTCGCTGGCGCTTGCGGATTTGCTGACCCGCGATGGGTTTCTGAGTCGCGCCGCTGCCGCGCCCACGTCAACTCCGAATCCGCTGGCGCCGAAGGCTTCGCATTTTCAGGCGAAAGCCAAGCATTGTGTTTTTCTGTTCATGAACGGTGGACCGAGCCAGGTGGACACATTCGATCCCAAGCCCGCTCTCACCAAATGGCATGGGCAGCCGTACCGGGGTGAAGCCAAGGTCGGATCAAACGGGCGACCGATCGGCCACCTGATGCAATCGCCGTTCGAGTTCAAAAAGCATGGGCGGAGCGGGCTGGAGATCAGCAGCTTGTTTCCGCACACCTCAAGGTTTGCGGATGATCTCTGCGTGATCCGGTCCATGCAGGCCGACACGGCGGCCCACGCGAGTGGTTGCCTGCAAATGAACAGCGGGAGCATCTTCATTGGCAAACCAGCGCTTGGCGCATGGCTCAGCTATGGGCTTGGGACGCTCAATGAAAATCTGCCCAGCTTCGTGGTGATGACCGATCCGCGTGGCGGTCCGATCGGCAGCGCGTCGAACTGGTCGGCTGGTTACATGCCTGCGGCATATCAGGGCACTCTCTTTCGCAGCGTTGGTTCGCCGTTGCTGGATCTGGCGACGCCCACCGGGACCACGGACCGGCAACAGCGACGGAGCCTTGATCTGCTCAAGGCGCTCAATGAACAGCATCTCGCGTCGCGCGGCGAAGAGAGTGAACTGGCTGCCCGGATTGAGAGCTATGAACTGGCCTACCGGATGCAGACGTCAGCGTCGGATGTGGTGGACTTGAGCAGAGAGTCCGAGGCAACGAAGGAAGCGTACGGACTGAACGACAAACTCACCGCGGATTTTGGCAGGAAATGCCTCGTCACGCGCCGCCTGCTCGAAAAGGGAGTCCGTTTCATTCAGCTTTATAGCGGTGGCGGTCACATTGAGGACACCTGGGATGGACACAACGACTGCATCAGCAATCACAAGCTGCATGCGGGCGAAACGGACAAACCTATAGCGGCATTGATGGCCGATCTGAAACGCACGGGCTTGTGGGATGAGACGATTCTTGTTTGGGGCGGAGAGTTCGGAAGGACACCTACGAGCGAAGGCGTTGGGAAACCAGGGCGTGACCACGACTGGCACGGCTTCTCGATGTGGCTTGCGGGAGCCGGAGTAAAGGGCGGGCAGGCCATCGGTGCGACGGACGAGTTGGGTTTCAAGGCGGTGGAGGATCCGGTTCACGTCAGCGATCTTCACGCGACGATTCTGCATTTGATGGGGCTCGATCACACAAGGCTTACCTACTTCCAGTCGGGTCTGAATCAGAGGCTGACAGGCGTGGTTGAGCGGTCTGTTGTGACCAAGGTTCTCGGATAAGGAAGTTTGCGAATGGTTGGCCGGGGAAGTCTCGATGAGGGCTCAACTGTGTGCATCTGGTTGTTCAGAGCCGAACTGTTCATTCAGCAAGGGTGAGTGTGCATGTTCATCATCACATGGCAGGGCGGAGATGCCTTTCCCGCGTTCATCCATCAATCATGTCATTGCGTAAAATATCGCGCGAAATCGTGAGCCGGCTCCAGGCTGCCGGGTTTGAGGCTTTTTGGGTCGGCGGCTGCGTTCGTGACCACTTGCTTGGGCGTGAGCCGGTGGACTTTGACATCGCCACCTCCGCACGCCCGGTGGAGATCGAGGCGCTGTTTGAGCGCACTTTGGCAGTCGGGAAACAATTCGGAGTGATGGTCGTGGTTCAGGGCGGGCATGAATTTCAGGTCGCCACATTCCGGGCGGAAGCGGATTACACAGATGGCCGGCGTCCTGGGCGGGTCGAGTTCGCCGATGCGAGGGCTGATTCGGAACGACGGGATTTTACGATTAACGGACTTTTCTTGGACCCGAACACGGGCAGGATTTTTGACTGGGTGGGGGGCGAAGCAGATTTGCGGGCGAGGCTCGTTCGGACCATAGGAATGCCGGGGGATCGTTTTGCCGAGGATCACTTAAGGTTGCTGCGCGCGGTGCGATTCGCGGCTCAACTGGGTTTCGAGATTGAAGCGGGCACGGCGGAGGCGATCCGAGTCAATGCCGGGCGAATCTCGACTGTCAGCCCCGAGAGGGTGCGAGATGAGCTGCTGAATGTGTTTCGACCGCCACACGCGGCGCGGGGATTGGATCTGCTGAGGTCGAGCGGATTGTTGGTGCATGTGTTGCCGGAGGTCGCGGCGTTGGTTGAGTGCGAGCAGTCGCCGGATTTTCATCCGGAGGGAACGGTCTTCAATCATGTGCGGCTGATGCTGGATCAATTGCCGTCGGATTCACCGGAGTCGCTTCCCTGGACAGTGTTGATGCATGACATTGCCAAGCCTCGGACCAGCTCGCGGGAGTCATCCGGTGCGATCCACTTTTATGGCCATGAGAAAGTGGGCGCGGAGATGACCGAGGAGATTTTGCAGCGGCTGAAGTTTCCGCGGAAGCAGACGGATGAGGTTGTGCAATGTGTCCTGCACCACATGCAGTTCAAGGATGTGCGGAAGATGCGGCGCGCGACAATCCGCCGGATGATCCTGCGGGAGACGTTCCCGATGGAAATGGAGCTGCACCGGCTTGATTGCCTGGGCTCGCACCGGCGGCTGGACCACTATGAATTCATGATCCAGGAACGCGAGGAGTTGCAGCGCGTCCCTGCCGTTGTGCCACCCCTGTTGCGGGGTGACGATTTGATCGCGCTCGGGATGAAGCCCGGGCCGGCGATGGGGGCGTTGCTTGAGGAGATTCGCGACAAGCAACTGCAGGAGGAACTCAAGACTTGTGATCAAGCGCGTGAGTGGGCGAGAGAACGGATGGCGGGAGATGGCAGCCGACAGTGATCGGAAATGTGCAACGCGTCTCGCGTATCCAAAAACGGCAGTTCAAACCAACCCGTGTGTCCAGGGCGATGCGAAGCTGTGGTCAAATTTGAAAGTCCGCCCCGCTGCGGCTGCGGTCCTTTTTGAGAACCTTGACCTTCACGTCTTCCTGGAGAACAAGCGAATTGGGCGGGACGCTGTGCATGAGGAAGACATTCGCCCCGATCGTGCTGCCCTCGCCAATCACCGTTTCGCCCCCGACGATTGTCGCTCCCGCGTAAATCGTGACGTTGTCCTCCAAGGTTGGATGTCGCTTTTGTCCCTTGAGCGCCTGTCCGCCGGCCAGTGACCGCGCGACAAGGCCGACGCCTTGATACATTTTCACGTGATTGCCGATGATGGCTGTTTCGCCGACCACGGTTCCCGTGCAGTGATCGACGAAGAAGTGGGAGCCGATTTGAGCGCCTGGGTGCAGGTCCATCCCTGAACGGCTGTGCGCCCACTCGGTCATGATGCGTGGAATGAGCGGCACCTCGTTCAGGTAGAGTTCGTGTGCCATGCGCTGGACTGCCACGGTCTCGACGAAGGGGTAGGCCACGATGATCTCCTCCTTGTTCAGCGCGGCGGGGTCGCCGCTGTAAGCGGCCTCGATGTCTGTATGCAGGACTTCGCGGATACGCGGGAGTTTCTGAAGGAAATTCACGGTCAGATTGTGAGCCGAGGCGCGGGGATCACGCCCGCTCCGGACGAACTCCGGATTGGATTTCAGACTCTTGCAAATCTCATCTTCCAACGCGCCTAGAACGGAATCCATGCGATTGGCCGTCTCCATCTTGATCTCGGACGAGTGGATGGATTTGTCGTCAAAGAAACCGGGGAAAAGCAGCTTGAGCAACTCGACGGTAATCAGCGCGATGGCGCTCTTGGATGGAAGGTTGACGCCGTCGAGATGATTGATGCCGCCGACCCGGGCGTAGGAGGCGATGAGTTGATCCGTCAGTTCGGTGACTGAGATGTTCACGGGCGGAGTATTGCGGACGAAACAGGGCAACGCAAGCGGGGCAGGTGGTGTCCCTGCCGAGGAGATTGCGGAATGGCCCACGGTCGCATCAGTATGCGTTCACAAATTCACGGGTGCCGTTGATTTCCGCGAATTGCCCGGCTTCCATCGGTTATGAACCCAGAACCAGTTAGCGGGGTCACGGCGAACGGCGGTTTCAAACGCGGCGTTGATCTCCCGCATGATGTCTTCAACAGCGCGAGGCTGACCGTCTGCCTTCGTCGGGATCTCGGGGCCGACCTCGATCCGCCAGTGGGCGGGGCGTGTGCGATAGCAGATCGCTGTATGGAGCGGGCAGTGGTAACGAAGTGCGAAGACCGCCGGTGCGGTGCTGGTCGAGCACTCGTGTCCCATGAATGGAATGCGAAGACCTCGATTCCCCGCGTGTTGATCAGCGAGGAGTCCAAGCAACAGACCTGTGTCCGTCATGGCGGCTTTGAGGGCGGCGGCCTCGGTGCGCCGTTCAAAGAACTGGCAGCCGGAGCGCTCACGCATGCTTTTCAATAATCTATTCAGCCCAGGCTGGGGAAGGCCGCGGTAAGTGGTGGCGCATTTGAAAATGGGAACATACTGACCGAAGCGCGCGTAGAGCTCGAAATTACCAAAATGTCCGATGGCGACGACACGGCTTTGCGGGGTTGCGTCGGCTGCGAATGGAAGTACCTTCTCCGAGCCCACGAAATTGAAATGCGGCTTCAATTGTTCAGGTGTCATGAACGCGGTGCGGGCGGCGCTGGCGTAATTTTCTCCGATCCTCCGAAAGTTCTCACGGGCCAGCTCGCGAATTTCCGCCGCGGATTTCTCACCTCCAAAGCAGCGGGCGAGGTTGGAGATGGCAACTTTGCGGTGGCGCCCATCGATGATGTAGGCCAGAGCGCCGAAAAACCTGCCCAGCGCGGCCACGGCGGTGAGTGGCAGCAGCCGGATCAATCCAATCACGGTGACGGCCAGCAGATACAGGAGTGCGTCCATTGCTTAACGGAAGCAGATTTGCCGGACACACTCCTGAAAGTCCCTGGCGCCCTTGAGAATCTTGATTTCCACGCGCATGAAGCAGATCGGCAGGTCACGCCGGTCGAGCTTTGGAAAGCGGACAGCATCCTTCTGTGTTGTGATCAGGAATTTGGCCTGTCTCTTCTTGCATCGATTGATGACGTTCAAAACCTCCTGTTGTGAGAAGCGGTGGTGATCCGCGAAGCGCTTTGAATAGACAAGCTCCGCGCCAAGCTGTCCCAGGCTTTTCTCGAAACTCTCCGGCTGGGCGATTCCGCTCAACGTCGCGACCTTCACTCCTTTCAAAAAATCCAGTCCCCGTTGTTCGCCGGTGAAAACGTCCTCGAAGTAGAGAGGATGGTGAACACATTCGATGATGCCGGCTGTCGGGTTTTGTTGAGCAATGCGTTTTCGGAGCGCGGCCGTGTTTCCGTCACTCTTGGTGATGAAGATCGTGCTGGCCCGCGCGAGATGTGACGGAGGCTCGCGCAGCGTGCCGCGCGGGAGAAGGTGTTCGTTGCCGAACGGCTGCTGGCAATCGATGAGCACGATGTCCCAGCGCCGGCCCCGAAGTTTCCAGTACTGAAAACCATCATCGAGAAGCAGGGTATCGCAGCCAAACTCCTGGATCGCATAACGCCCCGCCTTCACGCGATCCTTGTCCACGAGCACGATGACGTCCTTGAGGTTCGATGCGAGCATGTAAGGTTCGTCTCCGGCCGTCTCGGAATCGAGCAACAGGGATTTGCCGTCGGACACCACGCGTGGAGGAGTGGTGTCGTCGCGAAGGAGGATTTTGTTCAGAAGCCGCTGGCTGATCGGCGGCGGCTTGGAGCGGTAGCCGCGCGAGAGGATGGCGACGTTGCGTCCCTGATCGCGCAGTTCGCGCGCAAGCTTCTCGACCACGGGTGTCTTTCCCGTTCCGCCCACAGTCAGGTTTCCGACCGCGATGACCTGGACGCCGAGTGTGGAGTCGCGAAGAATGCGGACGTTGTAAAGGAACCGCCGGAATTTGACGGCCACCGTGAAGATTTTGGAGAGGCCGAAGAGAATTGCCCTGGCCACGGCGGCGCGCTTGTCCCGTCGTTGCTCGAAGATGACTTCGAGAACGAAAGTCTCAATGGTTTCAGTCCATGCCCGCAGGGTCTCGCGCATTGCGGCGCGAGCTTGCCAGTGGTGAATGAACAGGGCAAGCGCCAGCGCCGCCAAATAATCGCTTCGGAGCTTGGCCTGAGTTGGTGGCGCTGGCATGATGACCAGCATCAGCGGGAGATTCGAAGTGATGAACCTCCCAATCTTTGCCCATGAAACCCACGACAGCGGAAGAGCGGCGACTGCGGGAAGACTCGGGTCGCCGGAAGAACTGGAAGCGTTGGGGACCTTACCTCTCCGAGAGGCAGTGGGCCACGGTGCGCGAGGATTATTCAGAGTGGGGAACCTGCTGGGATTATTTTCCGCATGACCACGCCCGGAGCCGGGCCTACCGATGGGGCGAGGATGGGCTTCTTGGAATTTGCGATCGCGAGTGCCGCCTTTGTTTCGCTCTCGCGTTGTGGAATGGCCGCGATCCATTCTTGAAAGAGCGTCTTTACGGATTGACCGGTCAGGAGGGGAATCACGGTGAAGATGTGAAGGAGCAATACTTCTACCTGGATTCGACCCCGACGCATTCCTACATGAAGGCGCTCTACAAGTATCCGCAGGCAGAGTTTCCCTACGCCCGGCTGCGAGAGGAAAACCGCCGTCGCGGCAAGAATGAGGCGGAGTTTGAGCTGGCCGATTGCGGAGTTTTCGACGAGGGGCGCTACTTCGACGTCTTTGCGGAGTATGCCAAGAGCGGTCCGGACGATTTGTGCATCCGAATCACCGTGGCCAATCGCGGGCCGGAAGCGGCGGAATTGCACCTGTTGCCGACGGTGTGGTTTCGCAATACGTGGATTTGGGGATGCACTCATGAGGGATGTTCGCTCAAGCCACGAATCGAGATGGCTGGTGAAGACCGCCTCAAACTGTCGCACGAATCCCTGGGGACATTCTGGTGCGATTTCTTTCCCGATCCGGCAGGCCGGTTTCCCCAAGTTCTCTTCACCGACAACGAAACGAACAATGAACGACTATTTCAGGCTCCAAACGGCGGCAGATTCGTGAAGGATGGATTTCACGATTATGTGGTGCATGGCCGCGTCGATGCGGTGAACGGGAAGGGATACGGAACCAAGGCAGCGCCGCATTTTGTTTTGAGGCTGGCCCCTGGCGAGATTCGAGTCTTAGGAATGCGGCTTTACTCCGAGGAAGAGGCTGTCGAGCCCCGGGATGAGGCAAATTGGGCGGCGGTCTTCTCAGAGCGCATCAAGGAGGCGGACGAGTTTTACGCTTCCATCAATCCCCCCGAGCTGACAGATGACGAGAGAAACGTCGTGCGCCAGGGCTACGCCGGACTCCTGTGGAGCAAACAGTTTTATCATTACGTCATCGTGGACTGGCTTCATGGAGATCCGCATACGCCGCCACCGCCGCCAAGCCGCCTCAACGGCAGAAACTCGGATTGGACACATCTCTACAGCCGCGATGTCATCTCGATGCCGGACAAGTGGGAATATCCATGGTTTGCAGCGTGGGACCTCGCGTTTCACATGATTCCCTTCGCACGGCTTGATGGTGAATTTGCGAAACAGCAGCTCGGCCTCTTTTTGCGCGAGTGGTACATGCATCCCAATGGGCAGATACCCGCTTATGAATTCGCCTTTGGCGACGTGAATCCTCCCGTCCACGCCTGGGCGGCATGGCGTGTTTACAAGATCGCGGGGCGCAACGGGCAGCGCGACCGGCAATTCCTTGAGAGCGTGTTTCAGAAGCTTGTCATCAACTTCACCTGGTGGGTCAACCGCAAGGATGCTCTCGGCAAAAATCTGTTTTCCGGTGGCTTTCTGGGGCTGGACAACGTCGGTGTGTTCGATCGTTCCAAGCCGCTGCCCACAGGGGGCACCTTGCAGCAGGCCGATGGCACCGCGTGGATGGCCTTCTACGCCGCGACCATGCTCTCCATCGCGCTTGAACTCGCCCGCGACGGGAACAAGATCAATCGCGCTTACGAGGACATGGCTTCGAAATTCCTCGAACACTTCGTTCAGATCACTTCCGCGATGAACACCCTCGGCGGAACGGGTCTGTGGGATGAAGAGGACGGCTTTTACTACGACCGCATCCTCACGGATCACCAGGTGACTCCGCTGCGGACACGTTCCATGGTGGGATTGCTTCCACTAATCGCTGTCGAAGTGCTGGAGGAGGATGCCATCGAAAAGCTGCCGGGATTTCAGAAGCGGCTGGAATGGTTTCTCAAGCATCAGCGCGGACTCGCCCGCCACATCACCGACGGAGAAGGTGGTCATGGAACCCGCCGGTTGCTCGCCATTCCGACCAAGGACCGATTGATTCGCACGCTGCGATACATGCTTGATGAGTCGGAATTCCTTTCGCCGTACGGCATCCGGTCTGTATCCAGATACCATGAAGGACATCCTTACGAGTTCGATGCGGGAGGCGAGATTCACCGGGTGGATTACGTTCCCGGCGAGTCAAACACCTGGCTCTTTGGCGGGAACTCAAACTGGCGGGGGCCCATCTGGTTCCCCGTGAACTACCTGATTGTCGAGGCGCTGGAACGCTATCACCACTTCTACGGTGCGGATCTCAAGGTGGAATGTCCCACGAACTCCGGGAACTGGATGACGCTGGATTGTGTTGCTCGGGAGATTGAAAGGCGGATGGCGGCGATATTTGAGCGCGATCCGAAAAGCGCGCGTCCTTGTCACGGAACTGATCCTCGATTCGCGGACGATCCGAACTGGCGGGATCTTTTGCTGTTCCACGAGTATTTCCACGCGGAGACCGGGAAGGGGCTTGGCGCCAGTCATCAGACCGGCTGGACGGCACTGGCCATCCGGAGCATCAAGAATCTCGCCCGACATCGACTGCTCTCGGCGGGGCAGCCCTCCTGCTGATAGCCGCCAAATCTTGGAGGCCCCGCAGTCGCATCTGACGTGTTGCCCGCCTGGTCGGAAGGCAATGGGAGCATCTCGTCGCGCTCACCCCTTGCATCTCAGTGCCCCGGCGCGCTTGTGGAATTCGTCATCTATCCCGAAGTCTCCAGCGGTGGATCAACCTTGAGCGTTGAACACGCTGCGAAGGATCACTTCCTTGATCTTCCAGATCAGGGTCATTGTCAGTGCCAGAGGCAGGAGGACCAGAAGCATAAGGACTCGCATTGGATCGATGTTTTGAAGGATCTGTATCAGCACTTCCGGCAGGCGATCGATCTGATCCAGAGTCACAAAGACCGCAGCTACGGAGACGAGGAAGATCAACGTGCCCAGATTGACGGATGTGAACCACTTGGTTTCGAGCCGGAGAGTTTCGTCGGGAAGCATGGCGGCGAGCCGTTGGAGAACCTGATTGAGGTCGAAGAGAAAGAGAATTCCCGAGAGGATCAGGATGCCGATGGTGGCGGTATAGAACGGCACGGTGGGAAGTTTGTTCCACCAGAAGATGAAAGGTGAGAGCCCCATGTTGATCACGGCGAGGAGCGTGGCCCGGTCAAGCGCGCGGATCCAGACGCGCTCCTGCTTCTGAAAGCTGCTCAACTGAGTCAGTCCGTAAACGAGGATTCCCATCGCGATCAGTGGAGGGAGTACTCCCATCGGCTTGAGCCATTCATTGACGCCGGTCTTGACGGAAACCAGCAGCGTCAGCGGCAACCCCCAAAAAAGCGCGGAGAGTCCCCGGACAAGCCGTCCGAGGGAGCGCATCAATTCAGCATGAGGGGCTGTCTCCGACATGCGCGCCACGCTCAGATGGAGAGGTAGGTGTAGTCCTTGAGGCCGCGCTCATAGTCGTCGAGAAGCCGCATGCCTTCGCTGGGCTTGAGGCGGTCGCTCTTGATGGCGGCATCGACCTGGGCCTTCATCTGGCGTTTGAGTTCGTTCTCGTCGTATTGAACGGCACCAAGGGCCTGGACAATGGTGTTTCCCTCGATGATCTCCTCGATGTAGTAGCCACATGGCTCGTCCGGATCGAGGAACACATGCACTTCATTGACCCGGCCGAAAAGATTGTGAAGGTCGCCCATGATGTCCTGGTAGGCGCCCATCAGGAAGAAACCAAGGTAGTAAGGCTCGGGCACGCCGCCGTTGGTCCGGAGTGGATGAACCGGGAGCGTGTCACGCACGTCGCGCAAATCGATGAACTTGTTGATCTGCCCGTCGGAATCGCAGGTGATGTCCACCAGGGTCGTCTCACGGGAAGGCCGCTCATTGAGACGGCTCAACGGCATGATTGGAAAGAGCTGGCCAAGCGCCCAGTTATCCAGCAGCGATTGAAACACTGAGAAATTACAGAGGTACTGGTCTCCGAGGCTGTCCTCGAGTTTTCGAATTTCCTCTGGAATGTAAGCCTGTCCCTGAAAGCTCTGCACCACGGCGCCGCTGATGTGCCAGTACAGATCCTCAATCTTCGCCTTGTCCGGCAGCTCCATCAGCCCCAGGGTAAACATATTGTGCGCGTCCTCTTTGCGCTCCAAAGCGTCGTGATATGCCTCGAGTTTGTTGAGCTTTTGAAGGTTCTTCCGGATGTCGAGAAGTTCGCGGACAAGAGGGTGCTCGTTGTCGCCGTACTTGAGGTTGCTGTCGCCCCGTGTTTTGCCAATCGAGCCGAAGACTTCGACCACGAGCACGCTGTGGTGCGCGACGATGGCGCGACCGCTTTCGCTGACGATGTCCGGGTGTGGTACCTTCTCCGCGTTGCACACATCGGCGATGTAGTACACGACGTCGTTGGTGTATTCCTGGAGCGAGTAATTGGTCGAACTGTCGAACGCGGATCGGCTGCCGTCATAATCCACTCCGAGGCCGCCGCCGACATCCACGAATTCGATGGGGAATCCCATCTTGTAAAGCTTGGCGTAAAATCTTGCGGCTTCCTGAACCGCTTTCTTGACCGTCAAAATGTCAGGCACCTGCGAACCGATGTGGAAGTGGAGAAGCTTGAAGCAGTGAACAAGATTTTCTTCGCGGAGGAGTTCAGTCGCGGTGAGAAGCTCGCATGTGCTGAGGCCAAACTTTGCGTTCTCGCCGCCACTCTCAGCCCACTTTCCAGCGCCTTTGCTGAGGAGTCGGGCGCGAATGCCGATGACCGGTTCGACTCCAACCTGTTTGGACACGCTGAGGATCTGGCGGAGTTCTTCGAGTTTCTCGACGACCATGATGATCCGTTTGCCCAGCTTGATGCCCATGAGCGCCATCTTGATGAAGCTCGCATCCTTGTAGCCATTGCAAATGATCAGACTCCCCGGTTGATCCTGGAGCGCCAGCCCGGCAAAGAGTTCAGGCTTGCTGCCGACTTCCAGTCCGAAGTTGTAGGGCTTGCCGGCATCGAGGATTTCTTCGACCACCTCGCGCAACTGGTTCACCTTGATGGGAAATACGCCGCGGTATTTTCCCTGGTAACCAAATTCCGCGATCGAATTGTGGAAGGCCTTGTTGATCGATTGGACGCGATGACGGAGGATGTCCTGGAATCGGATCAGAACCGGAAATTTGAGGCTGCGTCCCTTCGCCTCCTCGATCACGTCGGTGATGTCCACGCTCGTTCCCGCTTCCTGCAGCGGCGTCGCGACGACATGCCCGGCTTCGTTGATGTCAAAGTAACGTGCTCCCCAGCGATCGATGTTGTAGAGAGTACGGGCGGCCTGAATGTCCCAAGGCTTGCCCGATTCGGAAGTTTCGCTCATTTGGTCGGTTGCAAATCGAGCGCACTATACGGATGCACTCCGGGAATTCAATATGGGTTCTGGAAAATCTTCCTGCCCGGCAGTTCGCGCCTTCATCAAGGAAACTCTTCCCTGACAGCCACGCGTCTGGTTTTCTTTCCGCATGGCTCAAGTTTCTCTTCAACGCGTCGTGAGGCACTGCGATCGCCTGCTCCGGACGGACGAATTCACGGATTACGAAGGCGCGGTCAACGGGCTCCAGGTCGAGAACGATGGATTTGTTTCGCGCATCGTGGCCGCTGTGGATGCAAGCTTGGCCACGGTGCGACTGGCGTGCGAGGCGAGGGCGGATCTGTTGATCGTGCATCATGGATTGTTCTGGAGCCCGAGTCATCCTTGGACCGGGAAGCGTCGGGAGATGCTGCGCCTCCTGATGGAGAATCGACTGGCGGTTTACAGCTCTCATCTGCCGCTCGATGCGCATCCGACTTTGGGGAACAATGCGTGTCTGGCCGCGGCGCTGGGATTTCGGCGCACGAAACCCTTCTTTCACGACAAGGGGCGGCACATCGGTCTGAGCGTGGAGATCCGGGTTGATAGAGATGAGTTGCGAGCCCGCATTGAGAGGGCCGTGGGCGGCAGGGTGCATTTGATTCCTGGCGGAGCGGATACTTGTCGCAGCATCGGCATTGTGACAGGTGGTGCGGGGGGATCATTGAAGCTCGCCGCGAGCGAAGGTGTGGACACGTTCATTACCGGCGAAGGTCCACACTGGACTTATGCGCTGGCGGAAGAACTGGGCCTGAACGTCTTTTACGCAGGGCACTACGCCACGGAGACGTTTGGAGTCAGAGCGCTGGCCTCTCACCTGTCGGAGAAGTTTTCGCTGTCGTGGAGTTTTCTGGATCATCCCACGGGGCTTTGAGAGCCGGGATTATTCCTCTATCACCAGCCGGAATAACTGGACCTGATCGGAGGGTGGAAGGTTCACCACGAAGCGCCCTCTGAGGAGCTTGGGTTTGCTGGTTAGGAACGCCCAGGTTCCCGGCCATTCCGCATCCTCTTTGATCTGGAGAAAGAATCCTTTGGCGCTCGATGACCACGAGATCTCAACATGGCCGTCGGGCAGGTGTCTTGCGGAGAGTTGGGGCGGCGGAATGGCTTCGACGAATGCAGTGACAAAATTGTTGTCAATAATTTTGTCGGGTGTCTCCGAGCTGACGATGGCAGCGCTGATCACGGACTCGCCTTTGGTGAGTGTGGTGCGAACTTCGAGTGAAGCACTTCCGCCTGGAAGGAGATCTCCAAGCTGGCTGCATAGAAGGCTTCCATCCATTGACCACGTGCCTTGACTGAGGGTCATGGAATTGATCCTGGCTGCGTCCGTGATGTAGTGGTCCACTCTCAGCGATGTCGCGGTCAACCGGCTCCCGTTTGTGATAACAAGGGAATAGATGATCGAATCGCCGGTCCAGCCCACAGTCCTCGACGTGGACATGGAAAGCACCAAATCTGCGCTCGGCGCAACTTCGAAGTCTTTGGGAGATGCTGTCTGGCCTCCGGAAGTGGCAACTTGGATCGGTCCGGTGATGGCTCCGAATGGAACAGTGGCGGTGATTTGGTCGGGAGCTTCAATCGAGAAATCGGCGACGGTACCATTGAATTCGACGCGGATTGCATCGGCAAAGCCGGTTCCGCGAAGGCGAATGTTTGAGCCAACGGTGCCTGCCGAAGGCTCGACCGCGATGATTCTGGGCAGAACGCCAAACAACAGCCGATCATCGAAGAATGTGGCATTGGGGGAAACCACTCCGATGGCTCCACTGGTCGCCTCGGGCGGTACGATGGCCGTGATTTTCTGTTCCGAGATTACCCTGGAGGGCGCGTGTCTTTTTCCGAAGACGACGGCGGTGGCGTTCTGCATTCCCATTCCGGTAAATGTGATCTCATCGCCGACGTGGCCGGTGGTCGAGGACATTGATACCACATTCAGTTCGGCAGGGGTGAACGGCGTCGAACTGAAAGCGGCTTGTTCTCCGAAAGCGATGATGATTGGACCGGCCTTGAAGTTCGCCGGGACTTTCGCCTTGATTTCATTGGCGCTGATTCTGGTGAAACCCGCCGAAGTTTCGCCGAAGAGCAGCGCATCAGGTTCGGTAAATCCACTTCCAAAGATATGCACTTCCGTTTCTTCGTAGCCCGAAATCGGCGTGAAAGAATCAATTCTTGGAACGACGGTGTAAACCGCCAGATTTCCCCCAATCTCTCCCAGTGGGGTTGCGACTCGAACCGTTCCTGTCACTGCGTTGATTGGGATGATGGCTGCGATTTTGTTTGTCGAGACAACGGTGAAGGCCATTGCAACGCCGTCGATGCTCACCCTGGTGGTCTGGTCGAGGCCGGTTCCCAGGATTGTAAGTTCGCTCAGCACACTTCCAGTAATCGGAGTGATGGAACTGATGTGGACGTCGCCAATCCGAAACTGTCTCGGGCTGGTAGCAAGACCGTTGGGGGTGACGACCGTGATCGGTCCGGTGGTTGCCCCTTCAGGCACTGTCGCATTGATTACGTAAGGAGCGAGCTCTTGTGTGAACTTCGCCTCGACACCATTGATTTTCACGCTCTGAACATCAACCAAGTTGTGGCCCTTGATTTCAACCGCGGTGCCAACATGTCCAGCCTGTGGGGAAATTGTTTCGATCAGCGGAGCCTGGTTGGTTGGCAATTCGCTGGAAACAGTGAATCTGTTCGTGGCGGTCGCTTTGCCCAGGAGCGTTGTGATGCTCACCGTGGCCACCGACCCCATGTTGAGACTCGGCGGCACGATCGCTTGTACTCCGCCGGGAGCAGGAAGAAAATCGGCCCGAGTCCCATCAAAGTCCACGCCGGAGATCACTCCGAAGAGAGCTGTGCCGCGAATCAGCACGGACGCGCCGCGAGGCGCACTTTCGGGATAAATCTCGGTGATGTGCGGCGTCAATCCCCAAGCCCCCCTGTTCACGGCAAACGAGCCTCTCGTGACCAGTTCGCCCCGAGTTGTTGTGATGGTTATCGGACCGGTGACTGCGTCGGACGGCACGACTGCAACAATACCTCGGCCAGTGACTCCGGCCGGAAAGTCTTGGAACACTGCCTGGGCATCCAGCTCGCCACTGAAGCGGACTGAAGAAACTTCCGTTGTTTCCGAAAAGAAAATCGAGACGCTGTTCCCAGGCGATCCCATCAATGGCGAGAAACTGCTGACGACGGGCGCACTGGCACCGAACACAAGCACCTGGCTGCTGATGTCCTTTCCGTTTGGCGTTGTGATGCTCACGAGCCCCTCGGTCGCTCCCTCGGGCAGCGTTGCCGAGATAAAGGTGTCACTCAGTATGGTAAACGACTCGACTTCCTGACCATTGAGGCGCACCGAACTGGCGTCCGTGAGATTCATGCCCTCAATAGTAAACTGGGAGCCGGCGGATGGATCGATTCGTGATGGCGAGAAATCCACGATCAAAGGTGGGAGTGACTGTCGAGTGGTTGTAGTTACGCGGAATGGGGTGACACTTGAGACTGCTCCGATGAAAGTGGTGACGGTGATGGGTGCCGTCACCGCGCCGACGGGCACCGTTAACACGAGTCCGGTTCCAACCCGCACAGCCGACGCGGGAACATGCCCGAAGCTCACTTTGACAGGGCCGTGGTTTAGATTCAGACCGGCGATGAAGACCTGGGTTCCTTCAGCACCTTCCGTGGGGTAAACCTGCAAGATTCTTGGCCAATTTGCCGGGAGTTTGGAAGTGACTTTGAACGGCTGCGCGGAGACATAAGCAGCCTCATCTGTTGCCACGGTGATCAGTCCCGTGGTGGCTCCTTTCGGAACGGTTGCGACGAGAGCCGGACGAAGTGGCACCTCGTAGATCGTGAAGGCGGCATCGAGATTGCCGATCCGTACAGATTTCACCTCCCCACCGGCCCTCAAATTAATGAGAACGGTTGTACCGACAGGACCTTCCGGCGTGAAGTAGTCGATGGCATCCACTCCCCCAGGTGCCGCCAATGCCGCCAGCGAGGTTTGACGGTTGTTAAGGGTTTCCACCAAGTTCAACGCCGATTGAGGTGTTGTTGCAGCGCCTGAAGTCTGCAGTGATGCAATAATCAAGAGCAGTACCGGCAGGCTCAGTGCGAGTCTGAGCATTCTCTGGAAGCAGTGCTGCGCTTGTTCGAGAAGCGCCTTCCTTCGTCCATTTGTTGTGCTATTGAATGATTGCCTCAGCATCTCCAGCCCGGTTGTTACGCGAAACGGTTCACAGTCTGCACCCCCTTCGCAAGATTGTGAAAACTAGCGAGTTCCGAGCCATCTGCGCGAGAGAATTTGCGCCATCCTCGCGCCCTGCTTGTAAGGTTTTCCGACGTTCCTGGGTTGTGCTCATCCAAGTCATCGACATCTTCGTCGTGGTTTCACGATCTGAGGATCGCGGCGCCAAAGGATTTCAATTGTCCGGGTGAGGCAGGGGAGAATACCGTCCCGGCTAGATGACTTTCGGTCAGACCCTCCGCAATCGATTGCTGTCAGCCGCATTGATGCCGGCTTTCTGGACGGTTATCGGCCTGGCTTTCGCCAGTCAGCTGTACATTTCCAGCGCCAGGCTCAACAGTCCGATTTCTGTCGGGTATGCGGTTGGGCAATCGCTGCTGGACTGGTACCTGTTCGCCGCGCTGGCAGTGCCGGCGATGTGGCTGGCGCGGCGGTTTCCACTGAAGCGAACGACATGGGAACAGACGGTGCCGGTCCACATTGGGGCAAGCATTGCTTTTGGGATGGTCTTCATGTTTTGCCGTGCGTTTGCAGGTCAGTTGTACGAGAACATTGCTGGTGGCAAGGCCACGTTCGGAGATGTCTTTCAGCCGTTGGTCGTTCGGATGTTTCATTTCACTTTCCTCGTTTATTGCGTGATCGTCGGGACCGCGCATGCGCTCGATTTTTACCGCCTGGCGAGGGAGCGCGAACTGCATTCGCTGGCATTGGAGAAACGTCTGACAGAGACGCGGCTCCAGGCTCTACAGATTCAGTTAAACCCGCATTTTCTTTTCAATACGCTTCATGCGATCTCGGCATTGATGCACATTGATGTCGAGGCGGCGGACCGGATGATAGCCCGGCTCAGCGAGTTGCTTCGCTATGCGTTGGAGAGCACGGATGCGCAGGAAGTGACGCTGCGACAGGAGCTGGACTTCATCGGCCGTTACATTGAAATCGAAAAGACACGGTTTGGCCCGCGGCTGACCTTCATGCAAAACGTCGAACCGGCGGCTCTGGATGTCATGGTTCCGAATCTCATTCTCCAACCAATTGTGGAGAACGCCATCCGGCATGGCATTGAGCCGCACGCGCGTCCAGGCAAGGTTGAGCTTCACGCTCGAAAAAGCCCGCATGGCCTGGAAATCGAGCTGCATGACAACGGCGACGGTCTGCCGTCCTCCGGACTGGAGCGCGAAGGCATTGGACTCACCAATACTCGTGAGCGTCTGGCGGAGCTGTACGGCGCTGAACACAAGTTGGAATTCAACACGTCCGCTGGCGGTCTGGTGGTGCGCCTTGTGTTGCCGTGGAGGCCCCAGGCCCGCCCGCGAAAAGGTTGAGCCACGTAACCTGTATCTATGAAGATAAGAACCATCATTGTGGATGACGAGCCGCTCGGGCGAGAGCGGCTGCGGAAACTGCTGGCAAACGAATCTGACGTGGAGATCGTCGCCGAATGCGGTGACGGCCGCGAGGCCATCGCAACGATTCAGCGCGAAGCGCCGCAACTGGTATTCCTGGATGTTCAAATGCCGGAGATCGATGGTTTCGGTGTTGTCGCAGGCCTGATGATGAAGCCGCCACCGATTTTTGTGTTCGTCACGGCTTACGACAAATTCGCCCTGCGCGCCTTTGACGCGCACGCCCTGGATTATCTGCTGAAGCCGTTCGACAAGGCACGGTTTCAACAGGCGCTTGAAAAGGTGCGCGTTCATCGCAAAGCGCAGGAGATGGATCAGCTCAGCGCTCGGTTGACGACGCTTATTGAGGAGGTCAAGGAAGGGCGGTGGGAGAAGCCGGAAGTGAAGACGATGGATCGAATTGCGGTAAAAACAGGCAGCAAGGTTCTGCTTCTGAAAATCGATGACATCGATTGGGTCGAGGCGGCGGACAACTACGTCAACATCCACGTCGGCACTGAAACCCACATGCAACGTGAAACCATGTCCTCCATCGAGGACAAGCTGCCGCCGACCCGGTTTGTCCGCATCAATCGCTCCACCATCGTCAACATCGAGCGCGTCAAGGAACTGCAACCGCTGTTTCACGGTGATCAGGTGGTGATTCTCCGCGGAGGAACCAAGCTCACCTTGAGCCGGAATTACCGTGACAAATTGAACCAGCTTCTGGGGCGAATGGAGTAGATGCGACCACGTTTCCGGCGGTCTGTGCAGCAGTTTTTATTTTGCACAGACCTTAATTGAATTGGTTCACGCTTTGGCTGGCATCGAAATGTTGCCCATGTAGATTCGAGTCCGTGAAGATTGGTTTGTTGCAGCTCAATTCCACCATCGGCGATTTCTCCGGGAATGTCCGGCGTCTGATGGATGCCTACAGTGACGCGGTTTCGCAAGGGGCCGAACTGGTTGTCGCGCCGGAACTGTTCCTTTGCGGCTACCCTCCGCGCGATTTGTTGATGCGCAGCGATTTTGTTCGACGAAACATTGAAGCGCTTGAGCAAGCCGCCGCCGAAACGGGACACGTGCCTTTGTGCGTCGGTTTTGTGGATCGGAATTCGGATCGTCCGGGGAAGCCGTTGCGCAACTCGGCGGCATGGTTGTGTGATGGGAAGGTGGCGCATCGCCGGCACAAGACTCTGCTCCCCACGTACGATGTTTTCGACGAGGCGCGTTACTTCGAGCCTTCCGCCACGCTCGCGCCGATCCCTTTTCAGAGTCTCACGGTCGGCGTCACGATCTGCGAGGACATCTGGAACGATCAGGATTTCTGGCCCGAGCGCCAGTATCGCCGTGATCCGGTCAGGGAACTGATCTCCCAGGGAGCGAACTTTATCATCAATCTTTCCGCGTCGCCGTGGTGTGCGGGCAAAGAGAAGACCCGGGCCGCGATGTTGCAGCGGGTGGCTTTCGACGAAGGTGTTCCTCTCGTGTACGTGAATCTTGTCGGCGGCAACGATGAGTTGATTTTCGATGGACACAGCATGGCCCTGAACGCCGCAGGCCGAGTAGTGGGGAAGGGCAGGGGATTCGCCGAGGATCTGTTGATTGTCGAAATCGACACCAGTTCGCCAATCGCCAGGACGACAAGCCCGGAAGCTCAGAGGCCGAGTCCCACCGGACTCGAATGGCCGTGCAGCGAAGAACTGCTTTACCATGCGTTGTCGCTTGGGATTCGCGACTACGTCAACAAGTGCGGCTTCAAGCAGGTGGTGCTCGGGCTGTCCGGCGGCATTGATTCAGCGGTAACCGCAGTGCTGGCGGTCGAGGCGCTTGGCGCTGGCAACGTCATGGGAGTCGCGATGCCTTCCAAGTTTTCCAGTGCAGGCAGTTTGACTGACGCGGAGACTCTCGCCCGGAATCTCGACATTCGTTTCGAGAAACTTCCCATCGAAGCGCCGGTTGCAGCGGTTGAACAGCAGTTCGCCGGGGTGTTCGCCGGCCTGGCGCGGAACGAGGCCGAGGAAAACATCCAGTCGCGGCTCCGCGGACTGACACTCATGGCGCTGTCGAACAAGTTTGGCTCGCTCGTCCTCACCACCGGCAACAAATCCGAGGTGGCGGTTGGCTACTGCACGCTTTATGGCGACATGTGCGGTGCCTTGGCCGTGATCGCGGATGTTTTCAAGACCGAGATCTACCGCCTGTCCCGATGGATCAATCGTGAACGCGAAATCATTCCCGTCAACAGCATCACCAAGCCTCCAAGCGCTGAGTTGCGGCCCAACCAGACAGACCAGGATTCACTTCCCCCGTATGAAGTGCTCGACCAAATCCTTGACGCCTATGTGGTGCGCGATTTGAGCAAGACTGAGATTGTGGCGCTCGGTTTTGATGCGGCTGTCGTGAGCGACGTGATCAACAAGGTGACTTTCAGCGAATACAAACGACGTCAGGCTGCGCCCGGTTTGAAGGTCTCGTCCCGCGCCTTTGGAATGGGACGGAGAATTCCCATTGCGCAGAGATTCAGGACCTGACGCCGCGCCGGGTCAATGCAGGGAGAAACCTGCCTTGGTATCGAACAACACCACCCAAGCCCGGCTCTCCGCGAAATTTACTACCTCGCTCCATTGCAGTGTCCATTTGTCGGAATCGGCGGTGTCCGCGAGTTCGACGCGCACCAGGTGTGAACCGGGCGTCACCGGCAGGCGCACCACGGCGATGCATGGGCCATCGTGGGAAAGGCCTTTGGGCTGGTAGGATTGATCAAGCAAGGACCGGCCATCCACCTGCACCCGCAGGCGCACGGGCAGGCGCTCGCGGGTGACGTTCACCTGCGCACGCATGTGCGGGAGGCGTTTGTCCAGCTCCTCATTGGTCAGCTTCCGGGATTCCACAATCGCACCGTGGTGGTTGAAGGAAACGATCAGTTCCGGCTCGGGCGAATGAGGCGGGCGGTAAGGCAGATTGCTGAACACGAATGTCACCGTGCTCAACACGAACACGAGTGCGAGAGCGGCGGCGACTTGCATGGGTTTTTTGCGGATGCGGGGAGCTCGCGCGTGAGAGGGCTGTAGCTGGAACTCTCTCGCCAGTCGCAGCAACTCATTACGGCTGGTGCGGTCACATTGCACAAAGCGGACTCTCGCCGGGTCGGCCTTGCCTGGGTCGAACTTCGGTTCATGCGTTCCCTCCATGCGTTGGGTGAACCACTTTGTGCCTTCGCGGCAAACAGTATCGCCTTCGCCACAGCCAATCACCAGCACGCCCGCCGCGCCGCGCTGCAAGGCTCGCTCCAGCATGACCGCGCTGACCCAGCCCACACACGGCACCGACTGAATGCGATAGCCAGGCAAGTCCACGGAGTTCCCTTCCCCGTCCGCACCCAGCAGCTCGCCAGCGGACTCCGCGCACGAGAAAGCGATGAATGGATGTTCTCCCCGGGCCTTCCGCGATTCGATCCATGCGAGCAGGGGTTTCTCGATCACGCGGCTGTTGAACACGGGCTGGCTGATCGCCTGTGAATCGCACGAGCCGGTGCAAATCCCACAGCCTACGCACAACGCCGGGTTGACGTACGATTGCACACCAAACTTTCGGCCATCCTCGCGCGCAACCATGGTGATGGCGTTGAAGGGGCAGTCTTGAGCGCAAAGTGTGCAACCCATGCAGCGTGGCAAATCGACCTGTGCCTTCCATTCGGGAGCGCGCCGTTGTTTCGCCATCCACCACGGCACAGTGAGGGCAGTGCCGCCGACGAAAAGGAAGAACGCCCACAGAGCGCCGCCACTCAACCGATCCGTCAGAGCGAACGGCCACAGATACCACCAGTCGATGGTGAACTTCTGCGCCTTGACGGTCATCTGCGCGGGACTGGCGCTGAAGGCTGGCAGCAGCACGGAAAGAAGCAGAAGCGAACCGAGAATCCACAGGGTCATCGTTCGTCCGGCTAAGAAGCGAGAGCGATTGACACGCATCAAGTGCATCCAGATGCCGACGCCCATGGCCAACGGCGCCAGCATGTGGACGAAGAAAATCAGGAAAAACAGGAGCGAGTGGACGCTTTGGTCGGTGAGGAAGGAACGCGAGAGCGGCTCGGCGAAAATCGGCAGCCTGTCGATGAAGCGCGCGGTGCCGAGCGCGGCATGTTGAGCGCGCACGTCCCAGACGAGCCAATAGCCGGTCCAGCCGATGAACCAGAGCAACGACAGCAGTAGCACGCCCGTGGTCCACGCCAGCCAGCGCGGGCCGGTGAAGCGCCGTTGGAACGTTATCCGCAAAGCATGCAGGAGAATGAAGAACAGACATCCGTCCGAGCTGTAGCGATGGAGCGAACGTGTAAGCTGTCCCAGCCAGGAGGACCTCCGGATCGTTTCCAAAGACTCGTAGGCATGATGAACACTTGGCGTGTACCAGTAGAGCAGCACGATGCCGGTCACGACTGCTATCAGGAGACAAGTGTTGGCAATTGCGCCGAGCTGTCCGAAGGGATTGAGCGCGGGTGGAATGAAGTTCTGGATCAGCCGGTCAAGATAGTGCCATCCGTCATCCAGTCGGCGGAGGAGGGTGTCAGCGCGTGTTGCGTGAGGAGGTAAGGACTCGGCCTTGGAGAGAGGAGCGACGCAAGTGGAATTGACGCTCGCCCTCACCCCCGGGGAGAGGGGGAACGAGGGTGCGTGATTTGATGGTTTGTCAGTTGTGGTTTCAGTCGCCGCAGCTTGGCTGTTCGAGTTTGAGTGCAGACGATTTGATGACACGCCAGTAACATCTGCGATCATTGCAGGTTTCTCCCTCTCCTGGGGTATAGGTCCGGTTTGAGGGTGGTTTTCAATCACTCTTCACCATGAGTTGTTCGTCACAATGGCTTCTCCGACAGCAAGACTCGCAGGGCTGAGATCAGCCACGACTGCTCGTTCTGGCTCAGGGAAAGCCGATATGCAATGTGGCCCTCCCGATCAAGCAGGAAGAACAGATTCGAGTGCTGAATCTGACCGGATTTTTCATCACGCGAGCGGGCGACGTTCAGCTTGTCCAGCACAGTGTTCACATCCGCCGGGACGCCGTTCACGAAATGAAACTGCGGAGCCTTCATGCCGTAGATCTTCGAGATGGCGCTGCGCAATTCGCCGGTGTCGGCCTCCGGACTTAGAGAGAAAGCCACGACGGCCATGTCGTTACGCTCTTCGGGAGTCAACTGATCGAGCACGGCGCGAATCTTCGTCAGCATCATCGGGCAGGTGGTTGTGCAGGTGGAATAAACCGCTGTGACGAGCACTACACGCCCTTTGAAATCCGAAAGCGCAACGGGCTCGCCATCTTGATTTGTGAGCGCGAAGGGCGGCATTAGCAGTGCGGAACGAAGGCGGTCGGCAGGGAAGGGGAGTTCCACCTGTTTCGCCTGCGAGCGGCCCAAACCAAGCAGGCTCAAAGCGATGGCGCAGACAAGCGCCAGCGCGGCACCCGCCAACGGCGCGAGAGCGCGGCGGCGAGTCTGCCACAACTCTTGCAGCGGCGTGCGCCAGATGAAAAACAGGATGGCTTGGAGGGGCAACGGCTCGGCAAGCATCACCCAGACGGAACCGAGTTGCATCCAGCCCCCCTTTGGATCGAATGTGAAGCAGCGCATCCGGAAGTCTTCCAGGAAATCGCCCCACACGCCGGACGCCTGGGGCGAAAAAGCCATCACCACGATGAAGATTTGGTAGAACACCAATGAGCACAGCGCGAAGGCGGGAAAGCTCGCGCCGGAGAGGAATCTTGACGTCCGCGCGACGAGGCGCTCGGTCGGTGGGAGCGTTGTGGAGCAAGTATTCATTTTGTGTGACGAGTGATCTGTTCCCCCTCACCCCGGCCCTCT
>SXGU01545899.1_pt1 | contig 31240 bp, 26 predicted proteins | sample 3174531 | NCBI WGS metagenome assembly SXGU01 (sample SAMN11356863, study PRJNA531348) | freshwater metagenome | isolation source: freshwater sample F1-140 | place: China: Fuxian Lake, Yuxi | collected 2017-12-25 | reverse complement strand
GGCGGCGGCGGCGGTGGTTACGGCGGTGGCCGTGGCGATCGCGGCGGACGCAGCGGCGGCGGCGGCGGCGGTCGCGACAAGGGCGACTGGCGTCACGGCAGCGGCGGCGGCGGCGGTGGTGGCGGTGGCGGTGGCGACGACTGGAGCTGAGTCTCCAGCCTGAGCCGCGACACCTCATCGCAGCCAAGCAACTTTGTTCATTCGCGGGCATCGGCACACGCCGGTGCCCGCTTTCTATTGCGCGCGCCCGCTTTCTATTGCGCGCGCCCGCTTTCTATTGCGCGCGCCCGCTTTCTTTTGCGCACGCCCGCTTTCTATTGCGCGCGCCCGCTTTCTATTGCGCGCGCCCGCTTTCTTTTGCGCACGCCCGCGTGCCTTCGACACCAATCCAACCCCGGGGACGATGTGTAGAGTGATCGCATGGCAACCATCAAGGAGACTCCCCTCTCGACACTCAGTGGCTGGCTCATGATGCCGGTGTGGCTGGGCAGCCTGGCCGGCGGCCTTTGGCTGGTGATCGGAGCAGCCCTTCATGGTGGGCCGGCTGGTCGTGTGATTGCGGGTGTCGCCTGTTTCCTGCTCTTCCTGATCCTTCCGCTGGGCTTCTTCGTCGTGTCACCCAACGACAGCCGCGCCATCCTCTTCTTCGGCGTCTACCGCGGAACCGTGAGGACCATCGGTTTCCACTACGTCAACCCGTTCAGCACCAAGCGGCGTGTGTCGCTGCGCGTGCGGACCTTTGAGACCGGCTCGTCCAAGTCCGCGGATGTCAAGGATCCCGGCACCGGCCGCGTGATCCAGAAGGGACAGCACACCAAGGGGACTCCGATCAAGGTGAACGATCTGGATGGCAACCCAATCGAGATCGCGGCAGTCGTGGTCTGGAAGGTGACCGACACGGCGCAAGCCCTCTTTTCCGTCGACGACTACGAGTCCTTCGTGGAAGTGCAGTCCGAGAGCGCACTGCGCAACCTGGCCAGTCGATACCACTACGACTCACCTGAGGAACAGGGTGCGCCCAGCCTTCGCGGCAACACGGACCACATCGGGGAGCAGCTGCAGGTCGAGCTTCACCAACGACTGGCCGCCGCCGGGGTCGAGGTCCTGGAGGCCCGAATCTCCAGCCTGGCCTACGCACCGGAGATCGCCGCCGCGATGCTCCGAAGGCAGCAGGCATCGGCCGTGATCGCGGCCCGCCAGAAGATCGTCGAGGGTGCCGTGGGGATGGTCGACATGGCCTTGCAGGGGCTGAAGGACCGCGGCGTCGCGGACCTGGACCCCGCGCAGCGCGCCGCGATCATCGGCAACCTGCTCGTCGTGCTCTGCAGTGACCAGAGCGCGCAACCAGTGGTGCAGACGGGCAGCTGAGCGGGAACATCGGGGTGCCAGCCAGGGCTGCTCCCGACAATCCCGCCACTCACACCGGCAGGCCATCCCAGCGGACGAACGCTTCCATCGCGGCGTATTCAGCCAGCCCGAGGGCGTCGTACTGGTGCGCGGTGTCTCGGTTGCGCTCCTCGGCCCTCTGCCAGAACTCGCGGACATCGCTGCCTGGGTAGGGCGCGCGATCCTTCTGGGACTGGTGCTTGAAAATGGCGCCGCGCTTGCGTTCCACCTCGTCGGGCGCCAGCGGCACGGCCATGTCGATCTGCTCGACGGGCCACTCTTGCCAGGCGCCGCGGTAAAGGAAGAGTTCGCAGTCGCCGAACCAGGCCTCGGCCCGCACCTCCGCAATCGCCCGCTGGATGCCTTCAAGGCACACGCGGTGCGTGCCGTGCGGGTCGCTGAGGTCGCCCGCGGCGTAGATCTGGTGGGGCTTGAGTTCGCGCAGCAGCGCGACGACGAGCTCCACATCCTTCGCGCCGATGGGGTTCTTGCGAACGCGACCCGTCTCGTAGAACGGCATGTCCAGGAAGTGGAGGCGCGAGTCCTGGAGCCCGCACGCCAGTGCCGCCGCCCGGGCCTCGCCTCGGCGGATGATGCCCTTGAGTCGCTGGACGTCGTCCGGGTCCACTTCGCCGGGCTTCTTCGCACGGAGTCGATCCGCGAGCGTGAGTTCCAGCCGCTCCGTATCGGCGCCGTCAAACCCAAACGACGTATTGAACTCCGACGCGAAGTCCAGGAATCGCAGCGCATCATGGTCAAACACCGCGATGTTGCCCGACACCTGGTAGGCAACATGCACGTCGTGCCCCTGGTCCACCAGTCGGATGAGCGTGCCGCCCATCGAGATGACGTCGTCGTCGGGGTGCGGGCTGAAGATGGCGACGCGCTTGGGAAAGATGCGGTCACGGGGGCGGTCGATGTCGCCCGCTTGCTTGCGACTGCTGGGCTTCCCGCCGGGCCAACCCGTCACGGTCCGCTGGAGTGCCCTGAACACGCCCAGGTTGATCTCGTACGGGGACCCCGCGCGAGCGACCAGCTCCTGCAAGTGGTGCGAGTTGTAGTCCTCGGCCGTGAGCTTGAGGATGGCCTTGCCGGTCTGCCGGGAGAGCCACACGACCGCCCGGCGGGTCGTTGCGTCGTCCCACGCGGATGGGTCCAGCACACCCTGCGTCCAGGGGCAGGTTTCACGACGGAGGGCGCTGGCCGCGGCTCGGTCCAGCACCACCATGGCACCGTGATGTCCCTGCAAGAACGTCGCAGGGACGTGCGGGTCCGGCTCGCCCTCCACGAATCGCTGGACGATGGGCGCCTTGGCTTCCCCCATCGCCAGCAGCACGATTCGCCGACTCTGGAGAATGGTCCCTACGCCCATCGTGATCGCTCGCGCCGGCACGAACCCTTCGCCGAAGAAGTCGCTGGCGGCATCGCGCCTCGTCAACCCATCCAGCGTGATGAGCCGCGTGCGGCTGGTCGAGCCCGACCCTGGCTCGTTGAACCCGATGTGGCCGGTGCGGCCGATCCCCAGCAGCTGCAGGTCGATCCCCCCCGCCTCGCGAATGGACGCTTCGTATCGCTCACACCAATCCGCGACCTCCGCCTGCGTGATCGTGCCATCGGGGATGTGCACGTTGGCCATGTCGATGTCGACCAGGTCAAAGAGGTGCTCACGCATGAACCGGACGTACGACTGGAGCCGAGTGGGCTCCATCGGGAAGTACTCGTCCAGGTTGAAGGTCGTGACGTTGGCAAAGGACAGCCCATCCTCGCGGTGCAATCGGACCAGCTCCGCATACACGCCAATGGGAGTGGCCCCGGTGGCCAGCCCCAGCACGCACTGCTTCCCAGAGGCCGCGCGAGCGCGAATGAGTCCCGCGATCTCGCCGGCCACGGCCTTGGAGGCGTCGTGGGCGTGCTGGATCACGCAGACGGGAATGCGTTCGCCGTCTCGAATCGCTGCAGCGACGTACGTCGACGGCGTGGTGGGTGCGCAGCGCTGGGCAGTCGTCGACATGAAAGCAGATAGTATTCGCAACGATCGCAACTTCCAACGAGACACTCATGCAGACATTCGGATACATCCGCGCGGCGATTCATTTCCTTGTCCCGTCCCTTCGCAGCGGCCTTCCCGCCTTGGCGGTGACCGCCGTTGCGTTGGCATCGATCCTCGGTGGCCTGTCGGGCTGCATGGATGAATCGGCTGGGATTCCAGCGAAGGCGGTCGACTCCTCCACCGCAGGAGTGTTGCGAGTTTCCCTTGAGGGGGTCAGCCTCGAGGCGATCACCGAGTCGCTGGACATGATGGCCAAGGTTGCCGGGGATTCGAAGTCCCCGCAGACCGTCCAGCTCGCCGGCGCGATCGGGCTCCAGAAGATGAACCTCGATCCGGCCACGAACCAGTCCGTGGCGGCGTTTGAGAGCGCGCGGTCTTCCCTCACCGCTGCTGGGGCCACCGAGGTCTACCTGCTCATGGGAGAGGGGGCCGAGCCTCCCGTCCGCCTGCTGCTCCGAGGGGAGTCGGGGAAGTCCAGCGACCTCGGCGCCGCCGCCGCGGACATCGTCAAGGCCGCCAATGAGTCGGCTGCCTCGTCGGGAGGTCGCCAACTGAATGGCTCGGCGACGGCCACCGAGATCGCACGCGGCTGGTACTTCGTCAACATCGATGCGGCCATGCCCTTGGAAGGCAGCGCGTCGCGCGCCGCCGAGCTGGACGCAGGGTTGGCCGGCCTGGGGAACGCCGCTGTCGCGTTCAGCGCACGGATGCCAGCGGATTTCCACGAGCGGGTCGCCCGCGCCATGGATGACCCCCAGGGGCTCGGTCCGGCGGCGATGTTTGCCGCGCAGTTTGAGGACACGGTGTCTCGGTTGACGTCGGTCGCCGCCGGGATGACCTTTGGTTCGTCGCCCCTCCTCCAACTGCAAGGTGATTTCGCGGATGAGGGTGCCGCGAGTGGGTTTGCCCAACAGTGGAACGAACTCGTCGGCATGGTGACCGGCATGATGGCGATGGGGGCACAGCCGGACCAGGCCGAACAGGTGGCCGCGCAGGCCGCGGCGATGCAGACCGCGCTCGCGATGGCCGCTCAGGGCAAGGTCGTGAAGCTTGAGATCGACCGCGCCAAGCTGGAGACGCTGCTCAAGTAGCGGCGCCTGCCAGGTGCCTGAAGTGGTCACGCGCCGGAGCTGGGCATCGCCAGGCGACGCCACGAGTCGAACTGTGCGTGGACTTCGTCCATCGTGTCGCCGCCGTGCTTCTCCAGGAAGGCGCGCGCGATCTCGAACGCGACCACATTCTCCATGACCACGCTGGCTGCCGCGACCGCCGAGATGTCAGATCTCTCGTAGTCGCTCCGCGCATCCCCGCCGGTCTGCAGGTCCACGCTCGGGAGGCCTCGCAGCAGGGTGGAGATGGGTTTCATGCCGCCCTTCACCACGACCGGCATGCCGTTGGTCATCCCGCCCTCGATGCCGCCGGCGTTGTTGGTGGCACGCTCAAAGCCCAGGTGGGACTCGTGCGAGCGCGTGCGATCCAGGTGGATGGGATCGTGGACTTGGCTTCCAAAGCGCTCGGTCACGGCCCGACCCAACCCGATCTCCACGCTCTTGAAGGCCTGGATCCCCATCACCGCGCCAGCGATTCGGGCATCCAACCTTTCGTCGGAGGCCACGCAGGTGCCCAGCCCGGGAGGGACGCCAAAGACGTGCACTTCGCAGAGGCCGCCCACCGTGTCCTTCTCGACCTTGGCGTAGTGGATGTGCTGGATGATCTCGGCACTGATGGCGGCGTCGGGACACGCGACCTCGCTGGCGTCGCGAGCCGCGCGCAGGGCCTGCCAGCCGTCTCGGGTGACCTGGACCGTGCTCCAGGCATCGATCGCCCCACGCACGAAGCCGAAAGCCTCGATCTCGAACTCGCGCAGGAGGCATCGCACCAGTGCGCAACCCGCCACGCGGGCGGCCGTCTCGCGCGCACTCGCCCGCTCCAGCGTGTTGCGGCAATCGTCGGTCAACCACTTCATGCACCCAGCCAGGTCCGCGTGCCCAGGTCGAGGCCGGTGAATCGGCGGCGTGCGCACGGCATCGTCCAGCCGCGAATCCTTGTTGGCGATCGAGAGCACGATCGGTGCGCCCGTGGTGAGCCCACGGCGCACCCCGGCCGTCACCTGCACGTGGTCTGACTCGATGCGCTGCCGGGCTCCGCGACCGTAGCCCTGCTGCCGCCGCGCCAGCTCCGCATCGATGAAGTCTGTGTCGACAGTGACGCCGGCCGGCATCCCCTCGATGAGCGTGGTCAGGCACGGTCCGTGCGATTCGCCGGCCGTCCGCATGCGGAGCGTGCTCATGCGTGGGATCATAAGGACATGGCTGAACCTGCCCGACGACCGCTTGCCCTCGTTACTGGCGCCAGTTCAGGCATCGGACTCACGTTCTGCGAAGTCTTGGCCGAGCATGGCCACGATCTCGTGCTCGTGGCCAGGCGTGGCGATCGCTTGCGGCTCCTGGCGGATCGACTGGCCCGCGAGCGCGGCATCACGGCGCATGTCTGCAGCGTCGACCTCTCCGTGCCCGGTGCGGCGGAGGGCGTGCTTGCGTTCACGCAGGATCGATCCCTTGAAGTGGATGTCTTGGTGAACAATGCGGGGTATGGCCTGCCCGGGTCGTTCCTCGATTCACCGTGGGACACGCACCGCGCCTGGCTGGAGGTGATGGCCGTGCAGTGGCTGCACCTCACGCACCTCTACCTGCCGGCGATGCTGGATCGGCGAGCCGGCCGCATCATCAACGTCGCCTCGCTGGCGGCCTTTTGCCCCGAACCTCCGGGGAGCCTCTATCCCGCCGTGAAGGCGTTCATGGTGGGTTCCACCCGAGCGCTCTCGCGCGACTTGCGAGGGACCGGGGTGACCGCCACCGCCGTCTGCCCGGGATTCACCGACAGCGAATTCCACGACGTGCTGGGAAGCACGGAAACCGTGAGGAAGATCCCTCGCATCATGTGGATGCGCGCGCGTCCCGTGGTCGAAGAAGGGTGGCGGGCGGCGAGGCTTGGCCGGCCCGTTGTCATCGCGGGGTTCTGCAACAAGTGCGTCGCCGCGCTGTGCTGGCTGCTCCCTGGCTGGCTGCTTGACGCCCTCGCGCCGAAGGCCGTGCTGGAACGGACCAGGATTCCTGCGAAGCGGGAGCGGGGTGGAACGGCGCCGTCGCCGACGAAGCGGGCATGAAACAACGCGCGCGGTCCCGTCTGACCGCGCGTGTCGCTCCACAACCTGTTCCGTGTTGGTGTCGTTCAGCGACTGCTGTTGCGAAGCCCCGACATTGCCGAGGCCCCCTTGCTGATGCGGGACGACGACTGTGCCGTCCGCGACGACTTCGCCTGGCGCTCCGATTCCTGGTCAGCCGCAGCCGCCGACTTGGCGGCGCGAGCCTTGGATGAGACCGCCTTCGAGGAAAGTCCGGCACCCGATCGCAGACCGCCGGCATCGACCCTAGGCGCAATGGCCAGTGTGAAGAGCGTTCCGATGATGACCGCCAGAATCAACGGGCGGGCTTGGACACGCGTGTAGTGGGTCGTGGCGGTCGTGGCGATCGGGTGCATGGTTCGTTGTGCCTCTCGTTCCCGCCAGCCCTGTGCTGGGTGTCGGAGGGGCCGACTGGGAACGAATGAAGGGTCGATTCCCTGAGGAGCGAGGCAAGCGATTGCCCAAAAAACTTTTGGGGTGCACCGTCCGGGTCAGTCCTGCCGGGGAGTGGCCCAGTCCAGCAGCCACCGCTGCGACTGGAGTCGACCCTGTCGCTCGAGCATCGCCAGCCCCCCCACCACCCGAACACCGGCCGCGAGCGCAAGTTCCATTGCCGGAGTCACTTGTGGCTCGTACACGGTCTCCAGGAGTGCGGCTCCCGAGGGCCAGCCGTCGGCAAGCGGTGCGGGAATCCCCACGGGATCCGGGCCGCCCGCCATCCCAACGCTCGTGGCCTGCACCACCAGGTCGAACGGCGCTGATCGGGCGGACCAACGTGGCCCGCCTTCCACCACGCGCCCAGCCCCCAGCTCCTGCGCCATCCCCGCCCACCCCGGACTCCGATTCCACGCCGTCACCTGCGCACCGCCTGCCGACAACGCGGCGATCGCGGCACGGCCGACCCCGCCGCAGCCCAACACCAGCGCCCGCGTGCCAGCGAGGTCCACACCCATGAGTTCCGAGGCGATCGCACGAATGGCCAGCGCGTCGGTGTTGATCGCCTCCAGCGAACCGTCGCCACGCACCACCAGCGTGTTCGCGGCATCCATCGAACGAGCCGGGGCATCGACCTGACCGCCCCGTTCGCACACGAACCGGACGAGGTGTGACTTGTGCGGCATCGTCACGCTCGCGCCGCGGAAGTTCAGGTGTGGGTCATCCACCAGCGCGCCGACGGTTGCCTTGAAGTGCTCCCACTCGGGAGGCACCGGGAGTCGCGCGTACACGGCGTCCACGCCAGACTCCGCAAACCAGGCCTGGTGAAGCGCGGGGCTGCGCGAATGGGAGACGGGCCAGCCGATGATGCCGTAGAGACGGGTCGATGTCGATTGCTCGCGCAGCCGCCATCCCTCGACCAGCTCCGAAGCCGTCGGTTGCCCGGGCGCGGTCGAGTCCCCCGTCACGGGACGCGCGTAGGTCCAGAGGTCGCCGGCACGAGCCGCCAAGCCGCGCGAGAGTTCGCCAGCCTCGCCCATGCAGATCGCCACCATCGGCTTGGGCCGATGCGCGAGCAGCTCAAACGCCTCCAGGTTGTCACGCACGCTTCGGGCCATCCAGGCCACCTTGATGACGGAGCCGCACGGTTCGGACGCGGCGGCCGCGACTCGCCGGGCCAGGTCAGCGGGCCGTCCCGCAAAATCGTGCACGCTCAGGATGATTCGAGTGGCCTCGGGCAGGCCTCGCAAGGCCGCGCGGAGGAGGGCGTCTCTCTCCACGGAGGCCAGCTCAACATCGAGGTACATCGGCTTGGCTCGGCGGCAGATCGCCAGAAGCAACTCGCGGCGCTCGTCGTCCGAGCCAAAGTAGGCGCCCTGCTCCCGGGCGTCTCGCACGGTGATGATCGACGGCATCGGGCTCTCCCGAACGAGCCGCTCGGCCACTTCGACCGTGGACGGATCTTCCGCCATCGGGTCCAGGCGCCACTCCACCATGTCGGCACCGGCGCCCCGTTCGCGGACGGCATCGACAAGCGCCGAATCGACACATTCCGGCCCCGTCACGCGAATCGACACGACAATCCTTGCCATGGGGGCGAAGGTTACGGCTCCCGTGGCTCACCGATACGATGGCGCGAATGGCCCGTCGCAACGCAGACCCCGACCCGATCGTGCCACCCGTCGACGTGCCGCAGCTCGCCTTCCAGTTCATGCGGTCCAACCTCTCCGGTCACATTGCCTTCGATGGCGATCGCCGGACAATCAAGGTGGCCCCGCTTCCCGATGGCCGGCTCGTGGCCCCGGTCATGGTGGCCATGCTTCGGTCGACCGACGTGGTGGTGGAACTGCCTGACGACGGCGACGACAGCCTGCAACTCACCGTGACACTTGAGGGGCTGGACCCGAATGGCACGGATGGCTTTGCCTGCGACCGCTGGCGCATCTATCACGGTGACCCACCCGACGTGCGCTGGGCCCTGCTGTCCATCGACGCAGGTCGATACCGCGGCTGGTTCATCGATGGTCCGGCCCTCATGCGCGAGAACCCACTCGCCGCGTGTGAACCGGCCATCTGCCGAGACGCCAACCTGGAGTTGGCCACGCTGAAACGCGCGATCCACAAGGTGGTCGGGAGCGATCCCCCGAGTGCCCTTCTCGTCGGGGCGGATCCCTGGGGATTCGACGTCAGGCGCCACGTGGACGTCGTCCGCCTGCGCATGAAGGATGGCGTCACCATCTCGGATGAGCGTTCGGCGATGGCCGCGCTGCAAGACCTGGCCGACTGACGTTTCAGGTTTGGCGCCCCGCCACCTAGAATCATGCCTTGATGCACTCCCTGAGGAACCACTTGTGAGCGAAATGAAGTCCAAGGGCATGGCCGGCTGCCTGAACCATGCGATGATCGACAATGTGCAGGCGAAGGCCGCACAGGCCGTGGCGGACCACTTCGGTGAGCCCGGATTTGACGACATCACCAAGGCCTACATCGACCAGCGATACGAGGGGTACTCGGAAGAGAACCAAGAGACCTGGCGCACGCTCTTCGACCGCCAGATGGGGTACCTGGACGAGCACGCCAGCGAGACGTACCTGGCCGGCGCGCGGGCGATTCGGCTGGTTCGCGAGCACATCCCGTACCTGGACGGCACGAAGTCCATCAATCATTTCCTCAGGCAGCTCACGGGCTGGCAGAGCAAGGCCGTGCCCGGGTACCTGCCCGCCAAGTCGTTCTTCGCCTGCTTGGCTCGTCGCGAGTTCCCCACGACGGTGGTCATCCGCGCCAAGGAGGACATCGACTACCTGCCGGAACCCGACATCTTCCACGACATCTTCGGCCACGTGCCGCTCCACGCCGACCCCACCTTCGCGGACTTCCTCCAGACGTACGGGAAGGCGGCCCTCCTCACCGACGATCCGTTCCACACGGAGCGACTGGCCCGGCTGTTCTGGTTCACGGTCGAGTTTGGCCTGATCCGCGAGGGCGGCCGCGTGAAGCTCTATGGATCGGGGTTGATCTCCAGCCCCGGCGAGAGTCGACACGCCCTCGCCAGCCCGGACGTGGACCGCCGGCCATTCGAGATGGAGCGCGTGTGCGACACGGCGTTCGAGATCGACCACTTCCAGCCAATCCTCTACGTGCTGGATTCGTTCGAGCAGCTGAAGGATGCGATGAACTCGTACGCCCAGCGGCTGCTCAGCTCGCGAGCAGGTACAGGCTCCATGCAACCGGCAGCAAGCTGATCACGATGCCCGCTTGCATGGTCAGGCGCGCCGTGGCCCACCGCCGGTCGGCGATCTCCTGGACGACCACCACGTAGAAGGTGACCAGGGCGTACTTGAAGACGGTCAGCCCCCACATGTCCCAGTGCTCGTGGATGAGGTTGGCGACCGGGTTCACTTCGTGGCCGCCCCTCGAGATCACCGCCCCCGTGAGGAGGATGTCGAGTGCCGACACGAAGAGCAGTGCGCCGATGAGCGGCACGAACTGAAGATCATTGAGTTCCCACCGAATGACCGACCGGTGCCAGGCCGTGGATGAAGCCATACCGAGGCCTCCTTTCGTGCGCCTCGGCGAAAAGGTCGATTCCGGGCGGGTCCCCCGCAAGCGCACCGGGCGGAAATCTTTCTGGCCAGCCAACGTCCGCCCCCGGTTATCGGTGGAAATGTGCCCCTGGAGGGCACATTCCCACCGATAACCGGGGAGGGACCTAGATCACCGAGTCATGGGTCGGCACGTTGTGCGCGGGGGCGGTGTTGAGCTGCACAAGCGCCTCACGCTGCACGCGGCGGGCCTCGCCGGCGTCCACATAGTCGCTGTGGCAGGCCGCCTTGTCCCCCTTGTCCGCCTTGTCCAGCTTGCCCTCGCCGCCCGCCTTGCTGGCCAGCTTGTGGATCTCGGCCGGGCTCAGCACGCCCCGCTTTTGGAGGATCTCTTGCTGTTCCGCCGTGAGTGCAGCGCTGCGCGCGGGCTTGCCTCGCTGGTGCTCGGGCGACTTGCCGCTCCCGAACTCCTGGATCTCCTTCGAGATGCGGACGCTGCACCAGTCGTGGCCGCACATCGCGCAGAAGTCGGTGTCCACGTCGAGGTCCTCGTCGTGATACGCGCGTGCCGTGTCGGGGTCGAATGACAGTTCAAAGTGTCGCTCCCAGTTGAGGGCGGCTCGAGCCTTGGTGAGCTCGTCGTCGCGGTCGCGGGTGCCCGGGATCCCGAGCGCGACGTCGGCCGCGTGGGCGGCGATCTTGTAGGCGATGCAACCCTGCTTGACGTCGTCGCGCTTGGGGAGGCCGAGGTGCTCCTTCGGCGTGACGTAGCAGAGCATGCTCGCACCGTGGTAGCCCGCGGCGGTGGCACCGATGCATGAAGTGATGTGGTCGTAGCCGGGGAACATGTCCGTCACCAGCGGGCCCAGGACATAGAAAGGCGCACCGTGGCAGACGCGCCGCTGGAGCTTCATGTTGAACTCGATCTGGTCGAAGGGCACGTGGCCCGGACCCTCGATCATCACCTGCACCCCCTTGCGCCAGGCGCGCTCGGTCAGCTCGCCCAGCGTGAAGAGTTCGGCCAGCTGCGCTCGATCGGTCGCGTCCGCGAGGCCACCCGGCCTCAGCCCATCGCCGATCGAGAAGGTGACGTCGTGCGTGCGCAAGACATCGCAAATCTGCTCCCAAGCGTCGTACATGGGGTTTTGCCGATTGTGCACCAGCATCCACTTGGCCAGGAGCGAGCCACCCCGGCTCACGATGCCGATGAGCCGCTCCTTGATGAGCGGCAGGTGTTCGCGGAGCACGCCGGCTAGGATCGTGAAGTAGTCCACTCCCTGCCGTGCCTGGTGTTCCAGCGATTCGAGGATCACGTCCAGGCTCAGGTCCTCGATCTTCCGGCCGATGATCATGGAGTAGATCGGAACTGTGCCGATGGGAACGTTTGCGTTGAGGATGTTGGCCTGCCGGCATTCGTCCTGGTTGACGCCCGTCGACAGGTCCATCACGGTGTCGGCACCCCAGCGCTCGGCCCACTTCAGCTTCTCCACCTCTTCGTCCGTGCCGGACGAGACAGGGGACGCTCCCATGTTCGCGTTGATCTTGGTCTTGGAAGCGCGGCCGATGGCCATCGGGTCCAGGTGGTGCGCGAGGTGGTGGATGTTGGCGGGAATCACCATGCGCCCGGCCGCGATCTCGTCACGGACCAGTTCGGGCGTCAGGTGCGGTTCGCGCTCGGCCACGCGTCGCATCGGCGGCGTGATGATTCCCAGCCGCGCGAACTCGAGCTGCGTGACGGGGAGGAACCCCGCTGCCGGCACGGCGCGGATGAAGGTGGGCGACGGGTCAGGCACGTTGCCGCCAGCCCGTCGATTGTGCCCGGCGCATCCGGTCGCGTGGTCGGCCGCCTCGGCGATCGTCCACCCGGTGGGCAGGAAATCCCACGCCGTCCTGTCGCTCGCGGCCGGCATGCCGGGCGTGTCAGGCGAGGCGAATGCCAGTGGCCCCCCAAGGTTGGCGCGCAGCGCGAAGCTCCCCGGGGTGGTCCCTGTCGGCCGCGAGGCGGGGTCATGGGCCCCGTGGGTGGGAAGCGGGTTGGCTTGATCCATTGGTGTCGATGTATGCATGGAGTGGTCCTCGTTCGCGGCTCCACTCAGGGGGCAACAACGATTGGCACCGGGAACTTGAGGTCGGGCCTGAGCGGGGCAATCGCGCCTCGCTTCCCCCAAAGGCCGCTTCCCTACGCCGGTACGAACCGGATCAGGTTCCGCAGGTGCATCTCAGCCGCAGGAAGTGTGCGGCGCCCTGAGCGACCCTCGGAGCCTATCAGGCCACGCGCGATTGACCGGGAAAGAACCTGTCTTTGGCGTTATGATGACAACAGATCGTGGGTTGGCTGCGCGTTCCGTCCGGGAACGCGTGGTTCGCCGTTTCACGATCAACCCACTCCCGGTTCGATCGCCCTGGCGCACCGCTCACCCACACGATCATGAAGAATCCGCACTTGGATGACGCAGACCTGGCCCTGGTTGAGGCGTTGCGCATCTCGGCCCGGCGGACGGGCCGTGAACTGGCTCGAGAGACGGGGCTTTCCGAGGCGAATGTTTCCAGGCGACTGAAGCGACTCACGGATGACGGGTTGATTTTTTTCCGGAGTTTTGTGCCCCCCTCCGCGTTCGGGCGAATGGTCGAGGCGGCGGTCGTCTTGGAAGGGCTCAGTGGCGATGCGCTCCGGCGCGCCGGTGAGTCGCTCGCGGAAGTGGAGGCGTGCGCGTCCGTCATCGAGGTGGACCACCGCTACCTGCTCTCGCACTCACACGCACCCACCCTGTTGGCGCTGAACACTTCGATCGAGGGCGGGCTGGACCCACGCAGCGGGTACCGCCTCCAGATCTATCCCGTCCTTCGCTGCTTCATGTTCCCTGGCGCGCGGGATCGATTCGCGAAGCGACCTCCGACCGAGCATGCCGAACTGGATGCGATCGACGTGCGGATGCTCCGGATCCTGGAAGCCGATGGTCGAGCCACGTTCGCGAGCATCTCTTCCGTGGTTGGCATCTCTCCCACCGCCGTGGCCGAGCGATACCGGAAGCTTGAAGAAGGCGGCGTCGTCTATCCCTTCGTGCTGGTCGCCGCCGAGGCCGAGTCGAAGCCGGGTCGACTGCTCTCCGTCGAGATCGCCGGGCCACTCCACCCGCCCGCCGAGGCCATCGAGTCCATCGTCAAGCCAGACTGCGCCGCGTTCATGGGCGGACCCGCGCAGTTCATGGCATCCATCAACAGTGCGGATGCTCGCGATTCGATGGTGCTGGCTGGGCAGCTTGCGCAGATTCCAGGCGTGGTCGATGCACGTTTCGCGCCCATCACGTTCGTCCACAAGCGCAAGGGCGTCCTGCACACGGAATCGGCCCAGGTGACCTGCGGCTGACTCCGGCCACCGCGGGCACTCCGGCCACCGCGGCCACTCCAATCACTTCGATCACTTCGGCTGGGGTGATGGCTCGGCATGCGCCGGGTCCAGGGACGGCGCGTGAGCCATCTCATCGAGGCGAACGAGCCGCTGAGCGTGAATCGATCGATCCGGCTCCAGCTTCGTCAGGGCTTCGATGTGCCGGCGCGCTCGCACCCAGTCCCGTGCCTCGACGGCGGCAGCAGCTGCCTCCTCACGGATGGCCGGGTCAAAGGGGCTGATCCGCGCCGCCCGCTCGGTTCGCGTGACGGCTTCAGCGCCGTCGCCGCGGAGCCGGGCCAAACGAGCGAGTTCGATGGCAAACGAAGGTTCGTCTTCCGTCGCGCCATCCAGCGGTTCGAGGTGCTGTCGGGCCCGCTGCGGCTCTCGGGGGAGCCAGTAGCTGGCCAGCTTCTTGTGTGGCCACTGGTCGACCGGTCGCATCGACGCATAGCGCTCAAGCAAGATGGATGCATCCTCCGTGACCTCGCCATTCGCCGCGGCAATCGCGCGTCGGGCGGAGAGCTCGGCGAGGTCCGCGTGGCCTGGATGGGCCTTGACCAGTGCCTCCAACTCAGCGTCGGTCAGCGTGATCGTCGTGGCTTCGGGCAGCAGTTCATCCAGCGGCGGCTGCGGGTCGAACCCCCACGCGCGGACATCCCGGCCGGCCCAGTCGTGAAACTGCGACAGGAACTCGCCTGTCGTGACACCAAGCGCCTGCGCCATCGCCTCGGGTTCGGTGGCCCCATGGGCGTAGAGGTCCATCATCGCGAGAATCGCCGCCTCGCCCCAGGTCGCCCTGATGAACTGCACCATCCAGTGGCCCTGTGCATACGCGAGCGACCGATCGCTGGGGCGCTTGGGACGGACAAACGCCCACTTGATGTCCTCCAGGTTGAAGAGCTCGCCATCGTGCCATGCTTCGGAAAGGAGCCGGTACGTCGTGTCGGGCCTTGCGCCGAGCTCCATGTCGACGGCGATCGCCTCGGTCATCCAGTGGGGGATTCGATTGCCCGTCTGGTCCAGCGTGACGGTGTGCGTGTACTCGTGCCGGAGCACTTCCAGCCAGTCGAAGAGGCCCAGGAACTTCTTCTGCGGCCCCTCGCGCGGCGGCTCCATCGCGATGACTGGGCCCGTGCTGGCGGCGATCGTGTGGATGAACGGCGTGCCGGTGAGTCGGACGCCGAAATACTCGTGGTCAGGCATCAGCTCGATCGTGGTCTTGCGGCGTGGCTCGAAGCCGAGTCGATCGCACACATCGCGATGCATTCGCTCCAGCGGCTCCAGCATTTCCGCGGCGAGGAGCTCGTCCTGCCCCGGTCGGCATCGAATGCGGAAGTGCTCGCTCTCCACGGTCGGCCATGACGCCAGCTCTTCCAGGAGCGACACGCTCAACGTGGCGCGCACGTCGAATGGGTCGGTGGCGAGTCCCGCTCGGAGCGAGGCGAGGGCGCCTTCGTCATCCCCCGACTGCATGAGCATGAGCCCCTTCTCCAGTCGGGGCGCTGGCCAGTTGGGCTCCATCTCGCTGGCGGCGTCCAGCACCTCCTCGGCTCGCGCGTACTGGCGCTGCAGCGAGAGGAATCGACCCGCATCGAACAACGCGCCGGCGTTGCCGGGGGCGACCGATTGGTAGTCCGCCAGTGCCTGGCGCATCGCTTCATCGCCCAGCCGGAGCGATTGTGCCGCGGCGAGCAGCGCGAGCGCTTCGCGATGTCCCGCAGCCCCCGGCATCGCGAGGACCTCCCGAGCCGCCTCGGCGGCTCCGTCGGCATCGGTCCGAACCAGTGCGAGGTGGGCACGAAGCAGCGCGGCGAGCGGCCCGGAAGGCGACAGCGAATCCAACTGCGCGATGGCTCGCTCGGCACTGTCAAAGTCAAACTGCCTCGCGGCGGCACGGCCAAGCAGGTACCAGGCCTCGGCGAGCCGAGGGTTCAGGGCGAGCGCCGCGTGCAGCGCCTTCGCGCCATCGACCGTGGCGTGGTGCGCCAAGAGCACACGACCCTCCGCCAACCGACTCTGCCAGTCCAGCTGCGTTGCAGCCGCGACGGCGCCAAGCCGATCGAGCATCGCCTGGAACTGGCGCGCGTCGAGAGGCGTGGTCCTCGCGAGGATTTCCATGGCGTCGGCGACCGCGGACAGGAGTTCCGCGTCGGCGTCGGCACTGGCCACTCGCGCCGAGGCGTCGATCGATTGCCCAGCGGCGATCGCGGCCTCGGTGAGTCGTCCCAAGTCAAGAAGGGCGCTGGCGCGAAGGGCGGCGGCCATCGTGATCGTGCGGTCACGGCCCGGCTGCTGGGCGTCGTCGGGCACGCCCGCCTCCAAGGCGTCCAGCGCGAGCAGGGCCTCCCCGGCTTGCCCGCGCTGAAGCCGTGCGCGCGCTTGCAGCATCGGCGAGGCCTCAGCCGCGATTGGTTGCGCAAAGTCCCAGGTCGCCAGTGCGGCGGCGAGACGTTCGTCGGCGGTCACCAGATCGCCGTCCTCCCACCGGCCGTGGCGGACCCGGAGCTGTCGACGTTCCTCTTCATCGAGGAAGGCAGCCTTCTCCGCCCGTCCGATGCTGGGAGCCGGAGCGATGGAGCGAGGCACAATCTGCGCGCGAGCGGTCGATGGCCACACCAGCGTCGCCACCGCGACGGTCGCGGGCCACCAGGCCCTGGGGACACGAATCGCCGAGACAAGCCGCGCCGAAAAACACTTCACCGAGAAACGCGGCACCTAGCGCGGCTCCCCTGGCACTGCCTCGGGGCGCCGCTCGGCATCCGGGGCCGACTCCTTGGGTCGGCGATCCATGGCCCACGCGCCATCCGGCAACTTCGGCGGGGACAACATCGCGATCGAGGCCTCCGCGACGGCTTCATTGACCGCGATTTCTCGCAGCTGGACCAACGTGCTGGAACCGTCGGTCGATTGTGCGAAGACGGCGATCGGCTGCCAGGTCGATTGGTCCCAGGCCACCAGCACGCTGGACAGTTCGCGAGCGGCCGCGGTGCCATCGCGAGGCGTGAGCCGGGCGACGGCCGCAGCGGCGGCGGGGGTGGCGGCGGTGGAGCCCTGGGCGACGTTGGTCGGCCAAGTGGCCAGTTCGCACGTGAAGCCTCGCTCGAGGTCCGCCCGGCGCTGGCCGACTGGCAATGGGATCGGGCCCTCACCTGCGCGAAGTGGGTCGTAGTCCTCGCCGGGGAAGGCCAACTGTCGAGACGTGGCGCGGCGCTCGCTTGGGACGAACTCCGTCAGCCACCCATCGGCGTAGACGAAGTGACGATTCTCACGCTCCAGCCGGCCGGTGCCGTCGATGAAGTCGCGCACGAGGATCGCCGCATGCCGGCTGGCCCCCTGCCCCGACACGACCAGGTCGCCAGTCCTCCGCTCGGTCTCGTCGGTCAGCGCATCCGTCCGAGTGGCCACGAAGCGTGCGGAGAGCATCTTGGTTTCGGCGGCGGCTTGGTCGACGGCGGACAGCACGTCGTCAATGGTCTGCCGGGTGGTCTGCTGGGTGGTCTGCTGGGTGGTCTGCTGGGCCGGCGCGGGAGCTGCTGATTGCGGCGCGGCGCAGGCCATCGGCACGACCAGCATGAATGTGGCGAAGGCTGCCGACACCGACCAGATCGTACGCAGGCGGACGAGGTGAGTTCTCGCGGGCGCACACGATTCGCGCCCTTATGATCGGAGCATGCTCAGCATTCCCCTGCGGCCCTTGGCTTCGCTCGCGTGCCTCGTCCTCGCGACGGCATTCTCGCTGTCGCTCCCGTCGGCCGGGCAGGCGCCCGCGGCATCCGAGACTTCCACCTGGAAACTGGACCCGGTCCACTCCGTGGCGCTGTTCCGAATCCATCACCTGAAGAGCGGCATGTTCTGGGGTCGAGTCAACGCGCTCGAGGGCACGGTCACCTACGCGGAGGACGGTTCGAGCGCACCCGTCTTTGACGTCACCGCGTCGATCGAGCAGATCGACACGGGCTCGGAGAAGCTTGACGGAAACCTCAAGGGGCCAAACTTCTTCAATGCCAAGGAGTTTCCGACGTTGAGCTTCAAGAGCACCGGCGGAGACCGGACCCCGGACGGCCAATGGCGCGTCAGTGGCGATCTCTCCATCCGCGGCCAGACCAAGTCGGTGACCACACTGGTGGAAGTCACGGGGTTTGGCGGCACGCCGGTCGAGGCGCACGCCGGGTTTGAGGCGACGCTCACGATCAAGCGATCGGACTTCGGCATGTCGTGGGGCATCGAGAAGCCCGCGGCCGTGCTCTCGGACGACGTGAAGCTGGTGGTGAGCCTCGAGGGAATCCAGTCGCGTGGCCAGTGACCTCGGCGGCATCGCGGCGTACCTGGGGTTTGGGCTGTTGTTGCCGGCGATCGTGGCGCTGGGGCTGGTCCTGGCGGTTCGGCGCTCGCCAGGTGGATTGACCGGCACCGCCATCGCGCTCGCGTTCCTCCTGTCGTGGATCGCGGAGCGGGGCACGCTTGAAGTCCCCGGAAGCGAGCGATGGCACTTGGTGGCCGTCGCCGTCCTGGCCCTTGGGGCCTTCACGCCGTGGCTCGCAGTCCTGGAACATCGAGTCCCTGAAGTGCTGGCGGCCGCCGTCGCTGCCTGTTGCATCGGCGTGGCGATTGGCCGATGGGTCCAGTTCCCGGCGTGGACGCCAGCCCATGCGTGGGCGATGGGCAGCGCCATCGGCGTCGTGGGATTCACGACGGAGTGGTGCGCGCTCCGGCGACCGGGTGCGGCGATCCCCATGTCACTCGCGGCGTGCATCGGCACTGAATCGATCCTGCTGGCGATGTCAGGATTCTTCTCGCTGGCGGTGCCAGCCGGTGCGATGGCGCTCGCACTCTGCGCGGCATCCGTCGTCATGGCGCAGCCGCTTCATTCGGGCGATCGACGCGTGGTCGCGGACAGTCCAGTGCGAACCCTTGCCGGAGGCGGCGCGCTGACGGCGGTGGCGACGCTTGGAATGATCGCCTTCGCCGGGTGGAGCTACGACTACTCGGCCATCGAGCCTTGGATGTGGCTTGCCCCGATCGCCGCGCCACTCGCGCTGCTGCTGGCCGAGAGTCCCGGGATTTCGTCGCTCGGCGATCGGTCGGGCGGCGTGCGATTCGTCGTGCGAGTGGTGCCGGTGGTCGCGATCTGCGTCGCGGCGCTCTACCTGGCGTGGCGCGCGACGAGCGCCGACTCGGCGAGTGATCCGCTCGCAGACCTCTACGGCTAGGGGCGGCGAGCGGTCGCGCGCGGCGGCGAGCCGCGGCTAGCGGCCGCCCGGCTCGACCACCAGTGCCACCCACTCGGCGATGTCCAGGCCAAAGCCGTGGAGTCCGGGCATCGGGCCGCTCGATGGCGGAGCCAGTGGCGACCCGGGAGCGGCGTGCGTCAGGAGGCGAAGTCGGTGGAGCCCCATGTCTCGCAGGAGTTGCCCGCCGATGCCGAAGGCCCGCTGATCCATCGGCTGCGCTCGACCGCCGATGCCGCCGGGGGCGGTGAGGTCGGGGGCATTCACGTCATCACGCTGTGGTCGCTGCACCTGGTGGAGTCGACGCTCCAGCCCGTCACCCGTGTCCTCGGTGCGGAGGTAGACAAGCGCCCCCTTCCCGGCCTCGCGAATGGCGCGAAGGCTGGCCCGGATCGTGTCTTGTCCCGACGTCCCGGGAGCCGATGCATCGCGCCGGACGCCAAAGATGTCGCCCAGCACGTCTCGTCGATGCATGCGGACCAGCACCGGCTCGGACTGCTGCGGGACCTGCCCAGTGCCATCAGGCAGCCCGACGCCGCCGAACGTCAGCGCCAAGTGCGGCTGTGGGTCGATCGTGCTCTGCCAGCCAAGCAGCGTGAACGGGCCTTCCGGGGTCTCGACGATCGAGCCTCCACGCGGCTCCAGGCGGGTGAGCAGGCTCTCGCTCTGCAGCCGGTGCTGGATGATCTGCTCCACGCTGCACATCCTGATCCCATGCTGGGCACAGAGCTTTTCCAGGTCCGGCATGCGAGCCATCTCGCCGTCGTCTCGAACCACTTCGATGATGCACGCGGCCGGGCGCAGCCCCGCGAGCCTGCACAGGTCGACCCCTCCCTCGGTCTGCCCCGTGCGGACAAGCACCCCGCCCTCGCGCGCGCGCAGCGGGTTGATGTGGCCAGGGCGCACGAAATCATCAGCGCGGGAAGTCGCGCTGGCCAGCAGCCTGATGGTGGCGGCGCGGTCGCGAGCGCTGATCCCCGTGCCGACGCCGTGTCGAGGGTGGCCATCGACGCTCACGGTGAACGGGGTCCCTCGCAGGCTGGTGTTCAGCCCTGACTGCGGGACCAGGCTGAGTCGTTCGCAGGTTTCCGAGTCCAGGGTCACGCAAAGGTAACCCGCAGCAACCCGAGTGAGGAACGTGACTTGTTCGGGCGTGATCGACTCCGCGGCGCACACGAAGTCGCCTTCGTTCTCGCGATGTTCGTCATCGACCAGCACGATGACTTTCCCCGCGCGGAGGTCGTCCAGGATCTCGGGAATCGGGGAGAGCGGCATGTCGAGCCCCGGAGTATCCCACACCCCGCCGCGGCGACCCAGGGGAAGGTCCGGCCCCGGTTATCGGTGGGAATGTGCCCCTGGGGGGCACATTCCCACCGATAACCGGGAGGGGACGTTGCCCTTACGATCCCGCGCCATGTCGACCGCGCCCGTTCCGTCGATCTCCGCCCGCCATCGCCGCGAGTGGGAACTCTGGCTCCTCCAGGTCACCAGCCTTCCCACGGCCGCCGGTCGCGAGCAGTTGGTCCATGCGTGGATCGACGCCTGGCTCGCGCCTCGGCTGGACCGCGTCCGCGTGGCTCGAGACACCGCCGGCAACATTCTCATCACGAGGCGAGACGCGCCGCGCGGTCGTGCCGCTGCGACGGTCTTGGTGACGGCGCACCTGGACCATCCCGCCTTCGTGGTCACGCGAGTGGGGCGCGGCGATCGTGCCGGGATGGTGGACCTCGAGTTCCGAGGCGGCGTGCTCGACCCCTACTTTCGTCGTGCCCAGATCGAGATCCTGGACGCCGAGGGGGCCGGCCATGCCGCGACCATCGATTCACTGGACGCCAAGGCGAGGCCGTTCAAGCGAGTCACCGCGACCCTGCGAGCCACCGGCGGAGCCGCCGCTCGACGTGCCGCGGCGGCCGCGATCTCCAACGGGGACATCGCCAGGTGGGCGCTGCCTGCGCCCCGGATCGGCGACATGGAACTGGATCCCCTGCCAGGTTCCTCCGCAGCGCGACGTGTCCGATGCCTCCAGACGCATGCCTGCGATGACCTCGCCGCGGTCGTCGCGGCGCTGGCGGCGTTCGACCTCACCCTCGGCCTCAAGTCGTTCGCGCACGTCGGCCTCCTCTTCACGACCGCAGAAGAGGTTGGTTTCATCGGGGCGATCCACGCCGCACGCACCGGGTTCGTGCCCCGCGGCGCCCGACTCATCAACCTCGAGAACTCCCGGAGCTTTCCAAGCGATTCCCCGATGGGTGCGGGACCAATCCTCCGGGTGGGCGACCGCATGAGCGTCTTCACGCCGTCCCTCACCAACGCCATCGGCGACGCGCTCACGGCGCATGCGACGACGCACCATTCCTTTCAGTGGCAACGGAAGTTGATGCCCGGTGGTGCCTGCGAGAGCACGGCGTTCGCCGCCTACGGGTTGGACAGCACCTGCCTGTGCCTTCCACTGGGGAACTATCACAACATGGGGCGCCTCTCGCAGGTCCAGGCCGCGCTCACGGCCAAGGCCACGCCCGCAGCCAAGGTTGCGCCGGAGGTCATCGCGATAGCCGACTTCCACGGCTTGGTCGAGATGATCGTCGTGGCTGCTCGCGCGCTGGCTCCAGCGCAGGGACGCCGTGCGCGCGGCGGCACGTCAGGCGGCCACAAGGCACTGATGGAGAAGCTCTACACCGAGAAGTCGGTCGTGCTTCGCTCGTAGACTCCGTCCCCCTTGGCCAGCACGGACCCAGTCGAACCGATCACGACCGCCTTGCGTGCGGCCATCGCGCGCGCGATCGGCTGTGAGCCGTCCGACCAGCGCGCCGATCCGGTGATCCGGCCCAGTGCCAATCCGAAGTTTGGCGATTTCCAGGCCAACTTCGCAATGGCGCTGGCCAAGCAGTCCGGCAGCAAGCCTCGTGACCTCGCCGTCGCCATCGCGGAGGCTGCGGCACCCGGGTGCGAGCCATTCGCCGAGCCATTCGAGGTCGCGGGCCCTGGCTTCATCAACATTCGACTCAAGCCCGAAGCGCTGCGTCGTGCCCTGGTCGCCATGGACTCGCCGGACCTGGGCGTCCAGCCGCTTGGTGCGGGTCGCACCGTCGCGGTCGACCTCTGCGGGGTCAACGTGGCCAAGCAGATGCACGTCGGCCACCTCCGCGCCACGATCATCGGCGACACGATCGCGCGCATCCACGAGCGCCTGGGCTGGACCACCTGTCGCCAGAACCATCTTGGCGACTGGGGACTTCCGATCGCGATGGTGCTGGATCGCCTTCGCAACGAACCGGCGAACCTGGATGCGCTCACGCTGGACGACCTTAATCGCGCCTACCGGGCCGCGCAACACGAAGGCCGGGGCGACGGCGCCGGCCTGGCCGCCGCGCGCGCCGCAGGGAGCGGGCCGCACAGGCTCGCGGAGCTGGAACTCCAGTGCGAGGACGCCGCCGCGGCGCTTGAGTCGGCCAAGCGCACGCTGGTCAAGCTTCAGGCTGGCGATCTGGAACTGGTCCGCGATTGGCAGAAGTTGATCGACGTCACGATGCGCGAGGTCTACGAATCGGCGCGAACGCTCGGCGTCCACCTCCCGCCCGAGAGCGAGCGCGGCGAGAGCTTCTTCCGCGACAAGCTCCAGCCGGCGATCCAGGCGTTCGTCGACTCCAAGATCGCGGAGCGTGACCAGGGGGCGCTGGTGGTTCGATTCCCAGGCCGCGAGCGACCGCTCCTCATCCAGAAGTCCGATGGCGCCGCCCTCTACGCCACCACGGACCTGGCGGCGCTGCGATATCGCATCCAGGACCTCGGCGCCGAAAAGGTCATCTACTGCGTCGATGCACGGCAGCGGGACCACTTCATTGACGTCTTCGACGCAGTTGAAATGATCGGATGGACCCGCGTGGCCAGGCGCGACGGCACGACGACGGAGGCGGAACTGGTCCACGTCCCGTTCGGGAGCGTCCTCGGCGCCGACCGGAAGCCGCTGAAGACACGGAGCGGCGAAAACTTCACGCTCAAGGCCCTCCTCGACGAAGCGTGCGCCCGCGGGCGACGCGAGGTGCACGCACGCGCCGCCGAGGCGACCTCACCCACGCACGGCTGGCCCGCTGCCGAACTGGACGCGATCGGGGACGCCGTCGGCATCGCCGCAGTCAAGTACGCGGACCTCTCTGCCGACGTCACGCGCGACTACATCTTCGACCTGGACCGAATGGTCGCATTCGACGGCGACACGGGGCCATACCTGCAGTACGCCGTCGCGCGCATCGCCAGCATCATCCAGCGAAGCGGTGCCGCGGGGACCAGTTTCGCCCAGGCCCCCTTCCCCGCCGATGCCCCCGAGGAACGAGCCCTCGCGCTCGCGCTCTTGCGACACGGCACCGCCATTGCGCAGGCTGCGGACGAAGACGCTCCATCCCGCCTCTGCCAGCACCTCTCTGCCGTGGCCGTCGCCTTCAATGGCTTCTACCAGGCGTGTCCGGTGCTCAAGGCTGAGCCGGAGTCGCTCAGGCTGGGCCGACTCCGGCTGTGCCACCTCACGCAAAGAGCGCTCACCGACGGCCTGGGGCTCCTCGGCATCGCGGTTCCTCAGCGGATGTAGCCTCAGCCCAGTGGGTTCAGATCACTTCCACGTCTCCACACACGCGCTCGTGGCCGAGGCCGTGGCACGACTCCGCGACGCCTCCACGCCTCCCAGCGAGTTTCGCCGGCTTGTCCGCATCGTGGGGTCGGTCCTCGCCGTGGAAGCCCTTCGCGAGCTGCCGCAGGTGGATGGATCCGTGCAGACTCCGTTGGAAGTGGCCGCCACGAGACGCCTCGTGACGGCTCCAGTCATCGTCCCGATCCTCCGCGCTGGCCTCCCGATGTGCGACGGCGTGCTTGACGTGGTGCCCGAAGCGACCGTCGGCCACCTTGGCATCCGCCGGGACGAGGAAACGGCGCGCCCGGTCGGCTACTACATGAGGCTCCCACCGCTCACGCCGCAGACCGTGGCTGTCATCGTCGACCCGATGCTGGCGACCGGCGGAAGCGCCGCGAATGCCGCCACCCAACTGAAGGATGCCGGCTGCCACAACCTCAGGATGATTTGCCTGGTCGCGGCGCCGGAAGGCGTGTCGAGGTTGCGCCGAGCCCACCCCGACCTGTCGATCTGGGCCGGCGCGCTCGATCGTGAGTTGGATGAACGCCACTACATTCGCCCAGGGCTGGGCGACGCCGGTGACCGCTCCTACGGGACGTTTGCCTGAGCCAGGCCGAGCCCGTCCGCGAAGTCGCGCCTTATGGGTTCCAGGGGACGTCTTCGACGCCTGAGAGTCGATTCGCCGCGCGCGCCATCGCGAAGAGCAAGTCGCCCAGTCGATTGAGCACCGGCACGACGAACTCGCCGACTGGTTCCTCGGCCGAGAGCCGCAGGGTGGCTCGCTCCGCCCGACGCACCACGGTGCGCGCGAAGTGAAGCCGAGCCGCCGCCTCCGTGCCGCCGGGGAGGACGAACGTGCGCAGCGGCACGTTGTCCCCGTCGAACTGGTCGATCCACCGCTCCAGCTCCGCCACATCGCCCTGCGCGACTCGACGCACCTTCTCCTCATGCGGCGCGCCATGCGGCGTCGCGAGGTCGGCACCGAGATCGAACAGCCTGCCTTGAATCGTGTGCAGCACTTCGCCGATGGCGGCACACGGCCCCGGGCCGCACGCCACGGCCGCCAGGCCGATCGCCGCGTTGGCCTCGTCCACGGTGCCGTACGCCTCGATGCGTGCGTGGTCCTTGCGGACCCGCCCGCCACCGAAGAGCCCGGTCGATCCATCGTCACCTGTCTTGGTGTAGAGCTTCATCTCAGTCGTCGCGGTGAACATACTCCGGCTCGACGATCCGGCACCCCGCGTCATCGTGGATGACTGCGAGGAATCCCTTGCGGAGTGCCGCGGCACCCCACCGACCGTCGCGCCCGATCGCGATCATGGCCACCTGGTGATGTGGCTGCAAGGCGTATGAGCGCTCCACGCGGCGGAGCACTTCGGCGATCGCGTCCACCGGCGACGCTCCGCGCCTCATGTGCTCGACCGCCAGATGGGCTCCGCAGACCCCCATGATCAGCTCGCCCGTGCCGGTGCCCGTCGCCGCGCCGGCTTCAGGGTCCACGTACAGCCCGCTCCCGATGATCGGCGAGTCACCCACCCGGCCGGGCACCTTGAAAGGCGTGCCGGAGGTGCTGCACGCACCGGCCAGCGCGCCGGTTGACTCGCGGGCCAAGACTCCGACGGTGTCGTGGTCTCGCCAGCGCAACTCATCCGTGGTCACCACTTCGGCGAGCAAGTCACCGACGCCGCCCGCGTGGCCGAAGATCGCGCCGTCGCCACCGTCGGTCGGTCGACCGGCGCTGGCGGCCTGGTCCCGCGATTGATCCACGGCCGATGGATTGCGCCGCCACTCGTGCCACCGGGCAGCGGCCTCCGGCGACAAGAGTTGGCTTTCGACGTGACCGTGGCGAGACGCAAACGTGTCCGCATCCTCGCCCACGAGCATGACGTGGGTGGTGCTCCGCATGACGCTGGCCGCGACCCGCACCGGGTGCAGATGTCGCCGAAGTCCACACACACTGCCGCAACGCGCTGGCGCCATCATCACGGCACCGTCCAGGCTCACCCTTCCATCCGCGTCAGGCAGGCCGCCGTAGCCAACGGAATCGACCCGTGAATCCCGTTCAGCGGCACCGCACACTTGGAGGCAGGCTTCGAGTGCTCGATCCCCACTCTCGCCGACGTCGCCAATCAACGTTGGAAATCCCAGCCGCGAGCCCTCGAGCGAGAATGACCAGGTGGAGAGGAGGATGGGAGATTCCATGGCTCGATCGTGATGTTATCGGACGAGCGCGTCGATACCAGCAGCGAGAGTCGGATGGTCCGCGCTTGGGCTCTCGGGAATTCATCGTGGATTTTGGTCCGACCTTCCGGTCGGGAGGATCCGATTCGGTGAACTGCCCGTATTATCTCATTGCGGCAAGGACTCGCTTTGCGGGTCTTGGGCATTTGCAGGAGCCGTCACCTCGCCCGCCTGCTTGTCGATCGAGCGGAGACATCCGCACCCACGTTTTCCGACCGCGGCCCGACCGCGGCGCTTCGTGCGTAAGCCCCCCACGGCTCCCAGAAGGGAGCGCGGCTTCGTGCCGCAGAAAGGACCTCGTCATGAGGACCAAGCGTTCAGGATTCACCATCGTCGAGTTGCTCGTCGTGGTGGCGATCATCTCCCTGCTCATCGCCATCCTGCTCCCGGCCATCCAGAAGGCCCGCGAGACCGCGTTGCTCACCCAGAGCATCGCCAACCTCAAGAACATGGGTACGGCCAACGCGTCGTACGCCTCCGACTACAACGACCGCCAGTTCACCCTCGCCGGTGACGACTGGGGTGTGTACGGTGGCAGCTGCGCGGCCGTGATCGCTCAGATCTGCCCGCCCAGCCAGGCGATCCTCGGCTGGGATGCCGGCGGTGGCCTGTGGGGCTACTGGCTCGGCACCGGCGCCTGCCCCGGCAACTATCCCGGGAACTGCGGCAACTGGTGCTTGCACTGGCCCAACAACGGCAGCGGGTGCGGCTGGGCCTTCGGCTCGTTCCGCTTCCCCAACATGAAGGCCTTCAACGACTACATCAATGGTCGTTTCTACGACAAGGTCTTCTACGCCCCCAAGGACAAGTACTCGCTGGAAAACGCCGCGTACGCGCTGCAGTATCCCGGTGAGTTCACTCCGCCCAACCTCATGCCAAACGGCATCGATGCCGTGTTCTCCACCTACGTGTGGAGCCCCGCCGCGATGTGGAACCCCGAGGTCATGAGCGAGGACGACAAGGACGCCAACAACAACCCGATCCCGCACAACCCGGGCTCGCTGGCTGCCGGCTTCAAGAGCCCCGCCATCTCCCAGTGCAAGTTCCCGGACCAGAAGTCCTGGATGCTCGAGTGGTTCTGGCTCCAGAACCGCGAAGGTGGCGAGTTTGCCCCCTGCTACTCGACTCCCCAGCCCTACCTCTACAAGCACGGCTACAACTCCGCCCCGGGCACCCTGTGGTTTGACGGTCACGTGGCCACCTTCGGCATGGGTACCGCGATGGAGAGCAACCAGCGCGTTCGTGCCCAGCAGGGTGCTGCTGGTGCACAGGCTCCCAAGTACAAGGGGCTCTGGTTCGGTGCGCCGAACCAGACTGATGGCTACCCCGCGGGCGGCTTCATCACCGGGACGTGGGGCGACATGAACTGCGCATACGACATGATCGTCGACACCAACTGCCACGTGGCAACGATCAACGGCATCCTCGGTCGCGACACTGTCACGACCCAGTAAGCCCTGACCGCATGCACCCCGCCTGTGTGCGGGGCTGAGATCGACACGAAGAGGGGCGGTCCACCCGGATCGCCCCTTTTTGCTGCCATGAGCAGGTTCAGGAGGGTTCGTGGATGATCCGCGCAATGGCTTGCATTCGGGCACCATTTGGCCTGTTTCGGGCACATCGTGCTTGGCACCTCCCGCGCGTGGAGTATGTTGAAGTGGCATGAACCGTCGTCCCATCCAGCGTGCCTTCACCATCGTCGAGTTGCTGGTGGTGGTGGCGATCATCTCCCTGCTCATCGCGATCCTGCTGCCGGCCATCCAGAAGGCCCGGGAGACGGCGCTGGTGACGCAGAGCCAGGCCAACCTCAAGAACCTGGGGACGGCGAACGGCTCGTACGCCAGCGACTACAACGATCGCCAGTTCACCGCGTGCGGCGATGACTGGGGCCTCTACGGCGGAAACTGCGCCCAGATCAGCAATGCGTATTGCCCGCCCCAGCAGATCGCCGGGTGGGATGCCGGCGGCGGACTCTGGGGATTCTGGATGGACGGCCCGCGATGCCCGCCAGGCATTCCAGGCGGCTGCGGCAACTTCTGCGTCTACATCCCCAACGGCTTGCCTGGATGCACGGATTCGGGCTGCGGGCTGGCGTTCGGGTCGTGGCGCCTCCCGAACTACAAGGCGTTCAACGACTACATCAACGGCCGCTACTACGACAAGGTCTATTGGGCGCCGAAGGACATCTGGAACCTGGACCAGGCGATCTACGCACTCCAGTATCCCGGCGAGTTCTGCCCGCCATCGCTCATCCCCGGCGGCAGCTCAGTGCGTTCCACGTACGTGTGGAGTCCGGCCGCGATGTGGCATCCCGACGTGTACGCGAAGGAGGGCTACAAGTGCCCCACGCAGCTCGCCTCCGGCTTCAAGAGCCCCGCGATCTCGCAGTGCCGCTATCCGGACCAGAAGACTCGCATGATCGAGCTCTACTGGCTGCAGAATCGCGAAGGTGGAGAGTTTGCGCCGTGCTTCACGACGCCGCAGCCCTACTACTTCAACGGTGGCTACAACTCCGCCCCGGTGGTGGAGTGGTTCGATGGCCACGTGTCCCTGTTCGGCATCGGCACGGCGATGGAGAGCAACCAGCGAATCAAGTCCCAGCAGGCCGCGGTCCCGGGATTGGTGAACAAGGGCCTCTGGTGGGGCGATGGCGTTTCCGGCCCGAAGGTCTCCTGGGCGGGAACCGGCTTCTTCCAACAATGCGGCTACGACATGATTGTTGACACAAGTTTCCACGTGCTCACGGTGGACGGGATCATGGGCCGAGACACCGTCGTCACGCAGTGACCATGCCGAGAACGAATCGGGACGCCATTGATGCCAAGCCAATGTTCTGGTCCGGCCTGATAGCCTTCTCTGGATTGGACGCCCGTCCTCGGCCACGTTGAGCGCCTCCCTCGAGGGGGGCCGCGGAGACTCTTGCATGCGGATTCCACGTTCTCGAGCCTTCACGATCGTCGAACTCCTGGTGGTCGTCGCCATCATTTCGCTGCTCCTGGGGATCCTGCTTCCGGCAATCCAAAAGGCGCGCGAGACGGCCCTCATCACCCAGAGCACGGCCAACCTCAAGAACCTGGGCACCGCGAACATGTCGTACGCGGCGGACTTCAACGACCGCCAGTTCACCTCCACCCCGGACGATGTCGGCGTCTTCGGCGGGTGCCAGCAGTACCTGACGCAGAACTGCCTCCCGCCCCTGCTCGTCGGGCGAGACCAATCGCTCTACTGGGGATTGTGGTTCGGCCCCGGGCCTGCCGGCTGCGTTCCTCCAACAACGACGTGCGATTTCTTCTTCGTCGCGCAGCCGTGCCGAATCCAGGCGGGGCAGTCCATCTTTGGCCTGTTCCGAGGGCCAAACGTCGAGGCCTTCAACAACTACGTGAATGGTCGCTACTACGACAAGCTCTATTGGGCGCCAAAGGATCGATGGAACCTGGATGGCATCCAACAGTACCTGCAGAACCCATCCGGCTTCACCTACGAAGCCAGCGAAGGCCTGTGGTTCAGCACCTACTGCTGGAGCCCCGCGGCCATGTGGAATCCGGAGGTCTTCAGCAGCCGGCTTGGATTCAAGCACCCGGACACCCTTGCGGCCGGGTACCGCTCGCCATCCATGGGCCAGGCTCGATTCCCGGACACCAAGACCCACATGCTGGAGCACTTCTGGCTCCAAAACAAGGAGGGCGGCGAGTTCGCCCCCTGCTACTCCACACCCACGCCGTACTACTTCAATCACGGCTACAACTCCGCGCCGGCCACCCTGTGGTACGACGGGCATGTGGGGCTGGTGGGTGTCGGCACGGTGCTGGAGTCGAACCAGCGGGTGAAGGCACAACAGGCCTCGGCGCCGGGCATCGTGAACAAGGGACTGTGGTGGGGCGCGCCGAACGCCATCATCCCGGGATTCCCCAACGGGTACGACCAGCAGTGCGGCTACGACATGATCGTGGACACCAGTTTCCACATCCTCACGACGGACGGGATCCTGGGTCGCGACGTCACCTCGGCGCAGTAGGCGCAGTCGTTGCAGTCGGCGCAGTCGTTGATCGGTACGGAGTCCCGCGCCTACGCATCGCGAGTCATGCCGACCAACCCCAGCCCTCGAATCACTTTCAAGGCCAAGCCCAATCGACCCATGGGTGTCGATGGCGCTTGGACGTTCGTGACCCTGCCCAAGGCGGTGCATGCCAAGCTGGGGGGGGATCGCGCGAGGATTCCGATCATCGTGCACATCACGCCCGTCAAGGGCGCGCCAAGGAGCGCTGCCGCCAAGTCATTCCGCACCAGCGCGGGCCCCTTCGACGGTGAACACCACTTCATGTTCAATGGCGAGATGCGAGCTGCGGCGGGCGTGACCGCCGACGACATGCTCACGCCACGGGCGATGGAGTGGGTCATCGAGCGCGACACCAAGCCTCGCGAGGTGAAGGTTCCCGCGGACCTGGCGAAGGCGCTCAAGGGCGCCGGCCTGACAGCGGCCTTCGCGACCTACGCGCCCAGCCACCGCAAGGCATTCGTCGGCGCGATCGAGGAAGCCAAGAAGCCAGAGACGCGCGCGCGACGGATCGAGAAGTGCGTGGAGATGGTGAAGGCGGCGAAGAAGCCGATGTGAGCGTGGGGTGAAGGGGTGCGAGGCGGGTGAAGGGGTGCGAGGCGGGTGGACTGGGCCCGGGGTGCTTGTTCGATCAATGAAAAACCCCGCTCCGGAATGGAGCGGGGTCGTGGGTTCACGTTAGCGAACTGGCGCGCGGACCGCGGATCAATAGTCCATGTCAGCGCCGGCACCGGCCGGGGCCTTGGACTTCTTTTCCTTGATCTCGATGATGGCGCAGTCGGTGGTGAGCAGGAGGCCAGCGATGCTGGCGGCGTTCTGCAGCGCCACGCGCTCCACCTTGGCGGGGACGATGACGCCCGCCTTCACCAGGTCCATGTACTCGCCGGTCATGGCGTTGAAGCCGAAGTTGGTGTCCTTCGACTCCTCCACCTTCTGCGCGACGATGGAACCATCGAGCCCGCAGTTGACCGCGATCTGCTTGATCGGGGCCGCGAGGGCGCGACGGACGATGTCCACGCCAACCGACTCGTCGCCGGTGGTGGCCACCTTCTCCAGCGCCTTGCGGGCGCGGATGACCGCGACGCCGCCGCCGGGGAGGATGCCCTCC
>SXGU01085011.1_pt1 | contig 31243 bp, 45 predicted proteins | sample 3174531 | NCBI WGS metagenome assembly SXGU01 (sample SAMN11356863, study PRJNA531348) | freshwater metagenome | isolation source: freshwater sample F1-140 | place: China: Fuxian Lake, Yuxi | collected 2017-12-25 | reverse complement strand
TAGCCAAGTCGACCCTCGGCCGTAAACACACTCACTTTCATTTCATGTTCCACGATTTTATCTGCCGCAAGCACGGGGATGTAAAACTCCGATACTCGCTGGCCACTCAGGCCGCGTTCATATTCGGAGTGATCGCTTATTTCGCTTACTAAAGAGTAACCGCACCAGCTAAGGTTAAAATTAAGACAAAGAATGCACCACCCAGCATGCCGAACAATATACCCACAGCGGCTTGTTTAAAAGGGATTTTTAAAGCTACTGCTGCCAGCGAGGCGGTCCAAACACCCGTAAACGGAAATGGTATTACTAAAAAAAGAAATAGCGCCAAAGCCCCAAGCTTCGCGTACCGATCCTTCAGCTTACGCTCAGCCCTAGCTATCAGCAGATCAAGTGGTCGCAACAAACGTGGAAAATATTTTTCAACCAACCCGTGAAGAACCTCAAGCCCCCAATAGACAGGGAAGAAAATGCTGGCGGCTCCAATAGCCGCCAAGCTGAAGACTAAGACTGGGGACAGATGGTATTCAAGTATCCCAAGCGGGATGGACAATTGGTATTCAGTAATTGGCAAAGCAGACAACAACATCACCCTTAGCCAATCTGGCACACCCTCAAGCCACAAAATTATATCTGCCGTCATAACGCGGGCCACTCAAAAGTGTTAAATGTCCAAACGGCCAGGCCCATGGCATCTTCAAAGCGTGCTTCGAGGTCGCTAGCGCCAAGCACAACCACGTAAATTGTATCTCCGGCATGTTGAACAGCCGTCGCTAAACAATAGCCGGCTTGTGGAATGTATCCCGTCTTACCGGCAGTTACTTTATAAGCACCTGAATTCAGGGCAGAGGTTAACAACAAATTTGTAGACGGAATCACAACTTCTCTTCCGCTGGTGTGCCGAACTGTCAAACTGGCAGCTGTCATAAATTGTTCAATGTCTTGATGCTGCTCAGCCTCACTCAAAAGTACTGTTAGCTCCCCCGCCGTCGAAACGTTCTTCACAGATAATCCGCTTGGATCTTCAAATTCTGACATCAGCATGCCAAGCTCACTTGCTTTTGCATTCATTCGGGCAACAAAATCAGAATAAGTAAGCCCCGAATAACGAACCAAAGCCAAAGTCGCGGTATTATCTGAGCCTACCAAGGCTGCCCCTAATACGTCTTGAAGGCGCACAGAATCATTGTAATACAAATGCACGCGACCGGTGCCGGCAAAATCCTCAGGCCGTACCGTGACATATTCGGATAAATTAGGTTTGGTGTCTAAAAATACGAGCGCTGTCATGAGTTTCGAAATACTTCCAATCGGACGCACTTCGTTAGGATTCTTAGCAAATAACGGCACCCCGCTAGCGGCATCCATCACCACTACGCTATGAGCGGTAGTGACTACTCCAAACGACTGGAGTTCAAGTTTTATTGGCGGCTGTGCGGTTTTGTTGCTGGCCACCGGTAGTTTGGCAACCGGGCCGTAAACTAAGCTTGATACTAGATCGTCTGGAGCTACTTCGCGACCGGCCTGTAGTTCCAAAACCGCACCGTCAATTGGAAAAATGTTAACTAAACTAGCCGACAATAATAAATTAACAAATATTTTAATCATCATACCTCCTTAGGAGCTTCTGTCATCACAGCTGACAAAAGTTTATCTATGTGAGCATTGGCGTGCAGAGTGGCGTAGTCAGGGAGCTCGTCTTTAGCGTGTAGGCCTAAGAGTCGCAAGGTATCTGGAGACAAGGTGTAAACAAGCTGCAGGCGCTTAGCATCGTCACGCTCTTCAATTAACCCTCGCATGAGCAAATTGCGCAAAATCAAACTACAGTTTACACCACGAATTGCTTCAATCTCGGGTTTAGTGACCGGGCCACGATAAGCAATAATCGTCAGGGCTTCAAGCGAAGGGCGTGTTAGTTCCGGTGCCAGCTCATCTTTAGCCATTTTAGCAACGCACTGAGCGCACTCTGGACTTGAAACCAGCTGCACGGTTCCATCTAGACTGAGTACATGAATACCCGAAGTTAGTTGATTACGCTGCCGAGACAACTCAGCTATAGCCTGAGCTACCTCTGTCTCAGACACACCAACAGCTTGAGCGAGTTCTTTGTGACTTGTCGGCTTTGTGGCCACAAACAAACAGCCTTCAATTTGCGCAACAATATTTTCCATATGTTTAGGTCACGCGTTTAAGGTGAATATCTTCAAAGGCCCCTGTTTGTTCAGCCCTGACGGCACGACGACGCAGTAACTCAAGTAGTGCCAAAAAACTAACCACTACATCCATTTTTGAGCCTGCGCTTCGTACGACCTCCTTAAAAGACATGCTGATCTTACCGCGCAGCGCCTCAGTCAGCTCCTCAAGACGTTCTTCAACAGACTTGACCCGCTCCATGCTTGCCTCCTGAAGAGCAAAGAATGGCTGGAGTCGCTTTAAGATGGTCTGATATAGCTCCTGCAAGGTAGCCGGGGTAACATTTGTCACCGGTACAGCGCTCGGTAACTGTGTCAACTTGGACTTCACATACGGTCGCACAAACATCCTAGCCTTCAAATACCGCTCCTCAAGCTCGCGGGCTGCAGCGGCGTACTCACGGTAAAGTCTTAGCTGATCTTCAAGTTTATCTACACCCTCGTCTTCATCTTCTATGTGCAGGTACGGTATGAGTTCTCGACTTTTCAGATAGATAAGTCGAGATGCCACCAACAAAAAATCTGCCAACTCCGCGCCCGGGACCTCGTTAGTTTCCAGGTGTTGTAAGTACTCTTCCGCCACCTTTGCTAAAGAAACTTTGGTGATCTCGAACTCTTTTTTTTCGATCAGATCCAAAAGGAGCCCTAAAGGACCAGAAAAGGTCTCCTGAACCACAACAAACTGCATAATGCCAACATTGTAACAGAAAAAGCCCTCTCGGCTAGTCCGAAAGGGCTTCTTGTTTACGGTCTCAGTCGCTGAACGTCACGAGGGAAAATTGTGGCTTCCTTGATATTTGCTAGACCTAGGACATTCTGGGTTAAACGTTGTAGTCCCATACCAAACCCGCCCTCGGGTGGAATGCCGAACTTATGCATCATGAGATAGTCCTCAAATTCAGCTGGGTTAAGACCCTTGGCCACCAGTCTCTCAACCTGATCATCGTAGCGGTTAACACGTAAACCACCAGAAATAATCTCACTCCCAAAACCCACTAAGTCAAAACTCAAAGTGTTGCTCGGGTCGGTCGGGTCGAGCTTTACGTAGAACGGTCGCTTCGTAGCGGGATAATCTGTCACAAACACAAAGCCTGAGTTGTAATGTTTAGGCGCCCACTCGGTCGACAACCAACGCTCGGCCGCTGGCGACAGGTCTGGCTCACGAGTTTCGTCAACACCGCCCTCGGTCTTGTAGACCTCGAGCGCTTCCTGAAGCTTGATACGCGGAAACTTTGTGCCGAGGGGAGGCAAGCTGACATTAAGTAACCTGAGTTCGACCTCACATGTTTGCTCTACCGTCGCGATCATCTCGCGGATGGCAGCCTCGGCATGGTCCATGACCTCGTCCATACCATCTACAAAGCCAACCTCAAATTCGAACTGATTAAACTCGGTCAAATGGCGCGAGGTACCAAACTTTTCCGCTCGGAACGAGTATGACAAGCCGTAAACGCCCTCATACACACCCATCGTGATTTGTTTATACAGCTGAGCCGACTGACTAAGCGTAGCTTCTCGGCCGTAGTAATCAACCTTAAAGAACTCAGAACCCCCCTCACTGGCCGCGCCGGCTAGAATTGGAAAAAAGATTTCGGTAAACCCTTGCTTGGCCATGTAGTTGCGGTAGCCCTGCACCAAAGCCGCCTGAATACGGAAAATCGCCCGCTGCTTAGGGTGACGCAGCGTGACTACTCGGTTATCGATCAAGGTGTCTAGATTCAAATCAAGCTCGGTCTTACTAATTTCAACTGGAGCCACGGTAGTCACTGGTGACAAAATTTCCATAGTCTCAGCCTGGATCTCAACCGCCTTCACGCTTGGGTCCTTGGCCTTACGCTCTACCACAGTGCCAGTGAACTTAAGCACCGATTCGAGCTGCAGGGCGCGCAATTGCTCCAACTGTTCTGCATTCAAAACCACCTGCTCAATACCGGTCCTGTCACGCAACATGGCAAAACCAAAATTTTTGTGATCACGCAGATTATGCAGCCAGCCGGCGACTATAACTTTCTGTCCCACATGGAGTGGGAGATCGTGTACGTAAATGCGGTCTTTCATACAGTTGGGGTGTGTGGGACAAAAAAATCGTCCTCACAACACAATCCAATAAAGAATTATGTGTGTAAGGGCGATCATCTATCGCGGTGCCACCTTACTTTGGACTCTTAGCTGATTGTTCTCCCGGCGCGGGTGTCGACCGCTAGCAACTACGCTTAACCATAGCGCATAGGCTTGAATTGTCAAGCTAGTTTTACGCCAGGGTGGTAGTGTGCCAAAAAGGCGTTTCGTCCACATAGCCAGGGACGTGAAAACGCATCAAATCATGAACGCACTCGGCAAAAACTCCCACGTGATCGGCTTTCAATGAGGGTCGCAGCAGGTCACTGTACTCTGCGTCTCGAGCAAACCGTAAGAGCGTGACTATCTCTTCGTCTAGAGAGCGAGCCGAGAACCATTCCTGAGGCCCCTCGAGTACGCAGTTAGTACACACTAAACCTCCTCGCCCCTCGTGCCAACGAAAAGCCAAAGGACGAATATCGTCCTTGCAAGACAAACACACTCCGAGCTCGACGTCGTAACCAAGATGCCGGAGCCAGCGCATCAAAAACCCCCCAAGTACAAAAGTATTCCGAGTCGGGAGACAGGCTGGGGCCGAATTTAAAAATCGTAATAACGATAATGTCTCTTCGTATAAAATTGGATCTTCAAGATCTGGTCTCACCGTTTTATCTATCAAGGCTGTAGCTGCCAGGGCCAATAAACGGGGTTCGATAGCGGTCGTTAAGGTAGTGAACACTTCGTGTCGTTCAACGCCGATCACAGTTGTGCTTCTAGTGCCCTTAATAATCTCAAGCTTAACCGTTGCAAACGGCTCAAGGTGAGCAGCGAGTTTAGCTTTACCCTTCCTGGCGCCACGACCAATAAACTCAAGCTTGCCGTGACCAGGTGTTAAGGCCCGATACCGTCTGTCAGCCTCTTTCCAGGGTTCACTGGCAATGACTATGGCTTCAGTTTTGAGCGTTGACCACATGGTAGATGTTGATTCGATCGCTATAATTTTTCTCTGGTCTTGTCATCAAAATACGCTTGCAGAATCAACATCGCGGCCACCTCGTCTTCTGAAGCCGTGGCTCCGTATTCATGACGAACACGCCGCGCCTCGGCCGATGAAAACTGCTCATCAACCACGTATACGGGCAATCCGGAAACATCATTCAATTGATTCACAAAGGCCATAGTACGCTCAAGTTGCTCCTCGCTCTGATGAGCCTCGGTCGGAATTGGGAGGCCGACCACAAAGACCTCCACACCTTCACGCTTAGCGAGCTTGGTGATACGAACTACTGCGTCATCACCTCCCGGAACTAACTCAAACGGCACAGCTACATGCGACCCATCATCTCCGACAGCGGTGCCAATTTTACGCAAACCAAAATCAATCCCCAAGAACTTCATAGTTTACTAACCCAAGTCTGATCCCCACCATCAATAGCCGCATAGTCTACAAATACATCATTAACGCCAACTCGAATCTCATAGCCACCATCATAATGGTTAGGACTAACATACACGATCTCATGTAAGCCGGCTTGCTTTACAGTATCATGCAGCCATTGTTCGTCACGTTCACGATCACGCATATTACATTCCGATACGCGGTTGCGGCGTTAAAATTTCTGGCCCGCTTTCAAGCAGAGCCACTGTCACCTCAAAATGTGCCGCCCAACTCTTATCCAAAGTTACAATCGTCCAGCCGTCAGAACCCGTACCAACTTCTTCATCGCCAAGCGTTAGCATCGGTTCAATCGCTAAACACATGCCGGGTTTAAGCTCAACGTTTGGAAAACGTTTATTCACATAATTTGGCACGTTCGGAGCCTCGTGCACGGCATGACCCACGCCATGGCCAACGAGCGACTTCACAATGCCGTATTTTTTCTTGTCAGTCGCCGCCTCGATGGCCGCACTAATATCACGTACTGACTTGCCAACGATAGCCTGGTCTACCCCAGCCATCATGGCGTCACGAGTGGTGAGCAACAAAATACGGTGTTCCTCTTTGATTTTACCAACCGGCACCGTTACAGCCATGTCAGTACATAAATCTTTATACCAGCAACCAATATCCAGACCCACGATATCCCCCTCTTCGAGCGCAATCTCACGGTTGCCAAGACCATGCACAACTTCATCATTGCGCGAGATACACATGGTAGTTGGGAATGGCGTTCCCCCACCTGAGGTGTAGCCCTTAAAAGAGGGTACTCCACCGGCGTCTTCAATAACTTTAGTAGCGATGTCGTCAAGCTCCTTCATGGTGACACCTGGCTTAACTGCATCTACGGCCGCCTGAAGCGCGCGAGACAAAATCGCCCCGCCTTCACGCATGGCCTGGATTTCTGCTGGAGTCTTAATGAGAGCCATACTTACACATTCTCAATCCCGAACACTTGATTAATCCGATCAGCTACTTCTTCAACACTACCCACACCATCCACGAAACGTACTAGGCCTCGATCCTCATAATTACGGATCATGGGACGAGTATCTTCCTCATAAATCTTGAGACGTTTTTGAATGATTTCCGGAGTATCGTCATTACGATGCTCTTGCTCGGCCCGCTTCATGAGTCGAGGTAAAGATACTTCAGGCGGGACCTCAATGACAAGCACTATACTCGGGGTGGCATACTTCTCAAAGGCTTCAAACTGCTCTTTATTACGCGGAAAACCGTCCAAAATGTAACCCTGCTTGGTGTCTGGCTGTTTGAGACGAACATCTAGTACTTGAATAGCAATTTTGTCAGGAACAAGATTACCTGCCTTTTGGATGGCTCGTATCTCATCAGCCAAAGGTCCCATGCCTTTGGCGGTTTCGCGCAGCAGCTGCCCCATCGAAAGCTGTGGGATCGATAACTTCTTGGCCAATAATGCTGCCTGAGTTCCCTTACCACAACCCTGAGGACCGAGAATGAGAATTTGATGCATAAAACACAGATGAGCTAAACCCTAGGGTCAAGCTCATCTATTTGTTGATTGATTATTTCTTTCACAACTGTTTTAAACATCGCCCTAAACATCATATGAACGCATGGAGAGTTGAGCTTCAGTTTGCTTTACGATATCAATGATGACCGACACGATGATGATAACTGACGAGCCGCCAACCAACAAGTTTTGATTACCCGTAATCTCCTGCATCAGCACCGGTAACACAGCAATGCTACCAAGAAAAACCGCGCCAGCCAAGAGGATACGATTCACCACCCACTGGAGATAATTAGCGGTTGGAGCTCCAGGTCGGACGCCTGGAATGAAGCCGCCTTGCTTCTGGAGGTTTTCAGCCACCTGCTCCGGACGGAAAACTACACTAGCGTAGAAGAAGGTGAACATGACTACCAAGGTAAAGTAGGCCAAAGCATAAAGCCAACCTGTTGAAAAAGCAGTCACGACCCAACTCGCAATCTCCCGCACCATCGCAGTCCGCGCATCCACAAAGAACTGACCAAGAAGAGGCGGTAAAGTAATCAGCGACAAGGCAAACAAAATCGGAATCATGCCCCCCATGTTGACCCGCAGTGGCAAGCTTGAAACTACTTTAGTACCGCCCTGTACCCCACCACGAGCGTATTGTACGGGCAGGTTGCGCTGGCCTTCACTTACAAACACTACTCCGACAATCGTCGCAATCGTCAGCACCACAAAGGTGATGACGTCCATCAAGTCAGCGCGAGTGTACGTGGCTAAGGTCTGGGCCAAGAAGCCTGGAAAGGCTGCAATGATTCCGGCAAAAATCATAATACTCATGCCGTTGCCCATCTTGCGCTCAGAGATAAGTTCAGCTAACCACATCAAAAAGACCGTTCCAGCCGTCATACATACCAAAGCCAAAACGAGATCCCAGCCAGCAATACTCAAACCAGTAGACTGGTTGATGAGCGTAATCAAGGCATAACCTTGTAAAATCGATAATGGAACTGTTGAAAGACGGGTCCAGCGGTTGAGTTTTTGACGACCCTGTTCTTCCTTTTGCATCTCCTCCACGCTTGGGAAAATCATCCCCAAAAGCTGAAAGATAATCGAAGCGGTAATATACGGAGCCACACCCAGAGCCACTATCGAGAAATTTGCTAGTGTACCGCCTGAGAATACGTTAAGCAGACCCAAGAACTGGTTACCCGACAGCAAAGACGAAAGGGCGGCAGAATCGATACCCGGAACAGGAATGTGAGCCGCAAACCGGAAAGTAGTCAGCACGAACAAGATAAACAATAGCCCATTCCGAATTTCGGGAACTCGGAAGATACGCAGGAGATAGTTCATAGAACGTCCAAGTGTTAGGCTTCAACCTTACCGCCAGCCTTGGCAATTTTCTCGGAAGCACCAGCCGATACCTGACAGTTCTTTACAGTTACAGCAATCGTTAAGTCGCCCTCGCTCAAAATCTTAACCTTAGCACGACCATTCTTGATCATACCCTTTTTTGCCAGCGTGCGCGGAGTTACAACCTCACCAGCGATAAACCGTTTGCCAAGATCGCCTACATTCACAATCTGCATCTTGCCTTCAAGCGAGTTGAAGCCACGAACCTTAGGTGTGGCTAGCAAAATGTGGCGCATACCCAAACGTTTCAAGCCACCTACACCAGAACGTGAAGTTTGACCCTTCTGACCTCTACCCGCAGTTGTTCCCTTAGACCCCAGGCCGCGTCCAACACGCTTCTTGGGTTTGGTAGCGCCCTTCGCAGGACGCATGGAATGTAATGTAATAGCCATATACTAGGATTAGACAGCAGCCGTTTGTTTGGCCCCAAGTCTAGCGGTTTTAGCAGCTACCATGGCCTCAGTCGGCATCCGGAGAGCACGCAAAGCCAGGAAAGTCGCCTTGGCGTTATTGATCTTGTTCTTTGAACCCATGATCTTGGAAACAGCGTTTGGAACACCGGCCAGCTCCAGCACCATACGGGTTGGACCACCGCTCTTCAATCCAGTACCTTTAGGAGCTGGCTTTAAGAGTACAGAGGCAGCTGCAAACTTACGCAAAATTTCGTGAGGAATGGTCTCTTCAACCAGAGGAACCTTAACCATGTTTTTCTTGGCCTGACGGAATGCTTTTTCAATGGCCATAGACACATCTGCACCTTTAGCAACACCAAAACCAACCCGACCACGACGATCACCAATAATCAAGCTGGCACGGAAACGCATGCGCTTACCGCCCTTGGTGACACGCGTAACACGCGCTAATTCGAGAATCTTTTGCTCGAATTCACGGGGTTCACGCATAGCGCCGCCGCGGCCACCACGACGATCACCGCCGCGTCCGCCGCCTGTTCCACCACGACCACCTTTTTTGTTTTTATCTTCGTTCATAGGTTTAGAAAACAAGCCCTGCTTCACGGGCAGCTTCAGCTAGCGCCTTAATACGACCATGATACCGATAAGCACCGCGGTCAAAAATCACAGTCGAGATCCCAACCTGTTTAGCAACGGCGGCGATCTCTCTCCCAACGCTGGCTGCTCGATCAAGCGGTTTGGCCTCGGTCTTAAGCTTAAGATCGCTCGACGAGGCTAGGGTACGGCCAAGTGTATCGTCAATCAGTTGAGCTGAAATATGACGATGTGAACGGAAGACCGATAAACGCGGCCGTTCTTTAGTGCCCATAATACTGGCACGCACACGAGTAGCGCGGCGCAGGGTACGAGCACGTTTAGCAAGTATGTCTTTGCGTTTCATAATCTAAAATTATTCGCCCTTCGCGGCCTTACCTGCCTTACGGCGGATGATTTCGTCCGAGTACTTAAAGCCCTTACCCTTATAAGGCTCAGGTTTCTTAAGTGAACGGATCTCAGCAGCTACGCGCCCGACCAATTCGGCGTCTGTAGATGTAAGCGTCAAAAGGTTATTTTCAACCTTGGCTTCAACACCAACTGGCAAGTCATAACGCACCTCGTGCGAAAATCCAAGCGCACACACGAGCACCTGACCCTGCAAGTTCATGCGAAAGCCTACACCATTCAGTTCTAAAACCTTGCTGTAACCATCAGTTACACCCATGACTTTTTGAGCCAACAAAGCGCGCATAGTTCCCCACACAGCCCGGTCTTCAGATTCAGGATCGTTAACCGTAACATCTACTCTGGTCTTGCCTGCGTCGTCAGTTACAGCAACCTGCGCATGCGGGTGCAGCTTCAACATGAGCTCCCCTTTGGGGCCCTTGATGACAACACTCTCGTCGCCAACCGTGGCGGTTACGCCAGCTGGAAGATAGACGGGTTTTTTACCAATACGAGACATATGATTAGTAGACTTCGCAAATAAGTTCACCGCCCAGTCGGCGCTTGCGTGCTTCCTGACTGGTCATGAGACCGTTTGGAGTAGACAGAATGGCTAGACCAAAACCAGAACGCACTGGCTTGAGCTCTTCGGCCTTCACATACACGCGCAAACCTGGTTTGCTAACGCGCTTGAGCGCCGTAATACGTGAGCCGTGCTCATCGTAAGACAATTCAAGACGAAGCATGGGATGAACGCCTTCGTTATAGGTCTCGACCCCGCTTAAGTAGCCCTCGCTCTGCAAGAGCTTGGCGATGGCAAATTTCATGTTGGACATCGGCATGGTCACGATCTTAGCATGCACGGTTGCACCGTTTCTAAGACGCGTGAGCATGTCGGAAATTGGATCAGTCATCATAGAATTACCAGCTGGCTTTTCGAATCCCAGGGAGCTCGCCAACATTGGCAAGTTCGCGGAAACAGATACGACACAAACCGAAAGCGCGCATGAAGAAACGCTTACGTCCACAACGCCAGCAACGATTAACGCTCCGGGTCATGAACTTGGGAGTCTTCTTTGATTTAGCGATTTGATTGCTTGTGGCCATAGCTTATTTCTGAGCTTGGGTGACGAAAGGAAACCCGAGACCTTTAAATAATACGAGTCCTTCATCATGAGTCTTAGCACTGGTCGTGATTGTCACTTGAAGTCCGTGCAGCGATTCAACTTCATCCGGAGGGATTTCAGGAAAGGCTGTGTGTTCCGTAAAGCCGTAGTTGAAATTGCCATCTTTATCAACCGATGACTCTGGGATACCCCGGAAGTCGCGAATACGCGCAAACGCTATATTCGACAAACGGTCGATAAAATGCCACATACGGTCGCCGCGCAGAGTGACCGTCGCACCAACTATCTGGCCCTCGCGCACCTTGAAACCCGCGATCGACTTGCGAGCTTTGGTCTTCATAGGTTGCTGGCCAGTAATCTTGCGCAACGTTTCAACAATCGTGTCCGCAAATTTAGGGTCGCGGCCCTTGCCAAGACCGGCATTGACAGTGACTTTCATGATACCCGGGATCTCGTGCACGTTCATGAAGCCGAACTGCTGTTTGAGAGCCGGAGCAACCACTGTCTGCATTTTTTCTTTGCTATTTTGCATACTACTTTTCCCTGATGAGCGAGACCTTGTCCATACGGATTGGACCGTCATATGACACGCGTTGACCCGCCTGCTTACCACGAGCCTTGATGTGACGCACGGTTTTATTCAAATCTTCTACCACGAGCATGCCAAGTTTTGGCAAAACCTGTGTCACCTTGCCTTCTTTACCTTTGTCCTTGCCACTCAGGACGCGCACTTTGTCGCCAGTCTTGATATTCATAGAGACAAAAGTTAAAGCACTTCAGGAGCCAAGGACACAATCTTCATGAACCCTGCGTTGCGCAGTTCACGAGCCACAGGTCCAAAGATACGCGTGCCACGTGGATCTTTAGTGGCGCGGTTAATGATTACGGCTGCATTTTCGTCAAAACGAATATACGAACCGTCGGAACGGCGTGTTTCTTTGCGAGTACGTACAATCACCGCATGTACTACATCGCTTTTCTTCACGGCATTGTGCGGATCAGCCGTCTTCACGACAGCTGTAACCACATCGCCAAGGCGCGCGTAACGCTTTTTATAGCCGCCGTGAACGCGCACGACTTGAAGTTTTTTAGCGCCGCTGTTGTCAGCAACGGCAATCATGGCTCGGTGTTGCAACATACGGTTAAACTAAAGCCTGTTTATTAACAGACACGATGCGCCAGCGCTTTCTGGCCGACAACGGTCGAGTTTCCTCGATCGTAACTTCATCTCCACGCTTAGCCACATTGCCGTCGTTATGGGCTAGATACTTGGTGCTCTTGATGTAGCGTTTACCGTACTTAGGGTGCACGATAGTACGAACAACCGAGACGGACACAGTCTTTTCCATCTTGTCCGAAACCACCACCCCAGAGAGGCGTCGACGCTTGGCAAGTTGTGTATTAGTAGTTTCCATAATTAGGCTTAGGTCTTGAGGCTTGTAAGTTTAGTCATGACACGTGCTACACGTTGACGAAGTTCACGGATTTCACGCACATCTTTGACCTGATTCACAGCGCGCTTCATGCCCAGGGCGTGGAGTTGGGCACGATCTTCGGCCAACATGGCTGTAAGCTCCTGAACGCTCTTCCCTTCAAGTTCTTTAAACTTCATATAGGCTAGGCGCGAACAATGATCTTGGTCTTGACTGGCAGTTTATAGGCAGCCAAACGGAAAGCTTCACGTGCTACCTCATCTGTCACACCGTCCATTTCGAACAAGATGGTGCCAGCTCGCACTGGAGTCATGTAATAATCCACGCCACCCTTACCTTTACCCATCGGAGCCTCAGCACCGTGATTGGTAACTGGATGGTCAGGGAAAATCCGGATCCAAATCTTGCCGCCGCGCTTAATGGCGCGAGTCATGGCTCGACGAGCTGCCTCAATTTGACGGGCGGTTACCCAGGCTTCCGTAGTGGCCTTGAGGCCGTAAGCGCCAAAAGCGACATCGATTTTTTGAGTAGCCAAGCGATCACCTTGTGTGTGACGCTTATGCCACTTGCGGTATTTCATTTTCTTGGGGAGCAACATATATAGGCAAAGCTAATAACTCTTAGCTTTTAGCTGTTAAAGCGCGGCGCGGAGCGCGCGTACGCGGTCGTTCAGCTTCAGCTGAAACAGCCTCTTGTTTAACTTCTCCACCAAAAACATCACCACGATAAATCCAAACCTTAATGCCAATCACGCCATAGACAGTATTGGCGCGAACTCTGGCAAAATCGATATCGGCGCGTAAGTTATGTAGTGGAATACTGCCATTTGAAATTGTTTCAGTACGGGCAATCTCAGCACCATTCAAACGTCCGGACAAAGTCAATTTAACCCCCTTAGCGCCGGACTTCATTACGCGCTCAATCGCCATTTTCATGGATCGACGGAACGGCAAACGCTTTTCAATATCCTGAGCAATTTGCTGTCCAACAATCTCTGAGAACAAAGTCGGGCGAGAAATCTCCTGAACATTAATGTTTAGGGTGACCCGGCGACCACGATAAAAAGTTTTGAGCACTTTCTTTTTCAGGTCCTCAATCCCTGCTCCAGCCCGTCCAATCACCACACCTGGCTTAGCCACGTGCACGGTAATCGTAAGTTGCTTTGGGGTGCGCTCAATATCGACGTGATTCAAACCAGCCTCTTTCAACGACTTGCGCATGAATTCACGAAGTTCCACATCCTCTTGCAAGGCGACAACGTAATTCTTGCCACGAGCAAACCACTTGGAATTCCAAGTGTAAACAGTGTTAAGACGAAAAACTTTTGGATGGACTTTATGACCCATATTGATTATTTAGTGGTTTTCGGGCTAACCCACACTGTAATGTGAGACATGCGCAAACGGATTGGGGTAGCGCGACCTTGAGCACGAGGGGTAACCCGCTTAATCTTTGGCCCCTCATCAACAATAACTCTAGACACCACCAAGCCTTCGGCTGTGAGTTTATGGTTGTGCACAGCGTTCGCCACGGCTGAATTAATTGCTTTCAGCATTGGTTCAGCAGCCTCTTTCTGGTTGAACATCAGCTGCTTGCGAGCTTCTTCCACCGTCAAGCCGCGCACCAAACCAGCCAAGAGTCTAGTCTTGCGTGGTGCTATCCGAATGAATTTTGCTTTACACATTACTTCCATATACTTTCTTAGCGACTGAGTTTCTTGTCAGCCCCAACAGACGTCGGGGGCGCGGCCGCCACAGCTGCCTTACCGGCATGGCGAACAAACTTGCGTGTGGGTGAAAACTCACCCAAACGGTGACCTACCATATTCTCAACCACTCTAACCTGAATGAAATCCTTACCGTTATGCACAGCAAAGGTAAAACCAACCATGGCTGGAGTAATCTGTGAAGAACGTGACCATGTTTTCACAACAGTTTTATCACCTGGACGAAGCTTACTCACCTTCTTTAGAAGGTGATCAGCGATGAACGGACCTTTTTTGAGACTTCGTGTCATACAACGATGAAGCTTTAGAAGCTGGCCGTCTTGTTTTTGCGACGGTGGATGATGAACTTATCAGAACGAGTGTTCCGGCGTGTAGGAACCCCATGAGCGTGCTTGCCTGTAGGTGTTTTAGCGTATTTAAGACCAATCGAATTGCGGCCCTCGCCACCACCGTGAGGATGGTCAACTGGATTCATGACTTTACCTCGCACTGTTGGACGCACACCACGATGACGAGTGCGGCCGGCCTTACCCCAACGCACTAAGTGCCAATCAGGATTAGACACAATCCCGATCGTGGCCATGCACTTCCGGTTAATGCGACGCATTTCACCAGATGGCAAACGCAAAGTTGCGTAATCACCTTCTATAGCCAGCAACTCTGCAGCCGTACCCGCGCCGCGCACCATCTGGCCACCCTTACCAGGCTGCAGTTCAATATTATGAAGCTGCATGCCAACCGGAATTTTATCCAGTGGGAATCGGTTACCGGGGACTGGCTCACCTTTGTCTTTGGACGACACGAGAGTGTCACCTACTGTCATTCCGGCTGGAGCTAAAATATAACGCTTTTCACCATCTGCGTAGGCCAACAAAGCCAAACGAGCACCGCGATTTGGATCGTATTCAATGCTCATGATTTTGGCCGGAATATCAAACTTCTCCCGGTTCCAGTCAATCACGCGCACCTGGCGCTTAGCGCCACCCCCACGATGACGAACGGTAATTTTACCGCCAGCGCCACGTCCAGCTTGCTGCTTACGTTTAAGCAACAGCGACTTTTGAGGGCTCTTGGTCGTGATATCCGCAAAGGATTGCACGCTTGATTTACGACGACCAGCGGTCGTTGGTTGATATTGTTTAATCGGCATATTTTAGAGCTTCTCAAAAATGTCGATACGTGTGCCCTTTGGAACAGATACAAGCGCCTTCTTCCAGTCTGACTTACGGCTCAAAACCTGACCAAAACGATGTTCCTTACCGTGCACACGAATAATGTTGATCTTCACTGGAATAACTTTATAGAGCTCACGAAAAGCTTGACCAACCGTGACACGGTTAGCAGCTATCGGGACCAAGAAGGCATAAACACCAGTATCAGCCAAGTGAGCAGACTTTTCCGTGACCAGTGGAGCGAGCAAGGTGCGAGCTGTGGTAGCTGAAACAAGCCTGCTAACAGCCTTTGGCTCAGCTGCCACCTTGGCAACCTTTTTAGCAACTGGCTTTTTGACTTCTACAGCCTTAACCTCGCTAGCTTCGACACTAGCTTCAGGCTTCTTTTTGGTACTGCGCTTAAGAATACTCATACCGGAGGTTAGACTGAAAAGGTGTCAGCCATGACTTGAATAGCAGCCTGAGAGGCAATGACATTGCGATACTTAGCTACATCGCGCACGTTCAAGCTATGGGCGTAAATCGATTGTGTCTTCGGAACATTCTGCAAGGCGCGGCGCATAATCGCATCACCGGTTGTCAAAATGACAAGTGTGCTTTTGGTTGCACCCGGCAAAGCCTGACGCATCTTCGAGGCGAACTTAGTCTTGGCCTCTGGGATATCAAAGTTTTCAACGGCTATAAAAGCACCGTCCATAACCTTGTCCGTCAAAACCATCGCTAACGCGGTCCGCTTAGTTTTTTTATTTAACTTAACGCTGAAATTACGGTCATTACGAGGACCGTGCGCTACACCACCGCCAACCCAAATCGGCGAACGCGTAGAGCCGTGACGAGCACGACCAGTGCCTTTCTGTTTCCACGGTTTTTTACCTCCACCGCTAACTTCACTCCGATCCTTGGTGTGTGCCAAAGCTGCCCGACTGTTGGCTTCTTGAGCTAAAATAGCTTGGTGAATCACCGACTCTTTGGGCGGAACTGCAAACAAGCTGTCAGTCACCGGTAAGGTGCCGACCTCTTTGCCATCTAATGAATAAAGCTTTAGTTCTGCCATACATTCCCGTTAGTTGCGATGATTGTGATTTGACTACCTCGTGCACCTGGGATTGCCCCCTTAATGCCAATGACATTCTTCTCAGTATCGACACTCACGATCTCTAGGTTTTTAACCGTCACTCGATCGCTACCCATGCGGCCGGCCATGCGCATACCCTTAAACACACGCTGGACACCACCGGCACCAATAGAACCGGATTTACGTACCTGGTCCTTATGACCGTGTGTGGTGGGATGACCACGGAATCCATGGCGCTTTACAACGCCCTGGAAACCACGGCCCTTACTGGTACCGATAGCGTCAACCTTATCGCCAACGGCGAAGGTAGCCACTGTCAGAACCTGACCGACTTCAGGACTATCGCCCTGGCCGAGACGCACCTGCGCTACGCGCTTGAACGAACCCTGGTCGCCAAACTGGGAGTGCTGTGGCTTGGCAACATGCGGCGAGGCAGCAGTACCGATCATGGCCACCTTATTACCCTGTTGATCTTCACGTAAAGCGGCGATCACGCACGGCTCGACAGCCACCAAAGTAGCCGGGACCACACTACCGTCCTCGCGGTAGACCTGGGTCATTTCAATTTTTTTACCGAGAAGGTATTTCATAGACTATGGAGGGATCTTTAACGAAAAAACCAGAAACCCTTGGCTCACATTGAGCTGAGGTTTCCAGCCTGAAGCGGGAACTTATTGAAGTTCCCCGACGATCCCTTTGGTCTGTCGGGGCCCCGACCCTAGAAAAGGCGTCGGGGTTGCTCAGGTTGTGGATTTCTTTGTTAAAGCTTGCTCCTTTTAAGACTCTCTTTAGCAAAGCGGCAGGAAGGTTTTCCCCTAAGGTTACGAAGGGGATCTTTCTTTCTGGTTCGCTGCAGAGGTTTGGTGCAGTCGGAACTGCGTTGTGGTCACGACCGAAGTCGTGCTCAGAACGCAGATCCGCTGCGGTTTACTTTTTAGAGAGGACATTCTCATTTGCGACGAGTTCTAGGCGCGGGGAAAAAATTCTGAGGCGTAGGCAACCCTACGGTGATGAATTTTTGGGGCCCCGCAACAACGAAATCGTCCAAATGAGGAGGTCCGACTACATTTTGATTTCGACGTCGACGCCAGCTGGAAGGTTCAGGCTCATGAGAGCATCAATCGTTCGTTCGGTGGGGTTCAAGATATCTATCAGACGCTTGTGAATACGCATTTCGTATTGATCACGAGAAGTCTTATCGATGAAAGTCGAACGGTTGACCGTATAACGACGCACTTCAGTTGGCAACGGAATCGGTCCAAGCACTTCAGCACCACTGCGTTCCGTCGTTTTGATGATGGTGACGGTAGCAGCGTCAATGATCTTGTGATCATAGGCGCGAATCTTGATACGGATGCGCTGCTTGCTGTCTTCAGTTTTTGTTTTTGTGTCGCTCATAACCAAGGTACGATTTTTTGCAGCAGGAAGGGGAAGAGTTTTTAGGCTCTTCCCCGTCATCAGCATTACTCAATAATTTTTACAACAACGCCAGCACCTACCGTGCGACCACCTTCGCGAAGCGCGAAGCGAGTCTTGTCCTCAAGAGCGACTGGGCTCATCAGGGTAACGATACAGTTGACTGTGTCACCTGGCATAACCATCTCAGTTCCTGCTGGCAATTCGATCTCGCCAGTTACGTCCGTAGTACGGATGTAGAACTGTGGCTTGTAGCCTTTGAAGAAAGGCTTGTGGCGGCCACCTTCTTCCTTGGTCAAGGCATACATTTCAGCCTCGAACTTGGTGTGAGGAGTTACCGAAGCTGGCTTGGCCAAAACCTGACCGCGCTCAACATCTTCTTTCTTCAAACCGCGGAGCAAGAGACCAGCGTTGTCGCCAGCCATACCTGAATCCAACGACTTGTTGAACATTTCAATACCGGTAACCACAGACTTAACAGTGTCCTTCAAACCAACAACTTCAACTTCATCGTTAATCTTGATCTGACCGCGCTCGATACGACCGGTAACTACAGTGCCACGACCCTCAATTGAGAACACGTCCTCAACCGGCATCAAGAATGGCTTTTCGGTGTCACGAACTGGGTCTGGGATGTATTCATCCAGGGTCTTCAAAAGGTCGATAATCGGCTTAGCAGCTGCGTCATCAGCAGGTGCATTCAAAGCAGCCGAAGCAGAACCACGGATAATTGGCGTGGTGTCGCCTGGGTACTTGTACTTGGTCAACAGGTCGCGAACTTCCTGTTCAACGAGGTCAAGTAACTCTGGGTCATCAACGAGGTCAACTTTGTTCAAGAAGACAACGATATGCTTCACACCAACCTGAGAGGCCAGCAAAATGTGCTCGCGGGTCTGAGGCATTGGACCGTCAGCAGCAGAAACCACCAAAATTGCGCCGTCCATCTGGGCAGCACCGGTGATTTAAAAACACCCTCAGAACGAAACGAGCTTGACTTAAATATAGCACCTAATTCGACCTTGGCATCCTGTTAAATAACTCCGTATTTGATTTATATCAATGTCATTTGATGTTTTGCTGACGCAAAACCCATGCATCTATAGAATTCGGCCAAAACGACAATCAAAAGACCCGAGTTTGCTAAATCAACCACCCCGCCCAATCCCCGACCTTCCGTACTGGGCCTGGATCGTCATCCCCATGATCGCCTGGTTTCTGGCGTGGGCTGTACAAATCAATCTCCCGGTTTTGAACTATGCCCCCGGCGTCGCCATCATCTTTTTCCCTGCGGGGGTTCGCACTCTCGCTGTGCTGGTCTTCGGTTGGCGCGGCGCACTGGGAGTTGCCTGCGGAACCCTCATCACTTATCTGTGGTTCTTTGCGGCGGCTCAAGAGACCATAAGCATCTTCAATGGGATCCTGCTCGGCATGGCCTCCGGGTTTTCCGCCTTGCTGGTCTTCAAACTCGTGCAATGGTGGCAAAACATCTCAGCCGACCTATCCTCGCTGGGGCTAAAACACATCCTCATCATCGTGCTCAGTCAAAGTCTTCTGTCATCCAGCCTCCATCAGTTGCTCTACCACACCCTCCCCTTCTCCCCTTTCTATGCGACGCAACCGCTTCATATCTGCTTGAAAAGTGGGTTAGCCATGATGGTCGGCGACATCCTTGGCTCCATGCTATTGCTGTACGCCGTCGCAATCACGGCACGCTGGGTCATACAACGGGTTACATACTCTGAACCCGGCTCGTGATAAATTCAGGGGGTATCGTTACATAGCCCTCCTCATGCAAATTCTTGTCAATGGCGCCCCCTGCCAACTCCCCCAAGACAGCCGGGTCACGAGTCTAATTGAGCAACTCGGCTACACGGGCAAACGCATTGCCGTCGAACTCAACGGCGAAATCGTCCCCAAAAGCCACCACGCCGATACCCTCATCGCCGCGGGTGACCAACTTGAAATCGTCGTCGCCGTGGGCGGTGGCTAACTCCTTCTCCAAACCTTCAAACCACCATGGACCCACTCGTCATCGCCGGCAAGACCTACTCCTCCCGCCTGCTCGTCGGCACAGGCAAATACAAGGACTTCACGGAAACGCGTGCCGCGTTGGACGCCTCCGGTGCCGAGATTGTTACCGTCGCCATCCGCCGCACCAACATTGGCCAGGACCCAAACCAGCCTAGCCTGCTCGATGCCGTACCGCCGTCGCAGTTCACTTATCTGCCTAACACCGCCGGCTGCTACACGGCCGAGGACGCCATCCGCACCCTACGCCTAGCTCGCGAACTGCTCGATGGCCATGATCTGGTCAAGCTAGAGGTCTTGGGCGATCCGCAATCGCTTTACCCCAATGTGGTCGAGACCCTGCGGGCCGCCGAAGTGCTGGTGCAGGATGGATTCAAAGTGATGGTGTACACCTCGGACGACCCCATCATCGCCAAACAACTCGAAGACATCGGCTGCGTCGCCATCATGCCGCTGGCCTCGCTGATCGGCTCCGGCATGGGCATCCTCCATCCGTGGAACCTGCAAATCATCCGCGACCGCATCGCCGTGCCCGTAGTCGTCGATGCCGGCGTCGGCACCGCCTCGGATGCCGCCATCGCCAGGGAGCTGGGCTGCGACGCCGTCCTGATGAACACCGCCATCGCCGGCGCGCAAAACCCGGTGCTCATGGCCGGCGCCATGAAAAAGGCCGTGCAAGCCGGACGCGAAGCCTACCTAGCCGGACGCATGCCAAAGAAGATTTACCAAGCCAGTCCCAGTTCGCCCACCACCGGCATGATTGGTTCCTGACCTTGCTGCCACGCGAAAACTCAAGCCACCCGCAGCGCAGCATCAAAAGCTTTGTGCTGCGCGCCGGACGCATGGGCAGCGGCCAGGAGAAGGCCTTGGCAGAACTCGGGCCACGCTTCGTGCTGCCGTGGCAGAACCACGCGCTGGATTTTGATGCCGCCTTTGCCCGTGTCGCACCGCGCATTGTCGAGATTGGCTTCGGCATGGGGCAGGCCACGGCCGAGATCGCCGCTCAGCGCCCGGCAGAGGACTTCCTCGGCATCGAAGTCCACACTCCCGGTGTCGGCGCACTGCTTAAAGCCATCGGGGAGCGCGGGCTAACTAACCTGCGCATCATCCAGCACGATGCCGTTGAGGTGCTGCGCGAGGGCATCGGCCCCGCCAGCCTCGCCGGCATTCACATCTACTTTCCCGATCCCTGGCACAAGAAGCGCCATCACAAACGCCGCCTGATCCAGCCGGATTTTGTACGGCTGCTGGCCGAACGACTGGCTCCGGGTGGCTATATCCATCTCGCCACCGACTGGGAAAACTACGCGCAGCAAATGCTCACCGTGTTGGCCGCAGAACCGCAGCTACAAAACACCGCAGCGAGCTACGCAGCGCGCCCCCCCTTCCGTCCGCTTACCAAGTTCGAGGCACGCGGTTTGCGGCTCGGGCACGGCGTCTGGGATTTGCTCTTTATCAAAAAGGCTGACTAATTATGGATAGACGCGCATTCATGAAAGGGGCCGGCGCCCAGGCCGGACTCGCTGGACTGACCACCCTCGCCGCTACCAACGCCTTCGCCGATGGGCCCACCGTCCGTTGGCGTCTAGCCTCCAGCTTTCCCAAAAACCTCGACACCATTTATGGCGCCGCCGAGCAAGTCGCCCAACGCATCCACGCCGCTACCCAGGGCAAATTTCAAATTCGCCCTTACGCCGCAGGCGAAATCGTTCCCGGCCTGCAGGTGCTCGATGCTGTACAGAAGGGCACCGTTGAATGCGGTCATTCGGCCAGTTATTACTACATCGGCAAGAACTCCGCCCTAGCCTTTGACTGCGTCATGCCTTTCGGACTGACCGCGCGGCAACAAAATGCGTGGATGTACGCTGGCGGGGGCAACCAACTCATGGCCGACCTCTTTAAACGCCATCATGTCGTCAGCCTGCCTTGTGGCAACACCGGAGTGCAAATGGGCGGTTGGTTCCGCCGCGAAATTCATTCGCTCGCCGACCTCAAGGGTCTCAAGATGCGCATCCCGGGCATGGGCGGACAGATCATGGCGCGGCTGGGCGTCATACCTCAAACCCTCGCTGGCAGCGATGTGTATCCGTCACTGGAACGCGGCACCCTGGATGCCGCCGAATGGGTCGGCCCCTACGACGACGAAAAGCTCGGTTTCCAGCGAGTCACCAAGCATTATTACTATCCCGGCTGGTGGGAAGGCGGTCCGCAGCTCTCAATCTATGTCAATCTGGACAAGTGGAACGCGCTGCCCGAGCACTATCAAACCCTATTCACCATGGCCTGCGCAGAAGCCAATGTGCAGATGCTGGCCGAATATGATGCCAAAAACCCAGCCGCCCTGGCCCGCCTAATCAAACAAGGGGTCAAGCTCCATGCCTACCCGAAAGATATTTTGGACGCAGCGCGCAACGCAGCCTTCGAACTTTACGCACAAGAAGCGGCCAAAAACCCCGACTTCGCGCGGATTTACGAGGCGTGGAAGGCATTCCGCAGCCATGAGATTGCTTGGTTCAAGATCGCCGAGGGCAGCTACAGCAACTACATCAACGGCGTGAAATAGGCGCGCGCATTACCCGCGGACAGGCCGCTGCCAGGTCAAACCGCCAATAACTCGACCTCAAAGATCAGGGTGGCATTGGGCGGAATCACACCGCCGGCACCGCGCGCACCGTAACCCATCTCTGGGGGAATGGTGAGTTTGCGCTTGCCGCCCACCTTCATGCCGGCCACGCCCTCGTCCCAACCCCGAATCACATGGCCGCGGCCAAGCCCAAACTCAAACGGCTCGTTGCGGCTATGACTGGAATCGAACAGCGTGCCGTCGGTCAGCCAACCCGTGTAATGGACCGTTACCAGCTTTCCAGAAACCGCCTCGGCACCCTCACCGACGCAAATATCCTCAATCAACAATGCACTCATTTCAACACCACCAAGACAACACGACGATTTTGCTCGCGCCCCTTACGAGTTTTGTTCTCGCCTAACGGAGCGGTCGCACCATAAGAAATCACATCCATGCGATGCAGCGGAATTGCACCCCGCGTCGCCAGATAATGCCGCACGGCCTCGGCCCGGGCCTGGCCCAACGCCTGATTGCCCGCCGCACTCCCGGTATTGTCGGTATGCCCCTGAATCTCTACGAAGACATTGCGGTTCTCGCCGCGCAAGCGCGCCGCGAAGGCATCCAGCGCCTTCATCCCCTCGGCTGAAAGGACCGACTTGCCCAACGGGAAACGCAGGGTCCCGTCATTGAGCACCGTCTCATAAATAAACTTACCCTCAGCCAATTTCCCGGCCGCCATTGCGCGCTCCAAGGCCTCCCGCGCCGTCGCCTGCACACCAGCCACGCCAGCCTGATTGGCCGAAATTTGTGAGGTATGCGCATCCAGCCACTTTTCATGATTGGCAATTTGGCGACCGTGCTCGCCAAAGCGGCCCTCCAAACCATCAACGCGGGCATTAGCCCCGTCAACGCGCGCACTGACCCCGTCAATACGCGAGCTCAAATAGCCGTCCTGCGTTTGCAATGCGCTAATCTGGCCATCCTGGCGGATATCCCGCGCATCAATCGGCGTCAGCTTGGACTGCACAAAATCATGGACATATTCCTTGGTCGCACAACCGCTGATCAGCGTCAAAAGAGCGCCCGCAATCATTAACTTTTTCATGATCCAGTTCCTGCGAAATAAACGCCTGCCAGTCTAAGCCTTTACCCATCATCCGGGAAGCCTTCGGCTTCGACTCAAAACAACTCATCGAACAGCGTACCGTCAACACCACACGGCCAAATTCTTAGCAGAACTTCACCAAAGCCCGTGTTCCTTACGGCCATCGCCTATGTATCGGCACTCAGCCGCAGCGGGCCCGACCGCCCCTATCCCACTTACCCCGCTTATTGATACGCAGCGCCAGGATCAAAGGGAATATCCAGCCCCTCAAGCGCGGTCGTCGCGTCCGGCTCCACCCCAATAAGCTCAGGAAAGGCAAGCACCATCGCCAGCATCACGAGTTGAAGGATCACAAAGGGAATCACGCCACGATAAATGTCGCGACTGCCAATTTCTGGCGGCGCAACGCTCTTGAGATAAAACAGGGTAAAACCCATCGGCGGAGTCAAAAATGAGGTCTGCATGTTCAGCGCCAACATCACGCCAAACCAGACCGGATCGATCCCCAGCGCGTGGACCACCGGGACCAACAACGGCACCAAAATGAAGGCAATCTCAAAAAAATCGATAAAAAAGCCCAGACCAAACACCAACAGGTTTATCAGCAACAAAAAGCCGATCTCGCCGCCAGGCACCGCCGTCAGCAAGGATTCGACCCAGCGGTCCCCATCCAAGCCACGAAACACCAACGCAAATACCGTCGATCCGATCAGAATGAACATCACGAAACTGGTTAGCCGCGCCGTGCTGCCCATGGACTCGCGTAACAAAGGCAAATTCAGGCGACGATGCGCCGCCGCCAGCGCGAGCGCACCGACCGCCCCCATTGCACCCCCCTCGGTCGGCGTAGCAATACCCATAAAAATGGTGCCAAGGACCAGAAAGATCAGCGCCAGCGGGGGCAGCAACGAGACCAAAATGCGGCGCAGCAACGCCCCCCCATGCAAGGCGCGGGCCTCTAATGGCAAGGCCGGCATACTGGCCGGCCTGATCCATGACAGCACCAACACATACATCACAAAAAAGGCCGCCAACAGCAGTGCCGGTAGCATCGCCGCGCCGTACATATCGCCAATCGACACACCCAATTGATCGCCCAGCACGATCAACACTAACGACGGCGGGATAATCTGCGCCAGGGTTCCCGAGGCCGCAATCACCCCGCTGGCTAGACGCTTGTCATAGCCGTAACGCAACATGATGGGCAGGGAGACCAGCCCCATGGCGATGACCGAAGCCGCCACCACGCCGGTAGTCGCGGCCAGCAGGGCACCGACAAAAATCACCGCGTAGGCCAATCCGCCGCGCACCGAACCAAACATCTGGCCAATGGTTTCGAGCAGGTCCTCGGCCATACCACTGCGTTCCAGGATCAAGCCCATGAAGGTGAAGAACGGAATAGCCAACAGCACCGTGTTCGACATGATCCCGAACACCCGCTCGGGGAGGGCCTGCAAAAAAGCCGCCTCAAAAAAGCCGGCCTGGATGCCAATCACGGCAAACAGCAGACCGTTGGCGGCCAACGCAAAGGCCACCGGATAGCCCAGCAACATGAACAACACCAAGCCCATGAACATGAGCGGGGCCATCCACGGCAACAGCTCAAAACCCATTTCAGCTCTGCGCCTCTGCGTCGCCAAGCAAACCGCCTTTGCCCTGCAAGAAGGCCGCCCGCTTGATCATCTCGGAAACCCCCTGCAGGATCAGCAAGAGCAAACTCAGCGGCAACAACAGGCGCACCGGCCAGCGTAGCAGCCCTCCCTCGTCAGGCGAGACCTCCTGGCTCTGCCAGGAAAGCCAGAAGCCCTCCCAAGAAAACCACAGGATCAACGCCATAACCGGCACCAGGAAAATTGCCGTGCCGAATAGATCAATCCACGCCTGGGTGCGCGGTGCAAAGCGGCTATAAAAAACATCCACCCGCACATGGCCGTTATGGCGCAAGGTGTCGCCAGCAGCGAGTAAAAAGATGGCTGCAAACAGATACCACTGCAATTCCAGCCAAGCGTTTGAACCCAAGCCAAAGGCATAGCGAAAGAGCGCATTGCCCGCCGACAGCAGCACGAGCCCCAACACCAACCAGTTCACCATACGCCCAACCCGCTCGTTGAGGGCATCAATCCACCTTGCTATGCGCAACGATCCCTGTATCACTCGTCTCTCGCCTCAGAGTCGCCGGCTACACGCATGGCATCAAGCAGGATCGAACCCACCCGCCGTGAGCCCCGCGTCTCCATATCACTGCCAATAGCCGCAATGCCGGCGAACATGGTGCGCAGATTTCCTGCCACCGTAATCTCCTCAACCGGATAGGCGATCTCACCGCCCTCCACCCAAAAGCCTGCCGCACCGCGTGAATAATCGCCGGTCACCATATTGACGCCGTGCCCCAAAAGCTCGGTGATCAAAAGCCCCGAGCCCATCCGGGCCAATAACGCCGCGAAATCTTCGCCCGTCGAAGAAACTATTAAGTTGTGATTGCCACCGGCATTTCCGGTGCTCTGCATACCCAGCTTGCGGGCACTGTAACTACCCAAGAAATACCCCTCGACGCAGCCGTCCTGCACCACCGCACGGTCTCTAACCGCCACGCCCTCGCCATCAAACGGCGACGAGGCCAAGCCCCGCAGCAAAAAAGGCCGTTCCTCGATCTGCAGGAAAGTCGGAAACACCTGCGTACCCAAGCTGTCCTGCAAGAAGCTGGATTTTCGGTACAGATTCCCGCCCGACACCGCCGCAACAAAACTCGCGATCAACCCCGTGGCAATCGGTGCCTCAAAGATCACCGGGCAACTTTGGGTAGGCAAACGCCGCGCGCCAAGACGCCGCACGGCGCGTTCGCCGGCGCGCTGCCCTACGGACTCCGCCGGATCCAGATCGCCGGCCGCGCGTGCGCTGGTATACCAGTGATCTCGCTGCATGGCCCCATCCGCCTCTGCGATCACCGAACACGAGATGGAATGGCGCGAGGTGGGATAACCGGCGCAAAAACCGTTTGAATTGGCATAGATAAACTGGGCCTGCTGCTGACTGACCGTCGCCCCTTCCGTATTGCCAATCCGCCGATCCACCGCCAGAGCCGCCGCCTCACAGGCCCGTGCCATGTCCACCGCTACCGCCACTTCCAGCGCCCACGGGTGAAACAAATCCAGATTCGGAAACTGCGTCGCCAAGCGGTCTGGATCGGCCAAGCCCGAGAACGCATCCTCGGCCGTAAAGCGGGCAATCGCGACCGCCTTTGCAACGGTCTGGCGCAACGCCGCCGGCGAAAAGTCGGAACTTGCCGCGTGACCGCGCCGCTGTCCCACATAGGCCGTCACGGTCACCGCCTTATCGCGATTATGCTCAATCGTCTCAATCTCGCCGTGCCGCACGGTCACCGCCTGACCCGAACCCTCCGAGATCTCCACCTCGGCGCTCGTCGCCCCAGCCAAGCGAGCCTGCGCCAACACCTGCTGGGCCAGGTCACGCAACGCCGGCGCCGTATATGAAAAGCCTTGTTCTGCCACTTCGGCCATTCCTTCTTGTCCCTCTGCAAAGCCGTTATGATACAGGCACACGCGGCACGCCCCGCAGCCAAACCACCGAGCCCATGCCCACACCCGATCAGCAACCGGACGACACCCCCCTCAGCCGCACCCAGCGCAAACACGAGGTTGAAGCCTTGCAAACCCTGGGTCGCGCCCTGACTGAACTGGCGCGGGACCAGTTAAAACGCATCCCCATGCCCGACGACCTGCGCAACGCCGTCCTCGACTGGCACCGTTTTCCCAAGCACGAGGCACAACGCCGGCAACTGCAATACATCGGCCGCCTGATGCGCAAGATTGATCCGACCCCCATTGCCGAAGCGCTCGCCCATGTGCGGGGCGAATCGACCGCCGCCAAGGCCCATTTTCACAGTCTGGAACGCTGGCGCGAGCGGCTCTTGACCGATCCGGACGGACTCACCGCCTGGATGGCGGAACACCCCGCCAGCGACGCCCAGCAACTGCGTAGCCTGATCCGCAACGCCTCCCGCGAGGCCGCACAGGGCAAGCCGCCCAAGTCCAGTCGCGAATTATTTCGCCACCTGCGCGAGACCCTTGAACACCCCTTAGACACAACCGACAAAACAAATCTGGAAGCTGACGATCTATCGGCTTTGGACGACGCCGCCTGATGGAACATCCCAACGGCCAAGCCCCAGGGACCGGCGCAGAAACCACAGCGAATGCCGCCGTTACCTTAAGCCAATGGCGTGCGGCACTGGCGCTGTTCCCCTATGTCTGGCGGCACCGGGGCCGCGTCATAACCGCCTTTATTCTCTTGGTCGCCGCCAAGCTCGCAACGGTTAGCGTTCCTTTAATCCTGAAAGAAATCGTTGATGACCTGCAAAACCCCAATCGGCTAGCCGCACCGCTGGCTCTGGTCGTCGCCTATGGCGTTCTGCGTTTTGCCAACACCGCCTGTACCGAACTGCGTGACGGTCTCTTCGCCCGCGTTCTGCAACGCGCCATGCGCGGCGTCATTCACGATGTATTCCGCCACCTGCACGCCCTGTCACTCCGCTTTCACCTTAACCGGCGAACCGGCGCACTGGCGGCCGAGATCGAGCGCGGTGCCCGCTCGATTCGTTTTCTGATCAATTTTTCGCTCTTCAACATCGGTCCGACCCTGCTTGAGATCGCCTTGGTGGCCGGCATCCTGTTCGTCAAATATGACCCCGCCTTTGGCCTTATCACCCTATTCACCCTTGCGGTTTACATCAGCTTTACCCTGCTCGTCACCAATTGGCGGCTGGAGCACCGGCGCGCCATGCACGCCGCCGATGCGCGTGCCAATGCCCACGCCGTTGATAGCCTGCTCAACTTCGAGACCGTCAAAGTCTTTGGCAACGAAATCTTTGAGGCCGAACGGCTCAAAACGGCCCTAAGCGAGGCTGAAAACGCCGCCGTGCGGACCGAGGCTTCACTTGCCTGGCTCAACACCGGCCAGGCCCTCATCATCTCGGCCAGCCTCATCGCCATGATGTCCCTCGCCGTGGACGGTGTCGCCGCTGGCCGCATGACCCTCGGCGACCTGGTATTGGTCAACGCCTTTCTGATCCAACTCTTCATACCGCTCAATTTTCTCGGCACCGTCTATCGTGAGATCCGCAACGCCCTCACCGACATGGAAAAGTTGTTCGGCCTTCTGTACAGCGTGCCTGACATCCGCGACCAACCCGATGCACCCGCCCTTGCCGTGGCCGCAGGCGAGGTGCGTTTCGAGGCCGTACGCTTTGCCTATGATCCGCGCCGTCCCATCCTCGCTGACATCAGCTTCACCATCCCGGCCGGTCACAAGGTGGCCGTGGTCGGTGCCAGCGGCAGCGGAAAATCCACCCTGGCGCGCCTCCTGTTCCGTTTCTACGAAGTCGACAGCGGCCGCATCCTGATCGACGGCCAAGACCTCCGCACCGTCACTCAAGCCAGCCTACGCGCCGCATTGGGCATGGTTCCCCAGGACACCGTCCTGTTTAACGACACGCTCTACTACAACATCGCCTACGGTCGTCCCGAGGCCGACCGCGCCGCCGTAATCGAGGCCGGCCGTGCCGCCCGTCTCGATGCCTTTGTCGCCAGCCTGCCAGAGGGCTGGGAGACCCGCGTGGGCGAACGCGGCCTAAAACTCTCCGGGGGTGAAAAACAACGGGTCGCCATTGCTCGTGCCCTGCTCAAAAATCCACCCATTTTGGTCTTCGACGAGGCCACCTCCTCGCTCGACTCGGTCACCGAACAAGCCATTCAGTCCGAGATTGAGTTGGCCGCGAAAAACCGCAGCAGTCTAGTCATCGCCCACCGTCTCTCGACTGTCATTGATGCCGATGAGATCCTCGTTCTGGAAGAAGGGCGCATCGTGGAACGCGGCAATCACGCCAGCCTGCTGGCGAAGAATGGCCCCTATGCCGAATTGTGGCGGCTACAGTTACGCAACCAATCGCGCCCCGCAACCGACCCTACCGCCACGGTAAGCGGCAACGGTTAACGCAACGACAAGATCGGCCAGCCGGCCGCCTCGGCATGAGCACGCAAAGTGGCGTCCGGATCGACGGCCACCGGCGTCTTCACCCGCGCCAAAAGGGGCAGATCATTAAGCGAATCGCTATAGAACGCGCTGTCTTCTAGGGTCGCAAAGTCCTGCCCGCGCTCGGCCAACCACGCCTCCAGACGCACGACCTTACCCTCGCGAAACGCGGGCTGGCCGGTCACACCACCGGTAAATTCACCATCGGCACCCACCTCCGGCTCAGTCGCAATCAGGTGGGGCACGCCCAGATAGCGTGCAATCGGGGCCGTCACAAAACGGTTGGTTGCAGTAATGATCAGGCAGGTGTCAGCGCGATGCTGCGCCAAGAGGGCCTGCGTCCCCGGAGCCACCATCGGGATGATGTGGTCACGCATAAACTCGGCATGCCAAATCTCCAGTTGCGTGCGCGGATGACGCGCCAACGGCTTTAATTGAAAATCCAGAAAAGCATGGATATCAAGACAGCCCGCTTTGTAATCGTCATAAAACTGCTGATTGCGGGCCTCGTAAACCTCACGATCCAGCACCCCCTTGCTGATCAAAAACTGTGCCCACTCAAAATCAGAATCACCGGCCAATAGAGTGTTATCGAGGTCAAACAGGGCTAAACGCATAATGAACAGCAGATCTTGAAGGCAGAGGCACGCAGTATACTCAAGGCGTGAACTTGGTGACCTCTAACCTTCCCTCCGACTGGTTGATCCCGCTCTGGGCAACAGCGCTTCTCCTGCTCCTGGTCATGGCAAAGCGCCTCAACTGGAAACGCCTGCGAGAAAAAGACGATCTCAATATTTTCCTCGGCGCCACGGTGGCCGTCCTCGGACTCTGGATGATTCATACTGGCATCCGCCCCGGGCTATCCTTCCACCTCCTAGGTGCCAGCGCCCTCACCCTCATGTTTGGGCCGTGGTTCGCCCTCCTCGCCTTTGCTCTCATCAATGCCGCGCTTGCCCTTTGGCATGGCCAACTTGATGCCTGGCCCATCAACTGGCTCATCTACGGCGCCCTGCCCATCCTGTTCAGCTGGCGTCTGTACCGGTTCGTGGATCGGCGTCTGCCCAACCATTTATTCATCTACATTTTCCTCAACGCCTTTTTTGGCGCCGCCCTCGCTGTTGGGCTGACCGGCCTCCTCTCGACCGGTTTTTTAACCCTCTCCGAGGCCTACCCGCTGGATTATCTGCTCGACCAATACCTGCCCTATTGCTTGCTCATGGCCTGGGCCGAGGCCTTCTCAACCGGCATGCTGATCACCGTCATCGTCGTTTACAAACCGGCCTGGATCGCCACCTTCGATGACCGCCGTTACCTGAATCGCTGATTTATGTCCCCCGCCTTACCGCCTGCGGCGCCCGGCCCCGTGCCCCGCATCGAACTGCCCGGCGACCTGCCCGTTGCCGCGCACCGCGACGCCATCATCGCCGCCCTTCAAAACCATCAAGTCATCATCGTCTGCGGCGAGACCGGATCCGGCAAAACCACACAATTACCCAAACTCGCCTGGCTCGCCCAACAAGGCCAACCAGGTCATGACGACACCCGCCGCCCGCACCGCATCGGCATGACCGAACCGCGCCG